>Ga0207416_1004525_pt1 | contig 11983 bp, 9 predicted proteins | sample PaiPotPPM11metaG_FD_184107 | JGI IMG/M metagenome (GOLD analysis project Ga0207416, IMG submission 184107) | Iron sulfur acid spring bacterial and archeal communities from Banff, Canada, to study Microbial Dark Matter (Phase II) - Paint Pots PPM... ...
ATTCTTTGATATCCGCGGCCGCCGGGTCGGCTATCTTGGTCATTTGCGCCATTCTTCAGGCCATTCGATATCATCGCCCCATCGCGACTGATCCGGCACTGCGGGCGCCTCGGCAAACGTTGCCGCATGGGCTGGCGCTGCCGGTCGCGGTTTGGACGCCGCTGCGGGAACCTGGGCCTGGGGGGCGCCCTTCGGACTGCGGTTCGGCGCCGGCTTGGTCCCGGCCGGCGCTCGAACGGGCGCTGCGCTATCCGCAGGCGTACCGACCGCGTTTTCTAACGCCGCCGGCTCAGACGCGGTTAAGGGTTCATCATCGCTGTCTTGTTGTTCGCCATCATGCGGGACCACCGTCGCATTGTCCCCGGAATCGGGACGCCATTGCTGTGGCCATTCGACTTCATCGCTCCATTGCGCCTGTGGTTGCGACCCCTCACTTGGTCGAGCCGTCTCGACCGGCGCCGGCCCTGGTTCCTGGGCCACCGCCGCCTGAGCGGATGCCGGTCGATCGGATTGCGCCATAGGCTGTACAATTTCGGCAAACGCTTCGGTGCCGATCGTGGGTTCGACCGCGTCGTCCTGTGGCTCCGGCTGGAGCAATTGTGCCGACATTTCGCTCGTCACGACTGCCGCGTCCGGGCCCTCTGGCGCTGCGAGCGGCGTCTGCGCCGGGTTTGGTGCCCGGGGCGGACTGGGGTTGACGGCGGCGACAACCTCCTCATTTGCCGTGGCAGCTGAAGCTGACAATAAATCAGGTTCGATCACACCCCCCACATGATCGGACGAACTTGCGTGTGCACGATCGAGCTTGGCAGTCGCCTTGACGTTGTCGGAATCGCTTGCCGGTTCGGATATGTCGAGCGAGACCGCCGCGGTCGGTTCAGGCGCCGGCGTCTCCAGCTCGCCGGTCTGAATAAACCTTTCCACCGCGCGCAATGCCTGCATTCTTCTCTGGGCCGGTTCGAGCAGCTGCGCAGCCGGCGCGTCCAAAACTTTCTGCGCTGTGGGCGACCGTTGTGGCGCCGCCGGGCGTTCCTTCGACTCCAGCTGGACACCCGGAGACTCCACCAGCTTCACGGAGTGTAGGATCTTCATTCTTCGTTCCGCCACGTCCGCGAACCGGTTGCCGAATACGCCCGCGGTCTCCTCCGCGCTTGCCGACTCGGTCGCTTGCGTCGTTGCCGCCTCGCTTCGCGCCACCAGCACCGCCGACAAGCGGTTAAACTGCGCCAGCGTATAGGCCATGTCGCCAACGCGTCCGGTTTCGGCACTGGCTTTCATTGCACTCTCGGCCGGCACGGGGGGACCACCCCGATCGAACGCCTCTCCTGATGGTTCTTCGGCGTTGTCCGGAGCTTGCGGCGGCGCGGCGTGCACTGGCCCGTGCTGTTGTTCTTGCGGGGCGCTGAAGGGACGCCGCGGCACGCTCTCATCCGGCGCCTTTGCAGCGTGTTCCTCGACACGATCCACGACCTCATCCAAATCGACCGGGACATACTCCCTCACCGCGCCGAATGGATCGCCCTCGGTTGCTTCTGCCCCAATTACTTCTGCCCCAATTGCTTCTGCCCCAAGGGCAATCTCGCTCGTCACCTCGTCCGGACTGCCGAGAAGCCCCGGTCTTGGCGCTTCAAGAAGTTCAGGAGAATCGTCGGCCACCGTTAGGCCCTTCAGTCTGGCCAATCGGCGTTTTTCTTCCTCACTGATTTCCCGAACCGGCGCGAGTTGCAGACCGCCCCCCCGAGCACGAGCGAATTGTGGCTCGACGTTCTGCTTGGCGACGAACTTGAGCGGTTCGACCAACAACGCACACGACAACGCGAACACCGCCATCATGGCGTCGGTCCGCAACGGGTAGTCGAATACCGAGTGGACGATGATAATCGGAATGACGATTGTTGCCGCGCGCGCCAGCAGCACATCGATCGGGCGTGAATCCGCGGGTGCCTGGCGCCAGGCCTTCGTCGACGCCGTGAAGAGCCAACCTGAAAAAACGGCCATCAGCAAAAGGCTCATGGCCCCGCCTTCGAGCCATAGTTCGAGAACGTCGTCATGGGCATGGTTGACATAGCGATTGTCGAGCACATCTTGGGGCGGCTCGAAACTCGGATATACCGCGGTGAATGTGCCAAACCCGCTGCCGAACGGCATGTAGGCTTCCGCGGCGTGGATGGTGCTTTGCGCGAATTGGATTCTGAGATTTTCTAGCGGATCGTCAAAGCGATCAAGCAAGCGATAAAGCGAAAATTGCAGGACCAGCAAGACGGCAATAATCACCGACCCGAGAATGAGCTTTACCGGCGTTGATGTCGATGATCGCCGGCGATCCATGATGGCGAGCATCAACGCCCCAAACAGCGCGACGATCAGGAGGCCGATCCCGGCGCGGGATCGGCTGCTGCCCTCAGCCGCGATCAGAATGACCAGTCCAAGAAAGCTCGCCGTCAGCGCCACAATGGATGCCGTTTCAATATTCCGGCGTAGCCGCCAATGACCGACCGAATAGCCGACATGAACCGCCCAAGCGGCCCCGAACAGCAGCACCGAGTTTAGGAGCGCCGCAAGATGATTTCTGTTGGCAAAGAAACCGACCGCCTCGGTGGGATTGGTCACGACGAAGAAGCGCCATGGGCTCGATTGTCCTTGCGCGACCTGCAGCAGGCCAAGAAGGGCGGAACCGATGCCGAGCGCGACCAAGATCAGGCTCAGCACACGCCGCTCGCGATAGCCAAGTTGAATCGCACCAAGGAAAACGGCAACCGGCGGCAACAGCGACAGCACACCGGCCCAGGTCAGGCTGGGTGAAACGCTGATCGGCAACCATGGCAAATCCCGATGCACCAGCGCAAAAATGCCGGCAATCTCGTCCCGATGCGGCAGTCTGGTCCATATCCACGGCGGCAGCGGCACGAGCTGCAGCAGCGGCAGAGCCGCGATCGCCAGACACAGCGCCAATGCCCACACCGCAACACCTTGACGGTCGGCCCACGGCATAGCGATGAGCGCCGTCACCGCAGCGAGAAAAGCCGGAATCGCGATCAATTCCAGAATCGTGTCGGACAAAAAACCGCCTCGGGTGCCGCCGCCAAGCAGGAGCGCGGCGACGAGCGTGATCGCGCACAGCCCGAACATCAGGCTCGGCCGCTGCGCCCATGCCTGTGCAACGTAATGCCGGCGGATGCGCGGCATCAACGAACTCGGCCGGATGTTGGTTAGAAAAACCATCTGCTACGATATTTCTGTCACGGATTACAACTCGTCACGGATTACGACTCATTACGGCTTCGGTTTGTCTGCCTCCCCAGGCTCCGATTCGCCGGCCTCGGGGGCCGCAGCGTCGGACCGCGCGATCGTCAGCGCAGTGAACATCATGGACCCGGTCACCAGTTGCTCCGAGGCCATGCGCGAATCCAAATCGAGCCGGATATACTGTGCGGCGCATTTGGCGTCCGGCACCGTGAAGGTGAAATCCACATCCGTCCATCTTGGCACCTCGCCGCCGATCATCGGACTCTCGGCGATCGGCGCATTGTCTTCGGCACACGCCACCCGCCACTTGAGACCACGCGGACCGATGAGCTCGCCCTTGTAGCGGCCTTGAAAGCGATAAGCCCCGGGCGCCAGCATCACCATTTCGTTGACGCTGTGGTAGTCGACCCGGCCGTAGAGGAAATCCACCGTCAACGCTTGTTGCCCCGCATCGGCCGGCTCGATGTCGATGGCGACGCCGGACCCTTGCGTAATCTGCCAGTCGAACAGCGAGCCCGAAGGCGGCGTGGCAAAATTGCCGTTATAGAGCAAGCCGACATGTTGCAGTTCCTCCGGCGCAAGAAATTGCAGCCAGCCATAATAGGCAAGATTATAGAATCGATGGTCGACGAGATAAGTCAGATAGCCGTTAAGCTCCTCGGCCGTCGGCGGCGCCGGTGTTGTCTTTAACGAAAGTAATATCGCCAACGGTGTGCGAACGTCCGTTACGCTCGGATACAAATGTGAGAAGAACGTACTTCGCCATGGCGGATCGGCATCGACCAGCGTTTTGACGGCGCCAATGGTTGCTTGGTTGTCGGCAAAGTGCGCCAAATAGGGCACGACATAGCGAGCCAGCTGGTCGTTGCTCCGCATCATCACATCGGCGTAGCGGATCGCGTCCTTGTAATCTCCAGCTTCGGTGGTTTTGCGCATCAGCCAGTATTGAGCGATCGTTTCATGCGAGGAGAGCGCAGCCGCCGCGTGCATGTACTTAAACGCATCCTGCTCATTGCCGGCCGCATCCGCGGCCTGGCCGAGAATGCGCAGCGCCCGCGGATCGAGCGGGTCGCTTAAGAGCGCCGTCGCGGCTTTTTCGCGGATCGCGGTGAGATCGACCGTCTGATACTGGCCGAATGATTCGAATGCCGAATTGACCTTTGCCGAATTTGACGGATGGGGCACAGCGATGGCTGGCGCGCTCGCCTGCCCCGAGGGCGCCCCCGACGTCTGCCCCGCAGCGGGAGTTCCGGAATCAGTCGCCCCGGCAGATGGTTCTTGCAGGCCTTGACCGGCCGCGGCACTGCCAGGCGCCGCAGTATGCGCGTTGAGTAGCTGATCGGCGACATTGATCAGCGCTTGAGGCTGCTGCGCATCAAACCATAATGCTGCTTGCGGCGCCGCATCGGCGAGATAAAGCACCAGACTGTGCATGACCACGAGCCAGATGAGGATCGCCGCAGCACTCGCCAGCACCACAACCCGCAATCGACCATGGGAGGCCGTCTTCGCGTCCGCGACGACCTCCCCGTCACCGCGGCCCCGCACGACGATCATCGGCGAGGCTACAGCGACCTGTCGCGAGCGCCGCTGCCGGTGATTTGCTTTTGCCGAGAAAAACGCCATGCCTTTACAGTCCCACGCGTCCCATTGCCTATCGCGACGGCCGCACAAACAAAGCCGCGAGCGCGCGCCGCAGGAAGCCGGTCTTGGCCGTGCCGCCGCCGACACGCCGTCCGCTTGGCCGATTGCGCGGCGTTCCGCCATTGCCGGCGAGCTTGCCGGCATCCGGCCGCCGCCGGCGCGATTTCTTCGACTTGCCGTTCGACTTGTGCGCCGTTTGCACGTGACGCGCCAACTGCTCGTCATAGGCTGCGCGCCGCTCCGGCGTCTTCACATTGTTCCATGCCGTCGTCACGCGGCCGATAAAGACCGATCGCTCGCCGCGCCGATCGAGATCCGGGTGTAGCCAGCGCAACAACAGCGCGACATTGCGGCGAAGTTCGCTCGACGTCGCCTGTGGCCCGGTGCCGAGCACGCGGTAACTGTCCGCAGCCGGCGCAAACAGGATCTGCTCGATGAAGAACATAGCCGCTTTGCCCATGAGTTCTGGGGAACGATCCATCAGGGCGGCAGCGGTTTGCGCGGCCTCTTCATCAGCCGCCGCAATGCGCAGCAGCGTCAGCACACCGTCCGGCAGCGGTTCCGACCTGACGAGCCGAACTTGCGACGGCACATGCAGGAGATCGACGGCAATCTTTAGTGCCATCCGGTCCGACATAACGCCACCCTGCCCGCCATCACGCCTGTAACTCTTTGGTCAGCCGCCGCTGCGCGCCAGCATCGGCGATCGCGGGCTCGGCCGCAGGATCATGACCGCCATGATCATCGCCATGACCGTAACCGTAACCATAACCATAACCGTAGCCATAACCGTAGCCGTAGCTACTGCGCGCATCGAACCGCGTGATCACCGTGCCGATGATCGAGCTGCGTGACTGCTGCAGCCGCTTCACGGCGCCGCGAACAAGCTTGGTCCGTACCTGTCCGGAACCAACGACGAAAACCGTCGATCCGATCGCACTCGACAACAATGGCGCGTCGGCGAGCCCCATGACCGGCGGACTGTCGACAATGATGAAATCAAATACCTCCAGCCCGACCGACAGCAAGGACAACAAACGTGAGCTGCCGAGCAAGTCCGCGGCATTGGGCGGCAACGGGCCAGACGCCATGAAAGCGAGGTTTGCCACGTCGGTCTTTTGCAAGAGCTTGGGTGGCTCGGCGGCCCCCGTGAGATAGGTGCTAAGCCCAAGCGAATTGTCGAGATTGAGTTTGGTATGCAGCGACGGTTTGCGTAGATCGCCGTCCACGAGCAAAACCTTCATGCCGATTTTGGCAAAATGCCGTGCGATCGTCAGACAGGTGGTCGACTTTCCCTCGCCGGGCCCGGCACTGGTCACCAGCAGCGTCTTTGGCAACCCGCTCTCGGTCGAGAGCTGCAAGGCGGTGCACAGCGAACGGTACGACTCCGCCATATGCGACCGCGGATCGGCCAACTCCTCTTGCAGCGTGCGACCGCTTTCGATTTTTGGAATGATACCGAGCGTCGCGATCCCGAGCGCCCGTTCGACGTCTTCGGGCGAGCGCAGCGTATCATCAAGACGCTCGAGCAGAAACGCCGCCCCAAATGCCAATCCGAGGCCCAGCACGGACGCCACAAACAGAGCGTGCGGCATGTTGGGCGACGATGGCCCGCCCGGCAATGTCGCAGCATCGACCACGAACACATTGTTGGCGCCGACACCGCCGGCAATGTCGACTTGTTTGAAGCGCTGCAGCAGACTGTCATACAGCGACTGATTGGTATCGACCTCGCGTTTGAGGATGTTGTATTGGATGCTGCGCTTTTGCAGATCGAGCACATCGGCCCGCAGCTTTTCGATGCGCTCCTTCATTGACTCTTCTTGGCTCAAGGACGATTCGTAAGCGCCCTTGTAAGAGGCCTTCAGCGTCTGCACTTCGTTAGCGATTTGCTGATCGATTGCCGCGATCTGGCTGCTGATTTGCATCATCGCCGGATAGCTCGGCTTGAACGTCTGCAGCTTGTCCTGGTAGTCGGTCTCCAGCGTGTTGCGCTTAGTGCGCAGTTCCTCGATCACCTGGTTGGACAGAAGCTGCGGCAGGTTGACCACATTGGTATTCTCGAGCTGCTTCCAAAGCTCCTCGTTTTTGATTCGCTCCGAGACAAGGGTGCTCAGCGCCGCATTGGCGGCCGCCAGATTGGTTTCGGCGATCGACTCCTTGTCGGTGGTTTGGACGATCTGTTCCTTCTGCCCGAAATCCAACAGAGCTTTTTCGGATGTCTCCAGCCGCAGCTTCATCTGTGTCAGTTGGTCCTCGAGAAACGCTTTTGCATAAGCGTTCGCCTGAAAGCGCTTGTCGAGATTGGAGGCAATGAACGCATCGGCAAAGCCTCCCGCAACCTTTTGCGCCCGGGCCGGATTCGGATCCGTGTAATTGATGTCGACCAAGCGTGACCCGATGACCGGGACCACGGAGCGATTGGCCAGCACAATCCCCGCCGCCCACGCATTAAGATCGGCGAGGTTGGCTTTTGATGGCTTGACCGCGGCAGCGCCGCCAAATCCCAACAGCCCCTTCACGTAGCCCATGATGGAAAATTCGCGCGGCTGGAAAAAATCGGGATCGCTACCGAGCCTTAACGTCGAGGCCACGCGCTCGGCCATGGTGCGGCCCTGCAGCAAATCATATTGCGTTCGTTGGAACTCGAGATCCGGACCTTCGTAGGGCGTGATATTGCCGTTTTCGACGATCTTGGTCGCCTGCGGATCGATCTGCAAACGCACCGTCGATGTGTAAAGCGGCGTCTGCATCAGCGTGCGCAGCACCGCAATCACCAGTGCCGCTCCGACGATACTGAGGATCAACCAGCGGCGCTTGATAGCGATATTGAGGTATTCAAGCAGATCGATCCGGAAATTCGAGCCCGCCTCCATCTGCGGCACGCCGTAGTAGCCGACGGAGCTCATATACGGGTCACGAATCGCCACGGACTGCGACGCGGCCATCACGGCGCCAGCCTTCGCGTTCGGATCTTGAGGCAAGTTGGCGCGCTGGTAATTCATGACCCCGATATCACATCCCCGAAAACACTGCGGCGGTCGTCGCCAGCGGCAGCACTTTCATCACGTTCGACAGGGCAAGTTTGGTGCTCGACGTGTCGACGACGATGACATCGCCGGGCTTGAGCTCCGGATCGACGGCGTTGCCCGCTTTGATCGCGTCGAAGTCGAATCTGGCCGCAGAGCGCGTGCCGTCGATGGTTCGGAATATGACGACGTTGCCCGAGTCGGTATCCATATCGACCCCGCCAGACATCGCCAGAACCTGCATCAGCGTGGTCCTGCCCTTCAAAGGAAAGACACCCGAACTCTTGACCGAACCCTCGATCGTAACCCGTTGGCTGTTGGATTCCTTGACGAACACCGTGACCTGCGGCGAGCGAATAAATTTGGCGCCGAGCTTTGACTGCAGTACGCGCTCCAATCCACGCGCGGTCTTGCCGGAGGCCGGAACCTCGCCGAGCAGAGGATAATTGATGCTGCCGTCATCCCCGACTTGCACCGTCTTGGTAAGGTCGGGCACCTGGTAGACTGAGATATCGAGCACATCCATCGGGCCGATCAAATAGTCGTTCGTGCCAACCGTCGCCGCCGATGTCAGTTTCTCGGCCGATTGCGCTGCTGCCGCGGTCACATGCACCGACCCCGTCGGCACAAAGCCTGATCCATCCGCCGAGCCCGCGAGCGAAGTCACCGCGCCATTTGAATCGTAGCCCGCACCGGACGCATCGCCGGCGCCGCCATCCCTGGTGGCGACGACGCCAGAATTACCTGAAGAGCCGGCGCAACCGACCAGACACGCCACGCAGACCACCGCGAGCGTCACCGCGCTGAGGCGCCAACGCATCGTCTGTCGATAGGGTAGACATGGAACTAGCATCTGCCACCGCTAATGGTCCCGGCAAGCTCGAAGGCGCCTGATCCTTCAGAATCCCCATCGGTCGCGTTAAAACCAGGCATTGCGCTTCTTCAGCACCAACGCGCTTTGCGACCATCTCACGCCCCGCTGCCAAGTCCGGGGGTCGGCGCTCTGCGTCATGAGCATCCGACGCCAGAACGTGAACACAGCCGTCATCCAACATGCGCTCCGCCCAGTATAGGGCATTGCGCCCGAACGCACCAGCAAAAGAGGCCGCTGTCAGCTGCATCCAAACCCCGCCCTGGACTAGCCTTTTTATCATCTCGTAGTGCGATGGCACCCACGACAGCCGCTCGGGGTGGGTCAAAATCGGAACGTAGCCGGCCACCACCAAGTTGAAGAAAAAATCCTCCAATTGTGGCGGCGCGGTATGATGCGGCGGCTCGACCAAGACGTAGCGGGAATCGGCAATCGACAGCAGCCGGCCCGACCGCAGGCCGCCGACAAAATCGGGGGTCACATGGACGTCGGCGCCGGTCACCAGCCGAAGCGGAATCCCCTCCTGCTGCAAAACCCCCTGTAGCTGTGCGATTGCCTGCCTAATCGCCGGTCCGGAATTATGGTACAGACCCGGCAGAATATGCGGGGTACAGGCCACCACCGAGACCCCCTGGTTAACCTCGGCCCGCGCCATCGCCACTGACACCGCCATATCCGCGGCGCCGTCGTCGATCCCCGGCAGGATGTGGCAATGGAGGTCGATCACCGCTCTCGGGACCTCATAAAAATGCTGAGATTGCAGTCATTTAGGGCGCAAGAAAGGTGGCGTCATTATGGCCTATGCCGTAATTCGGTGCCTGTCACGGGCCATCCCTGTTGTACTTTGCGCCCTGCAACCCGCGAATTAACGCTGTTGCTACGTCAATAGCCTCTGTTGCACAACGGCTACACTCCGGAAGAAAGCGAGGTTTTACCCTTGTGTTCGCTGTTTAGTGCTTCCCACCGCCGATCCTGGAAGGTTACGTTAACCCAGATTTTTCGGCGTGAAGTGGGGGTTGCATTATGAAGCAGCGACATCTCCTCGGCGCATTGTGCTTCGCGTCCGCTGTGCTCCTCAGCAGTTCAAGCTGGGCGGCTGCGACCGCAACCGTCGACCCCTCACATGGCGATGTGTTGATCAATCGCGGCAAGGGTTTCACCCAGATCAGGCGACCCGTAAAGGTGCGAGCCGGAAGCTCCGTCATGGTCGGGCCTAACAGCTCAGCCGTTATTGCCTACAACGACGGCTGCACCGTGAATGTTGAGCCGGGAACGGTGAAAACTGTCGCCGCGCTGTCGCCCTGCGCATCAGGCTCGACTGCAGCTGCCGATCCGGGTTATTCCCAGCCGGTCAGTTGGTGCACAAACAGCGACGGTAGTACCAATAATGCCTGTGTTTTTTGGCCAGTCTGGGGCGCAGCGGTAGGCTTTCTGACTTACGAAGCCATAAGCCCTTAGGACCAAGCGACCGGCATTAATCGCCTGTGTGGTTTGAGTTTCGCCGCTCGAAAGTGGCGATTGGGCATTTTCCATTCGCGTCGGGACTTGAATGTTTTATTTAGCAAGCGGCGCATCGGCCTGCGTGCTCAACATTCAGTTGTGCACGCCCGCTAAAACTTGGTAGTTTAGCAAAGCCCTCCGCTGCGGCACCGCCGCGTAAAGCAAAGCTTTGCCATTTCAAGGGCTACCCTAGGGCGAGCAGGATTCGGTTAACACATTTTGAGTGATATAAATGCTGCACTGATTCGAAAAACGGAGACGGCAAGAATGCGGCTCTTCCTTTGCGTGCTGAGTTGCGTCGCGCTCGCTGCCAGTCCCTGCTTGGCCGCGACCGTCGAGCCGGGCCAGGGTAGCCTTTCGATCAATCACGGACAGGGTTTCCAGCCAGTCGGCGGCCCAGTGACCGCACAAGTTGGCGATTCCCTCATGGTGGCTCCCGGCGGCACGGCAACGGTCCTCTATGACGATGGTTGCAAGGTTGCCGTTCAGCCGGACGGCGTGACCACCATCGCGCCGCTGTCACCCTGCGCTTCCGGGTCCTATGCCGAGAATAGCGATTTCTCTTGGGGCGGCGTGGCGATGGGCGTGCTCGCAGGCGGCGCGCTAGGTTTGGGGGTATACGAGGCGTTGCAGAGCCATAACGGCTCCGGTGCCCCCGTGAGTCCATGATCTGCTGATTTTCTGTCCTCGGTCGTTGGCCACGTGTTTGCGCGGACCGAGGGTTCTGCTTTGCCAAAATCGCTGATTGCTCTGTTATGGCTTGCCGTGGTGCTTCTTGCGGCGTTGCCGCGGACTGCGGCGGCCGTCGTCCGCATCTCCGACGACGAGGGCGGCAATATTGGCGCCTACTGGTCACGCTTCATGGAGATTCGCAATACTGGCGACAGTGTGGTCATTGATGGCGCTTGCTCATCCGCCTGTACGATGCTGCTTGGCATCGTACCGCATGATCGGATTTGCGTCACGAACAAAGCGGTTCTCGGCTTTCACGCCGCCTACCGTGGCTTTTTCGGTTTCCGGGTTATCAACGAGCCCGCCACTCGGACCCTGATGAACCTCTATCCCAATCCGATTCGCCAGTGGATCGATCGCCATGGTGGCTTGCGCAGCACCATGGTCTATCTGTCCGGCCCTCCACTGTTCGCCCTCTACCGAAAATGCCGCTAGGCTTGCCACGCCGCGAGATCACAAAGTACCTCTATTATCGCGTGGGGTATTGGCGCTCCTAAGCATGGCATCGGACCTCTTGATCCTGGGCATTAACGCCTATCATGCCGATGCAGCCGCCTGCATCGTGCGTGACGGCCGATTATTGGCCGCCGCGGAAGAAGAGCGGTTTCGCCGGATCAAGCATTGGGCCGGCTTCCCGTCCCAGGCGATCGCCTACTGCCTCAATGAAGCCGGCGCCGACCTCGGCGATGTGACCCATGTCGCCGTCAACCGCAACGGCCGCGCCAACTTTCTCCGCAAGCTCGCCTATGTCGCCTCGCACCGACCGGATCCGCGTTTGCTGTTTGGCCGGCTACGCAACCGCAGACAGGTGGCTGGCATTGCCGACGAGCTCGGTGCCCTCCCCGGCCGGCGATTTTCCGGCACCATCGACCATATCGAACACCACTTGGCCCACCTTGCCTCGGCGTTTTATCCATCACCCTATCGCGAAGCCGTCGTGGTGTCGGTCGACGGCTTCGCG
>Ga0207416_1004527_pt1 | contig 11980 bp, 9 predicted proteins | sample PaiPotPPM11metaG_FD_184107 | JGI IMG/M metagenome (GOLD analysis project Ga0207416, IMG submission 184107) | Iron sulfur acid spring bacterial and archeal communities from Banff, Canada, to study Microbial Dark Matter (Phase II) - Paint Pots PPM... ...
GGCTGAAGGCAATGGTGCGGACCGTTCCGCGGAACCCGTTCAAGACCGCGAACTGGCGGCCGGTCACGGCGTTCCACAGATGGACCGCTCGGTCCTGTCCTCCGGCGGCCAGAAGCTTGCCGCCGGGGTTGAGGCCAACGGCGGAAACCGTGGTGTACTCGCCGAGCAGGCTCGCCTGGGTCGAGGCGCAGCAGGCCACCGTGCTGAGCAGCGCCGATCGTGCCTCGACGGTGGGCTTGGCCCGCCAGGCGGCCAGGGCAGCCAGCGCCGCCGCATCTGGATTCGCGGGCGCGAGCGCGCCCGACTTGGCCGCGAGTTGACCGGATATCGCGGCACTCTCGGCGGACAACGCGGCCTCGCGCTGCCAGGCGGCTACTCCCCCGGCCGCAGTTACGGCGGCGAGCAGGACGACGAGGCCGACAACCAGCCGACGCAGCCGGCGAGCCGTGCGGAGCGTCGCGGCTTGAACGGCCGCCTCGGCAGCGTCGCTAGCGTCCAGGAATTCCCGCTCGACCCGGGTCAGGCCGGCGCGGCCGACGTCCTGCCCTGCCTGCACCCGGGCGGCGGCCAGGGGCGTGCCACGGTACAGGGCGGCCGGATCGCGCCCGAGCCTGGCCCATTCCGCGGCTGCGTCCGACAGCCTGCGCTGCACGCGCAGATCGTCGCGGCCTTCCGCCAGCCATTCGGCCAGCCGGGGCCAGTGCCTGATCAGCGCCTCGTGCGCGAGCTGCACCGAGCCGTCGTCGATCGTGACCAGCCGGGTGCGGACCAGCGTCTCGATCAGGTCCGCTTTGTCACCCGGATCGGCGGCCAGTTCGTCCGGCGGTATCGCGCGCCGCGCATCGGGGGCGCCGTCTGAGATGGCAACCAGGCGCAGGAAGATCCGCCGGAGCACGTCGCGGTCGCTCTGGCCACAGCCGGCGTAGACGCGCTCGGCGGTTGCGGCTATGGCATGCGGCACCCCTCCCGCCTCCTGGTAGGCGCTGAGGGTCAGCCGCCCGGACGGGCTGTGCCGCCAAGTCTCCAGCAGGGCGTGCGATACCAGCGGCAGCGCGCCCGGCTCGGTCCCGGTTTCGGCGAGCGCGGTCGCGATCAGGGCACCTTCTACCGTCATCCCGGCGTGCTCGGCCGGCTTGACGATAACCTCGCGCAACTGGTCCAGTTCCATGGGCCCGACCAGTACCTGCGCGTCGCGCAGCGCGGTCACGAGCGCCGGCCAGGTGGCACACTGAGCGTAGAAGTCCGCCCGCACGCCCAGCACCACACGCGTACGCGCACCGTCAGCCGCGATGGCGGCCAGCAGGGCCTGCACGAAGCAATCTCGTTGCAAGGTATCCCGGCAGACGCTGAACAGTTCCTCAAACTGGTCCACCACCAGCAACAACTCGGCGCCCGCGGGCAGGGCCGGTATCACCGCCGCGGGCAGTGCCGCCGGGTCCGTCAGCAGATCATCGCGCAGCGACTCCGCCGACGTCCCGGACGTCCCGGATGTCCCGGCCAGGGAGGCGACTCGCGCGGCCAGCGTGGCGACCGGCTGCTCGCCGGGGGTGAGCCAGACAGTCGTCCAGGCCGGGGCGGCCTTCAGATCGCCCCGCTTCACGGCCGCCAGCAGGCCGGCCCGCAGCAGTGATGACTTCCCGCTGCCCGATGGCCCGAATACCGCCAGGAACCGCCCTGCCGCCAGCCGCCGCAGCAGATCGCGGGTGAACTCCCCGCGACCGAAAAACAGGCTGGCCTGCTCTTCGGTGTAGCTGGCCAGCCCCAGGTAGGGAGCGGGGCGGTCGCCGTCGGGTGGTTCGGCGCGCTGACGGTCGGCGGTCCGCCGCCAGCGGTCCTCCCATTCCGTGACATCGCCGTCGCATGCTCGCACAAATCCCCTGACCACCGCGAGCGTGGGCAGGCGGCGGCCGCCAGCCGCCTCGGACAGCACCGTCGGCGAGAAACTGGCCCGCCGGGCCAGCTCGCGGTAGCTTGGCCGACCCGCCTTGTCGCGGAGTTCGCGCAGTTCAGCCGCGAACTCCGCGACCGGCCCGGCGTCAGGGTCAATCGGCCGCTCAGGGCGCCCCATTCCTCTGCTCCCGCCTATACGGCAAGCCGTCTCGGATCTCGCCAGAAAGACGCGATTGTCCGAGATTTGATTGTCCACATTATTTCCACATATCCGGGCAACTCAGCCCGGGAATACAACAAAACACATGACGATCGGAAGGAACGGCCACGTTCCGTGGACGGGAATAGGCGCGCTGATCAAGCGGTACCGCGAGGACCAACGGGTGACCCAGCGGGAGCTGGCCGCGGCGGCGGGGATCAGCATCGGCGCGCTGCGCGATTTGGAGCAGGGCCGCACGCGGTTCCCGCGCTGGGGGACGGTGGAGGAACTTGCCGCCGTGCTGGGTGTCGGCCAGGTCCAGCGGGCGGAACTGGCTCGCGTGTTCCGGGCCGGCCCGGCTGGCGCGTCACGGCACCGGGGACCGCACGCGCGGCGCTACCGCGGCGTGCGCATCGACATCCTCGGCCCGCTGGAGACCTGGCGGGACGGAGAAGGGCTCGCGCTGGGTTCCGCTCGACAGCGTGCGGTGCTCGGCCTGCTGGCCCTGCACGCTCAGGCGGTGGTGCACCGGGACACGATCATCGACGTGCTTTGGGGGCAACGGCCGCCGACCAATGCGGTCGCCGAAGTGCAGGGCTACGTCTCGCGGCTGCGCAAGATGCTCGGCGGCGGGGGAACGGCCGCTGACGGGCCGGCTCGCGACGGCAGCGCCGAGTTGGTCGCGACGGCGAGCGGACGCTGTTACCGGCTGAACGCTAACCCGGGCCAGCTAGACCTGGCCGCCTTCGGGGAGCTGATCCACCAAGCTCAGGACGCCATGGTGCGCGGGGACCTGGGATACGCATGCGGACGATACGAGCAGGCGCTCGGACTGTGGCGAGGAGACATCCTCGCCGATATCGACCTGATCCGGGACCATCCCGCCGCCACAGCAGCGACCCGCCGGCGCGCGGAGGCGGTGCTCGGCTACGCCGAGGCCGCGGCTCATGCCGCACAGCCGCTCCGCGTGCTGCCGTACCTGCGGGAACTGTGCGCGCGGGAACCGCTGAACGAGCCGGCCCACGCGCGGCTGATGACCACACTCGCCGCCACCGGCCAGCAGGCCGCCGCCATCGGTGTGTTCACCGACGTACGGCGCCGGCTCGACACCGACCTCGGCATCTTGCCCAGCCTAGTGCTCACCGAGGCCTACGCCCGGGTTCTCCGCCAGCAGTCCGGTCCGCCTCAGCCGCCAACCGCCTGACCGGACGCCAGGCCTGCCGGGCCGGGCCTGCCGGGCCGGGCCTGCCGGGCCGGGCCTGCCGGGCCGAGGGATCGGGCACGGGATCTCCCGCACTACCAGGATTCCCGTACCCCGGCCGCGGTGCCGCGCTATCGGTTCGCTTTCCCGCCGCAGATAGCCGCGCATTGGACGGAGCATCGGCCGGGAAAATATCGCACAGCCGCTCATTATCAGACTTTTGGCGTGAGACGCGAGCATGGATTTCACGGTGCGACCGGGCAGATCCCGGCACACCGGCCGCCGTATCGCGGCGGCGCAGAATCGGTATCGAGAAGGGATCGCGATGTCCATTAGGCTCAAATTCCTGATCGCCACGCTGGCCGTCGGCGCGGCGGTCGCCCTGCCATCAACCGCCCTGGCTGCGCAGCAGTCGCCGGCATCTCCCGTAAGCACCGCCGCGGCGTCCGTGGACGCCCCGACGGGACCGCACCACTTCAAGAATATCGGTACGAATTACTGCATCCTCGTCCGGGGCATTCATGGACACTATGCGCTCGACGGTCCATGCAACGCCAGCCCGGCGAAAAACCGAGAATGGTTCCTGAGCCTCCGAGTCGTCGGCAATAACCATCTAGGGTGGTATCACATACAAAACGAGACCACGCACGCAGGCTGCCTGACCACCGGCGGGCCTAACGGCGATGTCATCCAGAAACCCTGCATTAGAGGGAACACCAGCCAGCAATGGCGTGAGAAGGCTGTCACCGTCAGCGGCGGGCATCAGTGGGTAAACCGTGCGGACAACATGTGCCTCGATGCCGTAAACAATCACGAATACAACGTGGTCGAGGCAACAGGCTGTAACTCGGGCAGCCTCACGCAGCTCTGGAATTTCCAGGCCGTGCCGCGTTAACCGCTGATCCTAGATCCACAATCGCCCGCCTTCCGCTCTTGCGAGCGGAGGCGGGCCTTTCTGCCAGATGGAGCGGGGTGCCTGGTGCGGCACCGCGAGGCCAGTAGGTCTTGCCGGATCGTAAACTAATCTCTAACATTTTAGTATGGGAACCTTGCCTCGGGTGCGGCGGACGCTGCTGCGCGACACCGCCTATGAAGCGATTCGTGACGCGATCGTGCGCGCGGACATTCCGCCCGGGGCGGTGGTGAGCAACACGGCCGTGGCGGAGCAGCTGGGGCTGTCGGTCGCGCCGGTGCGCGATGCGCTTGCCCGGCTCGCGGACGAGGGACTGGTGGAGACCAAGCCACAGAGCTACACCCGGGTGACGCGGCTGGTGCCGAAGGAGGCGCGGGACGCCGCCGCCGTCGTGCGCGCGATGCACGAGCTGGCCGTGCGGGGCGCCGTCCCGTCGCTGGCAGGCGGGCACATCGAGGCGATGCGCCAGGCGAACCGCCGCTTCGCGGACGCAGTCGACTCCGGAGACGTCGACGCGGCGCTTGACCGCGATGACGAGCTGCACGCTGTCCTCGTGGGCGTGTGCGGTAACCGGGCGGTCGCCGCCACGATCGAGCGGTACACGCCGCTGATCCGCCGGCTGGAACGGCGTCAGTTCAGCTCGGCCCGGGCCCGGCGCTCGGTAGGGCGGCACGACGAGCTGATCGCGGCCTGCGCCGCCGGCGACGTTGAGCTGGCGGTTCAGGTCACCGCCCAGATCTGGCGCGGCCTCGAAGACCTGGCCGATGATCCGTCCGACCACTAGGAGGTACCCATGCCGATCGAGTCATTCGAACGGTATCCGCTGCTGTTCGGCCCTTCGCCGGTGCACCGGCTTGACCGTCTGACGGAGCACCTGGGCGGTGCGCCGATCTGGGCGAAACGCGAGGACTGCAACTCCGGCATCGCCTACGGCGGGAACAAGACCCGCAAGCTTGAGTACCTCGTCGCCGATGCCCTGGCCAAGGGCTGCGACACGCTCGTGTCGATCGGCGGCGTCCAGTCCAACCACACCCGCCAGGTCGCCGCGGTGGCCGCCCGGGCCGGCCTGAAGTGCGTCCTCATCCAGGAAAGCTGGGTCGATTGGCCGGACCCGGTCTACGACAAGGTCGGCAACATCCTGATCAGCCGGCTGGCCGGCGCCGACGTCCGGCTTGTTCGCGCCGGCTTCGGAATCGGGTTCAAGGAAAGCTGGGAGCGGGTGATCGAGGAGATCGAGGCGTCCGGCGGGCGGCCGTACGCGATCCCGGCCGGCGCCTCCGACCATCCCCTCGGCGGCCTCGGGTTCGCCAGCTGGGCCTTCGAACTCGCCGAACAAGAACGCCGGCTCGGGGTCTTCTTCGACACCATCGTCGTATGCTCGGTCACCGGCAGCACCCAGGCCGGGATGGTCGCCGGCTTCGCCGCGCTCGCCGACGCGGGCGGCCGGCCTCGGCGCGTCCTCGGCATCGACGCCTCGGCCAAGCCGGCGCAGACCCGCGACCAGGTCACGCGCATCGCGCGGCAGACCGCCGAGCTCATCGGCGTCAAGCGGGAACTCACCGGCGACGAGATTCACCTCGACGAGCGCTACCACGCCGGCACCTACGGCATCCCCGACGCCGCCACCCTCGACGCGATGCGGCTCGCCGCGCGGACCGAGGGAATGGTCACCGACCCGGTCTACGAGGGAAAGTCCATGGCGGCGCTCGTCGACTTGGTCGGGCGCGGGGAAATACCTCCGGAGGCCACCGTCCTCTACGCCCACCTCGGCGGGCAGCCGGCCATCAACGCCTACAGCGCCCTGTTCTCCTGACGGCTAACGTCGACCGTTAACGATAGACATCGTGTATCGAATACGGCGCACGTCAGCACCGTTCCGGGCACGCGGAGGCGGCCGTGGGATTGCATCACGGGTCTCAAGTTGAGACAGTGCGAATAAGCAGCGGGCTTATGTTTGTGCAACGCGGAGGTAACGGAGCGCTCCGCACAGGAACCGCGATGGTCCTCCGACTGGGGCGAACAGGCAGGAGGCGGACATGGGAAGTGCATCAACGAGGCTGCGCGGCGGTTTGTCTGACGACGGCACGCTGGACGTTGCCCTGCCCAATAGGGGGCTGCCCGGCGCGCGGGACCCGCTGGCGGATGCCAGGGACCGGTTCCTGGCCGCCGAGCCGGTGGACAGGAAGGTGGTCAGGGAGCCAATCCTGGCCTCGTGGTGGCGGTCGCGCGAGTGGCGGATCGCGGCCAACCGGCTCGACCTGAGCTACCTGGGCGCGCCCGATCTCGAAACGACGCTCGCGCGCGCCGCCGAGCCGGTGCTGCGGCACCTGCACGAGCAGCTCGACGGGCAGCCGATCAGCATCATCCTGACCGACGCGAACGGGCTCGTGCTGCGCCGGCTGACCGGCGACCGCGACCTGGAGCGGCAGCTCGACACGATCATGCTGATCCCCGGCTTCTCGTATGCCGAGGACGTCGTCGGCACCAACGGCATCGGGACCGCACTCGAGTCGGGCGGGCCCACGCACGTGTTCGGACACGAGCACTACGCGGAGCGGCTCGAGGGCATGGCGTGCGCCGGGGTGCCGCTGCGCGACCCGGTGTCCGGCAAGACCATCGGCGTCATCGACCTGACCTGCTGGCGCAGGGACGCCGACCCGCTCATGCTTTCCCTGGTCAGGTCCACCGCCGACCAGATCGGCCAGTCGCTTACCGAGACGAGCAACGGGCGGGACCTGCGGCTCCTGCAGGAGTACACGCGGGCCTGCAAGCACACGGGCGGCATCGTGCTCGCCGTCGGCAACGACGTCGTCATGCTCAACGACCACGCGCGCAGGGCGCTGTCCCCCGCCGACCAGGCGGCGCTGATCTCGCAGGCCACCGAGGCACTGTCCGCCGAGGCCATCGCCGCGGGCGCGCGCGGCCGGTGGCGGGCGCCAGGCGCCGTGACGGTGGACTTGCCGAGCGGCGGGGTGGCCCGCATGTTCTGCCGCCCGGTCGGGGAATTCGGCATATTCGCGGCCCCGGCCGACGCCGGAGCGCTCGCCGACGGCGTGGTGCACGTCAAGCTGGTCCCCTCCTCCGCCGCACCGTCGGTGGAGGCGGTCGTCGCGCGCGCCGCCATGGCGCTGCCCGGCCTGGTCGGCTCCGGCGCGGCCTGGCGGCGGGCCTGCCGGCTCGCGGAGGCGAGCTACGAGCGCGGCGAATGGCTGGCCATGGAGGGCGAGCCCGGCGTCGGCAAGCTCGCGCTCGTCCGTGCCGTGCACCAGCGGCGCAGCCCCGCGGCGCCCTGCCACGTGTTCGACGCCGCCGACGCCGCGCATGACCACGACTGGCTCACCCAGGTCCGCGCGGAGCTGGGCGCGTCGACGGGCATGCTGGTGCTGCGGCACGTGCACCTGCTCAACGCCCGCCAGGTGCGGACGCTGGCGGGCGCGCTGCAAGAAGCGCTCGACACCCGCCGGGAAGCCGGGTCTTCCCCGGCCGGGCCGACGCCGCCGGGCCTGCGGGTAGTGGTCACCCTCGACCGCAGCGCCGCCCGGGCCGACCTGGCCGGCCTGCTGCGCCTGTTCCCCGGGTCCGTGGCCGTGCCGCCGCTGCGGCACCACAGCGAGGATCTGCGCGACCTGGTGCCGTTCCTCCTCGGCAAGCTGAGCCAGCAGGGCCGCGTCACGTGCTCACCCGCGGCGATGCAGCTGCTCCTGCGCCACACCTGGCCGGGTAACGCCGCCCAGCTGTGGCAGGTGCTCAAGCGGGTGGTGCAGCGGCGCCGGGTCGGGCAGATCACGCCCGAGGACCTGCCGCCCGAGTGCTGGACGGTGTCGCGCCGCGTGCTGTCGCCGCTTGAGTCGATCGAGCGGGACGCGATCGTGCAGTCCCTGCTCGACAACAGCGGCAACAAGATCCGCGCGGCGCGCGCGCTCGGCATGTCCCGCGCGACCATTTACCGCCGGATCCGCGAATACGGCATCGTCACGCCGGACGTCTGACGCGCCGGGCCTGACCGGGCAGCGGGTCAGAACATCCCGGTCGGGTCGATGGCGCCGTGGTCGTTGACGGGCAGCAGCAGGCGGACGACGGCGTCGGCGAACCAGTCGCGGAACCGGTCCGCGCTCCAGCGCTGGTCGACGGTGAGACGGCAGAACAGCGCCGGGTCCATCAGCGCCCAGACCGAGGCGGCCGCGGCCTCGCGGTCCACGCCTGTGCGCAGCGGCGAACGCTGCCGCAGCCCGTCTACCAGCCAGGCGGCCATGACCGCCCGCTGGTTCACGAGCTGCGCGGCGACGGCGGCGATGTCCGCGTCGTTTCTTGCCGCCTCGAGCGCCACCAGCGTCAGCCCCGCGGCGCGCTGCGCGGACTCGGCTAGCTGACGGGCGAAGACCGCGGCGAACTCCGCGGCGCCCGCTGCCGCTTCCGCTTGGGCCGCCCACTCCCTGGCCAGCATCGGCACCGGCTCGGCGTCTCCGGCGATCGCGGTATCGATCACCGCCTTCAGCAGCCGCGCCTTGGTCCCGACGACCAGCTCGACCGTGGGCAGCGCCACGCCCGCGTCGGCCGCCACCGCGCGCATCGTGGTGCCGGCGTAGCCCAAGTCGAGGAACCGCCGCGCCGCCGCCGCGACGATCCTGGCGCGGGTGCGGCGGGCCTGCTGCTCGCGGTGCGGCGAACGGTATCGGCGCGGCTGGCCGTCCCGTGCCGCCGCTTCCGCCGCTCTCATATTCAGCTATGGTACTGCCATAGCCAAATTCGGAAGGGGCAACCGGCGATGACCGAAAACAACTCCGAGACCGATCCAGGTGTCGAGGGCACCGTGGCCCGCCCGGGCGGCGTGTCCTACCTGCGCATTCCCGCCCGCGACGTGCGGCAGTCGGCGGACTTCTACCACTCCGTGTTCGGCTGGCGGCTGCGCGGCGAGCCGGAGGCACCGAGCTTCAGCGACGGCACCGGCCACGTCATCGGGCACTGGCGCACCGACCTGCCCGCTGCTGGCCAAGCCGGCGTGCTGCCATACATCTACGTCATCGACCTCGACGCGACGCTGCGCACGGCCGCCGACCGCGGCGCGGAACTGGTCACCCCGCCCTACCCGGAGGGAAACCTCTGGATAGCCGTCATACACGACCCCGCCGGCAACGTCATCGGCATCTGGCAGAACGGGCCGCGCGGCTTATCCGGCTCTTTATCGGTACGGCCGCCGCTGATAAAACGGTGTCCGCAGGCAGGAAAGCGAAATACAGGCATGAACACGGGAGGCGCCGATGTCGCTCGAGGTCAAGCGGCTGCACCTGGCCAAGCTGAGCCCGCCGGGCGGTACGCGGGGCGAGTGGCCGGTCCACGGCTTCGTGATCACCCACCCCGGCGGCGCGATCCTCGTGGACACCGGCGTGGGCGGTCCGGAGGACCTGCTCAACGACTGGCGCGTGGTCAACGTCGCGGCGGCCGACGCCCTAGCGGAGCATGACCTGTCACCCGCCGACATCACGCTGGTGATCAACACCCACCTGCACTTCGACCACTGCGGCCAGAACGCGGTGTTCAAGCACGCGCCGTTCTACGTCCAGCGGGGCGAACTCGACCGCGCCCGCCGCGAGTCACCCGACCTGTCCGGCTGGTTCGACTTCATGGGGGCACGGTTCGAACTGCTCGACGGCGACGCCGAGATCGTGCCCGGCGTGTCGGTGATCGCGACGCCCGGGCACACCGTCGGCCACCAGAGCGTCGTGGTCCAGGCCGGCGACGGCGGGCCCGACCTGCTGATCGGGGACGCCGCCTACACGCCGCGCGAGTACAGCGGGCCGCTCGACCAGAAGCTGCCGCCTGGCCAGGCCGCCGACCGCATGTCCTGGGAGGCCTCGATCGGCCGGGCCCGGTCCATGACACCCTCCCGGGTGCACTTCTGCCACCACACCGACGTTGTCCACGGCTGATTGCGCTCGCTCGGGGACGGTCAAGGTCGCGACCTGGAACATCCACGAGGGCGTGCCCGTGCCGCCCGGCGGTGAGACAGTGAGAAGGCCCAGGGGATGCCCAGTGCGGGCCTATTCGGTCATCGCGGCATCATCGACGGCGATCGCGAAGCCTAGAGCCCGGAGAATCTGACCGCCTGCCGACACCACCCGGGGTGTGCCCACGACCGGGGCGATGGCGATCATGATGCCCTGGATATCCTCACTTGTCAGTCCGGCTTCCTCGAGGGCCGGAGCGTTGGCCAGGTATGAGGCAGGCGGGGCGTCCATCGCGATCAGGGCCGCCAGCCTCGCGAGCATGAAATCGCGTGGCGAAATGGAACTGTGCTCAATCGAGGCGGCGGTGATGTCGGCGATCGTGTCCAGAACGGGTGTGTCCGTACTCACAGGTCCTCCAGTGAAGTGATGAGTGTGGAACGGCGTGCCGCCGTCCCGCACCTGAGCGAGAGTTACACGTGCAGCGGTGGTGCTAGGCACTCTTCACGTTGGCTCGGCTGCCGTAAGCGCACAGCCCGTACAGCGCGACCACGTCGATGGCGATGATCAGCAGGGACCAGAACGGGTAGGCGGGAATCATGAAGAGCTGCGCGATGGCATTGAGCCCTATCACCGCCACGCCGAACCAGCGGGCCGCCTGGTTGCCCACCATCACCCCGATACCGGCGAGGAGCTGAAGGATGCTGAGGACCAGTACGACCCAGCCCCAGGCCCGCAGATCTCCGAGGACGTAGGTCGCGTTGGCCACGAACACGTGCGATTTAGCGATCGCGGCGATGCCGTAGATCAGGTTGAAGACGCCGACGATCAGCAGCAGGCCTCCTGCGAAGAAGACCAGGCCGAGGCCCTCGTCTGCCGAACTGCCCGCACCTCTGGCGCCTCTCATTGTTGTCGATGCCATTTTTGCCTCCCTATCACGGGGACTCGTCGTACCCCGGCCAACGTTCTTTGCCTGGGCACATACCGATCGAACCGTGCACGGCTCAGAGGGGCATCCCCTTCAGTGGGTGAGTGGCCAGACGCTGGGAGTCGCTTTCCCGTCTACTCCAGTAGCCCGGCGGCTCCGCTGCCAGCGGCGCAACATCGACCTCCGTCTGCGCAAAATCACCATCGACATCGACATCATCGCCGCCGCTTTGACGCCGACAAGTCACCCAGTCAGGGTGAATACATTTCGCTACCTCGTGTGCTCGCCAGGCGTTCCGCGGCCACGTTCAACGACCGGCTGCTGCCGGGGACAAAAGGGCGGCGGGTCCGCGGCCCAGCTGCGCATCCTGCGCTGTCGCCTCGACGTTGTCCCAGCTCAGCACCCGCCCGACGGCGGCGACCACCACCACCACCACCACCCGCAGGGCCGGTGCGCACAATCACCCGGTCAGGGTGAAGTCACGCGATCGGCAGTCAGACAAGCGTGGCAGAGGGAGGGAGGCTCCGCGACGGCATACTTGCTTGGCCATGTGCGGCCAGCGTTAAGAAAGCGCGGTCCAGAATGCTACCGGGAGAAGAAGGCTGGCCAGTGTCTCGCAATGCTCAGGTAACGGCGGGGCAGCCGGATAGCCAGGCGGCGGAGGGCGTCCGCAGCCTCGAGGTGCGCTGGATCCTGCCGGGCAGGTTCGGGTCCGGGGTGGCCGGATGGCTCGAGCCATTTCCGGGCGAGGTGGAGATACGGGAGGACATCTACCTGCTGAAACCGGACCTTCGGGGGCTCTCGGTAAAGGTCCGCGCGGGCAGGGCCCTTGAGGTAAAGGCGTATCAGGGCAGCACCGGAGTCCTCAAGGTGGCGGGGCGCGCCTTGGGCCAGATGGAGTCCTGGC
>Ga0207416_1004531_pt1 | contig 11971 bp, 12 predicted proteins | sample PaiPotPPM11metaG_FD_184107 | JGI IMG/M metagenome (GOLD analysis project Ga0207416, IMG submission 184107) | Iron sulfur acid spring bacterial and archeal communities from Banff, Canada, to study Microbial Dark Matter (Phase II) - Paint Pots PPM... ...
ACCGCGGTCGTCGTCTTACCAACCCCGCCTTTCTGGTTGGCAATTGCGATGACTCTGCTCAAACGGGGGCTAGGCTCCTATGTACCGTGGTTGCGGCTATTTAACGTCAATACGGGACATGGCGTCAAGCAGCAGGTTCTGACTGGATAAACTGTACATGGCGTGATCTTCTATCCCCTGGCCGCAACCGTCATCAGCGCGGCCTTCTCGGCCACCCTCGCGCTCCAGTACCGACGGAAGCCGCGCGCCTACCTGGCGGCCTGGTCCTGTGCCCTTGCCCTCTATGCGGTGGCGGCCCTGACAGAGGTGCTGGGCGCCGCGGGCGGCTGGAACCAGGACCTGTATCGCATCTACTACTACTTCGGTGGCATTACGGTGGTCGGGGTGCTGGCGCTGGGGACGGTATTCCTGCTCGCACCCCGCTTTGGCCGCCCTGCCCTTCTGATCGTCGTGGTGCTGGCCGCCATCGGGCTCGCCGGTGTCCTGGGCGCGGGCTTGCAGCCGAACCTGCTGCAGACCCGCGAGGTGCCGTCGGTCGACACCATCCAGCTGGAACACGGCCTCTTCAACGCGCTCGCGCTGCTGACTGCGGCACTCGTGAACATCGTGGGCAGCCTCGTCTTGATCGGCGGCGCGCTCCAGTCGGCCTACACCGCCTGGCGGCGCGGGGCGTCCTCATCCCGGCTCATGGCAAACGTTTTGATCGCGCTTGGTGCCTTCATCGTTGCGGGCGCCTCCACGCTCACGCGTTTCCACATCTATGAGCTTTTCTACGTCGGCCAGGCATTCGGTGTCCTCGTGATGTTCGGCGGCTTCCTCGCGGCCCAACGGGCGCCCCGCGCCCTTACCAACCTAAACACGGTTCCCTCCCGCTGAACGGCCTCGACCTGCTCCTGGTTGCGGTCCTCCTGATCGCTGGCGTGATCGGATGGACCCAGGGATTCTTGAGGCCTGTCTTTGCCGAGGTCTCCTTCGCCATCGCCGTCGTGATCATGGCGCTGGTTCACGAACCGCTGCTCAAGGCACTGCTGCCGCACGTGGACGTGCCGGGCTACCTGGTGGTCGTGATCTCGACCATTCTGCTCGCCTTCGTCATCAACCTCGGCGCCGCGCGAATCGCCACTCGCATCGGGCGGGGGCGGCGGAGCCGGGTGGACCGCGTCCTGGGTGTCGGACTGCAACTGCTCAGCGCCCTGATCGTGATCTCGGTAGTGCTGATCACCTCGAATCACACCGAGCGTGCCGTGCGCCCACTTCTGGGGGGCGGGCCAGGCCGGAGCATCTCAGCCGGCCAGGTCGACGAGTTTGCCGCCGCCGTCCGGGCCGATGGAGTCCTGAGCACGCTGGCTTCAGGTGATCAATTGGCGGCTGATCACGCCTACGCCGGCACCGGCCGCCTGACGCTGGACCTCATGGAGCAGCAGCACCCCTGGCTGCGGGTCTACCTGGGGGTGCGCCCGTCGATCCTGAGCTCCCAGCTGGCGCCGGTCTTGCTCCGCTACGGCACGCGCCTGCCCTGGCTCAAAGGCTAGGCCGCGCTAGGCGGGTTAGTATTAACCGCGGCCATGACTCACGCTGGAATCACGTGCTCCTGGTGGGCCTCTACGGACGGGCAGCCTCCCCCCGGCGTGGGCCGGTCCCACCGGCCAGGCTGCGACGCCGTATCAAGGAGGCATTATGAAAGTCGTAAAGGAACGCGACCAGGGCGATAGCCAGGAAGCGTGGTTGGCGCGTGAGCGCGCCCATCTCTCCCAGGTTCTGTATCGTTACACGCCGCTCGTAATAGAGCACGCCGCCGGTTCCTACCTGTACACCGTCGATGGCCAGCGCTACCTCGATTTCGCATGCGGTATTGCAGTGACCAACCTCGGTCATTGCCATCCGGACGTGATCAAGGCGGCCCATGCCCAGCTCGACAAGCTGGTGCATATCTCCGTGGTCGCGCACCACGAGCCGAACATCGTCCTCGCGGAGCGCATCGCGGCGCTTGCGCCCGGAAAGCTCGACAAGGTGTTCTTCGCCAACAGCGGGGCGGAGGCGGTGGAGGGGTCGATCAAGCTGGCTCGTTATGTCACCGGAAGAACCGCGATCATCGGCTTCCAGGGCGCCTTTCACGGCCGAACCTACGGGGCCCTGTCGTTGACGGCTTCCAAGAGTTACTACCGCGAACGCTATGAGCCGTTCCTTCCCGGCATCTACCATGTGCCCTACCCCTATGCGTACAGGAACCCGTCAGGGGCCGGGGACGAGGCCACGCTCGAGTATGTGTTCGGGTTCATCGACGAGATGCTGGACACGCGGGTGCCGCCGAAAAACATTGCCGCCTTCATCGTCGAGCCGGTGCTCGGCGAAGGTGGTTACGTCGTCCCGCCGGCGGGTTTCATGCCGCGGCTGCGCAAGCTCTGCGATGCGCATGGCATCCTGTTGATCGCTGACGAGGTCCAGAGTGGCTACGGACGCACCGGCAAGATGTTTGCCTGTGAGCACACAGGCGTGGTGCCGGACATCATGACCCTCGCCAAGAGCATCGCCTCCGGGCTGCCGCTGAGCGCGGTGGTCGCCAGTAGCCGGCTGATGGACCAATGGGAGCCGGGGGCTCACGGCTCGACCTTTGGAGGCAACCCGGTTTCCTGCGCCGCCGGGATAGCGACCCTCGATGTCTTCGAACGTGAGCAGATACTCTCCAAGGCAGTGGCAAAAGGCGCCGACCTCATTGCGCGCTTACGTGCACTCAAGGAGAGGACTCCCGCGATCGGTGACGTGCGCGGCCTCGGCCTGATGATCGGTGTCGAGCTCGTCAAGAAGGACGGCTCACCCAACAAGGACCTGGTAGCGCGGATCCGCAAGGTCTGCCTGGATTCGGGCCTGGTCCTGCTCAGTTGCGGACCGCACGACAATGTTCTTCGGCTGATTCCACCGCTAAACATTTCGCAAGCGGAGCTCGACGAGGCGTGGGAGATCATGAACGGTGCGTTTCAGGAGGTGGCAGCGTGAGCCAGGCGATGACGACGGAACGAGGACAGCGAACCGAGACAAAGACCTACAAGAACTACATCGGCGGACGCTGGGTGGAGTCGAAGAGTGGACACACCTTCAACTCGCTGAACCCGGCTCACAAGGCGGAGGTGCTGGGGGTGATGCAAGCCTCCAACGCCGCCGACGTCAATGCCGCCATCGAGGCGGCGGAGAAGGCATTTCATGGCTGGCGCCGCACCCCGGCGCCCGCCCGCGGTGAGATCGTGCTGAAGGCCGGTCTTCTCCTCGAAGAGCGCAAGGAGGAACTCGCCCGCCTCATGACCCAGGAGATGGGGAAGGTTCTCAAGGAGGCCCGCGGCGACGTCCAGGAAGCGATCGACATGGCCAAGTATGCGGCCGGCCTCGGTCGCCTGCCGCATGGCGAGACGGTGCCCTCTGAACTCCGCAACAAGTGGTGCATGACAGTACGCGCGCCGCTCGGCGTGGTCGCCTGCATCACGCCCTGGAACTTCCCGATGGCGATTCCCTCCTGGAAGATTCTCCCGGCGCTGATGGCCGGCAATTCGGTGGTCTTCAAGCCTGCATCAGACACGCCGATCGTCGCCACCGGGCTGGTCGAGATCCTGGAGGAGGCCGGGCTTCCGGGAGGCGTCCTCAACCTGGTCACCGGCAGCGGCAGCGACGTCGGCGACCCGCTCGTCCAGGACCCGCGGGTGCAGGGTATCTCCTTTACCGGATCGACGGAGGCGGGTCGCAAGATCGCGGAGAGCGCCGGTCGCAACTTGAAGCGCATTGGCCTCGAACTGGGTGGCAAGAACTGCATCATCGTGTTGGACGACGCGGATGTGCCGCTGGCGGTTGACGGCGCGCTCTGGGCTGCCTTCGGCACCTCGGGCCAGCGCTGCACGGCAGCATCACGCCTGATCGTTGACAAAAAGGTCGAGCCTGATTTCACCGAACAGCTGCAGGAGCGGGTTGCAAAGATGAAAGTCGGTGACGGACTGCTTCCGGACACCGACATGGGTCCTGTCATCAACGAGGCGGCGGTCAAGAAGGTGCACGAGTACACGGAGATCGGAAAAAAGGATCACGCCCGCCTGGTGCACGGCGGCGAGTTCGCGGGATCGGACGGCTGGTTCTACCGGCCCACCATCTTCGCCGACGGACGCAAGGAAATGAGGATGGCCCAGGAGGAGATCTTCGGGCCCTCGACGCTGGTGATGCCGGTCAGCGGCCTGGAGGAGGCGCTGGACGTCGCCAACTCGACTCAGTACGGATTATCGATGTCGATCTATACCAACGACCTGCGCAAGGCCTTCCACGCCATGGAGGAAATGCAGTCAGGGATCGTCTACGTCAACGCGCCCACCATCGGAGCCGAGATCCAGTTGCCCTTCGGCGGCGTCAAGAACACCGGCAACGGTCACCGTGAGGCGGGCACCGTCGCGCTCGACGAGTTCACCGAATGGAAGACGATCTACGTCGACTACAGCGGACGACTGCAGCGAGCCCAGATCGACACCGGGGAGTAAGCCGGTCGAGATCCGCGCCGACACGATTCACTTCATCGATGTAGGAGGGCGGAGGGTCAGGTACCTCGACCAGGGTACCGGCCACCCCCTCCTCCTCTGCCACGGCTTCATCGGCTCGCTCGAGAACTTCCATAGCTGGGCGCCGGCATTCGCCGGTCACCGTCGCATCCTGATCCCGGACCTGCCCGGCTGTGGCGAGACTTCGGCGGGCGAGGCGCCCTACTCCGTAGCCGGCCACGCCTCCTTCCTCGAAGTGTTCGTCGAGCGGCTTGGAATTGGAAGCCACGATGTGGGCGGCATCTGCCTGGGGGCTACCGTCGCCCTCGAGTACGCATCGCGGGTGGGCGAGCGGATCACGCGGCTGGTGCTGCACACGCCGATCTACTCACCGACCACGCTGCGGCCCGGCTTCAAGCGGCAGGTCTCGATTCTTACCTTCGGTCCCGTCTTCGCCAGCGTCGACCGGCTGCGACGCAACCGGCTGGTCTCCGACCTCTACAAGCGCTTCCTCGTCGAAGGCCCGGGCGTGGACCCGTACGATGCCCAGGTCAACTTCGACAACCAGCGCCGGGCGCACGGCCCGGCAGCACGCGAATGGCTTCGGGACGGCATCGGCCGCGACTATCGCTCCTTCCTCGCCGGCTGGCGCAAGCCGGCGCTCGTGGTTGTCGCCGAGGACGACAGGACGGTGGATGTGAATGCGATCCGCGCCCTCGACTCACTGATGCCACAGGCCGAGATCCGAGTCATTCCCGCGGCCGGGCACGGCTGGACGCCGGCCCTGATCGCCGCCCAGGTGGAGGCGATCAGGGCCTTCCTGGCCGCATGACCACCCATCCTTTCAACACCGAGGGGCTCAGGCCATGGGGCGGGCTCAAGCCGGCCCCAACGGGCCTGCCGCCCGACTTTCGCATCGTTGGAGTTCCGATGGAGGCCGGCTCTTTCTACCGCCCGGGACAGGCGGAGGCCCCCGGTCACCTGCGTCGCTTGTCGGCCGTCCTCGCGCCGATAAGCGAGCGGGCCGAACTGTTCGATGACGTAACGGTCGAGGACGCCGGCGACCTGGAACTCGACGAGGGAGACATGGGGGTCAACCTCGATACGGTGGTTGCGGCGATCCTGAAGACGCACCAGGCCACAGTGCCCATCGTTCTTGGCGGTGACCATACGACTGTCAGTCCCACGCTCGTCGCCCAACAGCGCCGCCACAACGGCCGGCTAAGCGTCCTATATATCGATGCCCATCCCGACCTTAACGACAGCTCGCGCCACTCGCGCTGGTCGAACGGCTGCGCGCTACGCCGCGGCCTCGAGCTGGGTGAGATCGATCCTCGCAAGGTCACCTTGCTGGGCTGCCGGGACTATGACTGGGAAGAGGTCGAGTACGCTCGGAGGACGGGCATCACGCTGATCACGGCGGCGGACGCGCACCGCCTGCGGGACGGCGACCTGCGTGAGCGGATCCAGAATCGGATCGGGTCGGACGCGCTTCACATCTCGCTCGACATCGATTCCCTGGATCCGGCCTACGCCCCCGGGACAGGTATCCCCTCCGCCGGGGGCCTGACCTCCCGCCAGCTGCTCGACTTCCTCTACCAGCTCCGAGGGCTTCGGCTTGCCGGGCTCGACGTCGATGAGGTGTCGCCGCCGCTGGACAGCGGCCAGGTGACGAGCCTGGCAGCGCTCAAGTTCATCTTTGAGTTCATGGCCACGGTCAGGGTCAAGCAGCAGCTTTAAGGTGACCCGCCGCGCGGACGTGGTGGTAATCGGTGCCGGTGTCGTCGGCTGCAGCCTGGCCTTCTACCTGGCGCGGGCAGGCCGGAGCGTGATCGTCCTCGATCGAGGCTCGATCGGACAGGGCACCACCGCCGCCTGCGCCGGTGGCGTTCGGGCACAGTTCTCCACCGAAGTCAACATCCGGATCGGGATGGAGGCCAAACGCAAGCTCGCCGCTTTCAATCGTGAGGTGGGCCGCTCGGCCGACTTCCGTGCGGTTGGATATCTCTTTCTTCTGACGACCGCAGAGGAGCGCGACCAGTTCGCGGAGGCGGTTCGCCTGCAGCGCCGCCTGGGCGTTGATGACGTCGTCGAGCTGTCACCAGGGCAGGCGGTAGCGCTTGTGCCCGGCCTACGCTGGGACGACCTCAGTGGCGCCACCTACTGTCCGAGCGACGGACTCGCCGGTCCAAACGAGGTAACCATGGGTTACGCGGAGGCAGCCCGGCGGCACGGCGCCCTGATTGAGGAGGGCGCCCCGGTGACCGCTCTATCGAGGCGTGCCGGTCTGGTTTCGGGGGTTGAAACCAGCAATGAGAGCATCGACGCCGAGCAGATCGTCATCTGTGCTGGTCCATGGACGGCCGAGGTAGGCAGTCTCGCCGGCCTAACGCTTCCGGTGTCGCCGTCGCGACGCCACGCCTTCGTTACGCAACCCTTTTCCGCGGTAAGCCGCAGGAGCCCGATGACGATCGACTTTCACACCTCCTTCTATTTCCATCCGGAAGGTGATGGGCTGCTCTTCGGCATGGGCGATGCCGAGCAACCCGAATCGGGTGAAGCCGTGATGGACTGGTCGGTGCTCGAACGCATCATCCCGCGGGCGGCGGAGCGCTGGCCGCCGTTACTCGAGGCCCAGGTGAAGAGTGGCTGGGCCGGTCTTTACGAAAACACACCCGACTCGCAACCACTGGTCGGTCCCCTCGGCGATGGCCTCTGGGTCGCGGCCGGATTCTCCGGCCATGGATTCATGATGGGACCGGTTATCGGCGACTGGCTGGCGCAGTGGATGACCGAGGGCGCGACGCCCGTGGATCTGCGGAGCTTCAGACCGGATCGATTCTCGAGAGGCCAATCGGTCCCGGAGCACCATGTGGTCTAGCCACAACGGGAGCGATAACGCAGACGCGGCGAGGGTTGGGGCGCCCAGCTGGCGCCTCTTTCTTGCCGTAGTTCTCAGCGACTCGATCCGTACCGCACTTGCCGAGGCGATCGCCGAGCTCCGCACGCTCGCGCCTTTTGCCAGCCCAGCTGGCCTCGAAGCGATCCACCTCACGTTGCATTTCCTGGGACAGGTCGAGAGCGGCAGGGTGAGCGAAATCGCGGACGGTCTCAAACAGGCGATTGCACCGTTTGCGGCTTTCGAGCTGCTGGCGTCCGGTGTCGGTGCCTTTCCGACGCCGGCACGCCCGCGCGTTCTCTGGGCCGGCGTCGCTGGACCCGGCCACGCTGGACTGGTGGCGATTCACGAGGCGACCACCAGCCCTCTGCGCTCGGCGGGGATCGCGCTGGAGGATCGCCCCTACGCGCCACATCTCACGCTGGGGCGCGTGCGTCGCGAACTGCGGGCAAGCGAAAGAGGCCGGCTTGAAGAGTGGATTCACCGCTGGCAGGCCTTCGAGTTCGGCGCTTTGATGGTCGACGCCATCCACCTGATGCGCAGTGATCTGTCGGCACGCCCCCCGCGATACACCACGCTTGAGACCTTCGCCCTACAATAGGTTTCCGCAATGCGCCCATAGCTCAGCCTGGATAGAGCACCGGGCTACGGACCCGGGCGCGGGGGTTCAAATCCTCCTGGGCGCATTTCTTTCCACCCGGATGCCGGGCTAATATTTACCGGCATGCCCCGCCCGGCGCGTACCGATCTTGTCCAGCCGGATGGGCGACGTGTCTATCTCTACGATCACTTCGAGCCCCCACCGGCGGGCTATGTGGCCCCCAGCATCGGGGAAGGTGCCTACGAGCGACGCTGGAACCCGTTGCGACAGGAATGGGTGCTGGTGGCGGCGGCGCGCCAGTCGAGGACGTTTCTTCCGACGCGTTCCGCCTGCCCTCTAGATCCCTCGGCAGCCGGCCGGTCGACCGAGATTCCCGCCTCAGCCTTCGATGTGGCCGTCTTCGAGAACAGATTTCCGTCGATGCTGTCATCGGCGGGTGGCGGTGTCTGCGAGGTGGTGGTCTACACCGACGAACACGATGGTTCCTTCTCAAGCCTGCCGGCTGCGTCACTGGAAAGGCTGGTCGAGGTCTGGACCGACCGCTATCGGGCGCTGAGCCGGCGCGAGGACGTGAACTATATTTACATCTTCGAAAACCGCGGCGAGCAGGTTGGTGTGACGCTGCACCATCCACATGGACAGATCTACGGCTATCCATTCATTCCGCCGGTGGCGCAGATCGAGCTCAAGGGCCGCGCGACCGCCTGCCGTCAGTGCCGCTTGATCGAGGAAGAAATCGGCGATGGCCGCCGGATGTTGCTCTCAGCCAAGGGACTGGTTGCCTACGTGCCCGCCTACGCTCGCTGGCCCTACGAGGTTCACGTCTCCACACCCGCCCACCGACCCTCTCTTCCAGACATGGCCGCTCCGGAACGCCGGACGCTGGTCCACGCCATGCAGCGGGTTGCACGAGCCTACGACCGGCTGTTCCAGGTTCCGATGCCCTACATGATGCTGATTCATCAGCGTCCTACCGACGGACGCGACTACCCGCAGGCTCACCTGCACGTGGAGTTCTATCCCATTCTTCGCGACAGCGGGAAGCTGAAGTACGTGGCCGGGTCCGAGTCGGGCGCCGGGGTTTTCATCAACGACACCCAGGCTGAAGCCTCCGCGACACGTCTGCGCGGACTGATCGAGAACGCCGGCTAGCGATCCAGTCGCATGGCGGCAAGCAGTTGCCCGAGGCGTCGCGCCGCCTCGGCCAGCTCGGAGGAGATCTCGCTCAGCTCTTTGCCGGCATCGGCTTCGAGCTCGCCGGATTGTGCCAACAGCGAGAGCCGGTGGCCGGCACCCATCACGGTGTTCTTCAGGCGGCGGAGCTGCTCTTCCGAATCGGTCATTCTTTTGCCAGCTCGACGGCGAGCCGGGCGGCCAGCCCGGCGTTCTGTTCCAGCAGGGCGATGTTCGCTTCGACCATCCGTGGTCCCAGGCGTTGCTGCAGCCGGCGCAGCTCTGCCGGCGTCCTGGCAGGTCCGCGCTCCACGCCGCCACCGTCGGTCAGTAGCTCGGATGGGATCGCGGCCTCGCCCATGAGTGGCTGGCTGACCACGACCCCATGACCACCGAGCTCCCAATGCGAACCCAGCAGTCTCGCGAGATCTCCCACGGATTCGACCCGGGCTGGCAGCGGAAGGTCAGCCGATTCGGCAAGGAAGCCCGCCAGGCGGTCCGATCGCCATCCGATCACTGGCACGCCGAGTGTCTCCAGGTGCTCGAGGGTAGCCTCGCGATCCAGTGTCGACTTGGGGCCGGCACAGACAACGACCACGCGATTTCGACCGAGCTCGGTCAGATCGGTGGAGACATCCGCCAGGTCACCCGGGTGCACCCCGCCGATCCCACCCGTGCTCACCACCGGGATACCCGCTAGCGTGGCCGCCAGGATTGTCGCGGCGACGGTCGTCCCGCCAAATCCGGGTCGGCTCAGGCTGGATGCGAGGTTCCAGGGCGAGACCTTGACGGCATCCTCGCGGCGGGACAGAACTTTGCAGTCGTCGAGCGAAATACCGACTCTGAACCGACCTTCGAAAACTGCGACCACGGCGGGCACCGCTCCAGCCTGGAGGCAGGCCGCCCACTGGCGGTTCACTGCCTCGACTGCGGCGTCGGCTGGAAGACCGTGGGTTATGACGGCTGATTCGAGCGCGACGACGCCCGTGTGACCGGCGACCGCCCGGCGCACCGCGCTGGAGATATCGATCGGCACCGCTATATTTTGTCTCGCGGCGCGGGTGTAGCCGAATTGGTACAGGCGCACGGCTTAGGACCGTGTGGCGCAAGCCATAAGGGTTCGAGTCCCTTCACCCGCATTCTGACGCCGCCCCGCCGCTGGCCCGTTTGGCCGTATCGTGCCTCGCATTGAACTGGTAGCTTATTGACCCGTGGCAGACGTCAAGGTCGAGACTGAAAAGAAGCCGGGATCGCAGGTACTCCTGTCCATCGAGGTGACCGAGGAACTGGTCAAGAAATCAATCGACCAGGCCTACTCGCGCCTGGCGCCTCGGGTAAGGATTGCAGGCTTTCGGCCAGGAAAGGCGCCGCGGCCGATGATCGAGCGAGAGCTCGGCTGGCCGGTCCTCCGACAGGAGGCACTCGACATCATCCTTCCGGTGGCGTACAACGCCGCCGTCTCCGAGGCCAAGATCGATCCAATCGACAACCCGAAGGTCGACGTCCAGAAGTTCGACCGGGACCAGCCGATGCGCTTCTCCGCGACGGTCAGCGTCAAGCCGGAGGTCGAGCTCAAGGATTACTCCGATATCCGGGTGCCGCGCCCGCAGACGGACATCATTGACAAGGACGTCGACGAGGCGATCGAGCGGCTGCGCGCCCGCTTCGCCGAGCTACACGCCGTCGAGCGCCCGGTGAAGTCCGGTGACTTCCTGACGGTCGACCTGCACGTGGTCCAGTCGGGAGCGGTTCTGGTAGGCGAGAGCCAGACCGACGCCCAGCTCGAGGTCGACCCTGAGCGTCTGCTTCCGGGGTTGGCACCCGGAGTCGAAGGGCAGGCGATCGGTGAGACGCGCGATATCGCGCTCACCCTGCCGGCCGACTATCCGAAGAAGGACCTGGCCTCCAAGAATGTCATCTTCCGGGTAACCGTGAAGTCGATCAAGGAGCGGCGGCTGCCGCCGCTCGATGACGAGCTGGCCAAGCTCGTGGGTCGGGGTGAAACGCTCGCCGGCCTCCGCGAGGAGGTGCGGACCGAGTTGCAGGATGCCGCTGACAGTGCCGATGAGCAGCGTTTCGAGAATGACGTGCTAAAGGCCCTGGACGAGCGTCTCCAGGTGGAGGTACCCGAGGCCCTGATCGACCAGGAGATCGACCGACGGCTGCGAGAGCTGGAATTACGCCTGCAGGAGCAGGGCATCAAGGTCGATAAATACCTCGAGTACACCAAGACGTCGGTTGAGGCGTTACGCGCCGAACAGCGACCGGCGGCGGTGCAGAAGGTGCGCCTGGAGCTTGCTCTGGCGACTGTCGCCGACCGGGCAGGCATCGAGGTGCCCGACTCCGAGATCGAAGCCGCGCTCGACGCCGCTCTCACCGAAGACCAGCAGGCGACCCGGCGTGCCCGTGACCTTCGGACCGCTGACCCGGTGCGCGCCTACTTCCGTCACCAGCTCCTGATGCGCAAGACCATCGACCATCTCGCAGACCTGGCTGCCCCGGATTCTTCCGATACAATTGGGTCGCCTACGGCCGGAGGGTCCGAGGCCACTGCAGAACCCGTGTCGAAGGGGCAACGACGCGGGTCGGGAAAGAAGGAACGCTGATCGCCGTCGTATTCAAAAGTGAGTACGCGGAAGACTGGATTGTGAGGATTGGACCCTATAATGGCCAAACAGGAGAGCCACCCATGAACTTCGAACGGCTCAGCCGTCGACCCGAAGCCCTCATCCCCATGGTCATCGAGACCACCAACCGGGGGGAGCGCGCTTTTGACATCTATTCCCGGCTCCT
>Ga0207416_1004532_pt1 | contig 11964 bp, 13 predicted proteins | sample PaiPotPPM11metaG_FD_184107 | JGI IMG/M metagenome (GOLD analysis project Ga0207416, IMG submission 184107) | Iron sulfur acid spring bacterial and archeal communities from Banff, Canada, to study Microbial Dark Matter (Phase II) - Paint Pots PPM... ...
AGCGACTGGAGACCGGCCTCCCACACGACGCTGATCTCGCTTCCCGAATACTTCTTCGCGGCTTCGACGGCACGTTCAGCCGCGGTTTCGGCCTTCACCGGCGCCGCAGCGCTCGCTGCCACGAGCATGGCGGCCGCAAGACTTCCCACGAAGCGGGTCAGCGTCATTCCTCCCTCCTCTGGCAAACGGCGGGCATACCCCGTCCTTGCCCTAACTGAAGCTTATGGCATAGTCGCTGTCAAGAAGGTGGTATGACAGGTATACCATGGCGCGCTACGCCATCGAGCGACAGAAGCTTTCCGACCGGGTCGTGGCACTGCTCGAGGACGAGATTGTCCGCGGAGTGCGGCCCCTGGGCGATCAACTTCCTTCGGAGCGGGAGATGATGCGCCTGTTCGGCGTAGGCCGGCCGGCGATCCGTGAGGCGCTCTTCGCCTTGCGGAGGAAAGGCTTGGTCAAGGTCGGCAATGGTACCCGCGCCCGGGTGACCCAGCCGACGCCGGCCGCGATACTGGGCGAATTGTCGGGCGCTGCGCGGCATCTTTTGGAACAGCCGGGCGGTCAGCAGCACTTTCAAGAGGCACGCTCGTTCTTCGAGATTGCGCTTGCGCGTTATGCCGCGCGCCACGCAACCACAAAGGACCTCGCGCGACTGGAAGCGGCTCTCGCCGCTAACCGCGCAACGATGTACGATCTTCCGGCATTCAAGAGTACCGACATTGATTTTCACTTCGTTCTTGCTGAGATCCCACGTAATCCGATCTTTCCGGCCATCCATGACGCCATGGCTGATTGGCTGACCAACCAGCGTGCCGTCACTCTCCAGGTGGCCGGGCAGGTGCAGATCGCCTACAGGGCGCACGAGCGCATCTTCAAGGCGGTCGCGTCGCGCGATCCGGATGCGGCTGAAAGGGCAATGGCCGCACATCTCAAGCAACTGTATCGGGTATGCGAACGGGTTCGCGACGGTATGCGCGCGAAGCCGCCAACCGGCCACCTGCATTCTCTGGCCACGCGGCGGTTGTCGCCGCCTGGAGCATGATACCGACCCGCGACAACCGAGCCGATACGGATGGATGGCGCAAGTGTTTAGCAGCGCCCGCTCATCGCGACGCGGGCCGAGCGAAAATGGCCATGATCCTGAAATCTGTCGCTGCAGGTTCCGCGTCCGTCATCTGTCTCGACTCGATCGGAGTCGGTCCGGCACGCTCGCGCCGGATCGACGCGCTTGTTGGCCACTAACCAGAGGCAAGACAGGAGCCAGCGAATGCCGCGCTTCGCCGCAAACCTGACGATGATGTTCAACGAATGGCCGTTCCTGGATCGCTTCGCTGCCGCTGCCGACGCCGGCTTTGTCGCCGTCGAGTTTCTTTTCCCCTACGATCACTCTCCGGATGCGATTGCGCGATGTCTGTCGCGAAATGGCCTGACTCTGGCACTGTTCAACCTGCCACCGGGAGACTGGGCGACAGGTGAGCGAGGCTTCGCCGCGCTTCCCGACCGGTTTGCTGATCTACAGCGTGGCGTGGAGACGGCATTGCCGTTTGCACAGGCCACGGGCGTCAAACGTGTGCATCTCATGGCCGGGATCGCAAGCGATCATGATCCGAGATCGGGCCAGGCTTATCGGACAGCGGCGGCATGGACCGCGGAGAGGGTCGGCCGCGAAGGCCTCGACCTTGTCATAGAGCCGATCAACAGCCGCGACATGCCCGGGTATTATCTAAACGATTTCAGGCTTGCTGAAACAGTGATCGGCGAACTTGCCTTGCCGAATCTCAAGCTACAGTTCGACATCTATCATCGCCAGATCATGCATGGCGACGTGACCATTGCGCTGCGGCGATTGATGCCGATCGTTGGGCACGTGCAGATTGCGAGTGTCCCCTCTCGGAATGAGCCGACGGCCGAGGAATTGAATTACCCATTCCTGTTTGATGAGCTGGACCGCCTCGGGTATTCGGGTTTCGTCGGATGCGAATATCGGCCACGTGGCAAGACGATCGAGGGACTCGGCTGGTTTTCGCCGTGGCGCCGCAAGGGTAGCCTTGCGGGGACCGCGGGAGCACCCTCATGACTCCACTTGGCTGTATTGCTGATGACTATACGGGAGCGTCGGATCTCGCCAATACGCTTACCAAATGCGGCCTGCGAACCGTGCAGGCTATCGGGATTCCTGCGGACAGCCTTTCTCTTCCCGACGTCAGTGTCGTGGTCGTGTCGCTGAAGATCCGCTCCATTGCCGCGGCCGAGGCCGTGTCGCAAGCCCGTGGGGCGGACGCCTGGCTCAGGAAGCGCGGCGCGAGCCACGTCATGTACAAGATCTGCTCAACCTTTGATTCCACCGATGACGGCAACATCGGGCCGGTGCTGGATGCCCTGCGCACCGACGCCGGCGAAGCAATCGCCGTCGTCACGCCTGCGTTCCCCGAGACCGCACGCACCGTCTATCAGGGCAACCTGTTCGTCGGCGCGCTCCCGCTTAACGAAAGTCCGCTCAAGGATCATCCCCTCAACCCGATGCGCGATGCCAATCTGGTCCGCGTGCTCGCGCGGCAAAGCCGCTCGAAGGTCGGACTCATCGACCTCAGGACGGTCGTCGCCGGTCCGGCCGCCATCCGCAACCGCCTCGCTGACCTCGCCAAGGAGGGGTTCGCAGCCGCAATCGCCGATGCGGTGTTCGATCGCGATCTCGAAGCCATAGGAGTCGCAGCCCTCGAGCGGCGCGTGTCCATCGGCGCCTCCGGCCTCGGCCTCGGACTCGCTCGCGGCCTTATTGCATCGAGCGCCACAGCAGCGAGCGCTTCAACGGAAGCAATGGGTGCGCCCGTCGGCGGCCGGGCTGCCTGCCTTGCCGGCAGCTGTTCGCTGGCGACGCTTACACAGATCGAACGCGCCGAACGGGCGATGCCGGTCCTGAGACTCGATCCCGACGGGCTCGTCTGCGGACCGCAGGAAGTGCAACGCGCGCTCGCGTGGGCGAGCGAACATCTCGATCAGGGACCTATCCTGCTTGCAAGCAGTGCCGCGCCCGATCGAGTCGCGGCCGTCCAGGCTCGTCATGGCCGTGCCGCAGCCGGGCATGCAATTGAGCAAGCGATGGCAACGATTGCCGCCGGCCTGCTTGACCGTGGCGCGCGTCGGCTCGTGATCGCCGGAGGAGAGACCGCCGGCGCGGTCGTGGACCGTCTCGCCATTCCAGCATTTCTCGTGGGCCCCGAGATTGCTGCCGGCGTTCCTGTATTGCGTACGATCGGCGCCAAGCCCAATGAGATGGTGCTGGCGCTGAAATCGGGGAATTTCGGGGGACCCGACTTCTTCATGGATGCGCTGCGGCTGATGCAATAGCCAGAGAGCGCGAGCTTTCGTCGGACTCGGGTTCGCTCGCCGCTCCGATTTTCACCCAGAAACCGGTCAACGTCAGGGGCAAGCCTGGAATGTGCGTTTCGGGTCGTGTTTAGGCTGTCGAGTGGAAACTTTCGTCTTTCTTGCCGTTCTGTTCGCCGCCGCTTGCCACGCCCGGTGGAACGCGTTGATCAAGATCGGGCTTGATCCGCGCATACCACCTCATTGATCGCGGTCGGCTCTGCCATAGTAGAGCTCATTTGCCTTCCGCTTGCCGGCATGCCGGCCTTGGGCGCAGGCCGAGCTCACGCGGGTTTTAGCGCCGCCACCTGCTCGTTGGTGAGCAGCCGGACCTTCGACCCGCGCAGAAGCAGAAAGAGCTTTGCGGTTTCCTCCAATTCTTCGATCGCATTAGCCGCAGCATCGAGCGTGCTGCCTGCGACCACCGGGCCATGGTTCGCGAGCAGAACCGCATGGTGCTTTCCCGCCAACCGTTGCACGGCGTCTGCCAAGGCGGGATCGCCCGGAGGGTAGTAGGCCACGAGTGGCAAGCGGCCTACGCGCATGACGTAGTAGGCGGTGATCGGGGGCAGCACATTTGCAGCATCAACATCGGCAAGCGCCGATACGGCCACGGAGTACGTGGAGTGCAGGTGCACGACGGCACTGGCTTGCGGCCGCTCGCTGTACATGGCGCGATGGAGGAACGTCTCCTTGGTCGGCGGCTCGCCGGAGACGAGTTTTCCGTTGGCGTCGAGCTTGGCGAGCCGCGCCGGATCGAGCCGACCAAGTGAGACGTTGGTCGGAGTCATCAGCCAGCCGTCTTCGAGCCGAGCACTGATGTTCCCGGCACTGCCGAAGGTCAGTCCGCGCGTAAACAGCGATGCGCCAAGCCGGCAAATTTCTTCGCGCAATTTTGATTCGTTTAGATGAGGCATGTGAATGCCCTCATGAAGAACACCTCGCGGTCAATGGCGAATCCCCAACCACTGCGGAACGGTGTGCGGCCGTCTGGCTTCATCCTCGTCGTCGCCGTTATTCAGCATGTTCGCCAACTCGTCCGCTCTATCGTCTCAATGCCGATGTCGCCGAGCAGGGCATCTCGAAGTCGAGCCGACGTTCTACAGCGAGTCCGCGGGGCGACAATTTTAACTCTGGTCGGTGACGAACTCTTGCGGCAGCGCCGTGCCAGTGAGGCGCGCGTAGATTCGCGCAACCGAGGCATCGTCATCGCGGCCCATGCCGGCACCCGATGCCATCAAGAACACCTGCAGGGCCGCTGCAGCCAGCGGCACGGGGTATCTGAACTCCCGCGCCATGTCCTGGACAATGCCGAGATCCTTCACGAAGATATCGACTGCGCTTCGCGGCGCGTAATCACCGTCGAGCACATGGGGTATGCGGTTTTCGAACATCCAGGAATTACCAGCCGATCCGGTAATGACCTCGTACACCTTGCGCAGGTCGAGGCCCTGCTTGGCGGCAAAAGCAATTGCCTCACCCGCGGCCGCGATGTGCACCCCAGCGAGAAGTTGATTGATCATCTTGAAGGCCGAGCCGAGGCCGACTTCCGAGCCAAGATCGTGCACCTTAGCCGCCATGGCCTCGAGCGCCGGACGAGCCTTCACAAAAGCAGCGCGCGCCCCCGACGCGAGAACGGTTAGCGTGCCGTCAGCCGCGCGCGCCGCGCCGCCGCTGATAGGAGCATCCAGGTAAAGGCGCCCGCCGGCCTCTAGCCGGGTTGCGAGGCGCAGGCTGGCAGCTGGATCCATCGTCGCTGACGAGATGAAGACTGCGCCCTCGGGCATACTTGCTGCCACCCCATTTTCGCCGAACAACACGGCTTCCGTCTGCGCCGCGTTCACTACTACGCAAATCAGTACGTCAACGTTGGCGGCCGCCGACGCCGGGTCCGGTGCGTCCCGCCCTCCCTCTCGCACGAAGCGCTCGACAGTAACCCGATTGGCGTCGCAGCCAACGACGTCGAACCCGGCACGTCGAAGCGAATGCGCGATGCGCATTCTCATCGAACCGAGGCCGATCACCGCCGCCCGGCTCACAACAGCAGCTTTCATTGCTCACACCAATTGCGCCTGGAGATCGCGCTGGGGGTCCCAGGTTAGTTTTACCGCGCAATTACTTTAGCGTGGTCGACCCGGGATGTCTGCGGTGTTCGCGGACCGATAGCAGCAGGCCGCTGAGGCTTTAGCTTTCCTTCGTCCCAATACACCACGTCATGGGGCAGCAAATGACACTGAGCTTGCACTGTCGCGCAGGAACGCACCGCCTGCGCCAATCCGGTGCTCCCGGGGCCTGCTAACGCGGGCTACCGCGCAGAAACGTCACCGCCTCGATGCGGTTGCCGTCTTGATCGCGGATGAAGGCCGCGTAGTAGGTCTGGTGGTATTCGGGCCGCAGGCCGGGCGCGCCATAAGAGGTGCCGCCGGCCTTGAGTGCGGCGGCGTGGAAGGCGTCGACCGCTTCGGCGTCAGGCGCGCGCAGGCAGACATGCGCGCCGCTGTCGTCGGCGACGCGGTCCATCGCCGCGCGGGCGTTGATCCAGAACTCCGGATATTTCTTGCCGAAGCCGATGGCCGCGTCCGGCCATTCGTGCAGCTTCGTCATGCCGAGCGGCGCGAGGAGCGCGCTGTAGAACGATTCGGCCGCATGGATATCGCGCACCGCGACGGAGACGTGGTCGATCATGAAAGCCCTCGCGAATTCACTCACCGGTCATTCCGGAGCCGCGAAGCGGCGCCCCGGAATGACGGCTTTCTCCTCACGCCGGCGCCCCCGACTTCACCAGCTTGTAGACGATCGAATCCATCAGCGCCTGGAACGAGGCGTCGATGATGTTGGCGGACACGCCGACCGTGGTCCAGTGATCGCCGTCCTCGTCGGCGCTCTCGATGAGCACGCGCGTCACCGCCTCTGTGCCGGCGTTGAGGATGCGGACTCGATAATCGGTGAGTTCGAGCCCGGCGATGTAGCTTTGATACTTGCCGAGGTCCTTGCGCAGCGCGAGGTCGAGCGCGTTGACCGGGCCATTGCCTTCGGCAGCCGAGATCAGAGCCTCGCCGCCGACCTTCACCTTCACCACCGCCATGCTCACCGTGACGCGCTCGCCCTTGGCGTTGATGCGCTGCTCGACATTGACGTCGAATTTCTCCACGTCGAAGTAGCGCGGCACCTTGCCGAGGAGCCGCCGCGCCAAGAGCTCGAACGAGGCGTCCGCCGACTCATAGGCGTAACCCAGCGCCTCGCGTTCCTTGACCGCGTCGAGCAGGCGCGAAAGCCGCGGATCGTCCCTGTCCACCGCCAAGCCGATGCGCTCGAGCTCGGCGATGAGGTTCGAGCGGCCGGATTGATCGGAGACGAGGAGCTTGCGCTTGTTGCCGACGCGCTCGGGCGCGATGTGCTCGTAGGTCGCCGGCTCCTTCATGATGGCGGAGGCATGGATGCCCGCCTTGGTCGCGAAGGCGCTCTCGCCGACATAGGGCGCGTGGCGGTTGGCGGCGCGATTGAGGAGGTCGTCGAGCGCGCGCGACACGCGCGCGATTTGGCCGAGAGCCGCGTCCGATACGCCGATCTCGAAACGCTCGGCATATTCGCCCTTGAGCTTCAGCGTCGGAATGATGGAGACGAGATTGGCGTTGCCGCAGCGTTCGCCGAGGCCATTGAGCGTGCCCTGGATCTGCCGCGCGCCGGCACGCACCGCGGCAAAGCTGTTCGCCACCGCCTGCTCGGTGTCGTTGTGGGCGTGAATGCCGACACGGTCTCCGGGAATCTGCCGGCAGACCTCGCCGACGATCTTCTCGACCTCGTGCGGCAGCGTGCCGCCGTTGGTGTCGCAGAGCACGACCCAGCGGGCGCCAGCATCGTAGGCGGCCCTGGCGCAGGCGAGCGCGTAGGGCGGGTTCGCCTTGTAGCCATCGAAGAAATGCTCGCAGTCGAGCAGCACCTCGCGGCCCTTCGCCTTGGCGGCGCACACGCTGTCGCGGATCGAGGCGAGGTTCTCCTCCGCGCTGGTCTCGAGCGCGACGCGCACGTGGTAGTCCCAGGATTTGGCGACGAAGCAGACCGCGTCGGCCTCGGCGGCAAGGAGCGCGGCAAGGCCCGGATCGTTCGACGCCGAACGGCCGGGCCGGCGCGTCATGCCGAATGCGGTGATTTTTGCCCTGAGCGGCCGCCGCTCGGCGAACAAACTCGTGTCGATCGGATTGGCGCCGGGATAGCCGGCCTCGACATAGTCGACGCCGAGCTCGTCGAGCATGCAGGCGATGGCGAGCTTGTCGGCGAGCGTAAAATCGACGCCGTTCGTCTGCGCGCCGTCGCGCAGCGTGGTGTCGAACAGATAAAGGCGCTCGCGCGACATGCTCTTCAGCCCGAATAGAGCCGAAGCGCGGTGTAGAAGGTCACCGCGACCGCAACCGCGATCACCGCGTATTTCAGGATCACATAATAGAGCCAATGGCGCTGGAACGGCACGTCGCGGCGTTTCATGACGCGCTCCGTTTGGCGGCGGCAGCCGCGGCGAGCGGCTTGACCATTGTGGTGTTGGCGAGCCATTCGCCGGCGCTAAGGACCGTGTTGCGCGTGCGCGCGGCAAAGCCGCGCCGCTCGAAGAAGCCGCGGGCGGTGTCGCTTGCCTCGACAGTGAGCTCTTTGGCGCCGCGCGCGGAGGCGAGCTTCTCCAGCGCGTCGCAGAGCATGTTGCCGGCGCCCTGCCCGGCCGCCGCAGGATGCACGTAGAGCATGTCGACGCGCACATTATCGGCGAGCGCGGCAAACCCCACCGGCGAGCCGCCATGAGTGGCGACGAGCGTCAGCTCGCCGGCAAGCCGCGCGCCGAACGCCTCGACATCGTCCGCGGCCTGCGCCCACGCCTCCTGCTGCGCCTCGCTGTAGTCGTCGCCGGTCAATTCCTCGATGCTGGCGCGAAAGATTTCCGCCAGGAGCGGCACGTCCTCCGGCAGCATCGGACGCATCGCCAGCCTTGGGTTTGGGTGCGCGGTCACGGCCACTCCTCCACCGGCAACGCCTCAGCTAAATGGGTCATGACGCCCTCAAGGTTCGACCGCACCTCGTTGTTCCAGAAAGCGCATCACACGAAATTTGTTCGCGGCAAAGCAGCGATCACGCCGCTGGTCTTGAATGGAATCGGCGTGCTGACCGCCACCGACTTCGATCACGCGGCGCGCTTGGAAGCAGACAAAGTCCGCGATGAACGGACCGATCGGAACCTGCCGGCGAAACTTGCAGCCCGCAAATCGCCGATCGCGCAAGGCAAACCACAATTTGCGTTCGGTATCCGTCATGCGCGAACGCAATTCGCGCGCCCGCCGACGCTGCTGCCTGTCGACTGGTGGTTTTGTGGGCGGACGCGCCCTTACACCCCTTACACCCTCTCCCGTTCCGGGAGAGGGTGACCGCGAGCGCAGCGAGCAGCCGGGTGCGGGCCCGCGGCCGCCGAGCACAACCTCACCGCCGAGGCCCCCTCTCCCGCAAGGGGAGAGGGATTTGTTGGAGTGCGCCGCTCGCTCATCGCGAGATCTCCCAGGTGGTGCCGTCCTTGGTGTCCTTCAGCACCACGCCCATCTTGGCCAACTCGTCGCGGATGCGATCGGATTCCTTGAAATTCTTCGCGCTGCGCGCGGCGATCCGATCAGCAACGCGCGCATTGATTACCGAGGGGTCCAGGCCTCGTTCGCGCGCGCTAACTTCTTGAAAGGCCTTCTCGATGTCTCCACGCATACTGCCCGCCTTGACGTGGTCGACTCCCCGATCAAAGCCGAGCAGCAGGAGGGACCCGACTAGCTCGCAAGCGGCATCGGCCGGTGTGCCGCTCGTGCCCAATGCAAGATGGCTGAGTCGGTGGAGCTCAGCCAAGGCTGCCGGCGTATTTAGGTCATCAGATAGAGCCGCAAGGACGGATTGCGACGGCAGCGCCTTCGCTCTGTCTGCGTTGATTGCCGCGCGTCTGAAGTTTCCGTATGTCACCGCCGATTCCGCCAAGCCGTCATTCGTCCAATCAATCGGCTGCCGGTAGTGCGTCCTCAACATGTTGAGCCGCAGTATTTCACCCCACCGTGGATCATTTGATTGCCGCAGCAAATCCCTGATCGTCACGAAATTGCCGAGCGACTTCGACATCTTCTCGCCTTCGACCTGAAGGAAGCCGTTGTGCATCCAGAAATTCGCCATCGCCGGGATGTGGAAGGCGGAGCGCGACTGTGCGATCTCGTTCTCGTGGTGGGGAAACACGAGATCGATGCCGCCGCCGTGGATGTCGAACTGATGCGGGTGCGCGCGGCCGCTCGCCGAAAGCTTGGAAAGCGCTTCGGTCCACAGCCATTTGTCGGACATCGCCGAGCATTCGATATGCCAGCCGGGGCGCCCGGGCGCGCTGATGCCGCACGGCGACGGCCAGTCTGGCTCGCCCGGCTTCGATGGCTTCCATAGCACGAAATCCATCGGGTCGCGCTTGTAGGGCGCGACCTCGACCCGGGCGCCGGCGATCATCTCGTCGAGCGGCCGCCTCGACAGCCGGCCGTAGTCCGGCATCGAAGCGACGCTGAACAGCACGTGATCGTTCGCGACATAGGCATTGCCGGAGGCGACGAGCCGCTCGATCAGCGCGCGCATCTCGGCAATGTGCTCGGTCGCGCGCGGCTCGACGGTCGGGGGCAGGCAGCCGAGCGCGGCCACGTCCTCGTGAAACTGGCGGTCGGTTGCTTCCGTGACCTTGCGGATCGCCTCGTTGAGCGGCAGGCCGGGATATTCCGCCCCGGCGCGCGCGTTGATCTTGTCGTCGACGTCGGTGATGTTGCGTACGTAGGTGACGTGATCGGCGCCATAGAGGTGGCGCAACAGGCGGAACAGCACGTCGAACACGATCACCGGCCGCGCATTGCCGATATGGGCGAAGTCGTAGACCGTCGGCCCGCACACATACATGCGCACGTCGGCGGGATCGAGCGGGGTAAAGACCCGCTTCTCGCGTGTCAGCGTGTCGTAGAGCTTGAGTTCCATCGAATCGAACCACGCACCTCGGCCCTGCTGGCCCGGCGTCATTGGTCTCGATGCTGAGAAAAGACGGCCGCAGCCAGCGCTGATCGCTAGCGAATAATCTCCCGGCAAATGCCGCAGATTGAGTTAAGGCCGCTCATGGCGCGCACAATGGTCGAGGACGGCGAGCGCGTCAAGCCATTCGCCGCGCGTCGTTCGCCGCGTGGCGCGAATGTCACGGCGCCGGGCAAAGCGCCCGGGGCCCTGTGGAAAAGTTTACGATTGTGTTGCTCGTAGTAGCAGCTAACGGAACCTTAACTTGGCTATCGCATTGTCGGCGGCCGTAGCTGACGGGCTTCGGGGCGCCTTTCCGGCGCCGGGGATCTGGGGGTTTTATGCGTTCCGTGATCGCGGCCGCCGCTTTCGCGGCAGTCCTCTTTGCTGCTGCAGCCGCCCAGGCGGACAAGCGCATTTTCATCATCGCCAACAACGCCGATGGCTACGGCATCGACCGTTGCCTCGCTTCCGGCGAATCTTGCGGCAGGGCGGCGGCGAACTCCTACTGCCGGGCGCGCGAGTTCGCGCAGGCGCTGTCGTACCGAAAGGTCGCCCGCGACGACATGACGGGGGTCATTCCCGCCGCTTGCCGCGCCACCGATTGCGACGACTTCGTCGCCATCGAGTGCTCGCGCTGACATTTCGGCTCTTTTAGGGCTCGCTGGAATTCGCTGGTTCCGCCTCGGCGGAAGCAGTCGGGCTTTGGCTTGCTGCGGTCCGCGGCGCTGGCCGCGGGGGACGCGGGGATGGCGGCAATCGGCGCCATCGCAGCAGCGCGGGAATGGCGAGCGCTGCCATCAGGACTTCAGTGAACACGCCGGCGATGAACTTCACCCGCGTGGCAAGGCTCGAGGCCTGCACCAGGCCCGGCGACAGATCAGGCCAGCTCAACAGCATCTTGGCGATGCAGACATTCTCGACGCTGTCGCAGGTCGCCATGACGACCGGCATCGCCACCAGCGTCCAGCGCCAGCGCTGCGGCACGGCTCCGTCGTAGAGCCGTCCGGGCATGGTCAACCACCACAGCGCCAGTCCCCGCGATACCGCGTAGAACGGCGGATAGACGGTATCGAGGAGCAGTTCGGGACGCAGGTAGTAGGCGCGGCCCTGTTCGCCGAGGGCCTCAAGAAAGGCGCGTGCCTCGTCGTAGCTGTAGCCGAGCGGCCTGATGTCGAACGGCGCGGCGCCGCCGGCCAAGGCTTGCAGGTGCGCGAGCGTGCCGAAGAACATCACCGCCCACAGCACGCCGTTGCCGGCGAGAAGCCCGGCGACCAGCATTCCGGAGGGAAATCGCGCAGCCCTGTCGGCAGTCATGGCGAAGAGCCTGCCGGTTCTCTGGCGAGCGCAATCGCTTCGTTCAGCACGTCGAGGTCGCCGATGTGGTTGGCGAGAATGAGCACGAGCTTGGTATCGAGAGCGGCGGCTTCGGCGTCCGACAGATTCCGCCTCGCATCGACGAGCGCGACATAGGCGGCGTCCGGGTCGGCAAACCGCGACGCGGTGACGAGCTTTGCCATCGGGCACCTCGTTGGTCGGGATCGTCAGCGCCCGAGC
>Ga0207416_1004533_pt1 | contig 11959 bp, 12 predicted proteins | sample PaiPotPPM11metaG_FD_184107 | JGI IMG/M metagenome (GOLD analysis project Ga0207416, IMG submission 184107) | Iron sulfur acid spring bacterial and archeal communities from Banff, Canada, to study Microbial Dark Matter (Phase II) - Paint Pots PPM... ...
GGCTGTGGTAGTGGTTCTCCACATCCTAACTGGAGCGCCCCGTGTCTGTGTCGCGCCGGCGTACCCCTACGAGGTACGCCGGATACGCCAGTCGTCAACTGTATACCATCTATCCGAACTTCTACAGGTGAAGGACCACCTGCTGGAGGAGCAGGTTTCCAGACCGGCCGCGACGTCGGTCGTGACGCGCCGGCACATGCTGCAAAAAGTCGGCGTCGCGGTCACAGCAGCGGCAGTCACCTCGATTGCGGTGGGTGGGGTTGCTCAGGCTGTATCCTGTATAGGATGCGGTCAAAACCAGTCCTGCTGCAGCGGCGTGTGCTGCAACCAGGGCTGCTGTGGTCCCAGCCAGCTGTGCTGCGGTCAGAACGCGTGCTGCAACGGTGCGTGTTGCAGCACCGGCCAGTGTTGCGCGACTACCGGGTGCTGCTCCAACGTGTGCTGCCAAGGTGTGTGCTGCGCTGCTGGGCAGACGTGCAAGGGAAACGCCTGTAAATGAAGAGGCGCGGGCCCGGGGCACAAAGGGCGCTCCTCCACCCGCATGCAGATATGGAATCACTCGCCTTCGCCTGGAGAGCGCCTTTCCGGTCCGACGACGCACTGTAAGCCTCGCGGCCGAAGCTAATGCCCTCAAGACCTTCCGGCATCCTGCTCGCAGCCGCCCTAACCCGCGCCTGGCGTCATCCCCCCCCGCCGCTGGAGCTCCGTACCGAGGAGGTCGAGGAGGTCGCTCCGCTCCTGCTCGGATCGGGCGCGGGCGCGCTGGGCTGGTGGCGGGTCCGGAACTCGGATCTCCGAGCGGCGCCGGCGGCGCTCCAACTGCGAGACGCGCATCGCCGGCAGACCATCCACAACGCCCTGACAGAGAAGAAGATCGAGGAAGTGTTTGGACGGCTGCGCGCTGCCGGGATAGAGCCCCTGCTGGTCAAGGGCTGGGCCGTGGCGCGCCTGTTCCCGGAGGAAGGGTTGCGGCCCCTGGGCGATATCGACATCTATGTGCCACCCGAGCATCGGCAACTCGCCGAGGCAATGGGGTACGAGTGGGGCAACGACCAGCAGGTCGACCTGCAGCATCAAGCTTTCGCGCAGGTACCGGGCCTGGAGTGGAGCGAGCTCTGCTCGCGTTCGCGCCTGGCGCGGCTGGGGGAGACGGACATACGCATTCTGGGCCCGGAGGATCAACTGGCACTTGTCTGCCTTCACTTCTTGTGCCATGGAGGCTGGAGACCGCTCTGGTTGTGCGACATCGCGGTAGCCCACGAGTCCCGCCCGCCGGATTTCAACTGGGACGTCTGTCTAGGACCCGATCGACGGCGAGCGGACTGGATTGCCTGCGCCGTTGGACTGGCCCACCGGCTGCTGGGAGCGGACGTGCACGAGACGCCGGTGGCATGGAGGGCCGGGAATTTGCCGGCCTGGCTCGTCCCGGCGGTCTTGGAGCAGTGGGAGGTCCCGTGCTACGCGGACCGTCCGACGATGCTGGAACCCTTGCGCCAGGTCCTGCGCCATCCTGCCGCCTTACCACGGGCTCTGCGCGCCCGCTGGCCGGACCCGATTCAGGCGACGATCCGGATGGGAGGACCGTTCAACGAGCTGCCCAGGTTCCTTTTTCAGCTTGCCGAGTACCTCTCGCACACCGCCGGGTTCCTGGCACGCTCGGCGGGCTTGCTGCGAGAACAGCGTTAGAGCAGCGCGCCCAAGCATTGAGCCGGGGCGGGCACGGCAGGAGCCGGCCGCTACTGCTCCTGTTGGCTCAATGACCTCGCGTGTTGCTGTAGCGGATGGCGTCGAAAATATCCCAGCGCCTGCTCAGCCCACCACCTTGCCATCTTCAGGCTGCGATGGCTTTGACACAACGGGGTCCGCGATATGACGCTGCGGGGATTCAATGTGCTCCGTTTCGCCGGACACGCTCTGACGAAAGTCGCGAATACCCTTACCCAGCGATCCGGCAATTTCGGGCAGCCTCTTTGGCCCAAACACCACCAGCGCCAGTAGGAGAATGACGATGAGCTCCGGAATATGCCCTCCAAGCATGACGTAGATCCTTTCCGTGCGGATGCAGTCTTGAGGCAGAGTACGGGAACAACACGTTCCGGCCGCTCCCACTCCGACGCGGTTATTCGGCGCACATATACCTACGCATTGCTTCTTCCGACAGATCACATCTGCAAAGTTTGGTGCTGCTTTGTCGCCATAAGCACGCCGGTCTATGCCTCAAACAGATCCCCGGCTAGATACTTCAGCCCCGTGTCGACGGCAACTGTTACCACCGTTTGCCCCGGTCCGAGCTCACTTGCCACCTGGAGCGCACCTACGACGTTCAGTCCGCTCGACACGCCGACGAAGATGCCTTCCTCCCTGGCAAGGTGGCGTGCCATCCGGCGCGCCTCACCTTCGTCGATGCCTCGTGCCTCGTCGTAGGCCGACTTATCCAGCAGGGGCGGAACAAAGCCGATGCCAGTACCCTCCACGTGGTGTGTTCCTGCGCGGCCGGTGGAGATGACCGCCGAGGTAGCGGGCTCCAGCGCCACGATCCGTGCCGTGCTACCCGCATCCCTCAGCGCCCGCGAGACACCTCTCAGCATCCCGGCAGTGCCGACCGCTCCGCAGAAGGCGTGGATTGGCCCGTCCACCTGTGCCACCAGCTCCCGGCCGATGCCCATGTAGCCTTTGATCGAGTCGGCATTGCGAAGCTGGTTCGTCCAATAAGCATCTTCGGTAGCGGCAATCTCCTGGGCACGGTCGATCATGCGACCAATCAGGTCGGGAGTGATCTGCCCGCCGACGCTTGCGACCAGGGTTAGATCGGCGCCGAAGGCACGCATCGTCTGCAGCTTTTCTCGGGCGAAGGCATCAGAGGAGACGACTTTGAACGGGTATCCCTTGACGGCGCACACAAAGGCCAGGGAGGATCCGGTACTGCCGCCGGTGTACTCTACGACCGTCATGCCGGGACGGAGATCACCACGCGCTTCCGCCTCCTCGATCATGGCCAGTGCCATGCGGTCCTTGTATGAGCCGGTCGGGTTGAAATACTCGAGCTTGACCCACACATCAGCACTGTCGGGGGGAACAATTTTCTGCAGCTTGACCAGCGGCGTTTTACCGATGGCATCGAGGACTGACGTCATCTATGTGCTCCTACCGGTAGCTATTTGGTGGTGCCACGCGGGATTCTTACGGAAATGCGCGTCCCGGCGTCCGCACTACTCTCCATGCGTAGCGTTCGACGCAGCCGCGACGCCCGCTCCTTCATAGAATGTACTCCATGGTGATCCGGGTAGGAGGCCCCAGGGTCTACGGCTCGTGAATTATCGGGGGAAAGGGAAACGACAGGCTCCTGAGGGACGTATGCTGCAGGTGTGAATCCGCTGCCTAGTCCACCGAGGAGCCCACCGATGCAGTCTACCCCCTTTGCCACCATGATCGATGAGCTGTCCGCTGCCGAGCGTGTCCGCATGCTGGAACAGGCGAAGGTAGCCGGCTTGCCGAATCTCTTTGCCATCCTGCCTGATCCGCGCTCCCGGCATGGCCAACGCTATCCCCTCCCCTTCCTGCTGACCTGCTTGGTAGCAGCGTTGTTGTGCAACTGCTACTCGATGGATGCAGTGAGCCAGTGGTGTCGCGATCATCGGGCGCTCCTGGAGCAGGTCTTCGGACCGCTGCGCTTCCTGTCGCCCAGTGGCTCCCTCTTTCGGCGCTTGCTGCCGCGCTTGTCGGCCGGGCAGATCGAGGGGGCGGTCAGCGCCTGGGTCATCGCCACCCGCCCCCAGCCGGATACTGAGCCGGTGGCACTGGATGGGAAGACCCTGCGGCGCGCCGGGGGTGTCACCGACGCCAAACCGCATCTGCTCTCGCTGGCGACCCAGACCAGCCATGAGGTGTTGGCCCAAGTCCGCGTCGCCGCTAAGACCAACGAGATCCCGGTGGCCCTGGCGCTGCTGCCCCAGCTGCCGCTGCAGGACCGCGTGGTGACCGCCGATGCGCTCCATGGGCATGCGGCCTTTGCTCGGACCGTCCTGGATGGCGGTGCGGACTATCTGATCGCCATCAAGGAGAACGAGCCGCATGCCTTTGCCGCCCTCCAGCAGTACTTCGCTGATCCCGCTGCGGTCACGACCGATGCCAGCAGCCGGGATCGGCACCATGGACGGATCGAGCAGCGCACGCTTCGCTCCAGTGGCGAGATGAACGCCTATCTCGCTACGTTTCCGCAGCTAGCTCAAGTCCTGGAGGTGACGCGGGTGGTGCAGGAACGGGCGGTGACGTGCGAGCGCACCGATGGAGGACTGAGCCAAGTAACGCTGGACAACGGCGAGAAGCTCTCGGCTGAGGTCGTGCTGGTGGCAACGGGACGCGGACCTCGGGTGGATGGCCTGGGTCTGGATCGGGTTGGAATCCAGCCGACCAAGAAGGGCATACCGGTGGACGACCACTGCCGGGCCAGGAAGCCAGTGGAGTCGGGCTTCAGCTCGACCTCCGCCGGCGACGGTGTCTGGGCGGTGGGCGATGTGACGGGCGTGGCCGGTTTCACCCACATCGCGGACTATCAGGGGCAGATTGTCAGCGCCAACATCCTGGGAAAGGCGCGGACGGCCAACTACAGCGATATCCCTTCGGTCACCTTTACCGATCCGGAAGTGGCCTCGGTTGGGTTTTCGGACGCGAGCAAGGCACCCAAAGGCATGGACGTTGTGACGGCGCAGGTGGATCTCAGCGCCGGCGCCAGGACCGAAACCTATGATAAGGGATACCAGGGAGAGCTGTGCCTGCTGGTCGATCGGGGCGACAAGGTGCTGGTAGGCGCCTGGACAGTCGGTCCGCCGGCCGGCGAGTGGATCCAGTTCGCCACCCTGGCGATCCGCGCGAAGGTGCCGGTCTCTGTCCTGGACGACACGATTCTCGCCTTCCCCACGTTCACCCGGCTCTACCTGGAGCCAATAAGAAAACTTCAGAAGGAGCTGTAGGTATCCACAGCGCTTCGGTCAGCTTCATTACTGTCGGCTGCTCGTCTTGAGCCAGGTGATGAGGTCGAGGATGACATGGGGAGCGACATGCCCCGGGTGCTGATAGGCATCCGGCGTGGCCAGGCCGGCTGGGCTACCAGGCGGCACAGGGATGAACAGATGGAACAGGTTGGCATAGCGTTTAAAGGTGACGTGCGGGTGAGTCACCAGCGCCGCCTTCCATCCCTTGAAATCCGTGAGCGTGACCTGGTAGTCGCGCGCCCCCTGCATGACGAGCATCGGGATCGTGAGTTCCCGGGCGACCGTCGCCGGATGGTAGTTCTGTAAGTCGAGCCAGTAGGCAGGCGGTGCACCGAGCAGGGTGCCGCCCTGATCGCGGTCAGACGGAGTGAGGGCCTTGATCTGCGCCGCTTGTTTCTTCACTGCGGCAAGCTGCGCCTTCGTGACAAAGCCCCGGGAATGGAGGTAGGTGTACTGGCTGACGATCACGTCCACCAGTGGCCGGGTGGGGCCGGCCATGATGATCAAACCGGCAATCTGGCCATCCTGCCGGGCGAGGCGTGGTGCGACCATGCCGCCCTCACTGTGGCCAAGGACGTAGATGTGCTGATGATCGATACCAGGCGTCTGTGCCAGGAGATGGACGGCGGCCACCGCATCGTCGACGAACTCATCCTGCACCGTAAAGTGGGCTAGCTTGAGAACCTTAGCGCCGTAGACCAGGGTCCGTTTGTCATACCTCAGGACAGTAATCCCCTTTGAGGCCAACCCCCAGGCAATATCTCGGAACGGCTTGTCCCTCCCTATGGTCTCGTCGCGATCCTCTGGTCCCGAGCCGGCTACCAGCACCACGGCGGGGAACGGGCCATGCCCATTGGGCAAGGTGAGGGTGCCGGGAAGCGCCCAGGGCGCACGGCCAATCGTCACTGCCTGCTCGTGGAAGGACGTGGTATGCACATAGCTCGGCGCCGTGTACCGCGTCACCTGCTGGATATTCACTACGTGGAACGCGACGATCTTGCCGGACTGATCGACGCTGACCACGAGATCGGCGGTGGCTCGAGCGAAAACGCAGCTCACGACTACGTTCTGTATGCTGCCGACCGTTTGTTCCGCCGCACCAGCCTGACGTTCGAAGGCGCCGAGCTGTGTAATCAGCCCTTCCCAGGCCTGCCGGAGCTTCGCTTCCGGCGCAGCGGCCTGCATAGTGGGGGCGAGGTAGCGTTCGGCGGTGGCGAAGTCACCCTTGGCGAGCAGGGAGACAAAGGTCGTGGCGGTCGCCGTCGGCCTTGCATCTGCTGCCGCACCCGACAGGGATGATAGACCGATGCCACTGATCAGGATCGTGAGGGCCAGGCTCAAGGGCCCAATGGTCTTCGTTCGCGATTCAACCACGTCGACGTCTACAGCGACTGCTTCCACGAAGTGACCCAATCTTACAGGGTAAACGCATCTAAATGCCATGCAGGACCTGGAGGAGGGTGTCCGTCACATTTCCGCGGTTGCCGTGCTGCGGTCGCGCGACCCGCGGCCGAACTTGAGTGACCAATGACGCCATGGATGGTCGGGAGCTGGTCGCCAGCGCTCCCGCGGTGCCTGTGCTGCTGCGTCTCGCTCCTCACTGCTGGCGACGAGGGGTGACGACTCCTGGGGCGATTCCTCCTTCTCTGCTTGCTCGCCCGACTCGCTCCCTTCCGCTGGCATGACGTCCTCTGCCTGCTGTAGGGGTCGGCGACATCCCTGTGCCTCCACGCGCAGTTGCCGCACGATCTGAGGCCGTGCCTCCTCCCAGCGGTCACTACAGGCGATGGTGCGCAAGGCCAGCATCGGGTCCACGTGCTCCGGCGCCCAGTGCATCCCTCCTCCCTTGAGCCGCGACTCCATCACCAGGTTGTGGGCACTCTCCACGATGCCGCTGCCAATGGGATACCCCTTGGCACCGAAGCTGGCGTACTGGATCTGCGCCACGCGCTTCTCCAGATAGGCCAAACTCTCCTCCACCACTTCCACGGCCCCCGCGGTTGGCGGCTGCTCGTCCTCGGCCCGCTGCGGCGGTGCCCGCAGGTCACGGAGGGCTTGGAGCACCTGCTCCGGGTCCTCGTGCTTGAGAGCCTGGAGCTGGGGCTGCAGCCAGCTCTGATACCGGGTGGTCCCGGCTCCCAAACACGCCTCTCCCGCTCGCGCCACGTACTCCGCCGCATGCCCAAAGTCCAGGATCCGCACCGCATCCGACCGATGCAGGTCGATGAACGACTGCGCCCACTCGGCTCCGTCCACCACCGCACACACCACCCCGGCCCGCTCCGTTCCCCGGCGATGCAGCTCCACCAGCGCCAGGTCGGCAAAGGTGCGGTGATCCGTCATCCGCGAGAAGTAGGAGAGCTCCTGCGTGTGGGCCTGCCAGTGGCCTCCGTCCCACACCGGGTCCCCGACCGTCCCCACCGCCAAGGTCTTCACCTCCGCCCAGACCCCATTGAGGAGTGGTACCATCGCGCCATCCACACTGACCTGCTGGAGCGGTGGTCCCTCGGGCACGGCGGGCAGCTCCTCCCGGATGGTGGCTGCCTGCTCGGTCTGCACCGTCACATAGGCCGCTCCCGCTCGCTCGGTGACCCGCCGCGCCGTCGCCTCGGAGAGCCTCACCCCGGTGAACCGCTGCAGTTCAGTACAGGCACGACCAGAGGGCATCCAGGTCCCCAGGTGGACCAGGTGCTCGGCCAGGTGGGGCGTCAGGCTCCCCGGCACCAGCTGCAGTTCCTCATCCAGGGGGGAAAAGACGCCGACCACAGGCAGGACAGACGGCCGCGCTCCGTTTCAGGGTGATGGCGTGATCCCCCTGGGTGGTGAGCTGGCGCACCTCCTGGCCGCGCGGTTCCAGCACAGTGTCACACTCGGGACAGCGGGGCGCTGCCGCTCTTCAGCCGTGAGGAGGTTGGCTGCTGCACTGACCAGGGCGGCATCCTGCAGAATGCGAGCGCGGGCTTTGCTCCAGCGCTCATCGATGGCCTGCTCGATCTCGCTCAAGCTCGCTGTCGGGTGCTGGAGACGCCACTCCTTGATGCCCAGCAGCACTTCCTCAGCCAACTCATGCCAGCGTGCATCCAGTTCGTCCGTCCACATGGCTCCGCTCCTTCCTGCTCGTCCTCTCTCACTCTATCGCCCCGGTCGCATCTCGAGCTCTCGCCAGTCGGTACCCCATTTTCATCCGTGGTGGTGCCGCAAGCGGCATGGGCAATTCACGAGCCCTTCCCCAGGGTCGAAGTGACATGGAACATTTGACTGACTCCAACCCATTCAAGAGGTTTTTGATGCCCAGTCCCGTCAAACCTCACCAGAACGGAACTGGCGCGCGTGGATAAGCTCGCCGTCTCACGGAAACTGCACTCCCGAATCAAGGCGACCCGGGACCATACCACCGTGGAATCAAGCGGCTCGCATTCCAGGGGTATAGTGATAGCTCAAGGTGTGCATGATTTTGACAACACTTAACGGGTTGACGGAACGTTGCTACCGAGAGCCCGTTTTCGGCCATTTTGCACCAAAAACTACGCTAGTAGTCGAATATGCTTTTCAGTGGGTCCCATCCGGCCGCACTGCCAATCAAAGTCAACACAAGGACGAGGGAAGCGATGGTAGCGAGGCTGAAGGCATCTGTGACCGAACGCAGATCCACTAGGCATGGATCGCTCGCGCTCAAGCAGGCCCCCGACTGCTTGCGAAGGTCAAAAGCGTACAGAAACAGGAATACGGCAGGAACGAGCGCGAGCATGGAGACCCGCCCTGTCGGTCTTGCCTTCCGTGTCCAGACAAACCAGGCGACGGCTATCAGGGCGGCAGCGGTCATCGCTGCAGCAAGCGGCAGCACCACATCCACCGGCACCGTGTGGGCGACCCGAAAGTCGAAGGCCTCACAACAGTATCTAGCGCCTCCCTTGCTCACCATGTCTCGCGCGTCGATTCGCGCGATGAGCAGCGCTTGCTGCTGGTGCGCCTCAGACACGCCGTTAGCAAATGCCACCACTCCCGTCGTCAGCCACAACGCACCCCAGCCGAGGAAGAAAGCGGCGGGAGCGCTGAACCCCAGAAGCCTCATGCCGGGAGCCAGGCTGACTTGTCCCTTCATAGCCTCCTCTGGACACCTGTCAAGTTCGCCGGTGCTGTCCTTACGATAATTCTCCCCGTAGCGCGGTTTCAACTGTACTCCCACAGCAGCTTCGGCTTGCTTGCTCAGACAGCTGACTGGGCAATGCGCTGCAGGAGGTCGGCTGTGGCGGCGACCTCGTCGTAAAAGGCCAAAGACTAGCCTCTAGTTCCACATCGGCAACCCAATTCGTGGCGACAGTCGGGTGCTACTCAGGTCCGCAGGGCGAACTCCCCTAGTGACGTTACTTCCCCCGTCACAGTCTCCTCAAGTGAGCGAGGGCGCCGCCGATAGTGACTATAGGACGTTCGCGCTGTACATCAACTTCGGCGATTGTCCTGGCCCCTCCAAACAGGCCGACACCTGTTGCGCCGTGGACCAATAGGTCAACATGATAGCGGCCGGGTGATAGGGGCTTGAAGTGCACCCATTTCACCGGACCAGTGGCAGTAGTCTGTTTGACATCTCCCATTTGAGGCCGGCTACGCCCGCCTCAAATTCGGCCGGCGGCCGGTACCCCAGGGCAGAGTGCAGCCGCTTGACATTGTGCACATCGTCGATAAAGTTGCCGATGTTGGCGTGGGCGTCGTCGAAGTCTCGGTACTCCTTCAGGTACACCTCCTCGGACTTGAGGGTCCGGAAAAATCTCTCGGCTTTGGCATTCTCGTAGGGATTCCCACGGGATGCCATGCTGATCGCGATGCCTGCTGCTTCCAGTCTGGTCACGTACTCAGCGCTGGCGTACTGGACGCCTTGGTCGGAGTGATGGATGAGGCCGGGCGGCGGCCGACGACTCCTGATGGCGCGCTCCAAGGCAGCGAGCGTCAGCGACGAGTCAATCCAGCGGGAGAGCTCCCAGCCGACGCAGCGACGGGAGCAGGCGTCCACAATCGCCGCCAAGTAGCAGAACGCCGTGGGGAGTCTGATGTAGGTGATATCAGCCACCCACACCTCGTCAAGACCAGCGACGAGGCGATCCGTGAGGAGATTGGGATAGCGCCGGTAGCCATGCTGGGAGTCGGTGGTGGGGACGAAGCTCCGTTTCAGGCAGCAGAGCAAGGATTCCTCGCGCATCACGCGCAACACCCGCTTGTGGTTGACCGTCCATCCCGTCCGTGCCAAGGCATGGGTCACGCGCCGATAGCCGTAGCCAGGGAACTCCAGCACGATCTCTTCGATAGCATCCCGCAAGGCAAGGTCGCGCTCATCGTCTGCGGCGTGCGCGTAGAACCAGGACCGGCTCACCGTCCCAATCTGACAGAGGGCACGAAGCGACGCCTCCGGATGCTCCTGGCGCAGCTCCGTGATCATGGCGTGTCGCTCCGTGACGGTTTGCGCGCGAGCCCCTTTTTTAAGAGTGCGTTCTCCCAGGCGAGCTGCCCGCAGAACCGTTCCAGGTTCGCGACCTTCTCCTCCAGCGCCTCAACCTCGGAGTCCGGTCCCGGAGTAAATGCTGCTTCACCCCGACGGTCGTACTCCTTGCGCCACCGCATGAGCAAGCTCGCCGATAGCTCATGTTCTCGGCATACCTGCGCCGGCCGTTTGTCGCCATTGGCGATCTGCCGGCAAACCTCCAGCTTCAGCTCCCGGCTGTGAATCCGTCCCTTCATCGTCACTGCTCCTCATGGCTCCCAGTCTACATGCGACTGAGGGCGGGATTAGTGGCTACTGGCCGTGGTCCGGAAAATGGGGTTCACTACACCCTCGTCGTTACTACAAAGTCGCTCGGGTGGAGGATCTGCTCCCTCACGAAGTCCAGAACCCGTCGGTCCACCTGCGGCCGCAGTGGCTCCATGAGATCGTACACCAGCGCCACCCGCCGGCTCTTCGACGCATGCAGGCAACCGATCGTTGGATCAAGTCCCTGCGAGAGAACCGCTATGCGCACCTGGCTCTCCAAGGCCGCATACGCATAGTTCGGCATGGCGTTGACTGGATGTGTGGCGTGCCGGTTGGTCCCATCCTGCAGCAGTCCCGACTGCAGCCCGGCTCGGTACCACTCCGGCTGAATTGATCCGCGGCGACCTGAGAGGAGCGGTGCCGCACCGCATTATGGTCGCACTCGGCCCCGCACCATTTCCCATCCCATCCGTCCCCCCAGCGTTCCTCGCAGCCTCTGTCTTCTTAACCACTTGCAAACCTAACGCCACCGCTCTCCCGCTCACTTACTGCTGACTGTGACGCCGATTCGAAGGTGCACTCTGCCCGCCCGCACCCCGCCGAAGGTTGGGATACAAACCCCACCACCTGGCACTATCCAGCTCTCCGATTTCCGTGTACGGTAACAGCAAACATCCGCACACCGAACCCCAGCATCCCCGCCCCAAGCTCAAGGCTCACAGGAGACGTCTCCATGACCGCACCCATACCCGAGCTGGACCCAACCGCCCTCTCCGGCCTGGCCGGAGACATCATTCGGAACATCAGGTCCCACACCGGGGCCGGCAATGCCGCCCTCCTGGCCACCCTCTTGACCTGCTTCGGCAATGCCGTCGGCCACGGCCCCCACGCGGTCGCCGCCCGCAGCCGGCACGCCCTGAACCTCTTCACCGGCATCGTTGGCGTGTCCTACTCCGGTCGCAAAGGCACCTCCTGGACCGAGCTCAAGCAGCTCTTCGCCCAGGCGCCGACCCGGACTGGCTCTGCCGGTACGAGCGAGCGTCCCCGTCTACGGTCGCGACCGGTCCCGTCCTGATCAGGTTGTCGAGCTTGCACCGCTAGCCTGGATTATTCATTGACGATTTGTTGCATGGCAGAAAGGCTGGCCGGACCGCCGACGGCGTGCAGGCGGCGGCACGATCGACCCTGAGGCGCAGAGTGGGCTCGTCCCTCCCGTGCCCGGGTCACT
>Ga0207416_1004534_pt1 | contig 11959 bp, 9 predicted proteins | sample PaiPotPPM11metaG_FD_184107 | JGI IMG/M metagenome (GOLD analysis project Ga0207416, IMG submission 184107) | Iron sulfur acid spring bacterial and archeal communities from Banff, Canada, to study Microbial Dark Matter (Phase II) - Paint Pots PPM... ...
ACTTCACCGTCCTCGAAGACGGCAAACCCCAACGCATCACGACCTTCGACAACGAGAACGTGGTCACCGCTCCGGCTGCAGGGCCCACCGGGACGTCGCTGCTCGCCGCGGCAGCGCGCGCTACGGCGGCCGACAGCAGCGTTTCCGCCGCGGCCGCGGCGGCGGCTCCCAATGCCGCGTTGCGCGACCGCCGGCTGATGGTCTTGTTCTTTGATCTCAGCTCCATGCAACCCGAGGAGATCGACCGCTCCACCCAGGCTGCCGAACACTACCTCGATGCCCAGATGAGTCCGGCCGACCTGGTCGCCGTGGTCAGCCTGGCCACCAACCTGCAGGTCAACCAGGACTTCACCCAGGATCGCGGCCTGCTACGTGCCGCCCTGCGGGCGGTCAATCCCACCGCCGGACAAGGATTCCAGCCTGGGGGTAACGGCACCACCGAAGGCACGCCCGACACCGGCAACCCCTACACCCCGGACGAAACGGAGTTCAACGTCTTCAACACCGATCGCAAGCTCGACGCCCTGCAGTCCATCGCCAAGGTCCTGGCGCACGTTAATGAGAAGAAATCGCTGATCTACTTTACCGGCGGGCTGACCAGCAACGGACTCGACAACCAGTCCGAGTTGCGCGCGTCCATCAACGCCGCGGTACGCGCCAACCTCGCCATTTACCCGATGGACATGCGTGGCCTGCAGGCCCTGCCCCCGGGCGGTGAGGCCACCCAGGCCAGCCTGCGCGGCGTGGCGCCCTACTCTGGCGCCGCCATGCAGGGACAGCGGGACGCCAACTTCGCCTCGCAGGAGACCCTCACCACGCTGGCCGCCGACACCGGCGGCCAGGCCTTCCTCGACTCGAACAACTTCACCGGGGTCTTCAGCCGCGTCCAGCAGGACACCTCGGCGTATTACGTGCTCGGCTACCACTCCAGTAACGGCGTCGCCGACGGCCGGTACCGCAAGCTCACCGTGCGGCTGCGGCGCCCCGACCTCAAGCTCGAGTACCGCAGCGGCTACTACGCCGGCAAAGACTTCAAGCATTACAACAGCGACGACCGTACCACCCAGATGGAGGACGAGTTGGCGGCCGCCCTGCCCGCCACCGACGTCAAGGTCTACCTGGCGGCCAGCTACTTCCGCCTGGCCAGCGGCAAGTTCTACGTGCCCATCGCACTGGTGGTGCCAGGCTCCGAGATTCCTTTCACCCGCAGCAGCGATCAGGACAAGGCAACGCTGGATATCGCCGGCGAGATCACCGACCTGTTGCGACGCCCGGTCTCGGAGATCCGCAAGACGGTCAAGCTGACCATCGCCGGCGCCGAGCAGGTGCAGCAGAAGAACGTGCAGTACAACACCGCCGTCGTGCTTCCCGCCGGCGACTACCACCTCAAGTTCGTGGTGCGCGAAAACCAGACCGGGCGGCTCGGGGCCTTCGAGACCAATCTTGTGATCCCGGACGTCAAGCGGGAAGGGCTGCGGATGAGCTCGGTGCTGCTGGCCAGCCAGATTTCAACGCAGCCCGCCAAGAACAAGCTGAATCCGCTCCTCTACCAGGGACGCGAGCTCATCCCGAACATCAGCCACGTCTTCTCGCAGAGTCAGCACTTGTACCTCTACTACGAGGTTTACGATCCGGCCAAGGATGGGCGACCGGACCCGGCTGCGACCGGCAACCCGGTGGCGCTCAAAACTCGGGTTCGGGTTCTGAGCAGCGTGGCCTTCTTTTTCGGCAGACGAAAAGCCTACGAGACGCCGCTCGTCGAGGCCCGACAACTCAACGCCCCGGAGCGCCACGCCGTCATCTTCGAGCTCGATGTGCCGCTGGCGCAGCTACGACCGGGGTTCTACACCTGCCAGATCAACCTGATCGATGACGCCGCCGGACGGTTTGTTTTTCCGCGGCTGCCGGTGCTGGTGCGCAAGTGAAGGTCGTCGCAGCCCGGGACTGCCCGCCGGGATGAGCGGTCAGCCCTCCCCACGCCACCGCTTGCCGAACAGTCGCCGCGCCACGATACGGTCCACCAGGCGTGCCGGCAACGCCGACAGCAACCCATGCCGCAGCGGCTGGGGGACCACGGTGTAGCGGGTGCGGGGATGGGCGGTGGTCAGCGCCTTCCAGATCACCTCGCCGATCCGCGCCGCAGGCAGGCCTTTCCGGCCCGTCTCGACCATCGCCGTGCGCATCTGCGCCAGCGCCCCCGCATACTCCGAACCGGCGTAGGGCGTCATGTCGCTCTGTTCGGCCTTGTCCCAGATGGGGGTGCGAACCGCGCCGGGACCCACGACGATCACATCGACGCCGTAAATCATGAGTTCGCGCCGCAGGCTCGCGGAGAGGCCTTCCAGTCCGTGCTTGGAGGCCACGTAGGCGCCCAGAAAAGGCTGGCCAAACTGGCCGGCGACCGAGCTGATGTTGACGATGCGGCCCGGAGCACCGGAACGCGACCGATCTGTACCCAACAGCGGCAGGAAGGCCTGCGTCACCAGCAACGGGCCGACCAGGTTGACCTCCAGCTGCCGGCGGAACTCATCGGGGGGAAGGTGCAGCAACGGACCGCCGACCGCCACCCCGGCGTTGTTGACCAAGCCCGACAGCCGCATGCCTCCCAACCCGGCACTCACTGCCGCGACGACCCCCGCAATCGATTCCGGATCGGTGACGTTCAGTAGCTGCGGGGTCACGCGGTCGCCGAACGCCTCTCGCAGGCGGGTGGCGTCCTCCGCGCGACGCACCCCGGCAACGACGTGGACCCCGCGCGCCACTAGGACCTGGGTGGTCGCCCACCCGATGCCGCTGGATGCGCCGGTAATCACCACCGAAGATTCCCGCATCGCCCTGATCCGCGCCATCACACCCGCCTTTCTGGAACGCTGGTCGGCGTCTTAGCTATCCTAAGCGGGTGAACGACGCGTTGCCGCCCGATCTATTGCCCGACGCCGACTACGGGTTCAGTTTCAAGATGAGGCCGGGCGAGGTTTCGGAGTTCTATGGCGTGATGCCCGGCGACGCGGCAGTGCTGGCCGAACGACAGGAGCTGGTGCGTGCGTTCCCGCAGCGCCACCTGCTGGAGGACCCGGCTGCCAACCTGGCGTTGCACGAACTGCTGGAACAGATGACCAACGCCGGGCTGGTCCCCGGAATGGTGAGCGGCGCACCGCTGCTCTGGCTTTCCGACCACTTGGCGCCCGACCTGCTCCTGCTCTTGCCGGATGCGCAGGAGGTGCCCCATCTGCGGGCGGCTGCGGTCTGTTTTCCATCCGGCTGGGCGCCGGAGGAGAAGCTCGGGCTGCCGCTGCAAGCAATCCACGGCGTGGTCCCCGCCTTGAATGCCACACTCGGGGACCGCATTCAGGGTTTCCTGCAGCGTCTCAAGCCGGGTTCGGTCTACCGGCGGGAGAACTGGGGGTTGGCTGCGACACCAGAACTCAACCTGCATCCCGCCCGGGCGTTCCCCAGTTTTCAGGCGCCGTTTGATCCGACGCAGGTCTGGTTCCGAGTTGAGCGCCAAGCCTTTCACCGTCTGCCGACCAGCGGCGCCGTGGTGTTCGGCATTCGACTCCAGATCGTACCGTTGGCGGCTTTCAGAAAGCATTACTCCCAGCACGCCGCCGGCTTGGCCCGGGGCTTACAAACTATGGCGCCCGAAATGGCATCCTACAAGGGCTTAGCGACTATTCAACACGCCCTGACCACGTGGCTGCGAGCGGGAGAATGAGGACTCAGGCGGCAGGCACGGGACAACGATACATCAAACACCTAACGTAGCTGCGCGAGCTCCCAACGCATTTCAGCGACGCTTTGCGCTGGTCAATTCTCCTCCGATTCCATCTCCATGCCGCACCCCTCCATTGCGACTTTGGAAAGCGAGCTGCAGCGGCTCTTCGAATGCAACCTCGCCGGCATGGGCCAAGCCTCGCTTGAGGGCCGCTTTTTGCGTTGTAATCCTGCGCTGGCCCGCATCTTGGGAGCGCCCAACCCCGCGGCGATCATCGGCGAACCCACCCTCCGCTTCTATGCCGACCCGACGCGGCGCGCGGCCTTGGTTGAACAAGTGATCCGCGAAGGGCTGATCAGCAACCTTGAGATTGAGCTCTGCCGACTCAACGGCGAACTCCGCTGGGTGCTGGCCAACGTGCAGTTGGTACGGCTGGAGACGGGCGAAGCCGTCGTTGAGGGTACGCTGATCGACATTACCGACCATAAGCTGGCTGAGCGCGCCGTGCGCGAGAAGGCCGAGCACCTGCGGCTCATGTTGGAACAGATGCCCGGCGTGGTCTGGACCACGGACGCCCAACTGCGTGTGACCTCGATCAGTGGGGCGACCTTGGAGGCTGTCAACCAGCCGCCGGAGGCGCTTCTCGGTCTGCCGCTCGTCAACGTTACCCAACACGCCTCCGATCCCGACCTGATCCGCGACATGCATCAGCGCGCCCTGCGCGGCGAACGATTGAGCTACGAAACCCGGTTTGCAACCCATTCCTACCAGTGTCACCTGGAGCCGTTGCGCGACCCCGACGACCAGATCGTGGGCACGGTGGGCGTGGCACTCGACGATACGGCCGGGGTGCAGGCCCGCGAGGAGTTGGCCCGCTCCAACTCCGAGCTGCAGAACTTCGCCTACGCCGCCTCCCACGACCTGCAAGAACCATTACGCACGGTCAGCAGCTTCACCCAGTTGCTGGCGAAACGCCTGCAGCCCCGCCTCAGCTCCGAAGACCAAGAGCTGATGGGCTTCGTGCTGGATGGCACCGAGCGCATGCAGCGGTTGCTGCACGACCTGTTGGGATACTCACGCGTCAGCACCCACCGCCGTGATCCGATCCCGGTGGACTGCAACCAGGTTCTCGACCGCGTGCGGTGCAATCTGCACCGGGCATTGGAAGAGAGCGGCACTCGCCTGGACGTTGCCCCTCTGCCGGTAGTCGTCGCCGATCCCTCGCAGTTGGATCAGCTCTTTCAAAACCTCATCTCGAACGCCATCAAGTTTCGTACTTCCCTGTCGCCCGCCGTGCAGGTCACCGTCGAACCGGCGGGCCGGCAGTGGCGCTTTGCGGTGCAGGACAACGGCATTGGACTCGACCCCCAGTATGCGGAGCGGATATTCCGCATTTTTCAGCGCCTCCACACCCGGGTGCAGTATCCCGGCACGGGGATCGGGCTGGCCATCTGCCAGCGGATCGTCGAGCAGCACGGTGGCCGCATTTGGGTGGAGTCGGAAGCCGGCCACGGCGCCACGTTCTATTTCACGCTGCCGGCAGCGCCCCCGGGCGCAGTTCCCGAAGTCGTCCCCGCCCAGGACCAAGCGCTGGACCAGGCGCCGGCCTGAAGTCGACGGCTGGGCCTACAGCCACCGGCAAAGAAATCGGGTCAGGGCATAGGCGTCCACGACCTTGAACGGCCAGCGCCCGATGGTGTAATGCCCGCAAGGCAGCGCCAACGACTGGTGCGGAATCCGCAGCCGGCGGAAAGCCGCCAACACATCACGCGAGTACTCCGGCAGAAACGTCGGGTCGTAGCGGGCATGGACCAGCAGGTGCCGCTTGGCATGCGCGCCGCCGGCGAGATACTCCGGCTGTGCCAGCTTGTCGATATAGCTGAACGGGCTGATGACCCGCCAGGCCTCGCGCAGCGCATCCTGTCCGAGGTGAGCCGCAAGTCCGGCCTTGACGTGACGCGTCGAGATGCCGGTCCAGACCACATCGCCGAAATAGGCCGAGACGTGGTTGAAGGCATTGACCCGCAGACGCGCGTCATGGCAGGTGGTCAGGAAGGCGTAGCAAGAACCCAGGCTGGTTCCCATGACGCCAAGCGACTCATAGCCCTGATCCTGCAGCCAATCGAGGCAGGCACGCACTTCGCAGACCGCCTGGCGCGCCGCGGCGATCGTGCGTCCGACGTTGCTGTCCACGGTGTACTCAGCGCGCTTCAGGTCGCCGGGCATGCGCACGTCGTGGTAGGGGGGGCTCATGCGCAGCGCCGAGACGCCAAAACGCTGAAACAGGCGCCCCAAGCCCATATGGCCCTCGCCGTCCGAGTTCCACTGCGGCAACACGACGACCGCCCGCTTGCGGCCGCTGCGGTGCTTGGCCGGAAACCAGCGGCCATGGACCACCTGGTTCTCCGGGTATGGGCTGGGGATCGGCGAGGTGAAGCGCAGCCAGCCATCGTCCAGCCGGTAGTCGTGCACCCGGGAATATGAAAACAAGGCGTCGCTGGCGTGCAGCGCACGCTGCGTCCAACCCTGCAGCGCCTCCAAGTTCAGATCGGCCGACCGTTGCGGCAGGCCGTCGATTGGCGTCGTCCGCAGCCATTCCCAGCCCCACTCAAATGGGCGCACCACCCGGTGCGGATCCCGACTATTGAGTTCCCGTTCCCAGCGCAGAATGGCGCGGCCGTACCAACCAGTCGTCATAGGCAATTGCAGAACAGGGCCGGCGACAGCCGCCCTCCCCCCGGTCAGGGGCAACTGAGAACTGTCAACGGTGAGCTAATTTAGGGGCCAAAGCGTTGCCGCAGTGTGGCGACGCCTTGGCCCGATCGATCCAGATGCGGATCAAGATACGTTCATTTTGCGCTTTAATTGGCCGCCGTCAAGCGCCCGTTCGGGTGCGGGAAGCGGTCTTGCCGGCACAGGGCAACCTTTTTGCGGCCTATGGTATCCACTACTACTGTACTTTGGTCATCGTCCCGCAGCAACGCGAGGCGTTGCGCGAAGGAACAGAGGAGATTGGAATGGTAAATTCAGTTCGCAAATGGACACTTGTGAGCGTGGCAGCACTGGTAGCCAGCTTGAGCCTCACCGTGGGATGCAACAAGACCAGCTCGCAGGACCAAGAGCTGGCGGGAACGGTTCAGAGCCGGATTGCCGCGGATCCTCAGTTGCAGGGTCAAGCGATCACGTCCAGCGTCAAGGATGGCGTGGTCACTTTGGCCGGCACCACGGCCACCGAAGCGCAGCGTGTCGCGGCGGAAAACGACGCCAACGCTCCGGGCGTGATTAAAGTCGTCAACCAAATCGCCACCCAGAAGACGGAAGCCACCCCAACCGAGACTCCCGCCATGGGGACTGCCATGACGGGCATGCCCGCCGACCGTATGAGTACGCACCACGCGGCGCGGTCAAGCAGCCGTACCACGCAGCGTTATCCATCCGATAATACTGCGCCTTCGAGCGCCGGCACGAGCACGCGCATGGCCAGCGCAGCCATGGTCGACGTCCCCGCCGGCACGGCGATTGCGGTCCGTTTGAATCAGCCCATTGCCTCGAACACGGTGGCGGCGGGTGATTCGTTCAGCGGCGAGGTCGCGCGCCCGGTGGAGGTGAACGGACGGGTTGCGATTCCGCGCGGCGCCAGCGTCCGCGGTGCGGTGGTCAGCGCCGAGTCGGCGGGCCACATCAAGGGGGCATCGCAGCTCAGCCTGGATCTCTCCTCGATCAGCTTCAACGGGCACAGCTACTCGATACAGTCCAATACGTGGAGCCGCACGGCGGCCGCGCGGGGCAAGCGCAGCGCGGAGGTGATCGGCGGCGGGGCGGGGTTGGGCGCCCTGATTGGCGCCATTGCCGGACATGGTAAAGGGGCGGCCATCGGCGCCGCCACGGGAGCCGGGGCCGGAACGGCAGCCGAGATGCTGACCAAGCCGGCGCAGGTTCGCATCGGCCCGGAAGACGTGGTGGTCTTTCACCTCAACTCCGGTATCCGCGTCACGCCTTCGGCGGCAGCCTTGCGCTAGACGTCGCATCCCAAAACTGACGAAAACAGAAAAGGCTGCACCCCCTTGGGGTGTGCAGCCTTTTGCCTTGCCTTCGATCCGGGTTACTTCTTCTTTTTCTTGCTGAACGTGGTGTCCACACTCTCGGAGAGCTGCTCCAAGGTGGCCTTGGCCGTGGTGGCATTGGGGCCCGTGGGCGCCAGTTCGAGGTATTTCCTCAACGCCTCCAACGTACCCGGCGCCGGGGTGGCCTTCTGCGTCTTGGGGTCCAAGGTCGCCTTGTTGAGCAGCGACATGCCTTTCAGGTACCACGCCTCGGCGTTGGTGGGATCGGCCTTGATCGACTTGTCAAAGGCGACCGCCGCATCGTCCAGCTTGTTCTGGTTATACAGAACGACCCCCTCGTTGTAATAAGCCTGCTTGGCTTGGGTGGGGTCGATCTGCACGGCCTTCTCGTACTCAGCGGTGGCTTCCGGCGTCTTGCCGGCCTTGTTGTACGCGCTGCCCAACTCGATGTGGTACGCCGCCTCGGTCGGTTTCAAGGTAATGGCCTTTTGCAAGGCGCCAATAGCTTTGTCGTATTGCTTGGCGCCGGTGTAGTCCTGACCGAGCTTGAAGAAAATGATGTCGTGGGTCTGATCGAGTGCCACCGCCTGTTCCATCAGCTGTATGGCCTGATCCCACTGCCCCGCCTTCTGCATGGCGGCATTCTCGGTGAGCATCTGGTTCAACTTCCCGATCTTCTGGTTGGAAGCACGCGCGGCCTGATCCTGCTTCTGTGCTTTTTGCAACTCCTCCAACTGTTGTTTGGACAAACCCGCCGGGACCGGTCCCTTGCCGCTCGCCACCGCGGCGGCCGTGGCCGCCGATTCCGCAGCCTCCTTCTTCAGGTCGATATCGACTATGGTCGGGTCACCCAAGTGGGTGCGAATGCCGCGCAGGCTAAATAACGGGGTTCCGTCGGGCCCCAGTAACGCGACGTTGAAGGTCCCCAGCGGAAGGCCGTAATGGCCGAAATGTCCCTTCTTGTCGGTCTTGACGTTGTAGTGGCCGGAGATGTCCTGACGGTCGATGGAAACGATCGCCCCAACCATCGGCGACCCGTGAATGTCGGTCACCGTCCCCGTCATGGCACTGAGTTGCCCCATGGCGGGTAAGGCGGCGAACAGCCCCAAGGCCAGCATGGCGAACTGCGAATGGATGAAACCCCGAAGAACACGCGGCATATTGAAATTTCTCCTGGCCCCCTGTTCCTCAGGGAAGGGCTGAAAATGGGACGGCGTACGGAATCGGGTCGGGTACGCCGGCTCGCGCAAAGGCTTGCAGGCGCAGCCGGCAACTGTCGCAACGGCCACAGGCTCGTTCCGAACTCTGGTAACACGACCACGATAGTTGAAGCGGTGCCCCGAGTTCAAGGCCTAGGCGGACGATCTCAGCCTTGGAGAGCCGGATGAGGGGGGTATCGATGGCAATTCCCTGCGCTCCCCCACCCACCTTGGTACCCACCGCGATCAACTGATTGAACACTTGGTAATACTGCGGTCGGCAGTCTGGGTACCCGGAGCTATCCTGCTCCACGGCACCGATCACGATGCGGCGTGCCCCGATGACCTCGGCCCACGACACGGCGGCGGCGAGGAAATGCGCATTGCGGAATGGGACATAGGTGATGGGTACCGTCCCTTCCTCGACCCCGGCTTCCGGAACCGCGAGGCGGGAGTCGGTCAGGGCAGAACCGCCAATTTGGGCCAGCGCCGGGGCCTGCACCACCAACCTTCGCTGTACCCCGTAGTAGTCAGCCATGGCTTCGAACGCCTGCCGCTCACGCGCCTCGGTGCGCTGTCCGTAGGCGACATGGAGAAAAGCCGGCGTGGAATCCCGCGCCGCCAAGGCGGCGCAGACACAGCTGTCCATCCCGCCACTCAGCAAAACCACGCTCAAGCGCGAGGGCACGTCTTGGTCCTGGTCGGGGGCTTGGACATCCTGAGCCATCAGTAACCTCACACGGCGTGCAAAGCCGGATCCCAAATAAACTTGTGCAGTTGCAGGGCAAGTCGGACGGAAAGGCCGTCCGCCAGGATCCACTCAGCCAGCAGGCGAGGATCGAGCTGACACTGCGAGGCGCTACGTTCACCAGCTGCATCCTTGCGGAAGGCCGGAGAGAAGAGCAGATTGCCGCAGCGTTGTTCCAGCGCGTTCATGCGCACGAAGTCGCGCGCGAACTCGTAGTCCGCGCGATCCGTGAGGACGAACTTCAACTCGTCGGCAGGGCTTAAAGACCCCAGGTTGTCCATGTGAAAGGTGCCGCCCTCGCCGCTGCCGGGGCACTTGACGTCGATGACTTTGACCACGCCGGCCGGTACCCGGCTGAGGTCGCGTTCGCCGCTGGTTTCGAGCAGCACGCCGTAGTTTTCCTTCAGTAGTCGCTCGGACAGCTCGCCAACCTCCGGCGCTTGCAGCATCGGCTCGCCGCCGGTGATCTCCACCAAGTGACATGGGAAGGCGCGAATCGCGGCCAGCACTTCGTCCACTGACTGGCGGCGACCGCCGTGGAAGGAGTACTCCGTGTCACACCATCGGCAGCGCAGGTTACATCCGGTCAACCGCACAAAGACGCAGGGGCGTCCGGCGTGGGAGGACTCACCTTGAATAGAATAAAAAATCTCGGTGATTTGCATTGCCTGCCCCGCTCTCCGGGCCCCTGTTCCCGGCCGCCCGCGACCCGCATCGGCGGCTACTCCGAGTAGGTGGCGGAGGTGATATCGGTCTCGTAGACCGTGACGGCGGCTACCCGCACTGCAGCGGAGCGTTGCGACACGCGCGACTGCAGGCCGTCATAGAAGAACTTGGCCATGTTCTCGGCCGAGGGGTTCAGCGTTGTGAACGCCGGCAGGTCGTTCAAATACTGGTGGTCCAAGCCTTCGGAGATCTCCCGCAGATCGTGCTTGAGGTCCTTGAAATCATCGAGCAATCCGATGGCATTCAGTTGGGTGCCCACCACCCGGACCTGGACGCGGTAATTATGCCCGTGGGGGTTCTCACACTTGCCGCGATAGCCACGCAAGGCATGTCCCGCCGCGAACGTCTCCTCGACCTGGATCTCAAACATAAAGCGAACCTGGAAGCCAACGCCTCAGGAACGATTATAGCCGGGGCGGCGCGCAGGAAGCCCACGCCGCCACTCAACAGGGGTGGCGAGGCGGAAAGCTCAATGCTTTCCCACCCTTCGCTGGCTCATGGTTCGACGTGGCGCAAGGTCAGAACCTGGAAGGCTTCGCCGAGACCCGCAGGCGACACCAAGTGACGCAGTTGCAGACCGCGCTTGACGCGTTCGGGGGCCAGCCGGGCATCGTCGAACAGCCCGGCGAAGCCGTCCGCATCGCCCAACGGCCGCAGGAACCCGTGCAAGGTGGCGAGCGTCGCAACTCCGGCCCCGAGGGCACGGGTAAGGGCGGTAAAGTTCACATGCGCGGTCAGATCCTGTTCTCCCGGCTGGTGCAAGGGATCGCCACCCGATTGGTGGCGTCGAAAGGTCCGCAGCGTTCCCTGGCGGAAACGTTCCCACTCGGCCTCGGCGTAGCCGTAATCGACCACGAACAGCGTCCCGCGTTGCAACTTGGACAGCAAGCCGGCCACCCAGCCCGCCGCATCGGGCGCCACTTCGACCACGTCCCCAGGTTCCGTCGGACGCACACCGCACTGTGCCGCGACCAATTCGCGGTCATCGGCGGGCCGCCATGCAAGTTGCGATTGCCCCCCGACCACCTCCACCCAGCCGCGCACCAGTCCGACCTCGGCACGACGGTAAACATCCACCGGCAGGGCATCAAAAAATTCGTTGGCCAGCACGCAACCCGCGGCCGCGACGGGAACCTCGCGCAGCTCGGCCGCCAACGAGTAGCGGGCAACATCCTCGCCCGCCAGCACCTGCCGTTGTTGGGCCTGCAAGGCGGGGCTGCTCTCCAGGAGGACGTAATGCAGGGCGGCGCTCCATTCCGGATGGTGGCGCTGAGCCCAGTTCAGCACGTCGGCGGCAAAGGCGCCGCGGCCCGCACCGGCCTCCACCAGCTGGAACTGTGGTGGCTGCCCCAGCCGACGCCACTCGGCCTCAAAGGCCCGGCACATCAGGCGTCCGTAAACCGCGCCCAGATCGCTGGCGGTATAAAAATCGCCCGCCCGGCCGAAGACCGCTTCGCCGCGGCTGTAGTAGCCGGCGGTGGGGTGGTAGAGGCACAGCTCCATGAAC
>Ga0207416_1004536_pt1 | contig 11957 bp, 14 predicted proteins | sample PaiPotPPM11metaG_FD_184107 | JGI IMG/M metagenome (GOLD analysis project Ga0207416, IMG submission 184107) | Iron sulfur acid spring bacterial and archeal communities from Banff, Canada, to study Microbial Dark Matter (Phase II) - Paint Pots PPM... ...
GCCGTTTCAATACCGCATTGAGGCTGCCGTCGAACTCCACATAGGTATCGGCAGGCCAAAGCTGCTGGCGCAATTCGTCGCGCGAAACAACCTCACCAGCACGCTCTAAAAGGATGGTGAGAACGCGGAACGGCTGATCCTGGAGCCGGATCCGCACACCCTGCCGCACGAGTTCGGCCTTGGCCGCGTCCAATTCGAACAGGCCGAACCGGTATTTCAACGTGAAGTTTGCCCTTGATTGCATTGCGGACGGAGGGCGAAGGCCGCCTACACTTGGCGCGAAGTGTAACACGAAAGCTCTTTACCGAAGTCAGACATTTTCCTAAATCACTGAAAATCAGCTGTTTATCAAGTCATAAAAGCGTCACGGTCACGTCCTTTGACGAATGGCCAATTTTCTATCACTCTGCCATCGCACCAGCCGATTGACAGCAAGTCCGGACCGAGCGCTTGGTACGTTGACGAACCTCAAACTATAGCGTTGAAGAAATGCAGTTCGCGCTGCTGGAGACAATATGAAAACTTGCGATTGCCGCTCAATCCTGTCTCTGACGTTGAGTCTTGCAGTAGCCCTCAGCCTCGTCCCATTGATTATGGCGCAGCAAGAGGCACCCGTCGTGCCGACCCTGATCAAGTTCGGTGGCACTCTATCTGACGCCAGTGGCACGCCTCTTGCCGGTGTGACCGGTGTGACCTTTCTGCTTTACAAAGAGGAGCAGGGCGGAGCGCCCTTGTGGACGGAAATTCAGAATGTTACGTCTGACAAAAGCGGGCACTACACAGCGGTGCTCGGTTCAATGTCGACCCAGGGATTGCCGACCGACCTGTTCGCGTCAGGGAAGCGCGCTGGTTGGGCGTGCAAGCGGAAGGGCAGCCGGAACAGTCGCGAGTTTTGCTGTTGAGCGTGCCTTACGCATTGAAGGCTGGAGACGCGCAGACCGTTGGGGGACTGCCGGCTTCAGCCTTCGTATTAGCGAATGGGGCGTCCAATGGAACAAAGGAAGTTGCCCCTGCTAATGGCAGGCAGCGGGCAACTCTCGAACGGTTCTGCAATCGTTCGATTAGAAGAAACGTTTGCTGAGACGGTGAACACCGGCTTGGACTCTCACGTGTTCCTCACTCCAAACGGGGATTGCAAAGGCCTGTACGTCAGCCAGAAGTCCCCGGTCTCATTTGAGGTTCATGAATTAGGAGGTGGGACATCGAACATCGCCTTCGACTATCGCATCATGGCCAAGCGCCGCGGCTTCGAGGCAGTTCGTCTCGCGGACACAACGAAGAAGCTCTCTGCTCGTGGGCCGAAGAAACGCCCTGCAGCTACGCGAGGGCCAAATCCGGACGAGGCTCGAAAAGCCCACGCTCAAAAGGCGGCCGAGCTTAGAAAAGCATCGATGGTGAAGCCCGCGACTCCCAATACAGTGAAGCGCTAAAGACGGCTGCACTCGTGGAAAGTAGTCACATCGAGCTTATCTTGTAATAGCGCCGCATGTCAGGCGCGATCGAGATTGCCATTCGGATGACCGCCAGGGCGGCCACCGCCCAAAATAATTTTTTCGCCATCATCTCACCTCATGAAGAGAATTTTCCTTCAGCACCGTTTCTGTATTCTCGAGAATCCGCCGCACAAGCTGTCTGAGCATCCGAATGGCTTCCGGGATAGCAACCTCCACCGTCGGAGTAAGCCCCATACGGCCTTCTTCACCTCCACAATCAGCCGGTTCGCAGCCCAGCACAAAAATTCGCGAGGGAAGGTCGCCCATAGAAGCCGCGAGTTGCAGAACTCTTACGGGATCCATGCCATGAGCATCAATCGCAACACCGCCCGGTTCGGCAGCGAGGTTCGTCAGATCTGGCTCGATCGTATACAGCGTCCCAGGCTCTTCTCCGCGAGGGACTGCATCGACCAGGATGACCGCCTCCCACGGATCGAGCAAAGCGTACGCCAGATCGAGACTGCGAATGCCGAAGTCGACCATTCGCACGCCCGCGAGCTTAGGTTGATGGAGTAAAGCTCGAACGAACTCAACGCCAAACGCATCGTCGCCGAGAAATATGTTGCCGATGCCGGCGATGAGCACACGATCAGTCACGCTTCGTCTCTGCTTTCTCTCTCAAATCTAAGGGCTCGATTTCTTCGACGGAAAAGAAGAAGCGGTGTCCAGGTTGTCGCAACATCCCGAAGTCCTTGCCCGGGTCATCGTCGAGCACGACCGCCAGATGAATCTGCTCGTCGAAGTCCTGTTCGATTGCCTCGACCACGGCGACCTGGCCTTTGAGAGCCATGTCCATAATGTCGGCGCTCTTTTGCGGCCACAAACGGACCTTACTTCCTTTCCGCAGCTCGATGCCAAAAACGCGAACGCTCTCGGGCGCAGCCTTTTCCTCGAGAGGATTCCATTCGCCGTTCACGAGTTTTCCTCCTGCACGCGCCGAAGCCCCCGTATGGCGCCGTGCATTTTCATCAGGTGCTCCGCGGGAAGCGATTCGGTGCGCTCCAGAATTCTGCGCGATCGGTCGTCTTGCGACATCTCCCGTTTCTCATCGTCCGCCAGCGTGAGGACGCGTAAAGCCAGCATCTCGTCCATTTCGGTTCCATCAAAAAAGTCACCGGCGCTCTCCGGAGCGACCTGCGGGTAATCGTAAAGAATGATTGGCGAACACAACATCATTGAGCGCTGCCCTTCGTCGCCCGCAAGCACGGGGAATGCGCCCGCATTCTCGCAACCATGAACTGCAGATTGAAAGTGTGGCGCAGGGTCCAGTAGGGAAATGAACACGCCTTCCGAAATTCCTAACAGCACATGCGCGGAAGTAAAGGATTGCAGCAAGACATGACTGCGACTGGTGACACGGCTCAGCGTCGGCGTGTCATTCACCAATTCCATATGAAGTTTGATCAAGCCTTCCGGTAGCCGTTTGGCGCTGAGATCAAGCCGTCCCACCAGTTCGCGCGAATGAGTGACCGAATCACCTGCACCAATATTGAACTCAACCGTTGTTGGATGCGAGATAAGGTCATGCAGAGATAAGCCGGCGAAATCCTGGACTCGATCGATGGCTTGCTGCCACCCTTCTGCACTGTCACGGGAATCGCCGCCTACGAATTGAAGAAAACGAATCCGAATGTCCAGGCTTGAATCCGCCTCTGCTTCGATCAGGCATTCGGTAACCATGCGAAACGGCTCCGCAGGATGTTGCGCTTCCGCATAAATACGGGGATAGAGCGTTCCAAAATTCCAACGCTGGCGATTCTTGGTAGAGGAGGGCCGGTACGGGTACAGAATATATCCCTCATAGAGAATTGCATCCGCGATCTTTTCTACGGCGGCGAAGTTCATGCCTTCACCTCGATCGCCGGAACTTCCTCTGGCACGAGTGCGTCCAACACACGTTCGAAGGTCGGAATTCCGTGACGGACTTTGTAGCGATACAGTTTTTCGAATGTGTCCCGGCTCAGGCTTAGCCATGCCGTATTCGGATAGTGCGCGTCCATCATGCTCTTCCACGCTTCCACTGGAAGGCGATAGCTGGCTTCGCGATCCCACGGGATTTGTTCTGTCTGCAGCAGCCCATGTTCATTTTCGTAAAACGCGGTTCCACTAAACAGAATGTTCAGCGGGATATCGCCGGAACCTAACGCGTGGAAATACTTGGTGGCGGCAACATTGAAATCGAACGTGCAAGGGAGTTGCAGGTCTACCAGTGTGCTGCCATTGAACCCCGTGACTGAAACGCTGGAGTTCATCCATAGAAGCGGGCGTACCGTTTTTCCCCAACGCTCCGGTTCGCCGAACAGGTCTGACAGTTGCTCTTGTTCCTCGCGAACGTAACGCCTCTTCGCCGGTTCTATCTGAACTTGGCAACGCAAGGCAAGCGTATGAATCGCCTGATCAGGCGGATCGTTCGTGATCCGCAGCTTCAGCGCAATCAGAGGTAACGCTGAATACGGCACGACGCCGGCATCCTCAATCTGAAACCTCAGCTCAGGCACCGATCGCCTCCGGATGTCCGCATCTTCTTTTCAGATGTGAGAAGAATTCGCGCATTTGTTTCCATACCTCGTTGCCGCCTGAGAGGCCCCGCCAGTGAACTCGAATTAATCCGACAAGGCGGTAGCACTCGTCGATCGGAACAAGAAAATAATCTCTCGCTGTTCCCATGCGGTTTACCAGCAATGCTTCAACGTCCGCCTCCATCGATTGAAGCTTCGGGTTGCAGCGGACAATCTCGGCCCACGATTCAAGGCTAAGCAACGACTCCGTGGCCCCAGCCGGACTGGGATACATCGCGATTATTCCGTCGCCAGCGCCGTCGCGATAGAAGAAAGCGAGATTGATCGGGAGCATCAGCGCTTCCCATTCGAGATCCGTCATAAGGAAATCCGTGAGCACGCGAGGCCGTCGCGGAACTCGTAAGTAGCGGAGGTTCTCGTGACCGCTAAACAGAATTGCGCAAGGCTCACAGGCGCAAAGAATCTGCCGCGTGGAACGCTCTAAAAGATGATCGTGTCCCTCGACCAGTTCCTTGCTACAAAGTTCGCAACGCTCAAGCGGAGCACGCCTTCGCGTGAACTTTCGCAACGTGGCGAACGGCGTTGCTGCCCGCACCTCATTGCCGCTGAATTCATCCATTTTCCAAACCCGTTCTCGATTACGCTGGTGGCATGTTCGGCATGCGCGGATCAATCGGTTTGCGATCGTTCGCATTCACTCCGGTGGCATCGCGAGAAGTTCGAGTCTTGCCCTCGCGGCCCGGCTCTTTTTGCGTTCGAACCCACTCTTCGCCTTTGTGTGTTCCGGGCGTGTGGGAAGGACTATCCGGAGTCGTATCCTGGCGCACCATAAATTCTCCTTCAATCGAAATGAGTCGTTTACCGCAGTACGACGAGCGGAGAAGGGTTCAGTTCTTCAGCCGGCTGATCTGCGATGATCTCTAAGACATCCGGCGCGACCGCAATCACAGCCTCTTCGACAGCATTCTTCAACGTCGCCGAAGAAGAGCTGCAGCTTCCACAGCTTCCCTGTAGCCGCAGCCGCAAAACACCCTCCTGCAAACTAACCAGCTGAACGTCTCCCCCGTGCGACTGCAGGTAAGGCCGCACATTGTCCAGAGCGCGTAACACGCGAGTCTCCAAATCGTCCGGGTGCAATCCATGCAGCAGGATGAGGCTCGCCACCAGATCGTCTTGCAGCAGGTTTCGAGTCACGCGCTCGCCTTCGCCGCTCTGCGATAGGAGTTCGAGAATGCGCTCCAGACCGGCACCGTGCAGTTCCATGACGGACTGCATCAGTTCGAGCGCCGCTGCATGCACTTGCGGGTCAGCTGTGGCTTCAATCGTTTTTACTAATTGCTCGATTTGTTCGGTCCGTGCATGGAACTCCTGTCGGTCGCTCATTCGCTACTTGCTCCCCGCTACGCCAAACATCGGCGAATGGCGCGTTTCCAGCACCTTGCCATTGCCCAGATACATGTGGACGCCGCACGGCAAGCATGGATCGAAACTACGCACGGCGCGCATAATGTCGATCCCTTTAAATTTATCCGGACCATTTTCTTCAAAGATCGGCGTGTTTTGCACCGCATCTTCGTAAGGCCCCGGAGTTCCGTAAATGTCCCGTGGATTGGCATTCCATGGAGTCGGTGGGTACGGATGGTAGTTGGCGATTTTGCCGTCACGGATGACCACGTGATGGGAAAGCACGCCCCGCACCGCTTCGTGAAAACCGCAGCCAATAGCTTCTTCCGGAACCGTAAAGTCCGACCACGTTTTGGTCCGGCCTGCGTACAACTCTTCTAAAGCCTTCTCCACAAAGTGCAGTGCAGTAGCTGCCGCGTAGGCCTGGAAGTATGTGCGCGCGCGGTCCCTCTCTATGGCGTTGCTCCATTTCGGAATCTTCCACTCGAACTCGGCTTCTGGCAGCGTTGCCGTCTTTGGCAGATTGATCTTCACGCTGCTACCGGTAGCCTCGACGTACCCAATGTGCACAAGACCGGACAGCGCTGTAGACCAGAGGCGCGCGATCGGGCCACCCCCGGTGTCAAGCGCCAGGTGATCGCCAGTTCGCTGGTCGAGCCATCGCGGCGACATGACCCACGTATAGTTTCCGTTGAAGTCGCGTTTCTGCGGCCGCGGAAGAGTGGTCTGATTCCAAGGATGTTTCTTGTCTACTTTGTTGCCGAGCGGATCGGTTTTCACGAACACTTCGGAATGGTCCCAATCGTCATAGTACGAACTGCCTAGCAGGATTCGCATGTTGAGGTTGATGTCAACCAAGTCATTGGTGACTAATTTCCCGTCTACGACGACACCCGGGGTCACGAACATCGCTTTCCCCCACTCCGACATATGGCGATAGGTGTAATCGCAAACGTCAGGGTCGTTGTACGATCCCCAGCATGCAAGTAAAGTGCGCCGGTGGCCGACCTTTTCATATCCCGGAAGCGCTTCGTAAAAGAAATCGAATAAATCGTCATGCAAAGGAACGACTTTCTTCATGAATTCGACATATTTCATGAGCCGGACCAGATAATCGGTAAACAGCTGGATGGTGGCGACAGTCCCCGTTCCGCCAGGGTAAAGAGTAGATGGATGAACGTGGCGCCCTTCCATCAGGCAAAACATTTCACGCGTCATGCGGCTGACGCCGAGTGTCTCCCGGTAAAACTCGCCAGTGAAAGGGTTCAACGCGCGCATGATATCGGATATCTTCCGATAGCCGTGCTTGTCCGCGTTCGGACATGCCGTGCTTTGCGCTTTTTCCCATACGCCGGGGTTGGTTTCCTTTACCATCTGCTCGCAAAAATCCACGCCGACCAGATTGTCCTGGAAAATATTGTGATCGAACATGTACTCGGCGGCTTCGCCGAGATTGATGATCCATTCCCCGAGCGCGGGAGGGTTCACGCCGAAGGCCATGTTTTGCGCATAGACAGCACAGGTGGCGTGGTTGTCGCCGCAGATCCCGCAAATACGGCTCGTAATAAAATGTGAATCCCGGGGATCCTTGCCCTTCATGAAAATGCTGTATCCCCGGAAGATCGACGATGTGCTGTAACACTCCGCAACTTCGCGATTCTCAAAATCAATTTTAGTGAAAATTCCCAGGCTACCCACGATGCGGGTGATCGGATCCCAGTTCATCTCCACCAGTCTGCGCTTCTCGCTCTTTGTTTCTTGCCGAACCTGTGTTGTTGTACCCATAAAATCCAATTCCTTTCTAATGGTGGGCTGGCTGATAGCCCGTGGTGAGTGCCGGACCGGCGTGACGCCACTTGGGTTCTTTGTTGACGGTGCGGTTCGTAAAGCCACGCAAAGTGCGAATGAGTTTGCCGTAGTTGCCGATTCCTAGGGTCGACAAGCGAGCGCCCGGCGGCTCATCCATAAATGGCATAAATTTGTCAGGAAATCCGGGCATCGTGCAGCCGATGCAAATGCCGCCGACGTTGGGGCAACCGCCGATTCCACGCATCCATCCCCGCTTCGGAACATTGCAGTTAACAACCGGGCCCCAGCAACCCACCTTTACCAGGCATTTGGGCGAACCATATTCCAGCGCGAAGTCGCCTTGCTCGTAGTAGCCGGCACGATCGCAACCCTCATGCACGGTTTTGCCGAAAAGCCACGTTGGACGCAACTGATCGTCCAGCGGAATCATCGGAGCCAGCCCTGCAACTTCGTAAAGCAGGTAGAGCACTGTCTCCATGAAATTGTCGGGCTGCACCGGGCATCCCGGAACGTTGACGATCGGCAGGCCGGCTTTGGAACGCCACTTCCATCCCAGGTAGTCAGCCAGGCCCATGCAGCCCGTCGGGTTGCCGGCCATGGCGTGAATACCGCCATAAGTAGCGCAGGTTCCGGCGCCAATGACCGCCAGCGCTTTAGGAGCGAGGCGGTCGATCCATTCGCATGTGGTGATTGGTTGCTTGGTGACAGGATCAGTGCCCATCGCCGCCCAATAACCCTCTCGCTTAATCTTCTCGTTGGGGATGGATCCTTCAACCACGAGAACGAATGGATCGAGCTTTCCTTCTTCCGCTTGATAAAAGTACTTCATGAAATCATCGCCGACTTCATAAGCGAGAACGGGATTGTGCAAGTAGACTTTCGGGAGCCCGGGTATTGCTCCCATAAGAACATCCTCAATGCTCGGCTGCTCCGCGGCGGTGACTGAAACCGAGTCACCGTCACAACTCAGGCCCGCAGTGATCCAAAGAATGTGAACTTCTTTTACTGGAGAGGTTTTTGGCGCTTTGCTCGCGGCGTTTGGTTCAGCGGGCATGTCAATATCTCCTTCCTCTAACGACTACTTAATTAGCGACTGCTCAAGGTTGCAAACGCGCGAGCAAATGATCTCGCGCACAACAGATGTAAAAGCGCAGAACAGTATTGTGAGATTTCGATTGAAAGACTTTTGTTTTTGGTAGGACTAAGGAATGTCTTGCTAAACCGGGAAGAAATTTGAGGACAGTTTCGCGGCGGGGTTTTTCTTTTAACAACGAGATTGGAGGAGGGATCAAACAAGTATCCACCAGCCAACTCAAAGGGAGTTTACACCTCGAAATGTGATCAGGATCACAGCGAAACGAAAAATACAGGATGAACGGTAGGTTGAAGTACAGGGTTTACCGTAGGAGGAAATGTTCGCTTGTTGGCCTAAGGGACCGACGGCACCGATCGGACGCCGGCATCGGTGGGAAGCACACAAGAATGTTGGGAGGTTGGGCCTTCTGTCAAAAAATCAGAAGACGCGCGGTTATCAACGAATTAAGTGGATAGTACTTGCCAGTTCATTCCGACCGTATCCAGCAGACTCCCAGTGCATGAAGTCTCAGTTCATCATCCGCGGTTAAGCACTCGGCGCGAAATGCGGCGCCTTGAGCGTAACGAACAACCGAATTGATGACGCAGCACCATTTTTCATGACGGATAACGCCGTCGCAATGCTGGCAGGCAGATGCAGCGCTGTAAACATTACTATGATGCCACTTTGGCGAAACGGATGTAGCCACGACATCCTCCTGAGGCCGCCCGCGCCCGCCGAAGTTGGGGACTTGGGCCTGCTACAGGAAGCATGGCTCGAACAAAAATGGCACGATGTGAGCAGGATCACAACCCCTAGTGATCCTGCATCCATACGAAGCCAAACTTGGGCCGGGGTAGTCGCTCGACGGCCTTACAACCGTGGCCTCAGTGTATCGTTCGTTCGCTCTTACGAACCGGGGGAGCCGTCGTCGAACCCTGAAACTTCGGGGCGCCGAGCTTCGCGATCCACAGCCCGGAATGGATGTCATTGAAGTACATCAGCCCATTCAACTCCGCAGAGTCGCACGACACTGAGCACGGTTGTCCGCCCCACGTGAAAGGCAGATTCGGGCGGAATCCTTTCGGATCTCCGGTCCAGAAGCGCGCTATTTCGCGGCCCTGGCGATAGAGATCGCCGCGCAGCTCTCCGGAAATATCGAGCACGCGCGCCCCGCCGCTGTAGTAACCCTCGTAGAGCATGTCATTCGCAGCCCAGAAATTGTGCGAGCCGCCTTCTGGTGCTTCGTATTGCGCAACTTCTTTCGGATGCTTGAGGTCGGAGACGTCCATGACGTGGCAAATGGCGCGTACCGGAATGCGGTCGCGGTCTTCGAGATTGAAGATCGCCGGGAAGACTTCGTCGCCAACGAAGAGATAGTTCTTGTAGCGAAAAACACTGTGCGTGCCGGCCAGCCATCCATCGCCGTAGAGTTCGTAATGATTGAAGTGATATTGGCTTACAAGCTTAGGATTCTCCGGGCTGCCACCGGCCATGCCGTTGCCGACATCGAGAATTACAAGCCCATCTCTCCAATAAGCTAAATAGGCGAGCCCGTCCTTCACTTGCAGGTCGTGCAGATAACGCCCGCTCGACATCGATCCCATCTCCGTATTGAGAGTCACCACTGTGGGGTTCTCGACCTGAAACCGCGCGACTTCCTTGGGATGCTTCGCGTCCTGGAAGTCAATAATCCGAAGGGATCCTGTGGCGTCGTCGGTGAGATAAACATAATGGCCATCGATGTAGGCGCTATGCACGCCTCCCGTAACCGTCGCCGTGTACTCGGAGAGAACTTTCAAATGCGAGGCGTCTGTCGTGTCGAGAAACACGATTCCGTTCTTGCGATTCGATGCGCCTTCGCGCGTGAACACACCAATCTTCTCGTCGGGCGTAGTGCTGACGTCGTTGATTAGTCGCGCATCAACCTTGAGTGTGTCGAGTAGCTTGGGATTGGCCGGATCGGCGATGTCATAAACAAAAAGTTTGTCGGCTACAGTCGCGAGGTAAGCGTGATGACCAATGATCCATTCCTCCGACATCTGCACATCGGGCATCGGAACATGGGACACAACTTCCACCTCGCGCTCTACGTTGCGTGGACGGACGACGACCGACGCCGACGCACTGTGCTGCCCGCTGCTCGCAGTGATCACGTAAGTGCCGGCTTTCTCGGCGACGAACGCACCGTCATCATAGACCGCGGCTCCGCTTCCGCTGATCGACCATCTGACTGTCGGTTCTTTGACCGCGTCCGCCGAGGCAGTGAAATGCACGACGTCGCCCGTACGGGCGTCGGCGGTCGGGGGCTTAACTGATAACTTGTGCACCGCATCGCGTACGACCTGAACCGTTATTTTGCCGGTAGCGTCATCTGCGCTGGCTTTGATCGTGGCGCTGCCAGCAGCGATGCCGGTAACCAGGCCGGCCGCATCAACCGTCGCGATCGAAGGCTTGTCCGATGTCCACTTGATCTTTGCGTCGGCGCTGGGATTGCCATTGGCGGTGCGAGCTGTCGCTGCCAGCTTTTCCGCGCTACCGGTGATAATGGGCTTTGGCTGTTCGATTTCCAATGTCGTGATCTTCGAAGTTCCCACATTCACTGTGGCGTAGCCGCTCTTGCCCGCGATTACGGCGCCCACGGTGACAACTCCCGGGGCATGGAAAGTGACTTCCCCAGATTCGTCGGCGCCCGCCAGGTCAAATGGAGCAGCAAACCAGACGGAAGGCTTTTGATCGATAGGATTTCCGGCCGCGTCTTTCGCAGCCGCAGTGAACTTCACCTTCTCTCCAACATGAGCATCGAGAGTCTTCGGCGTAATCTCCACGCTCGCCGGAGCAACCGACGTGCTCGGCGTTTCCTGCGCCTTTGCAGGTGCGTCCTGCGCCCGCACCGCCGCAACTGAGAGACTCGCCACTGCGACCGCTAAAACCAATGCGCTCTGCTTGAACATGCGCCCTCCGCTAGGATTTTCTGCGACTACTGTTTGCTCGGTTCCGTCTTCCAGAAATCAATGCCTGCCGCTTGCGGTCCCAAGTCAACTGTGGCAACCGTTTTCAAGCTCGCAAGGTCGATGACCTCAACCGTTCCCGGTTCGCTGCCGACACCTTCAACGCTGATGAAAGCATATCGATCATCCGGTGTTACCACCGCTCCGTGCACGACTTTCCGCTTTGTCGGAATGTTTGCCAGTTCTTTTCCGGTCACGGGATCGAAGATTGAGACGGACTGCCCGCGCTTGTTCGTGGCGATGAGCCGTCCATCTTTGGTCATGGCCAGGTTGTACACGCCATTTCCAGCCGGGAAGCGGCGAGTCATCGTCCAGTCATCAGTCCTGATCGCGACGATGTCGTTGGATTGATTGCAGGCTACATAGATAGTCGATCCATCATTCGACGGCTGCGCCCACGTCGGCGTGCACACAGGTTTGTGGTCAGCCATGGTGTGGCCAGCCATTTTCTGATCAGCTCCGTACGGCGCCCCCGTCATTCCCATCTCTTTGCCCGGAGCCAGCATGAAGTAGCGTGAGACGGCAAACTTGCTGGTGTCGATCTCAACCAGCATGTCGTCCATCATGCATGCGGAATAATGTTTGGTTCCGGCGTGATTGAGGCGGGATCCGTGCGGCATGGTGCAGGTCGTGATGCGTTTCACTT
>Ga0207416_1004537_pt1 | contig 11953 bp, 6 predicted proteins | sample PaiPotPPM11metaG_FD_184107 | JGI IMG/M metagenome (GOLD analysis project Ga0207416, IMG submission 184107) | Iron sulfur acid spring bacterial and archeal communities from Banff, Canada, to study Microbial Dark Matter (Phase II) - Paint Pots PPM... ...
GACTGTGGTGGTGTCGGCCGGGTGAGCGGAGTTTCGGGGGAGCGCGGGAATCGGCCGCCGCGGGGCGGCATCACTGGCACACTCGTGGTCAGCACTTGGGCTTTGCGGGGACCTCATGCGCGTCTATCTGCCCTTCACGTTGCCGACGCTGGCGAAGCTGATCGCTGACGACCAGACCGCGCCGCAGCTGCACGGTTATGCGGTCACGCCCGCGTTGCGCGAGTGGTACTCGAGCGGCGACGAAGAGGAACTCGAGTACGTCGCGCTGACCCAGGCGGCCCGGGCCTCGCTGCGGTTGCTGCAGGCTGACCCCCAGGCGCCCGGGCGGCGGGTGGTGCTGGCCGCGGAACTGCCCGAGGAGCAGTTGTCCGGCGTGGCGGGTTCGACGAGCCGGCCCTGGTGGAGATCAAGGTGGCGGTCGGCCTGCGTGACGTCGTCTCCGGGCACATCGATGACCTGGCCGCCGCGGCGGACGTGCGGGCCGCCGTCGAGGCGCTGGCCGACGCGGACGGCGGCGACGATGACGCGAGGTTCGTGGTCGACGGGGCCGAGGGTCACGAGCTGCTCTGGTACGCCACCCAGGAGTTGCCGGACGTAACCGGCTGAGCCCGGACCCCGCGGCCCCGGCGGCCGGGCCCGTGCGACGAGGCCGGCGCGGCCGGGCCCGTGCGACGAGGCCGGCGCGGCCGGGCCCGTGCGGCCGGGCCCGTGCGGCCGGGCCCGTGCGGCCGGGCCCGTGCGGCCGGGCCCGTGCGGCACGGGCCCGTGCGACGAGGTCGGCGCGACCAGCCTCGTGCGACGATTATCGTGGCCGGGAGTTGACGTCAGGCCAGGCAAGGAGTTGTCCGCGATGGATGCCGTAACGAACGTCCCCTTCCCGGTGAACGAGCCGGTCCGGACGTACGCGCCGGGAAGCCAGGAGCGCGCCGCGCTGGAGAACCGGATCAAGGAACTGGCCGGAGAGCGCGCCGAGCTGACCATGACCGTGGGCGGCCAGCAGAAGATGGGCTCGGGCGAGCGGGTGGACGTGCTCCAGCCGCATAACCACCAGCACGTGCTGGGCCAGCTGGGCACAGTGACCGACGACGACGTGGCCGAGGCCATCGCGGCGGCCAAGAGCGCGGCGCCCGGGTGGCGCGCACTGTCCTACGACGACCGGGCGGCGGTCTTCCTGCGCGCCGCCGACCTGCTGGCCGGGCCGTGGCGGGCCACGGTCAACGCGGCGACCATGCTGGGCCAGTCCAAGTCCGTGCACCAGGCCGAGATCGACGCGGCCTGCGAGCTGATCGACTTCTGGCGCTACAACGTGCACTACGGGCGGCGGCTGCTGGCCGAGCAGCCGGGCTCGGCGGCGGGCTCGTGGAACCGGCTCGAGTACCGCCCGCTGGAAGGGTTCGTGCTGGCCATCACCCCGTTCAACTTCACCTCGATCGCGGGCAACCTGCCGACCGCGCCCGCGCTGCTCGGCAACGTCGTGGTCTGGAAGCCGTCCAGCACCCAGCAGCTCTCCGCGCACTACCTGATGCGCGTCCTGGAGGCGGCCGGGCTGCCGCCCGGGGTGATCAACATGGTGACCGGCAGCGGCCGTCCGGTGTCCCGGGTCGCGCTGGCCGACCCGGACCTGGCCGGGATCCACTTCACCGGGTCCACCGGGACGTTCCAGCACCTGTGGCGCACGGTCGGGGAGAACATCGCCAGCTACCGCGGCTACCCGCGGCTGGTGGGCGAGACCGGCGGCAAGGACTTCGTCATCGCCCATCCCTCGGCCGACCCGGACGTCCTGGTCACGGCGCTGATCCGGGGCGCCTACGAGTACCAGGGCCAGAAGTGCTCGGCGGCCTCGCGCGCCTACATACCGAGGTCGGTCTGGAACCGGATGGGCGACCAGCTCCTCTCCACGGTCGGCTCGCTGACCATGGGCGACGTGTCGGGCGACCTGTCGTTGTTCATGGGCGCGGTGATCGACCAGGCGGCGTTCGCCACGCACAGCGACGCGCTGGCCCGGGCCAGGTCCCGGCCGTCGATCCGGGTGCTCGCGGGCGGCGAGGCCGACGGCTCCGTCGGGTACTTCGTCCAGCCCACCGTGCTCGAGAGCACCGACCCCGCCGACGAGGTATTCACCACCGAGTACTTCGGGCCGATCCTCGGCCTGCACGTCTTCGAGGACGCCGACTACGCGCGGATCGTGGCCCAGGCCGCGGACATCGCGCCGTACGCGCTCACCGGCTCGATCATCGCGCAGGACCGGACGGCGATCGCGGAGGCCACCGAGGCGCTGCGGTTCTCGGCCGGGAACTTCTACATCAACGACAAGCCCACCGGGGCGGTTGTCGGCCAGCAGCCGTTCGGCGGGGCCCGGGCCAGCGGGACCAACGACAAGGCGGGCTCGATCTTCAACCTGATCCGCTGGGTGAACGCCCGGGCCATCAAGGAGGTCTTCGTGCCGCCCACGGACTACCGCTACCCGCACATGGGCTGACCGGCCGGGCCGATAGGCTCGGCGCCGGGCGGGATAACGTCAGGCGGCCGGCCGGCTTCCGGCGGCCGCGGCCCACGCATCGGAGGCCTCACATCTACCGCTTGGTGCTGTGGAACATCGACCTGACCCTGGTTGACGTGGCCCGAGTCTCCCGGGCGGCCTACGCGGAGGCGTTCCGGCGGGTGACGGGGCGGCCGCTGGTGGCGCTGCCGCTGACCGTGGCCCGGACCGATTCGGAGATCTTCTTCGAGGCCCTGGCGCTGAACGCGGCCGGCCCGCAGGCCGAACCCGGGCCGGACCAGGCCGAGGCGGCCAACACCGAGCTGCTGGCCAGGTACACCGCGGAGCTGGAGGCCGCGTTCGACGCCCGGCTGGACCTGCTGCCGGCGCAGGGGCGGGCGCTGCCCGGCGCGCGCGAGGCGGTGGCCGCCGTGGCCGAGCTCCCGGGCGTGGTCCAGTCGGTGCTGACCGGCACGATCAGGCCCAACGCGGCGGCGAAGCTGCGGGCCTTCGGCATGGACCAGTTCATCGACTGGGAGATCGGCGGGTACGGGTCGGAGATCTACCCCATCGGGGCCCTGCTGCTGCGCTCGCGCGGCCGGATGGCCGAGAAGTACGGCGGGGACACCACGACCAATCCCGCGGTCTACCTGGGCGACTCGAGCCGTGACGTGGATGCGGCCCGGAACGCCGGCGCGCACAGCATCGCGGTGGCCAGCGGCCGCTCCACCGCGAGCGAGCTGCGCGAGGCGGGCCCCGACCTCGTGCTCGACGACCTCACCGACACCGGCACCGTGGTCGCCGCCGTCGACCGGCTGACGAGCGCGGTGTCGGCCTGAGGGAAGTGCCGGACCAGGAAGCGGCCGGGCCCGCCGCGCTGACCCCGTCGTTGCGCGGGCGAATCGGACACCGCATGCTGATGCCTATGCCAACCAATGACCAGGTCAGCGCCAGCCAGCGGGAAAACCCGGCCGGGCCAGCCCCGGACAGCACGGCTCCGGACAGCAACGGCCGCGAGAGCCACGGCGCGCCGCCGCCCGAGCTGGCCGGCCGCGACTACGGAGCCACCCTGTGGGAACCGAGCGAGCGGTCGGTCCGCGACGCGCGGATCACTGACTACCTCGGGTGGCTGCGGGACCGGCGCGGGCTTGATTTCGGCGGGTACGACGAGCTCTGGCGATGGTCGGTCGCCGAGCCGGAAGCGTTCTGGACCTCGGTCTGGGACTATTTCGGCGTGCTCGGGCGGCGCGGCGACGGGCCCGTGCTGTCCGGCGGGCCCATGCCGGACGCCCACTGGTTCACCGGGGCCACGCTCAACTACGCGCGGAACGCCCTGGCCACGGCGGCCACGCAGCCCGACCGGACCGCGGTGATCTTCCGGTCCGAGACCGGGCGGGACGGGACGCTCAGCTACGGGCAGCTCGCGGCCGAGGTGGCCCGGGTGCGCGCGGGACTGCGCGCGCTCGGCGTCACCCGCGGCGACCGGGTGGCCGCCTACCTGCCCAACATCCCCGAGGCGCTGATCGGCTTGCTCGCCGCGGCCAGCCTGGGCGCGATCTGGTCGTCGTGCTCGCCGGACTTCGGCTCCGGCAGCGTGGTCGACCGCCTGGCCCAGATCTCGCCCAAGGTCCTGTTCGCGGTCGACGGCTACCCCTACGGGGGGAAGTGGTTCGACCGGCGGGAACCAGTCGCGGATATCGTGGCCGGGATGCCCAGTCTGGACGCCGTGATCACGGTGGATTACCGGGCCGCGACGGGGCATCCGCCGGCGGGGGAGTTCACCCTGCCCGTGCGCCAGTTCCGCTTCGACGCGCTCCCGGGCGATCCGCCGCCTGACCCCGTGGCCGATCTGGACCAGTTCGACGAGGTCCCGTTCGAACATCCCTTGTGGGTTTTGTATTCGTCGGGTACCACCGGGCTGCCCAAGCCGATCGTGCACGGCCACGGCGGGATCGTGCTCGAACACCTCAAGGCGATCGCCCTGCATCAGGACCTGGGCCCGAACGATGTGTTCTTCTGGTACACCACCACCGGCTGGATGATGTGGAACTACCTGGCCGGCGCGCTGCTGGTCGGGGCGACCGTGGTGCTGTACGACGGGAGCGCCGCCTACCCGGGCACCGACGCGCTGTGGCGGCTGGCCGCCGGGACCGGCCTGACCTACTTCGGTACCAGCGCGCCCTACCTGGTGGCCTGCCTGAAGGCGGGCCTGCGGCCGGCGGCCGAGCACGACCTGTCGCGGCTGCGCGGCATCGGGTCGACCGGGTCGCCGCTGCCGCCCGAGGGCTTCCGCTGGGTCTACGACACGGTGGCCACCGCGGGGCAGGACCTGATCCTCGGCTCGTACTCCGGCGGCACCGACGTGGCCACCGGGCTCGTCGGGCCCTGCCCGCTGCTCCCGGTGCGCGCGGGCGTGATCGCCGGGCGCTGCCTGGGCGTGAGCGTGGAGGCCTTCGACGGCGCGGGGCATCCGGTCATCGGTGAGGTCGGGGAACTTGTGATCACGCGTCCCATGCCGTCGATGCCGGTCGGATTTTGGAACGATCCCGACGGCCGACGCTACCGGGAAAGTTACTTCGCGGAGTACCCCGGAGTGTGGCGGCACGGCGACTGGATCATGATCCTGCCGGACGGGGGCTCGGTCATCTACGGCCGGTCCGACGCTACCTTGAACCGCGGCGGCGTGCGCATGGGCACCAGCGAGTTCTACCGCATCGTCGAGGCGCTGCCGCAGGTCGCCGACAGCCTGGTCATCGACACCGGGCGGCTCGGGCAGGAGGGCCGGCTGATCCTCTACGTGGTCCCGGCCGCCGGGTGCGAGCTCGACGACGAGCTGACCGGGCTGATCCGCTCCGCGCTGCGCGCGGCGCTGTCGCCGCGGCACGTCCCGGACGAGATCCACCAGGTGCCGGGGATCCCGCGGACGCTGTCCGGCAAGAAGCTCGAGGTCCCGGTGCGCAAGATCCTGCTGGGCACGCCGGTCGAGGACGCGGCCGACCCGGACGCGCTGGCCAACCCCGAGGTGCTGGCGTCGTTCGTCCCGCGGGCGGCCTCGTGACCGACCGCGGCGGTCCCGGCTCAGGGAACCACCGGGCCTCGCCGAACCACGGGGCCGCGCCGGCCGACATCGCGACCGGCCGCAGCTTCGGCGAGGAGGGCGGGCGGCTGACCTACGGCAGCTACCTGCGGCTGCCCGAGCTGCTGGCCCAGCAGCAACCCCAGGTGATCCCGCCGGTCCACGACGAGCTGCTGTTCATCACCGTGCACCAGGCCTACGAGCTGTGGTTCAAGCAGCTCCTGCACGAGCTGACCGCGGCCCGCGACGCGATGACCCCGGGCGAGAACTGGCGCGCCCGCCAGCTCCTGCAGCGCGCGCACGTGATCGAGCGGCTGCTGGTCAGCCAGATCGACGTGCTCGAGACGATGACGCCGCAGGACTTCCTGCAGTTCCGCGCCGCCCTGGCCCCGGCCAGCGGCTTCCAGTCGGTCCAGTTCCGCGAGCTGGAGTTCCTCTCGGGGGCCAAGGATGCTCAGTTCGTGGGGCGCTTCCGCGCCCTCACTCCGGACGAGCGGGCCCGCCTGGCCCGGCGGCTGGCCGAGCCGTCGCTGTGGGACGCTTACCTGAAGCTGCTCACGGCCGAGGGACTCCCGGTCGGCAGCGAGGATGAGATCCTCGAGTCGCTCGTCGCCATCGCCCGCGACCGGGCCCGCCGCGATGATCTCTGGCAACTGGCCGAGGACCTACTGACCCACGACGAGATGTCCGGGCTCTGGCGGGCCCGGCACGTTCAGATGGTGGAGCGGCAGATCGGCACTAAATCGGGCACGGGCGGGTCAACCGGGGCCCCGTATCTGCACAAGAGAGTGCCTCTACGGTATTACCCGCTGCTCTGGGAACTGCGAGATTGGTTGTAGCGAGGCAAGCACAGCGGGCGCAGCCGGGACACAAAGGAGTGAAACCAATGGCTGACCAGGCGGGCGACGACAAGCGCGAGCTGCTGGACGCGGCGGCAGCCGAGGCGGAGGCCTCCGGCGACGCGGCCATGGCCGCCAGCGTGGGCGACGTGCGCGGTTATGTGCACGCGTACTACCGGCACGTCGCGGTCGAGGATCTGGCCGCGGCCGGGCCCACGCGGCTGGCCGCGGTCGCCACCGAGCAGGCGCGGTTCGCCGCGCACCGGCCGCAGGGGCGGGCCCTGGTCCGGGTCCGCCGCGGCGAGGCGGCCGCCTGCGTGCCCGCCCGGGACGTCATCGACATCGTCACCGACGACATGCCGTTCCTGGTCGACTCGATCACGATGGAGCTGACCCGCCACGACGCGACCACGCACCTGATCGTGCACCCCCAGCTCCGGGTGCGCCGGGACGTCACCGGGTCGCTGCGCGAGGTGATCGGGCTAGTCGACGGGGAGCGTTCGGCCCACGACGAGATCGCCGAGTCCTGGGCGCACATCGAGATCGCCCGGCTGCCCGAGGGGGTGGCCGCCGCGCTGCAGGGCGACCTGGAGCGGGTGCTCGGCGACGTGCGGGTGGCCGTCGAGGACTGGCCCCGGATGCAGGCCAAGGCGGTGCAGCTCGCCGAGCAGCTCGCCATGTCCCCGGCCGCCGAGGCGGCCCCGGCCGCTGAGGAGAGCGGCGAGTCCCGGGCCGAGGTCGAGGCGCTGCTGCGCTGGCTGGCCGACGGTCACTTCACGTTCCTCGGCTATCGCGAGTACGACCTGGAGGAAGGGCCGGCCGGGCTGGCCCTGCGCGCGGTGGCCGGCACCGGGCTCGGGATCCTGCGGCACGACCGCCAGGGCTCGAGCGCGTTCGCGGCGCTGCCGCCGGAGGTGCGGGCCCGGGCCCGCGAGCCGTATCTGCTGATCTTGACCAAGGCGAACTCCCGCTCGACCGTGCACCGGCCGAGCTACCTGGACTACGTCGCGGTCAAGCGGCTCGACGCAGAGGGCCAGGTGGCCGGGGAGTACCGGTTCCTCGGGCTGTACACCCACGACGCCTACACCGAGAGCATCACCCGGATCCCGGTGCTGCGGCGCAAGCTCACCGACGTGCTGGCCAGCACCGGCATGGCCGCCGACAGCCACGACGGCAAGGACCTGGCCGAGTTCCTGGAGAGCTACCCGCGCGAGGAGCTGTTCCAGACGTCGGTGGCGCAGCTCGTTCCCATCGCCGAGGGCGTGCTCCGGTTGCGCGAACGCCCGCGGACCCGGGTGTTCCTGCGCCGCGACGTCTACGGCCGGTACATGTCCTGCCTGGTGTACATGCCCCGGGACCGGTACACCACCCAGGTCAGGCTGCGCACCCAGGAGATCGTGCGCCGCGCCCTGCACGGCGGCGGCCCGGTGGACTACAGCGTGATGGTCGGCGAGTCGCCGGTGGCGCGGCTGCACATCGTGGTCCGGGGCGAGCGCGGCCGGCTGCTCCCGGACGTGGACCGCGCCGCGCTGGAGGCCGAGGTCGCGGCCGCGGTCCGGTCGTGGGACGACGACCTGGCCGCGGAAGCGGTCCGCCAGCTCGGCGAGGAGCGCGCTCGCGAGGTGCTCACCATGTGCAGCGGCGTGCAGATCCCGCCGACCTACAAGACCGACGTGCCCCCCGCCGCCGCGGTCGACGACCTGGAGAAGGTCCTCGAGCTGCGCGAGTCCGGCGACGACGTCTCGTTCGACCTGTGGGAATCCGAGGACTACGTCGGCGGGGTGCCGATCGGGCACGCGCCGGGCGCCGAGTCCGGCGGGTCCGGCGAGGGCGGGTCCGGCTCTGGGTCCGGCTCTGGGTCCGGCTCCGGGTCCGGGTCCGGCGGGGGCGCCCGGCCGCACCCCCGGGTGTGGCGGCTGACGATCTACCGCACCGGGTCCCCGATCACGCTGACCGACGTGCTGCCGCGGCTCCAGCACATGGGGGTCGAGGTCGTTGACGAGCACCCCTACGAGTTCGGGGCCAAGGAGCGGTTCTGGATCTACGACTTCGGGCTGCGCAAGACCGCGACCGGCCAGGACGCGGCCTCGCGGGTCCCGACGTCGATCGAGTCGGTCAAGGACCTGCTGCGCGGCGCGCTGTCCGCGCTCTGGCGCGGTGACGTCGAGGACGACGGGTTCAACGCGCTGGTGCTCGACGCGCACCTGACCTGGGAGCAGGTCGTGATCCTGCGGTCCTACGCCAAGTACCTGCGCCAGGCCGGGACCACGTTCAGCCAGAGCTACATCGAGCGGGTGCTGCGTTCGAACATCACGATCACCCGCCTGCTGGTCCGGCTGTTCGAGTCCCGGTTCGACCCCGACCGCCAGCCGGGCGAGGCCGAGCGCAGCGAGGCCATCACCGAGGAAATCCGCGGCGAGCTCGACGAGGTGGCCAGCCTCGACCAGGACCGGATCCTGCGCGCCTACTGGCGGCTGATCCTGGCCACGCTGCGGACCAACTACTTCACCCCGGGCAGCTCCCCCGAGCACGGTTCTGCCGAGGTGTCGGTGCCCTACTTCGTGGTCAAGCTCGACGCGGCCCAGGTGCCCGACCTGCCCGCGCCGCGGCCCAAGTTCGAGCTGTTCGTCTACTCGCCCCGGTTCGAGGCGGTCCACCTGCGCTTCGGCTTCGTGGCCCGGGGCGGCCTGCGCTGGTCGGACCGGACCGAGGACTTCCGGACCGAGATTCTCGGCCTGGCCAAGGCCCAGGAGGTGAAGAACTCGGTCATCGTCCCGTCCGGGGCCAAGGGCGGTTTCGTCTGCAAGCAGCTGCCCGACCCGAGCGACCGCGAGGCCTACCAGGGCGAGGTACTGACCTGCTACCGGTGGTTCATCAGCGCGATGCTCGACGTGACCGACAACATCGAGACCGGCCGCGTGCTGCCGCCGCCGCGCGTGGTGCGCCGCGACGGCGACGACGCCTACCTGGTGGTCGCGGCGGACAAGGGCACGGCGACGTTCTCCGACACCGCCAACGAGATCGCGCAGCGCCGCGGGTTCTGGCTCGGCGACGCGTTCGCCTCCGGCGGGTCGGAAGGCTACGACCACAAGAAGATGGGCATCACCGCGCGAGGCGCCTGGGAGTCCGTCCGGTTCCACTTTCAGACCATGGGCATCGACGTCGACCAGACCGACTTCACGGTGGCTGGGATCGGCGACATGTCCGGTGACGTGTTCGGCAACGGGATGCTGCTGTCCCAGCACATCAAGCTGGTCGCGGCGTTCGATCACCGGCACGTGTTCCTGGACCCGGAGCCCGACCCGGCGGTCGGCTTCGCCGAGCGGCAGCGGATGTTCGACCTGCCCCGCTCGTCGTGGGAGGACTACGACGAGTCGCTGATCTCCGAGGGGGGCGGCATCTGGCCGCGGACGGCCAAGTCGGTGCCGGTCTCGCCGCAGGCGCGGGCGGTCCTCGGGCTGGACGCGGGCGCGACCGCGCTGTCTCCCGACGAGCTGATCTCGGCGATCCTGCGCGCCCCGGTGGACCTGCTCTGGAACGGCGGCATCGGCACCTACGTCAAGGCCACCACCCAGGCGAACGCCGACGTGGGCGACCGGTCCAACGACGCGGTCCGGGTCGACGCGTCCGAGCTGCGGGTCCGGGTGGTCGGTGAGGGCGGCAACCTGGGGCTGACCCAGGAGGCCCGGGTCGAGTACGCGCTCGGCGGCGGGCTGGTCAACACCGACTTCATCGACAACTCGGCCGGGGTCGACACCTCCGACCACGAGGTCAACATCAAGATCCTGCTGGACGAGGTGGTCCGCGACGGCGAGCTCACCCCGGGCGACCGCAACCGGCTGCTGCACGAGATGACCGGCGAGGTCGGCAGCCTGGTCCTGGTGCACAACTACCTGCAGAACCGGACCCTGGCCGCGTCCCGGGCCCAGGCCCCGCAGATGCTGCACGTGCACGCCCGGTACATCCGCAAGCTGGAACGCGACCGGCGGATCCGCCGCCGCCTCGACGTGCTGCCCGGCGAGAAGGAGATTGCCGAGCGCCGGTCCGCGGGCACCGGGCTGACCCTCCCGGAGTTCTCTGTTCTGCTCGCGCACACGAAGATCGCCGCCGCGCAGGAGGTGCTGTCCTCCAGCCTGCCCTACGACCCGTACCTGCGCCAGGCGCTGATCAGCTACTTCCCGGTCCCGCTCCGGGAGCGTTACGCGTCACGGATGCAGTCCCACCGGCTGCACCGGGAGATCATCACCACCGCGGTGATCAACGACATGGTGGACCGTTCGGGGATCACGTTCGCGTTCCGGCTGAACGAGGAGACCGGCGCGTCGGTGCCCGACATCGCCGCGGCCTGGCTGGTGGCGCGCAACGTGTTCGACATGGCGGGCTTCTGGGCCCAGGTCGAGGCGCTGGACGGCCTGGTAGACACGTCGGTGCAGATCCTGCTCAACCTCGAGGGCCGCAAGCTGACCGAGCGCGCGGTGCGCTGGCTGCTGCACAACCGGCGCCCGCCGTTCGACATCCAGTCCACGATCGAGTTCCTGGCCGACGGCGTGCTGACCGTCGGGCACGGCCTGCCCAAGCTGCTCACCGGCACCGACCTGACCGGGTTCGACGAACGCCGCGACTCGTTCACCTCCCGCGGCGTGCCGCTGGAGCTGGCCGAGCGGGTCGCGGCCATGGTCCCGGCCTACTCGGCGTTCGACATCGTGGACATCGCGGCGCGGATCCGCCGCCCGGTCGAGGAGACGGCCGAGGTCTACTTCGACCTGGCCGACCGGTTGCAGATCACCCGGCTGCGCGACCGGATCACCGCGCTGCCCCGCGACGACCGCTGGAACACCATGGCCCGGGCCGCGCTCCGCGACGACCTGTACAGCGCGCACGCGGCGCTGGCCCGGGACGTGCTCGAGGTGACCGGGCCCGGCAGCCCGGACCAGCGGCTGGCCGCCTGGGTGCAGCGCAATGACTCGGCCGTGCGCCGCGCCGCGCAAACCCTGACCGAGATCTGGGAGACCGACCGGTTCACCGTGGCCACCCTGTCGGTCGCCGTCCGCGCCGTCCGCACCCTGGTCTCCGCCAGCGCCCTCCCCCAGTAGCCGCCCACCCGCTCCCGGCACCTACTGGGGAAGGGCGCTGGCCGCGGTAGGGTGCCGGGCCCGCGGTCGGGTGCTGGCCCCGCGGTCGGGTGCCGGCCTGCGGTTGGGTGCCGGCCTGCGGTTGGGTGCCGGGCCCGCGCCACGCGCCTCCGCTCCGCGGCGGCGAGCCGGGCCGTAGGCACCTGCCGCGGTTAGAGCCGCGTCGTGGGCACCCAGACGCGGCTGGGGAGCGTGGGCGAGGCGGTGGCGGCGGGGCGCCAAACCGGGTCGTGGGCACCTCGCACGGATAACAGCCCGACCGTGGGGCCCACGATCTGGTTTGGCCGCGCCTGCTCGGGGCCCCGTCGTCCCACGCCGCTCCCTTTGGCATCCGGCTGCCCCACACGTCGCGTGGGACCCGCTGAGGGTTCGCACGGCGTATCAACGCGGAGACTTTTCCGCGCTATACGCGGAAAAGCCTCCAAGA
>Ga0207416_1004538_pt1 | contig 11949 bp, 18 predicted proteins | sample PaiPotPPM11metaG_FD_184107 | JGI IMG/M metagenome (GOLD analysis project Ga0207416, IMG submission 184107) | Iron sulfur acid spring bacterial and archeal communities from Banff, Canada, to study Microbial Dark Matter (Phase II) - Paint Pots PPM... ...
GTCCTGTTGCCGGAGAACCTCTTCTACAACACCAGCGCTCCGGGGATCGTGATGGTCCTCAACAGGCGCAAGCGCAAACCCGGCGAGATCTTGCTGATCAACGCTTCGAAGCTCTTCGCCAAGGGCCGTCCCAAGAACTACCTCGAAGAGCAGCACATCGCCCGCATCGCCGAGCTCTACCGTGCCTGGGAGCCGGTGGACGGCCTCGCCGCCGTCATCACCACCGCCGAGGCGGCGCGCAACGACTACAATCTCTCCCCCAGCCGCTACGTTTCGACCGGCGAACAGGACGAGGTGCTGCCACTGGAAGAAGCAATGGTCCTGTTGCGCGAGGCGGAGGAGGAGCGAGCGGCGGCCGACGAGGAGCTGGAGCGGGTGTTAGTAGACCTTGGGCTGGGTGGGTTCCGTCGTGGCTGAGGCGGCGATCAGAACGGTCGATAGCCTGCCTCCCGACTGGGAAGTGACGCGCCTGGCGCAACGCCTGCGCGAGCGCCTCCCCGAGCTGCGAGACCGCTACCACGTCGACACCGTTGCCCTATTCGGCTCCTACGTCCGCAACGAGCAGCGGCCGGACAGCGATCTGGATGTGCTGGTGACATTTACCCACACACCGACTCTCTTTGGCCTGGTGGACCTCAAGGACGAATTGGAGAACCGACTTGACGTGCCCGTGGACGTTGTTCTGCGGTCATCCCTGCGCCCACGCCTCGCGCGCTACGTCCTCCGCGAGGCGATAGAGATATGAGATCTCAGTGGGCCTACTCAATCTACGCAGACCACGTCCGCGAAGCGGCCGAAAGCGCCTTGCAGTTCGTCGCCGGCATGAGCTTCGAGGCATTCGCTGCCGACCGGCGGACGACGTATGCGGCGGTGCGTGTGTTGGAAATCATTGGCGAGGCGACAAAGCGGCTCCCAGAAGAGATCCGCGCGCTGGAGCCCGAGGTCCCCTGGAAAAAGATGGCGGGAATGCGAGACGTCATTGTCCATCAGTACGAGAATGTGGATCTAAAGGTGGTGTGGGACACGATCCATCAGGATCTGCCGTCGCTTGTGCCCCGCATGGAACGCTTGCAGCGCGCACTGGAACAACAGGAAGACGAGGAGTGGGAACGTGGGTAACAGGCCAGGTATCCTTGGCGCGAGCCGGCTCACGGCGCACGAGGCGCTGCCGTGGGTCGAGCGACGAGCCGCTCACGCTCTGGAAGGGCAGCAGGCAGTCGAGGAGCCGGGAGATGATTGTGAGTCCGGCCCCGACGGATGAGGAACTGCCCGTCGGCTATCAGACGACGGAGCCAGGGCCGTTGCCAACGACATGGCAGATCGTTCGATTGGGCGACGTGATCGAGCACGTGCAGAACGGCCTTACGCGTCAGCAGGAGAGGGAACCGGTCGGATTACCGGTGACGCGAATCGAGACTATTGCGGGCGAGACGATTAACCCTGCGCGCGTACGATACGTCGCTGCGGTGACGGCGAGTGACAGAGAAAAATACCTACTGAAGTCAGGCGACATCCTCTTCAGCCATATCAACAGCGAGCCCCATATTGGCAAGTGTGCGCTCTACGTAGGTAACCCTTCAGAACTATTGCACGGTATGAACTTGCTAATGCTCCGAGTGAAACCAGAACTGTGCGATCCGCAGTACTTGATCTACCTCTTCAGGCGCCTGAGAAGCCGAGGCGTTTTTGCAGGCTTGGCCGCCCGAGCCGTGGGTCAAGCTTCGATCAATCAAGGCAAACTGCGAGCGTTGGAAATCCCTCTCCCTCCGTTGTCCGAGCAGCGAGCCATCGCCCACGTGCTCTCGACGGTCCAGGGGGCCAGGGAGGCCACCGAGGCGGTCATTGCAGCCACGCGCGGGCTGAAGAAATCTCTCATGCGCCACCTCTTCACCTACGGGCCGGTGCCGGTGGATCAGGTGGAGCAGGTACGGCTCAAGGAAACGGAGATTGGACCGGTGCCGGAGTATTGGGAGGTGGCACCCCTGGCAGTGGCGGTTCGCGAGAGCCAGTACGGCCTTTCAGTTCGAGGAGAGTCGGCTGGCACGGTTCCCATTCTGCGAATGAACGGCCTCGCTGACGGGCGGGTAAGCGCCCGAGACTTGCAATTCGTCAACTTGCCACAAGCCGAAATAGCCAAGTACAAACTCCGTGCTGGTGACGTACTGTTCAACCGGACCAACAGTTTCGATCTTGTGGGAAAGACCGCCCTATTCGATCTGCCCGGCGAGTATGTGTTCGCCTCCTACCTGGTGCGGATTACCACGGACGCCGGTAAGCTCGCGCCCGCCTTCCTCAACTGCTACCTCAATTGGGAAGCCGCCCAGCATCGCCTCAAGACGCTGGCTTCACGCGGCGTCAGCCAGGCCAACATTAGTGCGAGCAAGTTGAAGACCTTCGCCCTTCCCTTCCCGCCTGTCGGCGAGCAACATCAGGTCGTCCGGGTGCTACAGGCCGTAGACCAGAAACTGGCGATGGAAGAGGGGCGGCGACAGGCTCTTGTCGTCCTGTTGGGGTCCCTCCTTCACTTTCTGACGGCTGGGCGCCTACGGGTCGCGCCCACGGTCTCTGAGGCTCCAATATGAGCGCCATTATCGATGCGCTTGAAGACTATATGAAGGCGGCATCGCAGAGACTCGAAGACCAATTGCATGATCTGCCAAGGCGCATGTGGTGGCGGGTCACTGAGCACTCTGGGAGGCGCACGGGGTTCCACTCGGGCGAACGGCTTGACTATGCACGACTGGCAACGCGCACAGAGGGCGAGCTTCGTGGGTCGGCTCCCTTCGAGGCCGTCGCACGCGCATTGCTGTATGATCAGTCTCTGGCAGAGTCAGCCCTTGTTGCCCCTGCACGAGCGAGTGCTCGTTCCCCCTCACTTTTCCCACCGAGCGGGATACCTGATCGTGTCGTCAAGCTCGCAAGCGATCTCCTCATTGTGTTCCTAACGGAATACTTCGGGGCGGCCGACACCTATGCATTTGTCGAGCCGACGTTCCGTGAGGTTGCCCACCAACTAGCCAACTTCACATTGGCACCGGGGATAGTCACGCATCGTCTCATGCCCCTGACAGACATGCGCATCCTCTTGGACGCATTCGAGCTGGCACCCGGTACCGTGCTTCGCAAGGTGACGTCGAGCGACGTCGAACGGTGGCTAAACCACGACCGGCCCGAGGCGATGCTTGTGCATCGGATAGCAGGGCACCGGTTGCTGACCCTGGACTGTGCGGTCGATATCACCTATCATCATGACACTGTCAATTTCTTTGAGGCGGATCAGGAAGCGGATGAACTGTGCAACCGAGTGGTCACCGCTTTGCGGCTCGCACTCGACGGCGACATCCACCCCGCATTCTGGGAAGGGCAGCTGTCGGGTAGCTTGAGCCGCATATACTCCGGGGAAGTGCGTCCCATGATGCGAGCAATCTCGATCCCCGGCCCGCTTGACGAACAGTCGGGGAAGCTACTCAAGCAGACCTGGAATGAGCTTCACACCAGTCCTATGATGAAGATAGCCGACCTTGCAATCCGACGCTGGGACAATGCCTCAGAGCGCCGCCGCCAGGACGACCGCCTCGTAGATTATTGGATTGGCCTTGAGTCTCTCTTTGCACCGGATTCCAACCAAGAAGTCCGGTTTCGCGCCTCGCACCGAATCGCGGCATACCTGGGAGCAACAGGCGATGAGCGCCTTGAAATCTACGACTTCATGCTGAAGTCCTATGACTGTCGGTCGGCGATCGTCCACGGCGATCAGGGCCGCCGCGGACTGAAGCAAGTTCCTGCCTACGAGCAAGGGACCCGCCGTTATCTTCGCGCGGCAATACTCAAGATTTTGAGCACACCAAGCTTTACGCCGAAATCTATCGAGCGCGATCTCCTCGCAGGGTGTGAGGTGGGGGACAATGTCGCTCGGAGCTGAACGCGCGTCCGTCCAGAGTCGGAGGCGCCTGTCTCCGCCTCATTCGTGACTGGAGGCGTAGGAGTTCGGGGTGGTCGTCAAGGGAACGCATGACGGTGCACGCGGAAGCCGGTATTATGAGGATGGTTATGTATATGCCTGTGCGTGCCTGCAGACGGTACGCACAGAACAGCACAGGAAGGCAGATGCTCGGCAAAGAGGACCGGCCCGGGGCGAGTCTACCCGAAAACTCCCCTGTGTCATTGCGTCCGTTCATTGGGCTACTCGGGTCCATCCACGCGATAAAGTATGCCCTCATGGAGAAGGCTCTTTGGATCGGGTCGCCCACTTGCCCCGAGCGTTCCATCCTCGCGAACGTACCGATGGACAATGGCTATTCGATGCAATCGGTTGTCGTAATAGTAGACGATCTGGCTTTCAGTGCAGAAAGGCTCGCCGGAGGTTTCTGGACTCGGGTGACCGGAGCGCCTAACGAGCGCCAAAAATTCGCCTGCCTCAGCCCGTTCCCAATAACGCCCCTCGTTGAACATGTGCTGTAACTCAGCACGGCTCACCCTCTGAGACGGAGGTCTCTGATTCATGAACCCCTCATTTGAACTCGACATCCGCGACTGGCTGGCCCGCTACCTTGCGGGCGAGGTTTCCCTCTCTGAATTCAGGCAGTGGTTTGTACCTGCTACATGGGACATTGAGCTTGGTGATGATCCAGCTGCCGCGCGTCTCAGTTACGATTTGGAGCTGCGCTTCGCTGAGTTCAGCAACGGTCATTGGACTGAGGAGCAGCTAAAGAGCCTGCTACGACCAGAAGTTGAGAGTTACACGGTCGGCAAGCCGCAGGTCATCACGGGTACGGTGGTCCAACCGTCTACATCCCTGCCCGCAAGGGTTGGTATACAATTCGCAGCGGCACACGGGTGATGGGTTCTTCTGCCTCGTCTACATATATGTCGAGCCAGTACAGGCCCTCTTGCTCCGCAATCATGTTCAGGGGCGAAAAGATGTTCACGCCCTTGTCCTCACCTTCAAAGAGCACGGGGAAGCTGACCTCCGAAGGTTGTTGCAGCCCCGAGGGCGGTTCTAGCCTTACCCGGATCGCATGACGTCCCCTCGCGGCACCCGATTTGAAGGCTAGTGCGAGAGTCAAGGCAACTGGAACAGGAGGCATTGCCTCTGGGGCCTCCGGTCCGACTGCGCTCTGCGTGATTCGATCAACAACGCGAATGAGACTGGGTACCCCGTCGCCTTCCTGTAGCACCCTCTCGCACAACACAGCCAGCGACAGGTGGGGACCGCTTGCATCAGGCATGGTTCGCACCTCAGCATGAGCTCTGGGCGTAAGCCATGATGCAGGTGCGAACAGCAAGCAGTCAAGCAAACACTGACGCCGGAAGACCCGATTTGCATTGTGAGACTATTGTCATGTGGGCCGGCCGGCGCGTGCTCCGAAGATGAAATTGTCTGAAGGGCCGCCTACCCTCCATCACGTGGTCGCTGAGCCCTGGCTTCCCGAGCCTCCGAAGGGCACGACCAGCCTCACCGTCACCAGTCGGTGCAGACGATGGAACCTCCAAAGGCAAACCCCGAAAAGCTCCCCAGCATCGTCGAGGGTGCCCATGCCGCCAAGGTCGTTCTACCCTCCTTTCAGCGCTCGTTCGTCTGTGACCGCGACAACGTCGAGACTCTCCTCGCCTCGGTTCTCGAAGGGTACTTCATCGGCACCTTGCTCATGCTCGATACACCCGGCGATGATCCGATGTTCCCATGTCGGATGGTGGAGGGGCTGGAACGGGGTGCATCCGGCTGCCCGGCCCGAATCACACAGCACGCTGCGGCTCGTACTCGACGGCCAGCAGCGTATCTCCTCGCTCTTCTAAGCCCTCTACGCTCCGCCCGGCGTAGCGCTCAAGTGGGCGAGGTACCCCCACCGTTTCTACCTGGACCTGGAGATCGCGCTTTCCGGGGACCTCGATGAGGCCGTTCTGGGAGTGTCAACGGCGGAGCCTCGACAGAACCTACCGTCATGCGTCTGAGCCTCCTTGTCGCGCTACCTTCCCGAGTCCGCTGTCGGTACAACAACCGCAAGGTGAAGGACGGCGAGCGGACAGTGAAGGCGATCCGCAAGAGTGGGGAACCCGGTTCGTGTACGAAAAGGTGATCGAGAAGGTTAGGTAGCCTCGGAGCCAGGATTTCGGGCTGAGAGGAGCTGCGTGAGGGTTTCCAGACTTTGGACGATTGCCTCTCTGGATGTGCCCTGCTTGCTTGATTCACTTGCCAGCCCGAGAAGATGCCTGGTCATCTCGACGTTGGGCAGGTTCCAGGCAGCCCACGCCCCGTTCAGAGCGATGAGAGCAAACAGGTCGGGCACAGTCTTCACCTCAACGACGCGCATCTGCGCTCCGTTTAACTGCACGAGCAGCATGTCCGCCCGAATCTCCGAAACTCTCAGGGCCTCTTGAAATGAGGCAAGGGCTTCGGCATACTTTCCTTGCCGATAAAGGGTCACACCGATGTCTGTGAGCAGCAACTCGCGCCGGGCATAGCCGAGGCTTTCCACGGTCCGGAAACACGACAGGGCCTCTTCCGGCCTATCGCTTAGCAGCAGGACGAATCCGAGACCTATCCCAGCATCGGTATCGTCGGGATTGTCTGCAACCAAGTCCTGCAATATAGGGAGAGCTTGATCGTAGTCCCCAGTCTGCACCGCCCGATAGGCTTCGGTAAACCGAGCGGCGGCGCTGATCTGCACAGGGGGCGCGTCGGTGGGCATCGCGGCTTGAAAGCCTGCCTCGGTTACCGTCTTCCCATCTACCAACAAAGCAGCCTGATAGTATCCCGGCGACCGAAGAATGGCGTCCTGCAGGTTCCATACGAAGAGAAGGCTGTTCGTTTCTGATGAGGCGAGGCGAACTGGGATTTTCTGCCTCGGGGCAACGTCACGCTTGGTTTCATCGTATAGAGCCACCTCGACCAAGTGCTCCCGATGGGGGTCGTCACCGTCGAATACCAGCTTGATAGCAATAGACAGTCGAGAGACCGCAGCAGGAAATGACGGGAACAGAAGAGAATCGACGCCGCCTCCAATCACATGCAGCTTCCCGCCCGGATCGGCGTAAGCGTAGTCAGCGATGAGAAAAATGGGCGCTTGCATATGATATGCTATGAACCCTAGTAGAATTAGATGTCGATCCGCATCTCTGAAGTGCTACAAAAGATCACATGTGCCTGATGGGGGTCCGATATGGGTATGGCTGCGGTGCTTGCCTCGCCACTCCAGGTTTCCGATGCATCCCGCTCTCTGGTGGATCGTAATTATAACGTGCTAGTCGGTCGCGTCCGCGATCTTTTGTCCGACGATTATGATGTCGAGATCGGTGAGCAAGCGCCCTCAGCGGAGAACATCGACAGAGCAATGACGCTCCTGTCTGATGCATTTCAGGTCATGCGGTCACCCTTCCCGCGTGCCTTTGCATCAACCACCGGTCGTGGTGATATCCGGATCTACTGGCGCTCCGGCGAACTGGATCTGCACTTGATCATACCGGCTGATGTCGGAGAAGCGCCTTCTTTGTACCTACATGACGGGGGATCGGAATCCTTTGATCGAGACGTGTCCAGTGCACAGCTCGCAGATAGGTTGTCTCGGTTCAGCCGTGCATGAGGCAGGGCCCAGCGGGAGAGCAGCAGGTCCATCCGCCTCTAGAGTGCTCCAGCTTGGTATACCGGCTGGCTCGCAAGCGCTCCGATCTCAATCCTGATACGAATGAATTGTCTCCTGCTGTTTTCATACGACAGGAGCACTATGACGATCAAGGTCTATCGGTCGTCATTGAGGACGCGGTACCCCTAGAGCAGGTCTGCACGAGCGAACGGTATGCCAGACGCTGTTACGGCGTAGCAACCTTACACGTGGGACGCCTTCGTGATCACATGCTAGAAGTAGAACCTGACGACTTTGATCACGCGAATGTCACCGGCGTGCCATATCCCTCTGACGAGCCGCAAAGAGCGGAGAGCTTGTCTCGGTGGCTGGCCAAACACGCGCGAACGGTGTGGCGTCGCCCGTAAGAGCCCTGTCGCATCCCAATCCCTGGATGGGCTAGGACGGCGTCGAGTCGCTCTGATAAAGAAGCGCATTATGCGTCACATCTGCCCGCCACCACGTATTGTGGTGGGTGCCTAAAGTGACGGTAGCTCCGCCGCACTGCCACGCTTTGGTAGCGCATGGATCCGTCGAAGTCCGGTCGCCCGGGTGCTCTCTGAAGCCATGGGGTTATGGAAGCTCGTAGACCTAAGCTCGACGTCGTGCCAGTGTACATGGATGAATAGGCCGGCCGGTTCGTGGCTCTCCACGGCTTGGGGACCCAGATTCAGCAGATCCAGAAGAGGCTGTCCGCCTCTGGAATGCTTGAAAGCGAGTTTCGAACCGCCGTGGACCGAGCCTACTACGGCGTCTTCCTCATGACTCGCGACGGGCTAGGCATCACCACGCGCGGAGCGGACGCTCACCGGCAAGTTGCGAACGGCTTGAGGGGTGTCGATCGTTCAATGGGGGATGCGCTCGAGCCGCTGCGTCAACGCCGCAATAGAAGCAGCTATGATCTCGGCAAGACGATATCTGCCGTCTACGTGCCTCGACGGTGCAGCTGGCGCTCAGGTTGGAGCAAGATCTGCGGATCAACAGAGTGGTGCCGTAGCCAGCATTCTATGTAACTCTGATATGCTGAGCTTCCAGAACTGGAGAGGTTGCCCCCACCCCACAATCTATCGATTTACAGATTCGAGAGCAGCTGGCCCGCTACCTGTCGGGCGAGGCGTCGCTTGCTGAGTTTCGAGACTGGTTCGGGCCGATCGTGTGGAGCATTGAAGGCTACGCCAATCCGACGGCCGAGGAGCTCGCGTACGAGATTGAGGGGCGCCTGGCCGAGGCCAATGCAAGCCACTGGGAGGAATCGGCTCTTCGCCGGGCACTGACTCCGCTGGTTCAGCAGTACCCGGAAGGTCACGTGGGGTAGGCCCGCAGGTATAAGGGAACTGGACAACTTATGCAGCTACGAGGTCAGGGCCGCCACCGGGAGGCAATGGCGCAGGCCACTCTCAGCTCGGAGCTCTACGCATTCCTGCAAGACCTCCTCGAGCTCGTCCCTGCACTTCTGACGCGTCGAACCGTTCGCCCACACCGTCAAAACCGGGAATCCCCTCGTACCACGTGCCGTCGTCTTCTAGCTCCTTGTACGTGGCACGCTTACTCAGTATGCACATCAAGCCATTGCGAGCTGAGCACGGTCGCAGCGAAGCGTGGGACGTTGCGACTGAGAGTCGCGACCACCTCCCGTGCGGTCTGGGGTGGCCTCGTCAGAGACTGTGCCTGTTCTATCAAGGCAGGAGCCATTACAGACGCCGTAGAGCCACCCGTAGCAGGGTGCAGCGCAAGGCTGCAGGCCAGAGCACATTCGCATCCAGCAAGGCAACGAGCGGCATGGCTCAAGCCGGCGCTTAGAAGTACACCCCCATATCTTGCGCTTCCTGTGCCATTTCGGACAGGATCCGGCGCACTTCTGCGTCGCGCCGCTCTCGGTAGGCCTTTAGATCCCGCATCTTGATGCGGCGATGGGTACCTGTCTTGGTGTATGGAATGTGGCCTTCCTCAAGGAGCTTGATGAGAAATGGGCGAGAGACGTTGAGCATGTCAGCGGCCTGCTGCGTCGTCAGCTCCGCGTGCATTGGCACCAGGGACACCGGCTCACCATGGGCCATATGGTGGACAACGTACAGTAGTGCGTCGTAGAGCGGTGCTGGGATCTCGATCGCTGTCTGCCCATCGGGAGAAACGAGCTTTGCGCCGCCTCGCTGCTCCCCGGCTGCCCCAGGACCCCCGTGCTGTTTGAGAAATTCCTCGAGCGCGCGGAAGACATCCCGGCCCGTTTGCTTCGAACCCACATCTTCCGGGATTACGATTAGTTCAGGATCTATCACTTCCACTCTGGCACCTTTGTGGTGGTATCGGAGCTCTGTCTGTCATTACTTGATCGTCTTGGATCCTTGGGCGCCATTATAGATCGCAAACGCAGTAAACGCAATATTCGAAGTATCTGCAGCGAGCCAACCGCGGACACGGCGCACGCCTTGACGGTCAAAAACTCCGCGACAAATAAGCGTCGCGGGGCCGATACGCTGGTGAATTTGCACGAGCCACATCGGCTACTCGGTGCACGGAACACCAGGATACTGGGCAGCTGTGACCCAGTTCACAGTCCCGCTCGGGAGGCTCTGGTATGCTGGATCACGTTTTCGCCACTGGATAAAGAACAATTGTGGGAGAAACGAAGGTCAACAAATCGAATCGCGCCGGCCGCCGCCAAAAAGGGTAACATCATCACGCCCGACAGAGCGGCCGATCTTGACCGCGCTCGGAACAGCCTGATGAGGGGTCGAACCTTCTCCGATAGTTCGGCCGACCTGATCCGTGAGGCGCGAGAGGAGCGGACGGCTCAGCATTGAGCAAGTGCGTCGTCGTTGACGCCGGCCTGACTGTGTTGACGCCCCGATCTTCTCCTCGAATATGCTAGGTTGTATGCACCGAGCCAGACGGGCCCGCACTGTGGCGTGGTTCCCAATGGATCCGTGTGCGCCATGTCTGCGAGGGGAGATGCACGAGGAATCCGCGTATCACGAGAAAGGCACCGCACCAATGCAAACCGAGACCGACGGTAAGCCAAGGACGGGCCGAGATCTGCTTGAAGCGCTGGAAGCGAATGGCCTGGTGGGCATGTGGCAAGATCGGACCGACATTGCCGACAGCACCGGGTTTGCTCGGAAGCTGAGGGAGCGTGCCCAAACGCGGTAGCAAGGGCCGGTCGATGGCATCCCTCTGCACCTCGAACGTTAGGCACCTTGTTGCTATTCCGAACCTTCAAATTGAGCAGCCATACTCGAGGTCCGGCTAGGAGAACCTGACATTCCCGTCTGGCGGTATTATCCTGGTACCACAGGTAAAGGGTGTATATGGCTCTCCTCGGCGCCGAACGCTCCGCCGTTCAGAATCCGCTGGTCCGCTATGCGGTAGACGCGGGCTGGACGTACCTCCCGCGCGACGACGCCTTCCGCCTCCGACATGGCGAAACCGGCCTGATTCTTCACGAGGTCCTGATCCGGCAGCTCGAGCGCCTCAACCCCGGCGTGATCGACGCTGCGCACGCCGAGGCGGTGGCGCTCAGCCTCTCCCGCCTGCCTCCCACCATCGAGGGCAACCTGCAGGCGTGGGAATACCTGCGCGGCTTGAAGACGGTCTTCGTGGAGCGGGAGAAGCGCGAGCGCAATGTCCAGGTGCTCGATCCGGTGGATGTGAGCGCGAACACCTTCCACGTCACCGAGGAGTTCACTTACTTCAACGGCACCTATCGCATCAGACCGGATGTGGTCTTCCTGGTCAACGGCGTACCGCTCGTCATCGTGGAGGCCAAAGCGGCGACGCGCCGCGAGGGGATCGACGAGGCGCTGGAGCAGATCCGCCGCTACCACCGTGAGGGGCCGGAGCTCCTGGCGCTCTCCCAGCTGTTCGGCCTGACCAGGACACCCCAGCTCTTCTACGGCGCTACCTGGAGCCTTTCCCGCAAGACGGTCTTCAACTGGCGCGACGAGGCCGGCGAGCCGGCATCCAGGCCCGCCAGCGAGCTGGCGTCCAGGCCCGCCCACGACCCGGCTTCCGGACACGAGGCGAGCTACGAGACGTTAGTCGCGTCCTTCTTTGCCCCTCAGCGCGTGCTGCGGGTGCTGACCGACTTCATCCTCTTCACCCGTACCGACGGTGAGCTGGGCAAGGCGGTGCTGCGCCCCCATCAGATGCGCGCAGTCCAGCGGGTAGCAGAGCGGGCGCGCGATCCCAAGAGAAAGCGTGGGCTCATCTGGCACACCCAGGGCTCGGGCAAGACCTACACCATGATCACGGTGGCGAAGAAGGTCATCGAGGAGCCCGGCTTCCAGAATCCGACGGTGCTCATGCTGGTAGACCGCAATGAGCTGGAGGAGCA
>Ga0207416_1004539_pt1 | contig 11942 bp, 10 predicted proteins | sample PaiPotPPM11metaG_FD_184107 | JGI IMG/M metagenome (GOLD analysis project Ga0207416, IMG submission 184107) | Iron sulfur acid spring bacterial and archeal communities from Banff, Canada, to study Microbial Dark Matter (Phase II) - Paint Pots PPM... ...
CTTTTTCGATCCGCATGCCGGCCGCCCGCGACTCCTCGATCAGCGCCGGCAAGTCGGCGAGGCCAGGCACCGGCCTGCTCGCCGCCGCGAGGTCGGGCAGTTCGTCGTCTCGCAGCACGCCGATGACCTCGCGCAGCTCGTCGAGGGCCTGGTGCACGCCCGACCGCACGACCTCGGCGGCGCGGGAGATCTGCTCGGGCGGGGCGTCCGGCCGGTAGGCGAGCGCACCCGCGTAGGTGGCGAGCAGCGACAGCCGGTGCGCGAGCACGTCGTGCATCTCGCGCGCCATCCTGGCCCGCTCGGCGGCGCGAGCCTCGGCCACCCGGCGGGCCTGGTCCGCCTCGGCGCGTTCGGCCCGTTCCCGCAGCGAGAAGATCAGCGCCTGATGCGAGCGGACCAGCGTGCCCCAGCCGACGAACGCGGCGTAGCCAACGCAGACCAGCAACGCGTACCAGCCGTACGGCAGCCCGGAAATCGGCTGCCAGGCGCCGCGGACGAGGTGCGCGGCGGCCCCGGTCGCCGCGACGGCGACCGCGACACCGAACCGGCGCCAGCTGGCGACCAGCAGGGCGGCCATCGTCGCGGGCGGGGTGGCCGCCGGGGAAACCGCCGCGAGCAGGGACAGCAGCAGCGTCACGGGCACCGGCCAGCGGTCGAGGAAGGGGACGAGCCCGACGCTGACGACGCCGACGGCGATGTTGAGCGCCAGGTAGCTCCCGCTGCCGCCCCCGGCGACCGTCACCCCGACGAGCACAGCCATAGCGGAGGTCCACGCGAAACGCTCAATGCGCGCGCTCGGCCGCCCCCTGGGAGGGAAGCTCTCCGGCGCTGCTTGGACGGCCTGCACAGCTGCCAAGTCTACGGTTACGCCTGGTGAGCGACCACCGACCAAGGTATAGGTTCGGCCGACCAAGGCCGGCCGGGCGCAGACCAAGGTCGGCGGGACCGCCGGCTAGGGGCCGATGCCCGCCGTGCCGCCGCGGGCGAACCATGGCTGTCATGAACCAAGCAGAAGCGATCAGTAAGCAGCTCGACGTCCCCCGCCCAGGCCGCTACCAGATCAGCCCGGCGCTCTCCACCGTCACCATCCGCACCAGGCACCTGTTCGGCCTTGGCCCGGTCCGCGCCACGCTCGCCCTCCGGGACGGCCGCATCGTGGTCACCGACCCGCCGGAGGCGTCCATCGTCCAGGCCCGCTTCGCGGTGCCGACCTTCGAGTCAGGCAACGGGACCCGCGACGCCGCCGTGCTGTCGCCGCGGCTCCTCGATGCCGAGGCCAACCCCACCATCTCGTTCATCTCGACCGACCTGGTGAACGAGCAGGGGAACTGGTCGCTGCGCGGCGAGCTCGAGGTCCGCGGCGCCATCCAGCAGGCCGAAGTCCGCATCGGCGCGCTCACAGTCGACGACGCCGGCGCCACGATCCGCGCGAACGCCGAGGTCACCATCGACCGCTACGCCTTCGGCATCACCGCCTACCGCGGCCTGGCGGGCCGCAGGCTCACCGTCGCGCTGAGCATCACGGCCAACCGCGCAACCGCGTAAGAGAACCGCGTAAAAGAACGGGAGGCAGCGTCATGACCCAGACCCAGCCGGCACTCGAGATCACCGGCCTGCGCAAGCGGTACCGCCAGAAGATCGCGGTCGACGACCTCAGCCTGCGCGTCGGCGAGGGCGAGATCTTCGGCATCCTCGGACCGAACGGAGCGGGCAAGACCACCACGGTCGAGTGCGCCGAGGGGCTGCGCCGCCCCGACGGCGGGACGGTGCGGGTGTTCGGCATCGACCCCTACCGTGACCGCACCGAGGCGCGGCAGCTGATCGGGTCCCAGCTCCAGGAGAGCCAGCTGCCCGACAAGATCACCGTCACCGAGGCGGTCAACCTGTACGCGTCCTTCTACCCGAGTCACGTCGACACCGGGGCGCTCCTCGCCCGGCTCGGCCTGACGGAAAAGCGCGACACCCGCTTCCGTAGGCTGTCGGGCGGCCAGAAGCAGCGCCTGTCGATCGCGCTCGCCCTGGTCGGCCGCCCCCGCCTGGTCGTGTTCGACGAGCTCACGACCGGACTCGACCCGGCCGCGCGGCGGGAGAGCTGGCGGCTAGTGAAGGAGCTGCGCGACGACGGCGTCACCGTCCTGCTCGTCACCCACTACGCCGACGAGGCCGAGCGGCTGTGCGACCGGGTCGCCCTCATCCAGTCTGGCCGGGTCGTCGCCTGCGGGCGTCCCGACGAGCTGATCGACCGCAGCAGTACAGTGCCAGCCACCGCGGGCCGGGCCACGCTCGACGACGCGATCGTGGCGCTCACGACAGGAGAAGCAGCATGACTGCCATCACCGCCGAGGCAACGGACGCGTCCCCTGGTAACAGCAAGAACCGTGGTAACGGCAACTCCGCCTACCGCAACCTGGTTTTCGTCGAGGCCAGGCTGCTCGCCCGCGAGCCCGTCCCGCTGCTGTGGGGCGTCGGCTTCCCGATCGTCCTGCTGTCCATCATGGGCGCGTTCTCCCACGGCCCCGACAAGTCGCTCGGCGGTGTCACCCTGGTCGCCACCTACGCGCCGGTCCTCATCGCGTTCACCATCTCCACCTTCGCACTCCAGGGCCTGGCCCCGGTGCTCGCCGGCTACCGCGAGCGCGGCATCCTGCGCCGCCTGAACGCCACGCCCGTCGGCGCGGGCCGCCTGCTGCTCGCGCAGCTCACGGTCAACCTGGCGGTGACCCTGGTCGCCACCCTCGGCATCCTGATCGTCGGCGACGCCGCGTTCGGCGTGCCGCTGCCGGGCCAGGGCGCCGGGTTCGTCCTCGCGCTGCTCCTCACCTCGGCGTCCATGCTCACCCTCGGACTCCTGATCACCTCCGTGGCCCGCACCGCCCGCGTCGCGGGCGCGGTCGGCGCGATGCTGTTCCTGCCGCTGATGTTCTTCGCGGGCCTGTGGGTGCCCCAGGCCACGATGCCCGCCGCGCTGCGCCGCGCCGGCGACGACACGCCGCTCGGCGCGGCCGTCTCCGCCCTGCAGCACAGCATGTCCGGCCAGTGGCCGGCGGCGAGCACCCTGGCCATCCTCGCGGGCTACACGGTGGTCTTCGGCCTGCTGGCCTGGCGCCTCTTCCGCTGGGAATGAGAGCGAGTTTCCGCCGCGACAGTTTTCCCCGCGCTCGCCTCCGCGCGCCAGAGGCCCCTGCCTCCTCCCTCGTCACTCGTCCGCTCCTCCGTCGCTCCCTCCCTCCTCAGTCCGGGGGCAGGGGCGCGCGCTTCGGCTCGCGCTCGGTCAGCCGCACCCGTTCCGGATAAAGATCTTGAATTTATCCGAACGGATGCGGCTGACTCTTGCAGCAGTAAATTGGACGGATGCTTCCTCAGCGGAGGCCGTCCGACTGGGGGCCCGCCGGGCCGGTGAACCGTCGATACGCTCGCGTAGCAGGTCAGCGTGGCACCACCGCTACGTCCCTTGCTCTACCTCGGACGGCAAAGGCTGCGGCTACCCTCGTTGTCATGCCCTGCCTCACTGTGCCCACCGCAGCAGTCCGCGACTCGTTCGTGGAGGCGGCACGCGATCTTCGCGACGAAGGCTGGCTCTCAGAGTTTCCGGTTGACGAGGTAGCCGCAAACTTTGACGATTACGTGCAGCGCATTCTCAATGAAAAAGAGTTCTGGGGCGTACCGATATCCACTCTTTGGTACATAGACAGCCCCCATTATCTCGGGTCCGTCATTATCCGCCACCGCCTGACTCCTGAACTCGCCGAGCGTGGAGGCCATATCGGATATCACGTCGCCCCGCGCCACAGGCGACAAGGCCACGCCACCGTGATGCTGGCCTCGGCGATTAACCACTGCCACAACACCCTGGGAATTTCTCGAATCCTCGTTACTTGCGATCAGTCCAACGTCGCTTCTCGTCGGGTTATCGAGTCCAATGGTGGGGTGCTAGAGAATTTCCTGGAAGATGAGTGTCGATATTGGATTACCTCTGAGACGTAATGAAAAAACGATGTGGCCCCAGGTCACCGTCTAAACGACTTAATGCTTACCTGGGAGGCCGATGATTCTAGCTTTATGCCAGCCAAGCTATACCCCATAGGGTATGTGCAAAAGATCGCGGGTCAAAAGCGTCGAATAGCGCCCCATTTGACCCGCGATCACGCCAGGTGCCCGATTTCGTGCGGGCTTTTTGCCGGTGAACGGAGGAAATGTCCAATCCGCATCTTATCCTTGCCGACGCTGGCCCGCTTTTGACCCGCAATCTTGGCTGAGGCCACCGCGGATCCGCGCGAGGTCATGGTCGGGCTGGCCGTTTACTACTTCGTCGCCCAGCAGATCGGTCCGGATGGCGGACTTCCTGTCAACCTTGTATTGAGCTTCTTCGCAGGCCGGTCGTTAGGCGTCTGGTGCTTACGGCTGCGGCCTGCCGTGGTCGAACGACGTAAAGAAAGCTGTTACGGATCGATCAAACCGAAATCACGCAGCCGCGCTCGGGTCAGCAAGTATGATTTTTTGCCCAATATATGATTAGGACCCGGCAGCAAGGACAACTTCGCCGCCGACCGGGACACCGCCAAGAAGGCACTGGAGGCCTGCGGTCGCCCCGAGCGGGTAAGGGGTAGATCAGGTAGCGAGTGGTTCGGCCAGCTCAGGGGGAACATGCAAGTCACGTGGCGGTCGATGGCGAGGTTGAGCGTGGGGCCCGATGAGCTCGACGGATGACCTGACTTACGGCACCTATCTGCGCCTTGATGAGCTGCTTTCCTGTCAGGCGCCGCTGACCGAGTCCCCCGACGAGCTGCTGTTCGTGATCATTCACCAGGTCTACGAGCTGTGGTTCAAGCAGGTACTGCACGAGGCGGCGCTGCTGCAGTCGCGCCTTGAGGCAGGCGCCGGAGCACCCGCGCTCGGCACCGCCAGGCGCATCGCCAAGATCCTCAAGACCGTGGTCGGCCAGCTGGACATCCTGGAGACGATGACCCCGCAGCAGTTCGCCAGCTTCCGCCCGGAGCTTGGCAGTTCGAGCGGGTTCCAGTCCACCCAGTTCCGCTACCTGGAGGCGGTGCTCGGCCGCCGCGACTTCAGCAGGTCCGTCATCGACCAGAAGCTGGCGGAGATCACGGCCAGGCGTCCGCTGTTTGCCTCACTGCTGCGTTACCTGAAGTCCAGCGGGTACCCGGTGCCGGCGGAGGCGCTCGGCCGCGACCCGGTGCTGCCGTGGACGGGGGACGAGGCCGTGCAGGAGACGCTGCTAGCCGTCTACGCCGACGCGGGCGAGCCCGCCGAGGTGTGCGAGGCCCTCGTGGACATCGACGAGGGCGTCCAGGAGTGGCGGTACCGGCACGTCAAGATGGTCGAGCGCATTATCGGCAGGAAGTCGGGCACCGGCGGCTCCGCCGGCTCGGAGTACCTGCGCTCCACGTTGTTCCGCCCCGCGTTCCCCGACCTGTGGGACATCCGCTCGCGTCTCTAGCGCCCGGGCCACCTCCACGGATTCCACCTCGGGTTATCCTAGGTCCGTGGCCGACACCAGGCCCGAGGGAGCACTCGCCCGCACGCATGAAGGCAAGCCCGGCTTGCCCAGGGGCCGGAACCGCCTGCCGCTTGGCGACGTCCGGGCGTCGCACCGCGAACGGCTGCTGCGGTCCGTGGTAGCCGCCGTCGCTGAGGTCGGCTACCCCGCCGTTACCGTCGCCGACATCGTCAGCCGGGCCAGGGTGTCTCGCGCGGCGTTCTACGCGCACTTCGCGGACAAGGAGGATTGCTTCCTGACCGCAACCCGCGAAGGTGCTCGGCTGATGTTGAGCCGTATGGCGTCCGCGCCCCGCGCGCTGCCCGCTGATGCGCCCGACGAGCAGGCGCTGCGGGCATCGTTCCATGCGTTCCTGGCGTTTCTCGCCGACGAGCCGGCCTTCGCCAAGGTCGTCTACCTGGACATGCCGGGGGCCGGCCCGCTGGCGGCGGACCGGCTTGACGCGGCGGCCCGCCTGCTCGCCGACCTGAACCGGAAGTGGCATGAACGGGCGCGCACCCGCCACCCGGAGTGGCCGGCCGTCCCCGGCGTGGCGTACCTGGCGCTGTCCGGCGCCAGCGCCGAACTTGTGCGCTCCGTTGTCCGCACCGGCCAGACGGACGCACTGCCAAGCCTTGAGGAGACGATCGTGTCCCTTCACCTGGCCGTTCTAGCCGGCCGCCGCTGGACCGCTTAGCGCCTCCGGATCCGCCGAGCCCGGCTCGGCGCGGCGGCTCCGCGCCTCAACTGTGCGTTGCGGTTCAGACACGAATCGGTGACAACTGTCGCGTACGGACTTGCCCATTGCCCAAGCGACACCTTGAATAAGGATTCATGGTCAGGTAGTCCTGCCTAGCGAAGCTGGGACTTGTGTAATGAAGCACAGTTCAGTTCTCGAGGTCCGCGGCGTAACTGTGCGCTTCGGCGGGCTGACGGCGCTTAACGCCGTATCGCTCACGGTTGCTCCCGGCCAGGTTGTCGGCGTCATCGGGCCGAACGGGGCGGGCAAGACGACGTTGCTGAACGTCTTGTGCGGCTTCATCCGGCCCGATGAGGGCCAGGTGCTCATCGACGGCCGCGACTACCACAACCTGCGCCCGCACCGGCTAGCCGGGCTTGGCGTCGCCAGGACACTGCAAGGGGTGGGCCTGTTCGATCGGCTGTCAGCCATCGAGAACGTCATGACCGGCGCGAACTGCCGGGCCGCGGCTGGATTCTGGTCGGCGCTGCTTGGGCTGCCCCGCTCCGGTAAGGACGAGCGCAGGCTGCGACAGGAGGCACGCCAGGCACTTGACCGGGTCGGGGCGACCGGGGTAGCGGACGCCCGGCCCGGCGAGCTGCCCTTCGGCATGCGGAAGAGGATCGCGTTGGCGCGGGCGCTCGTCGCGCAGCCGAAGATCCTGCTGCTCGATGAGCCCGCTAGCGGTCTGGCCGAGTACGAGCTCAACGAACTGGGCGAACTCATTCGCGAACTCGCCGCGGAGACGTCCCTCGTCATCGTCGAGCACCACATGGACCTGATGATGTCCGTCTGTGACTCGCTCGTCGTCCTGGACTTCGGGAAGGTGATCTCCCGCGGGTCCCCGCAGGAGATACAGGCCGACCCGGCGGTGACGGCCGCTTATCTCGGTGCGAGCGGATCTGAGCGTGAATAGCCCAACCGGGGCCCAAGGCGCTCAAGCGGCCCAGTCGCATGACTCGGCCTCGCTCGCGGTCGAGGACCTGGTGGCTGGTTACGGCGAGGTTCTCGCGCTGGACAAGGTCACGATCACGGCGGCCGCGGCCACTATCACGGCGGTACTCGGTGCCAACGGCGCGGGCAAGACCACGCTGCTCCGGGCGATCAGCGGCATGGTGCGACCACGCAGCGGGCGGGTCCTGCTCGACGGCGCGGACCGGGCCGGGCGCGGTCCGGAGGACATGGCCAGAGCCGGAATCGCGCACGTTCCTGAGGGACAGGGCGTCATCGCGGAACTCACCGTGGAAGAAAACCTGCGGATCGGCATGATGTCCTGGCCAGGCATCGCCTGGCGGCGAGCGGAGCGGGCCGCCGCGCTGGCCGAAGCATACGAGCGCTTCAGCGTGCTCGCGGACCGCCGCCGCCGGCTGGCGGCCACGTTGTCAGGCGGCGAGCGGCAGATGCTTGTGATAGCGCGCGCTCTGGTGGCACGCCCGCGCGTGCTGCTGCTCGATGAGCCGTCGCTCGGCCTTGCGCCAAGGGTGATGACGCAGGTCATGGACATGGTAGTGCGGCTCAGCCGCGAGAACGGCATCACCATCGTGCTCGTCGAGCAGAACGCGCGGGCCGCGCTCGCGATCGCGGACCGGGGAGTGGTGCTCAACCTCGGCCGCGTCGTCGCCGAGGCCGAGGCCCGTGCGCTCGCCGCCGATGTCGCGCTGCGTCATCACTACCTCGGGTTCTAGCCGCACCGGTTTGGCCCAAGCGGAGAGGAGGAGGCGAGTGGTCGAGTTCTTGCAGTTCACGCTCAGCGGGCTCAGCTTTGGGATGATCTACGCCGCGATAGCGCTGTCCCTGGTGCTGATCTGGCGGGGCACCCGGCTGCTGAACTTCGCGCAGGGCGGGATGGCGATGTTCACCACCTACATCGCGCTGGAGGTGATCCGCCACACGGGCTCCTACTGGGCCGGATTCGGGGTCGCGCTCGCAGCCGGAGTCGTCCTTGGCGCCGTAGCCGAGCTGGTCGTTATCCGGCCCACCCTGGGCAAGCCAGAGCTCAACGCGGTGATCATCACCATCGGCCTGCTCATCCTCCTCGAGGGTCTGGCCGGCATCCTGTACGGCGGCCAGTACCGGTCGTTCCCCGCGGCATTCTCTGTCATCGGGCTAAAAGCCGGGTCGACACCGCTTGGCGTGTCGCGCTCCGACGTGTTCGTCGCAGTGGCCGTACTGGTCGCCGCGCTGCTGCTGGCCATCGGGTTCAGGTACACCAGTGCGGGGCTCCGGATGCGAGCCGCGGCGTTCAACGCCACCGTCGCGCGGTTGTCGGGCATCCGGGTGGCCCGCGTGATTACCGTGGGCTGGGCGCTGGCCGGCCTGCTCGGGGCGCTCGCAGGCGTGCTGGTCTCGCCGTCAACGTTCCTCTACCCCAACAGCATGGACTCGATCTTCGTGTTCGGCTTCACCGCGGCGGTGATCGGCGGCCTCGACAGTCCCGCCGGTGCGGTCGTCGGCGGTCTGCTACTCGGCGTCGTGCTCAGCTACGCGGGCGGCTACCTGGGCTCCCAGGGCTCGGACCTGACCGCGCTGGTCGCCTTGGGCATCCTCGTCGTGGTGCTCATGTTCCGGCCGGACGGAATATTCTCTGGCACCCGGATGCGGCGGGTATGAGCACGCAGTCAACGCCACGGGTGCTCGGCGCCGCCCTCGCGACGGCCGTGGTCGTCGCATTCCTGTCCATTAAGTTGAACGCGTTCAGGGACTACCAGATCGCCGAGATCGCCATCGACGTGACGGCCGTCGCCGGGCTCACCGTCCTGACCGGGCTGAGCGGCCAGATCTCGCTCGGCAACGGGGCGTTCATGGCCATCGGCGCCTACACGACCGCGCTGCTGCTGCTCCATCTCCCCTGGTTGTGGTTCATAGCTGTGCTCGTGGTGGCCGCCGCGGCCACCGCCGTCGCCGGGGCGGTGGTGGGAGTGGCCGCGGCCAGGCTGCGCGGCCCGTACCTCGCCGGCGCCACGCTTCTGCTCAGCGTCGCGCTCCCTTCGGTCGCGTACGCCTACCCGGGAACTTTCGGCGGCGACCAGGGCCTGGATGTCGTCTTCACCACGCCCGGCTTCCTCGGCGTGAACTTCCCGCTGACCAGGTGGCAGGCGTGGGTCTGCTCGGCCGTGGCGCTCATCACCCTGATACTTCTGGCCAACCTGAGCCGCAGCCGGGTCGGTCGCAACTGGCGCGCCGTGCGCGACGATGAGGTGGCCGCCGCGCTGGCCGGCGTGAACGTGGCCAGGGCGCGCGTCCTCGCCTTTGTCGTGAGCGCCACCTGCGCGGGGATGGCCGGCGCGTTGCTGGCCATCGTCACCGAACTGGTCGCGCCGGGCGCCTTTACGATCACGCTCTCGATCGCGCTGCTGACCGCCGCGGTGATCGGCGGCCTGGGCACCCTGCCCGGTGCGGTCTGGGGAAGCCTGGTGATCGTCCTCGTGCCGACCTATGCCACCGACGTGGCCACCAGCCACGGCCTGTCTACTTCCGTCGCGTCCAACATCCCGATCGTGGCCTACGGCGTAGTGCTCATCCTCGTCATGCTCCTCTTCCCGCAGGGAATCCAGGGCGGAGTGCGATGGCTTCTCGGCCTCGTCGGTATCTCCGCTACCCGCACCAGGCGCGAGGCATCCGGGCCAGATGTCACGCCTCCGGCTGGCAAGGCGCCGGCCAGCCAGCACGAGGCTCTGCTAGCCCAGGGGAGCGACCCTCCAGAATCCCACGAGAAAGAAGGCACTCAATGAAGAGATCCCATCACCTTCGCGTGCCGGCTATTGCTGCCGTGGCGGTAGCCGCGCTCACCGTTGCCGCCTGTAGCTCTGGCTCTAGTAGCCCTGGCTCTAGTCCGGCCGCGGGCGGCAGCTCAAGCGCGGCCCTGACCGCATCCGCGCCCGGCATCACGGCGACCACGATCACCATCGGCAGCCACCAGCCGCTCACCGGGCCCGCCGCGCCCGGCTACAGCGAGATCGCTCCCGCGTCGGCCGCGTACTTCGCTTACGTCAACGCGCACGGCGGAGTCTACGGCCGCAAGATCGTGTACAAGTACCTTGACGACGCCTACAACCCGACCACCACGGCTCAGGTCGTGCGCCAGCTGGTGCTCCAGGACAACGTGTACGCGATATTCAACGGCCTCGGCACCCCCACCCACCTGGCTGTGCTGAGCTACCTCAACTCGCAGAAGATCCCCGATGTGTTCGTCGCCTCCGGGTGCGACTGCTGGGACGCCCCGACGACGGCCCCTGAAACGTTCGGCTGGCAGCTTGACTACATACGCGAGGGGAAGATCCTCGGGCAGTACGTGGCCAAGCACTTCGCCGGCAAGAAGATCGGCTACTTCTACCAGGACGACGAGTTCGGCATGGACGGCGTCAAGGGCCTCGACTATGAGATCCCCAAGTCGATGGTGGTCAGCAGGCAAAGCTACGTCACGACCAACGTCAACGTGGCGCCGCAGGTCGCGGCCCTGCGCGCTTCCGGCGCCCAGGTAGTCGTCGCGTTCTCCATTCCCGCGTTCACCGCGCTGCTGAAGCTGACCAGCCTCAAGCTCGGCTTCAGCCCGACGCTCGTGGTCAGCAATGTCGGCTCCGACCCGATCACCCTGTCCGGGCTGCTCGAGTCGTTCGCCAAGCAGGGCGGCGCGACCGTCAACGGGAACGCGCTCACCGCCGGGATAATCAGTGATGGCTACGCGCCGTCGGTCGGTGACACGAGCAACAGCTGGACCGCGCTGTTCAAAAAGGTTCACGACCAGTACGACGCGAAAGCACCATTCGATGGCAACGTGGCGTACGGCATGGGCGCCGCGTACACGTTCGTGCAGGCGATGCTCAAGGCGGGCAGGAACCCGACCCGGGCCGACCTGGTCTCGGCGATCAACAGCGGGCTCCCGCAGGGTGACTTCGTCGCCCCGCTCGCTTATTCCGCGACAGATCACGACGGTGCCACCGGCGCCTATATCGGTATCATCAACAACGGCGTCCTGACGCAAGAGGGACCGGCCCTCGTCACGGACACATCCGCGACCGGCGCGATTACCACCTACACCGGAACTGAGGTTCAAGCGCCAGCGAGCGGTATCCCCGTTCCCTGACCCTGGACAGCGTAAGCAGCATGACAACAGACGAGCGGCCGCCAGCAGAGCGCTTGCTGGCGGCCGCAGAGGAACTCTTCGGCCAGCGCAGTTACGGCCGGACAACGGTCGCGGACATCTGCGCGCGAGCCGGGATGGCGACCGGCAGCTTCTACGCCTACTTCGGGTCCAAGGAGGAGATCTTCGCCGCCGTGGTCCGGGCGATTAACGCGGACCTGCGGATGGCAATGAAGGCGGCCCTCGCGAAAGCCGATGACGGCCAGCGCACGCGGGAACGCGAGTGCTTCAGCGTGTACTTCGAGATGATGTCGAAGCGTCCCTGGATGGACCGGATCGTGCGCGAGTCGGAATTTGTCGCCCCTGCCCTGTTCCGTGAGTATTACGAGCACTTGGCCCGGGGCTACGCGCGCGGCGTGCGCGTGGCCCAGGTCGCCGGCGAGGTAGACGCCCGCTACGACCCGGAGGTCATCGCGTACGCCTACACCGGGATCGGTAACTTCGTCGGCATGCGCTGGGCCGACTGGACCGCGGGCGGGCAAGTACCAGAGGACGTACTGGACGACGTGCTGGAACTCCTCGCCCGCGGGCTCGCCCCGCCCGCGGGCGAGGAGTTCCAGCACGTC
>Ga0207416_1004540_pt1 | contig 11940 bp, 9 predicted proteins | sample PaiPotPPM11metaG_FD_184107 | JGI IMG/M metagenome (GOLD analysis project Ga0207416, IMG submission 184107) | Iron sulfur acid spring bacterial and archeal communities from Banff, Canada, to study Microbial Dark Matter (Phase II) - Paint Pots PPM... ...
TGCTTATGGATTCTATCAAGATCATATATTGGAATTATGGAAAGAGATCGATTATAGTTAGGAGAGAGAAAACGTTAACGCGTGAAAGCTGTAGCAGTTAAATTAGAGCAATGAACGAATATTATGATAAAAGCAAAAATGATCTCCAAAAGAGAGGTATCTGTACTTCATAAGCAAATGCTTGCTATGGAGGCAGAGCACCCTATGAAACAGAATGACGACCCACCAGTTCAGCCAATGAAACAACGACATACTGCCTTCTCTATGAGTAAGGTGATTGGCTGGATTTTGCAGGGTGGGGCAATTATCAGTTCGGCAGTGATCTGCGTGGGGCTCGTGCTAGCCCTTATCCACTCTGGCCAGCTTGCCAGTAAACAAACTCTGGTTTTTCCTCACACCCTGGCAGACGTGTGGAGCGGTCTGTTGATTGGTCAACCCCAATCTGTGATTGCCCTGGGTCTGCTCCTGCTGCTTGCCATCCCTGTGGTACGCGTAGTTGCTTCGATTGTAGCCTTTGCCCTGGAGCATGATCGGCGCTATGTAGTGATCACCACCGTAGTGCTGCTTGTCCTTCTGTTGAGTTTCTTGTTTGGGAAAGGGGCTGGCTGATGCACCTGACACTTATGAGCCTGGTCCTCATTTTTGCCTTCTCTTTGCTGGCCGGTCTGCTGGGATCGCTGGTAGGCCTCGGTGGCGGCGTGCTGATTGTGCCTCTGCTGACCCTGGCGTTCAGACTGCCGATCCAGTATGCCATTGGTGTGAGCATCGTTGCTGTGATCGCAACATCCAGCGGAGCTGCTGCGGCGTATGTGCGCGACCATCTCACGAATATGCGCATTGGCATGTTTCTTGAACTGGGCACAACCGCTGGCGCGATTAGCGGAGCGTTTCTGGCAGGTATCCTGGCACCGCAGTTGCTCTTTGTGATATTCGGCGTGGTACTGGTGATCTCGGTCGCGCCTCTGGTGTTCAAACTCGGTGAGGAGCTGCCAGCGAGAGTACGGAATGATCGCTGGGCAAGCTGGCTGCGTCTTTCCAGCACCTACCCAGATCGCTATCTGGGTCGCGAGGTGGCCTATGAAGTGACGCGCACCCCCTGGGGCCTGGCAATGATGTATATGGCCGGGCTGATTTCAGGGCTGCTTGGCATCGGGAGCGGCACATTCAAGGTGCTGGCCATGGATACGGTCATGCGGTTGCCAATGAAGGTTTCGACTACCACCAGCAATTTCATGATCGGCGTCACCGCAGCGGCCAGTGCCGGGATTTACTTCTCGCGTGGCGATATTCCCCCACTGGTGGCCGCGCCCGTGGCCCTGGGCATCCTCGTGGGCGCTCTGGTCGGCACCCGCCTGCTCACGCGCATCAGCAATAAGGGTGTGCGCCTGATCTTTATCCCGATTATCCTCGCTGTTTCAATCGAGATGATTCTGCGCGGCTTGGGCCTGGGCCCGTTCTAAGATGCATTTCCCCTTTCTGAAGGACGATTTTGCCACACCCAGCATTCATTAGTGGAGCGGGATGGGTGTCTCTGTGATAAGATGGGGATAAATCTCTCTAGCAAGACAGGAATTTTCATGATCGGGTCCCCCACTCTCCAATCATCCCGTGTGCCGCGTATGCATCTCGTTCTGGCATTCGTCGCGTTTATTTTGAGAGGTGCAAGACAATTGACGGCGGGCCAAATCTGACATCAATACGCGGATGGTGGTCAACACGCCATGCGACAACATGAATGCCGAAAAATTCGATCAAATCGCGTTTTTCCTTGTAGGGCGGGATATACTCAGGGTCTTTGAGCTTTTCTCTCATAACTGCACAGCGCTGGTGCAGCTCGTCAAGTTTTCTCTCTGCTTGTTTCCACTTTTCGTGAAAATGCTCTTCCTCGGCCAATTTGCCTTTCCATTCTGCTTCCTTCTCAGCGAGCTGGCTGAGTTGATCGAGCAAGAACTCACGCGTCCCTTTGTCAACCCTGTGTTTCTTGTTCTGCATCACCTCGGCAAGCTGTTCTCGAAAGGCTTTTTGTTGTCCCTGGACCTCTGCAATTTTTCTGCTAATGTTCATCCGTCGTTCTGCGGTCGGGTCATCTGAACGAAGATCGGCAATCGCCTTATCCACCTGCTCAGGCTGGTAGATAATCTCAATTGCTTTTTCCCATCCTGCTGCATCAATCGTAGACGCAAGAATGTGACAGCCCTTGCACTGTTGCCTTTTCAGGGCTGACTGGTGCAGCGTCCGGCTGCATTGGAAGGCGATTTCTTCTTTCTCTTTGCCTGGTTGTGTCTTGTAATGCCGCTTTTTGCTGGCTATTCTCATAACTGAATCACAATAGCCGCAGTGGACTAAGCTGCGCATGAGAGTTGCTTCCGGGTCTCTGTTGTTGCGTGCAGAGAAACTTTGGTTGTGTGTCACTCGCGCCTGCACCCGTAAAGCAAGCTCCTCGGAGATAATAGCCGGAACGTCAATGGTAACCTGTTCTGCTTCAGTGGTTTTTTCTCGTCGCCCGTATCGCTTTCCTGGCACCCGTTCCCCTGGACGGGTCTTAAACATGACTGCCTTTCCCCAGTAAGCACTTTGTCTGACAACTCGGCTGAGGGTGCTTGTAAGCCATGTGGACTCGCCGCGCATATTTTTAGCGCGCATCTGCTTTGTCACATAGGGTGAGGGAATGCCTTTCTGGTTGAGTATTTCGGCAATTTTTGTCAGAGATACGCCGTTGTCTGCCTGCTCGAAGATAAACCTCACGACTTTCACCTCTGTCCACTTTGTCCCGTCCGGCTCAACGTAGACGACTGCGTAATTTAATTCAATTCCTATTCGCCGTCCTTTTTCGCCGATAATGTATTTGTACCCGTAAATCCGCTGCCCGTTGCCGACCAGGCGGGGTGGGATACCTTTTTCAGGATCACCGAGCGCTTTTGCTCTCCTGCCACCCATTGTCCGATAGCGGGTATTCTTGACTTCATCCTCTGATGCCTTGCCTTTCAAATACCGAATCGATTCTCCCCATAAAGACTCATCATCTGCATGATCGTCGGGATCAGTGGTGAGGACACGTACTCCTGTTTGCCGAAGCTGCATCAGATAAATTTCCCGCTCTAAGCCTTTTCTCCCTAACCGCTCTAACATATCCATCACTAAGAGGTCATACTCACCCTTTTTCGCCATAGCAAGAGCGAGATCAAGCGCTTCACGTTCTTTGAACTCAAGGCCGGTATACGAGTCTCTGATAACATGCACGACATCAAGATCCAAAGGATCAACAAGCTTTTCTCTGACTGCCTGGTCTTGCCTGGGCCACCCATACATTTTCTCTTGTAAAGGAGTGCTGACACGCAAGAATTCTAGTGCCCGTAAACCGCGGTACTTTTCGTATTGATGGTTTGTCATGGCATGGAGTCCTTTCTTCCTGCGAAATCGTGGAGATTTGTTTCAATGTGCTCGTGTTCTCTTTTCTGGCTAGTGCATAAAAATCCTGTCAGTCATACACTGCTCACCGGCAGGAAAATCTATGCATCTTTTTCCCTGCGGATTTGTTGGCCGTCGTTGCTGGTACTGCATACGCTACTCCTTTAGATGGTTCTGCCATCGGCAAAGTCAGCAGCTTCTCGCAAGGTCATTTCACCATCCCTGATGTGCCTCAAGAATTTTGCTATTTTGCCCTGGTTGGTGTGGCACTGGCATGACGGGAGCGGGCAGAAGGGACGATCAATGGTGTGAATGAAGTAGATAGGCACAATATCTTGGGGGTGTGCCGTATCGGTCGAGTAGCGAAGCGTAAACTGCTCCATAACTCTCCTCTCCTTGACAGATGCGGCCGCCTATGGCGTAATGGTGCATAGGAGCCACTAAAACGGTTCTCAAAGGGGGACACTTCTCAGGCGGGGACCAATTCGCTCGGAAGTGTCCCATTTTAGCAGTTGTTTCCATATTTCACCATATGTAGCAAGAGCTAAACCTAGTATACCTGACAATGAGAGACATAAGCAAGGGTATAGACGGTCAAAACCAATTCAGTGTATAATGTCAGAAAAAATGAGGTGTACGGGTGGATAAACCCTATTTGACTGTTGAGGACATCGCGCAACTTCTTGAAGTGGGTATAGACACTGTTCGGAACTGGATTAACAGAAAGAAAGATCCATTGCCAGCATACAAGATAGGCCGTGAATGGCGTATCAAACGGGAAGATTTTGATCGTTTTATGCAAGAGCGAAAAAATACCCAGGATGAGTAATTTATAAAGAACCCTTGCAAAGAGTTTGGATGCCATGATCCAGGCTCTTTTTTGTGTGCTATAATCGCCCCATATGATCGCATACACCCGAAGTTATCCCATCACCCCATCCCAGGCAGTACAAGAAGCCAAGGAAAAACGAAAACAGGTGCTTGAGGGGGTCAGAAAGCGCCGAGCCATTATCTATCCCACATTCCGCAGTTGTGTGAGGATGACGAGGGATTTTTTGAGCAAAAGATTGCTAACAGCGGCATCAAAGCACTTGTTGTAGAGATAAATTTTCAAATGCAGACAGGTGAAACAACACGCTATCTCGATCCTAATAATGCCAGTAATCCGCTGGCCAGACTTTCTTGCCAACAGATCACGTCATGCCCGCCTGAAAATCCGGAGCAGGAGTTTTCCGTATCGACTTTTTTGTAGGTGAGATAAGCTAGCGAAAAGAGAGTAGAGCACATCCGAGCGTATGGAGACAACGCCATTTGAATAGTAACCGGGGTCAACACAAGTAAAATGAATACACAGGCAAGAAAATTTCCAACAGGGAGGAATGGTTGCAGACGCAAAACCAGGATGTGCGAGGTGAAAGGTGAGTGGATATGAAGCAACTCAATGCCTTCAAAACACTGGAAAAACCAGCGCATCGTTGGACGTGCGGTTGGTTTCTGCGCCTGATCGGGGGATGGTTTGTGCTATCTCAACTAAACGTGCCCGGAGCCGAAATTCGGCCAGGCAATAAACCAGCAAGCACAAGACCATGATGAGACTCAAAAAGCACTGCAAGCCAAGAACGGTCAGAATTTTAAACGCTACTATATGGATGGTACCTCGGTATGGGAAGGTGAAGGAGCACAGCATCATAGCCAATCAGAAGCAGACTTTACTCTGGTGCTTCTGCTCTTGTATTGGACGAACGGTGATACAATGCAGGTTGACAGACTCTTCAGACAATCGGGACTCATGCGCCAGAAGTGGACACGACCCATACAGGGAAGCGAAACCTACGGGCAGCGTGTTATAAACGATGCAATAAGGAAAGGCAAATACTAACCTTTTTATTTCACATTAGGTAGAAAAACAACCCTGCCACCTCTGTTTTACTCCATACGGAGCAGCTTGAAACGGCTTGAGAGTCGGCAGGAGTTCCGACGCACAGCGCGGCATCGTACAAAAACAGGCCATTCTGCTATTCGTGTACTCGCAATACCCTGTTGAATGTGCTACAACAGCTTCACAAGGGGCGTGAGCCTCTCTTTTTCTCGAATTTCTGACAAGATGAGGGACAAGTAACCAATGGAGCATTCTGACCCTAATTTGGATCGAATAACCCCAACTGTTGAGGATCATCCTGCGCATTCACCAGCTTCAAATGCAGCAATACCGTTATTTTATCTTGCATTTCTGCTGATCGGTTGCAACGATGGCGCGCTCGGCGTGCTTATTCCGAGTATGCGCATATTTTATCGGATTGACGCTGTCGCGATCTCCTGGCTCTTTTTGCTGTTCAGCGTTGGCTATCTCTCCGCTTCTTTCAACATAGGTCTGCTCATGGCGAAACTGGGCGAGCGGCGTTTTCTCTTGCTGGGCGTGACGCTGTTTATACTGGGTGCGGGTCTGTATAGCCTGAGGCCGCCTTTTGCGCTCTTCCTCTGTATTGGAACGCTGATGGGTTTTGGGGTGGGTATGATAGATGCTGGCCTCAATGCCTATGTTGCCTCATTACCCAATAATGCCAAGCTGCTCAATTATCTGCATGCATTCTATGGTGCCGGGGCACTCCTGGGGCCGCTGGTCGCTTCTACACTGCTGGTGCTGCACTTTGGCTGGCAAGCGACGTATATGGCCTGGCTCGGTCTGGCTCTGCTGATTTTTCTGGGCCTCTGGTTCGCATTCCAGCGACGAATGCAGCCGGTGCAGCAGGCGGATGCTGGCAGTGGTCTGCTCTCGGCGACGTTACGTCTACGGGGCGTCTGGTTGGCCGCCTTCTTCCTGCTCTTTTATACGGGTACCGAGGTTAGCCTGGGGAGTTGGGGCTATAGTTTCCTGACCATCGCGCGTTCCGGTCCTGCGCTTTTCTCCGCCTGGACGATCAGTGGCTACTGGTGTGGCCTGACGCTGGGGCGGCTGACACTGGCCAATTTTGTGGCGCGCCTCGGCGTGCATCGTCTGATCACACTCTGCCTGTTTGGCGTGGCGCTTGGCCTGGTGCTGGCCTGGACTGTGCCAGGTATCTGGGGTGCCGCTGGCGGTCTCTGCCTGGTTGGCTTTAGCCTGGGGCCGCTCTTTCCAACGATCATTGCGCTCATGCCGCGACTCGTTTCACCTCGCCTGCTGGCTGGAGCGATCGGCTTTCTCGCCTGCCTCGGCAGCGCGGGGAGCGCGCTCTTCCCCTGGCTGGCTGGCAATCTGATCCAGCATCTTGGCTTCTGGTTCCTGCTGCCCTTTGCGCTCATCCTGACGACTGCGATGTTTGGCTTGTGGTTGGTGTTGAGCAGGCAAAGGGCTCAGGTGGAGTAAGTTTTCGTTGCTCGCTCTACCGTTCCGCTTGCAACCCCCTAGCAGACTATCCCTATACTGAAAGTGAGAGAGATGCCTGTTGGCCTGAGTTGCACGCCAACTTGAGTAAGAGCAATGACTAGGGAGCTATTGTTACGATGCCACAATTAGGAAAAACCGCTATAGAGGTGACGCCGCTGTGTTTGGGCGGCAATGTCTTTGGCTGGACGCTTGATGAGCATGATTCTCTCAAGGTACTGGATACCTACGTTGGAGAAGATGGCAATTTTATTGATACTGCCGATGTCTATTCGGCCTGGGCACCGGCCCACCATGGTGGCGAGTCAGAGGCCATCATTGGCAACTGGATACGTGATCGGCATAATCGCAGCCACGTAGTGATCGCGAGCAAAGTTGGCATGTTGAACGATAAAGGGCGCCGGTCTGATCTCTCGCGCGCGCGCATTTTGCAGGCCATCGATGCCTCACTGCATCGCCTGCACACCGATTATATCGATGTCTACTTTGCTCACGCTGACGATCAAGAGACGCCGCTGGAGGAGACGTTGGGAACCTTCGCCGATCTGGTGAAGGCAGGTAAAGTGCGCGCGCTGGGCGCTTCCAACTATACCGCGCCGCGCATGGCCGAGGCTCTGCGCATCAGCGAGGCGAATGGCTACCCACGCTACGAGGTTCAGCAGCCGCTCTACAATCTGGTACGCCGCGACGAATACGAGGGCGATCTGGAGAAATTCTGCATCGAACAACACGTCGGAGTCGTTACCTACTCCTCGCTGGCCTCTGGTTTCCTGACTGGCAAATATCGCCAGGGCGCAGACCTGCCCAAAACCCAGCGTGCCCAGGGAGTGCATCAACGCTACTGGAGTGAGCAGAATTTCGCCCTGCTCGACCGGCTCGATCAGGTAGCATTGCAATACAACGCGACGCCAGCACAGATAGCTCTGGCCTGGTTGCTCACGCGTCCGGGCGTCACCGCCCCCATTGCCAGCGCGACCTCGGTTGAGCAAACCCGCGAACTATTAGGCTCGCTCAATATCAAGCTCGACCAGCCCGCGTTGAATATGCTCGACCCGAAATAAAAGCTGAGTGTGTTGAGCGTTGCGATGTCTTTGCAACGCTCAACACACTCAGCTTTAAAGGAAAATGGAGGATAGGCGCCTGCACACCCATCCTCCAATGCAGATACTTCATCGGCATCAACGCTGATGGTTTCTACATCAATCCTGCTTTGCTGGAAGCCGTTCCCACATAAAATAGGGGAAGGTGGCGGCTATGCTGCCCCTTCCTCAACCTCCTCTGTTGGTGTTGGTAGTGGAGGTAACTTCGCTGCCCATCCCTCCGCCGCTGCTTTCCCTTTGGTTTGTTCAAGCATACGCAGAGACCAATCCCGTGATAAGGCTAGCCACTCCATAAACGTTATCCTACCTTCATTGTGTGCTTGAGTAAGAGACAGCATTCCCCATGTTGGCACCTTCTCTTCATTGTCCCACAGCGTTGTTATCTTACGCATTTGATCCCCTCTCACATCATGATGACTACTCAACCTTATAAGATTACCATAAATTGATGGGTTTGTCAAGTCTGAAGCCGCTTTATAGGCCGAATGGATGGCATTTTTGATGAGCGAAAGACGGACGGAGGGGGCGGTTCATGTGGGTAGCCGAATGCAGCGATCGTCGCCAGATTGGATGTTTCTGCCAACTCTTCGTTATGTTATAGTAGAGCCATACAAGAATACGAAGAGACGCAACCATGAATAAAAAACAAATAATAAAGCAGTTTTTCTATCGTGCCTTAAATCCAACGCCAGGAGACAAACGTTTTCAGATAGCTGCCTTGCTCTGCGCGTTGGGTCTCCTGTTGGCTGGGTTCGGGCGTATTCTGGCCATAGGGAATAATTCTAGCAGCGTTGTTTTTGACTGGTTCGTGTATGTGTCTATGGTCTCAATTCTGATTGTGATGGTCGCAGCTATCGTCTGGCGTGTGCGGGACATCGTTAAACAGATGGAGGCGAATGAGCACAACGGGTAAGCAACCAATCGATTTATACCCACCCACTGAAACCATGTCATTGTGAACGCCAGCCAACAAGTTTTTGTTTAGATGCTTATTTCGCGTTCTAAGAATCGAGGAACAGCCTTGTTGGGCTTCTCAGAAGCTTTAAAGGGCATGTGTGCTGGCGGGCCAGGACTCAGCTACGACTACTATTATCCCCACAACTCAACTCTATCGCGGCGAATGAAGTGAGCCAGGGGTGGTGAGGTTGGGTTGTCAATCTGAAAGATTGTAGTAGTCAGTAGTAGTAGTGTACACGACCTACAAGCTCAGACCTTGCATCCGCGCAAGGTTATGATCTTGCATCCACGCAACATCTTGCATGCACGCAAGGTTATGATCTTGCACTGGCGCAAGGTTTCTCGATACGTGCTCATCTCATCCGCGTCAATGCCGCCAGAGCTATAGGGGACTTGTGCGCCAATCTCCGATTGAGGGGCAATCTTAAACCCATACGGACGTCTCTCTGTTTTATACCCATCCACAGAAACCACGTCATTGAGAGAGCTAGCCACTTTCTAGATGGTGTCAATCGTACGCTAAGAGCACCTTCAGACGATACGACTCCCCCAAATAGGTAGGAAAGAATTAGCCGAAAATGAACCAGAAAACCCGGTGAAATTCGGCGTAAATGGATTTTTATGTGGGCAAATATATGTTACCTCATCGGTTTTCAATCGTCGTGCTTATGTTGACCGATGGAGTGGTAGCGAAAGATTTGCTGAGGGACCAATCGACGATAGAAGGGAACTCACCACATGTATGATTATTTCCCCCAAGAACTGAGACTATTACCGCAATGGGTTGTGTGGAAGTTTGGAGAACCGCGCCCCAATGGAAAACGCCCAAAGGTGCCTTACACCCCCACGACAGGCCAGAAAGCAGCCGCGAACCAGCCGGAGACATGGGGAACCTACGAAGAGGCATGTAAGGCCACAAGGAAGGGCTTTGATGGCGTAGGCTTTATGTTCCTAGCTGGTCAGGGTTATATCGGGATTGACCTTGATGCTTGTCGGGAGGGTGATGCAACCGTTCACAAGTGGGCGAGAGACATCATTGATCGACTCAACTCGTATACAGAGCTATCCCCATCGTTTACAGGCGTTCATATTATCATTAAAGGCAAGATACCAGGGGAGCGGCGGCGCAAAGGCAATGTTGAGATATACGACGGGGAACGCTTCTTCACCGTAACCGGGCGTACTATGACATATGGAAGCCGACCAATCGCGGAACGTCAGGATGCATTGAACAGCCTGTATATCGAGATATTTGGAGAAGAGACAGAACAGAAACGCCCGGCACCCAGCAAGAAGGAACGCCCTGCACCAGGAGCACGCCCAACGCCAGAACTCACACGAGAGAACACCGCCTTGATTGAGCACATGGGCAACGCATCCAGGCATGGTGAGCGGTTCAAGAGGCTATGGGCTGGAAACTGGCAAGGGTACGGCTCACAGTCAGATGCAGACATAGCCTTGTGTGGTATCCTCGCCTACTGGACGCAGGGCAACGAGGACCACATAGATGAACTTTTCAGACTGTCGGGCCTCTACCGGGACAAGTGGGACACACGGCGGGGTGACTCAGCTTATGGAGAGCAAACGATCCTGAAAGCTATCAACGGGGCCACCTCGTTTTACGCCCCCAATGGCGAGAGAAAGCGGGCATACCGAACAGTGCCTTACTCGTACCCCTACCAGCGAGCAGAGGAGCAGCCGGGGGAACGTGAGCAAATGTTACAAGCCAGAGCCGAAGAGATTAGGGAGCAGGTAGCCGGGGCCATCGATCAGGGCGAGCAGGTGACGGGCATTGCATCCCCGCCCGGCGTCGGCAAGAGCTTCACTGTAGCAGCGTGGGGGATCGACCAGGACATAGCCTACCTTGTGCCGCGCCACGAGCAAGAGCAAAGTGTGCCGACCTTACAGCAATACCGTATTATGCTCCCACCCTCGGCGGAGACATGCGACAACTACGAACTCCACAACACGCTTGCTAGGGCGGGCTATAACACGATCCTTGCGCACCAACATAGCTGTATCTATCGCAAACAGTTTGAGCAGAAGGGATCAGCCGTGTATCAGATTGCCCATGCTATGACCACGTATCCGGCAGAGCACCGCGCTATTATTGTTGATGAGTTTAGCCTGACCGATTGGTACACCCGGCGAGATCATACCTTTGACGAAATCAGGCAGGCCAAAGAGACATTCAACAAGAACACCCCCGCGTACCACCTGCTACGGGCGTTTCAAATCGTCCTGGGTGACGTGGATAGCGGGCAAGTGCTCCAGGGGAAGCCGCTCTTTGATACCCTCGACAGGCACTTAGAGGGCCGGTTGCAGGCGATCATTGAAACACTGAGCAGTGACTATAAGGCGACGGATAAGTACCCGCTCTGGACGCGAGGAAATACTGACCGGGTTGTCCTTCCCCACTTGTGGAACACCTTGAACGATGAGGCGGTACGCTGGCAATATGGGGGTGACTGGAATAGTTATATGCGGGTAGCAGGATCAACCCTCTGCCTTACCGAACCACGCCAGTTCCAGGCACGAGACAAGGGCACTGTACCGCCGCTCGTCATTCTCGACGCTACCATGCATAAGGACTTTCTAAAACAGTGGGCCGGGCAAGAGGTCAAGCTGTACCGCCCTGAGATTGCACCACCGCCGCACACGCGACACGTAGGGGTGAGACTTGGGCGCTATGGGAAGTACAACTTGACCAGCAACAAGACCTATCAGAGACAAGTCATTGAGCAGACTGATTACCTTTTGAATGAACTATGCATAGAGCGAGAGAAGACCGGACTTATCACCTTTAAGCCCATACGGGACAAGATAGGGAACGCGCTACGCATACCGACCGGGCAACGCTTGCACTTCTTTGGTTCCAGGGGGAGTAACGCGCTAGAACACTGTGAGACGCTGCTTATCATTGGGACACCTGCTCTCTCGCCAGATGACCTGTACCGCTATGCCAGGGCCGTCTATCACGATGATCCCGTACCCCTGGTAGAGGCGAGTGAGCAGACAGAGGCAGGAGAGTGGCGCTATCAGGATCGACGGGTGCAGGAACTTGCAGAGTACATCAGTCAGGCGGAATTGACGCAGTGTGCCCACCGCAAT
>Ga0207416_1004541_pt1 | contig 11940 bp, 13 predicted proteins | sample PaiPotPPM11metaG_FD_184107 | JGI IMG/M metagenome (GOLD analysis project Ga0207416, IMG submission 184107) | Iron sulfur acid spring bacterial and archeal communities from Banff, Canada, to study Microbial Dark Matter (Phase II) - Paint Pots PPM... ...
CCGCGCCATCACGGTATTGGTGGCACCATTTGCGATGAATAGTCTCGTGCTGGTCGCGGCGATACCCGTGATCCCAAAGTCGGCAGACTCAGTTCCAACGATGCCGGTATCCTTGAGCATGCCATCGGCAGAAATCGAAAAACCTTCGACGCCGTATGCCGTCGACGCAAAGAGCTTCTGACCCGCAAAGGCAAGACCGTAGAAAGCATTCTTCAGGGGTGCAGTGGAAACAACCTGACCCGATTGCTCGTCAACGAGCGAGATGGAGAGCTCGCCATAGCCGCCGTTTGTTACCGCGAGCCACCTCCCTCGCGGATCTTCAATCATGTGTGTCGGCAACGTTCCCAAGGGCGTGGTCGCCCCTGCCGGAGTGACTTGCCAGCCGTTCGGAAGTCTGACGTTTGCTGCGGCGTGCGTACTGTTGCCGGTACGCGCGACTATCACAAGCGCGATTGAAACGCTCACCGCGGCCAAACGCCGGAGACGCGAAGAAATCACGGGCCGTATCTTAGAGCGTGCGACTTCCGCCGCCTTCAAAGCGGGATGTGTGTCTGTTGAGCTGGCAGGTACACCGCGCACGATATGGCACACAGCGTCGTCATCTTGGGCGGAGGCTTCGGCGGCTTGACCGCCGCGCAACGACTCGGGTCGACGAACATCGACGTCACCTTAATCGACCGGCGCAATTTTCACCTATTTCAGCCGCTTATGTATCAAATCGCCACCGGGTCGCTCTCGGCAGGTGAAATCGCCGCGCCATTACGTTCGGTGTTGAATCGGCACAAGAATATTCGGGTTCTGCTGGGCGAGGCAGACGATCTGGACCCCACCCGCAGGGTCGTCACCCTGAAGGATGGCGCAAAGATCGAATACGATTCGCTCATCGCTGCGACCGGCGCTGACACGTCGTACTACGGCCATGATGAATGGCAACAGTGGGCCCCGAGCCCCAAGTCGATCGAGGAAGGGACGGCGATTCGTCACAAAATTTTCTATGCGTTCGAGGCCGCCGAACGGAGCACGGATCCAGCCGAGGTCCGTACCTGGTTGACCTTCGTCATCGTTGGTGCAGGTGCTACCGGTCTCGAACTTGCGGGAGCGCTCGCCGAGATAGCGCGTGAAACGCTGCGTCACGATTTTCGCTCGATTCAACCGCAAGAAGCGCGCATCATACTCATGGATGCTGCACCACGCGTGCTGCCAGGATATCCTGAGGACCTCTCCGCGCACGCGGCACAGCTAATACGGCGGCTCGGCGTTGAAATCATGACGGGCGCTGCCGTGCGTAATATCGATGCTGATTCTGTGACTTATGAAATGAGCGGATCTAAAGGTGATAACGGATCTAAAGGTCCGTTGCTACAAAGAATCGCTACTAAAACCGTATTGTGGGCTGGTGGCATCACAGCGACCAACTTCGGAAGAACGGTGGCTGCTCGAACGCAAGCGCAGACTGACAAATCAGGCCGTATCAAAGTGCTCGCCGATCTTACGATTCCCGGGTTCCCCAACATCTACGTGGTCGGCGATCTTGCACTCGCGATTCGGCCCGATGGCAGAGCGCTGCCGGGCGTCGCGCAAGTTGCCATTCAGCAAGGCGCCTATGCAGCACGCGCGATAAAGATACGATGCCGCGGACCCATCGAAGTCCCAGCGTTTCGCTACTTCGACAAAGGCGATATGGCTGTGATCGGCAGAGCTGCAGCGGTTGCAAACATCTTCGGAATGCATTTATGGGGACTCCCCGCATGGCTCATTTGGCTGTTTGTTCACCTCCTTAATTTGGTCGAGTTCCAAAGTCGCATCCTCGTCTTCATTCAATGGGGGTTTTTGTATCTGACATACAGCCGCGGCGCTCGGCTTATCACTGGTGCAGACCCCGAAGAGTGCCCGCCGCCATGATGCTGGCAGATGAGGACCTGGGGGACTCTCTCAGCTCGCGCAAGCCAAATAGACTTCTAATTTTTCTTAGCACGCTGTCGCCAATCGCCGTTCTCAATAAGCGGCGCGGCTGATGCGTCGCGATTGTATACGTACACCCACGCGCGCACGATCGCTCCATCGTGGCCATGCACGTCTCGCACGCTACGCACGTAGACGCTGTGCTGCGGATCAGCCGGGTCGAACTCCTCGAGATCATCAAGTGATTCAAGACTCGCTGCGACGTCTTCAAGAAGATAGATCTCGCCGCTGACCTTACCGTTGCCATCGAGCAAGCCGGGATAACGGCCTAAGGCGACAAGCCGGCCGGCAATCCAGCCGTCGCCGATAAACGTCGCGCTTGCCAAGTAATGATGAAGGTCAAAGCCGCGCATCAATCCGCCATAGACGAAAATGAAAGCGGTGTCAACTGTCCTTTTGTCCGCCAAGGAACGAGCTGCTGCCACGGGCAAGCATTCGCGTCCAGAGCTTCATTCCACCCGCAGGCAACAAATGATTATCCGCGCCAACCACTTGACTAAGACCTTTCGCACCCGGCGGCGCAAGAATGGCGTCATTGGTACGCTGACATCGCTCTTTTCGAGCGCATACGATGATAAAGCGGCGGTTAAGGACGTTTCGTTCGAGCTCGACGCGGGCGAACTCGTTGGTTACATTGGACCAAACGGAGCCGGCAAGTCGACGACCATCAAGATGCTCACGGGCATTTTAGTGCCGACAAGCGGCGATTGCACCGTCAACGGAATCGTGCCGTGGCAGCAGCGCACGGCAAATGGCCGACAGATTGGCGTCGTGTTTGGGCAGCGCACGCAGCTCTACTGGGACCTGCCGCTCAGCGAATCCTACGAGTTGTTGCGCGCCATTTACGGCATCCCAGCCGACGTGTACAAGCGAAACCTGCGCGAATTCAGCGAGATTTTGGGTTTGGACGAGTTTATTCGCACGCCCGTCCGTCAGCTGAGCTTGGGCCAGCGCATGCGTGGCGACTTCGCGGCTGCGATGCTGCACGAGCCACGGGTTGTGTTTCTCGATGAGCCGACAATCGGTTTGGACGTCGTCGCCAAAGAGGCAATTCGCGGTTTTATCGCGCGAACGAACCGCGAGCGCGGCACAACCTTTATCTTAACCACGCACGACCTCAACGATGTCGAAAAGTTGTGCGACCGAATCATCCTCATCGACCACGGGCAGAAACTGTATGACGGCAGCATCGAGGCTATTAAGCGCCGGTATGGCCGCAATCGCATTCTCACTGCAGAAATCGAGGACTACTGCAAGGAGTGCGACATTGAGATCGCCGGCGTGCGCCTTGTTTCCGCGCAGGGTAACCGTATTACGTTCGAGTTCGACCGCGAGCGCGTCCGGGCTGACGAGCTCATCATCGCGCTCGCGGCGCGTTACGAGCTCAAGGACGTGACCGTTGCAGAACCTGAACTTGAGACGATTATCCGTGAGATCTACATTAAGGGTCTTGGGCCGGAGCCGGTCGCGGCAGGGGCGGTAACATGATCGCTGCGCGCGCGCGAACAATGTTGCCTGCCATCAGTATCGGTTTCGCTCTCGTATTAATGGCCGCCACGTCCCCGACGCCGTTACCGCAAGTCGTGACGCCGTCACCCGTTCCCTCGCCGCAAGCGTCTTCGGCTGCAACGCCAAACGTGTCGGCGCCAGCGGGCGCGGCATCGGCGACGCCGCAACCCGAGCTGTATCACGAGGCCCCGGATCTTAACAAAGGGTTGTGGGTGCGGGGGCCCAACCTGCCTTCGCCACGTCAAGATGCGGCGGCGGCTGTTCTCGCCGGGCGCATCTATGTCATTGGCGGTTTCGGTCCACGCAGTCAACAGATGGACACGACGCTTGTGTGGGAGCCGCAGATCGTGCCGGGCGAGCCACGCGGCGAGGCTGAGCGTGCCGGCTCGCGGATCGGCGTGTGGACCTACGCTGCGCGCATTCCAGAGCCGGTCGATCATGCGGCGGCGGCCGTCGTCGGCAGTTCCATTTACGTGGCTGGTGGTCGCATTGAAAATCTCGTGACCAACAAGTTTTGGAGATACGACGCAGGCACTGATAGCTGGAGCGAGTTGCCTTCGATGCCCATACCGCGCTTCGGCCCGGCGATGCAAGCGTTCGGCCAGCGGCTCTATGTTGTCGGAGGCGCGATCTCCCATGGCCGGGATGCGACGAGCATGATGGTCTACGACATACCCACGGGCACGTGGAACGTCTACGAGTACGCGACCGGCGGTGAGCGAGCAGCACTTGCATCGGCCCTCATTGACAATAAGATCGTCTTTGTCGGGGGTCGCAACGACGAAGAATACAATCTCCCGTATTGTGATCTGTTCGATCCCATTCGTGGCCGTTGGCAAACCTGCATGGGCCTACACCAGCCTCGTTCTGATTTCGGTCTGAGCGTTGTGAGCGGCCGCTTAATCGCGACCGGTGGCGAAAACCTGCGCGCATATCAGCCAACCCAGACGAGTGAAATATCTGAACCTGGAATCAATGGCTGGTTAAGCGGCCCGTGGTTGCCGGGTCCGCGCCACGGCATGGCGCAAGTCACGCTGGGGAACGTCGTGTGGGTCATCGGCGGCGCGTCAACAACAGGCACCGCTCCCTCGTCGCTTGTGCTGCGCTACGTCAGTCCGATGATCAGGATCAGGTTCCGCAAGGACCACCCCTAAAGTGGCAGCGGGCGCATATCTCGAGTTCGCAAAGGTCGCGTTCTCTCGTGAAGGCACGTACAGGCCACAGGTCTTTACGCACATTGGGTCCGTCGTGTTGCGAGTTTTCCTGCTGTCGATGTTGTGGACGGCGCTTTACCGCAACAACGGTCCGCGCGAAGGTATTTCGCTGTCGGCAATGATTACGTATGCAACGCTGGCGTTGCTGCTCGATCTCATCTACGGCGTCAACGGAGCGTACGTCATTCGCGAGAAGATCCGGGAAGGTTCCATCGCTATCGATCTGATGCGGCCCATATCGGTGCCGCTCTACGTTCTCGCGGACACGGTAGGCCAGACCTCATTTGCAGCGCTGCAGATCATTCCGGCGCTCCTCTTGTCCCTGTTGATCGTGCACGTCGATGCGCCCGTCTCCGCCCCTGCCGCGCTCGCCCTTCCGTTGAGTATCGGGTTAGGATTCATGGTGAATTTCTTTCTCGACCTGATGATGGCAACTATTACGTTTTGGACGATGGAGATCTTTGGCGTTCAGTTGATGATGCAGTTTATCTCGTCGTTGTTGTCTGGTTCGCTCGTGCCGTTGTACTTTTTCCCGCCGGGTATCGTGCAGCAGCTGGCGTTTGCATCCCCATTCGCGGCAATTTACAATGCGCCGTTGTCGATCTACATCGGAAAAGTAGCAGGCAATCAGATCTGGGGAATGCTTGGGTTTCAGCTCCTGTGGGCAGCGATCTTCGGCGTGCTGGCGATGGCGCTCTGGCGTGTCGGTGAACGACGCGTGGTGATTCAAGGTGGCTAATCCATACGCCGCAACGTACCGTCAGTTCTGGCGGCTCAACACGCTCACGCTGCTTGAGTACAAACTAAATTTTTTTATCTGGCTATTTTTCACAATCGTGTACCACGGTATCGCGATCGGCACGATCTGGATCATGATGTCACGCTTCCCGTTGATGAACGGCTGGCACTGGCAAGAGGTGTTCTTCCTGTACGCGCTGTGGATGGTCGGCCACACGCTCAACAACACATTGTTTTTCACTGTCGGGAACGTGCCCGATCACATACGTGAAGGCGACTTCGACCGCTTCCTCGTGCGTCCGCTCGATCCGCTCTTTCAGGTGCTCTCGCAACCCGGACAGATCTGGCCGGACGAGCTCGCCGTTGCCCTTATCGTCTTTGCTGTCGCGCAAGGAGTCGTGCATCTGCAATGGACGCTTGCCTCCACCACGCTCCTCGTTCTTGCTTTTGCAGGTGGGGCGCTCATCGACTTCGCGGTGCAGCTCGCCGTGGCAACGCTCGCATTTTGGGTCGTTCGGCTGGATACGCTGCGCTGGGTCGTCATGTCGCTCGAAAACGATTTCACGCGCTATCCGCTCTCGATCTACAAACGCGCAGTGCGGATCATGCTCGCCTACATACTTCCGTTTGCATTCATGAATTATTTTCCAGCCACAACGCTGCTGCACAAAACCGCCGAGACCGGCTATACGATCAACCCGGCACTCGGATGGTTCACGCCCGTCGTCGGCGTCGTGTGGTTTCTGGGAGCGTATCTATTTTGGCGAGTTGGACTAAACCACTATAAGGGAACCGGCTCATAGCGCCACGCGATCCATTAGCCAGCGATAGTAGGTTTGCCGCGGCGACTCATTGAGGCGCGGCCAGAGCAGTAAACCGCACAGCCGGCAGGCAAGCTCGGAGTCCCCGTATCCCAACGTTGGATACCAAAAGCTGCGCCGCTCCAAGTTCGGCGACGCGCACTTCGGACAGATGTGAGTAAGAATTGACTCCGCTAGCACGCCCACCCCTTATTTGAGGTTTCCGCGATTTCCTTGGCGAAGAGCGGCTCGGAACACCACGGAGGTTGTATGTCGTTTCATACCATCATTGAGCCGTTTCGAATCAAGGTGGTCGAGCCCATACGTATGACAAGCCGTGCGGAGCGAGAAAAACTCCTCAGTGCAGCGGGCAACAACGCTTTTCTGCTGCGCGCCGACGACGTGATTATCGACCTGCTCACCGATAGCGGCACGGGCGCCATGAGCGCCGAGCAGTGGGCGGGCATCATGCGCGGCGACGAATCGTATGCGGGCGGCCGATCCTACTATCATTTCGCCGACGCGGTGCGCAATATTTTCGGCTTCAAATATGTCCTGCCGGTTCACCAGGGCCGCGCCGCCGAGCGCATCTTGTTCTCCACCGTCTGCAAGCCTGGCGACGTCGTTCCCAATAATACCCATTTCGACACGACACGAGCGAACGTCGAGCACGTCGGCGCCGTGGCGGTCGACCTTCCTATCCCGGAAGGACTCCAGCCCGCGGCCCTCCACCCGTTCAAGGGCAATATGGATGTCGCTGCGCTGCGCAAACTTATTACCGAGGTTGGCCGGGAGAAAATCCCACTGGTCATGTTGACGATAACGAATAACGCAGGCGGCGGTCAGCCTGTGTCGATGGAGAACGTCAAAGCGGTGCGGAGCGTCTGCAAAGAATTTCAGCTGCCGCTCTACATCGACGCATGCCGCTTCGCCGAGAATTGCTGGTTTATCCGCGAACGCGAAAAAGCATACGAGCACAAAAGCGTTCTCGACATCGCGCGCGAGTTATTTTCCTACGCCGATGGCGCGACGATGTCGGCGAAGAAAGATGGCCTGGTCAATATTGGCGGCTTCCTTGCCACCAACGATGAAGCGCTCGCCAAGCTGGAGGAACGACTGCTGATTCTCACCGAGGGGTTTCCGACGTACGGCGGCCTTGCGGGGCGAGATCTCGAGGCGATTGCGATTGGCTTGCACGAGGTCGTCGACCACGACTACTTGCGCTATCGCATCACCTCGACCGCCTATCTCGGCAAACATCTTGCGGACATCGGCTACCCCATCGTGCAGCCGCCTGGTGGGCACGCGATCTACGTTGATGCGGCGGCTCTTTTACCTCACATCCGCCCAAATCAGTTTCCGGCGCAGGCGCTGCTCTGCGAGCTCTACCGCACGGGCGGTATCCGCGCAGTTGAGATTGGTAGTCTCATGTTTGGAAAGACCGATCCAGGCAGCGGGGAAGAGATCGTCGCTCCTATTGAGCTCGTGCGCATGGCGATACCACGGCGGGTCTACACGCAAAGCCACGTCGACTACGTCATCGAGGTCATGGCTGATGTCTACAAGCGGCGTGAAGACATCCGCGGTTTGCGCCTTGTGTGGCAGTCGCCGCCGCTACGCCATTTCACCGCCCGGCTGGAGCCATGCTAACAAGGCAAAGAAAGTGAATCTGACTGCCCGACGGTACAGGGCACTCGCCCTTGCGCTCTGTGTTGTGGGGGGCATTAATGTTTCAGGCCCTCGGGTTCGGGCAGCAGAGACGAACCTGCCGTTCGGACAGAAGCCCGAGCCGATATCGTTAACCTTGACCCAGCTCCGATCCGTCGTAAGCAACGCATACGGGCCACAGCCGGGGAGCGACGATCGAATTACGCTCGACGGCAAGGTGACGGCGGCCTTCGGGTTTTCGCTTGCGTACCGGGCTATATATCAAGGCGACGATTATTTTGAATCAGTAACCGCTGATAGTTTTACGGAAGCCAGCGGACGTTACAAGGGACAGCGATGGCTTCAAAATCAGAACGGTGTCATTGCTCTCCGGAAGTTTCGTCACTCGCCGACTGATGTCGATGGACGTCTGCTGTGGCGTGAGCTGTTTGTTTCAGGCAACGACGTCGAAATCGTCGGAGAGATCAAAGCACCGCAGCCAGCGTACGTCGTTCGAGTGACTCCCAAAGACGAGCCGATCGTCTGGCTTGCCTTTGATGTCCAGACTGGATTGCTAGATCTGGCCCAGGTAGATTTTGTCGAAGGGCCGTCGAACTTCGCCTTCACCGAATATCATCAGCAAACCAGATTTATGATACCATCCCAATACACCGAGACCGACGCAAGTGCGACCGCCACGATAACCGATACGGTTGTCTCACTCTCGCGCACGGCGGTGCATGATGACAGCAGCGTTCGTATCCCGGTCAGCCGACGGTTGGTTGAGTTCCCTGCAGGAGTCGACAAAGTCACGATTCCGATGCACATGGATCTTCACCAGATAATCGTCCGGGTTTTTATCAACGGGCGCGGTCTTGATTTTATCCTCGACACGGGAACTTCGGGAATCCTCATCGATCGAGACGTCGCGAGGGAACTCGGCCTGCAAGAAGCTGGACCCGTATTTAGGACAAGCAAAGGCAAACCCGTACGCTCATTTGTTTCTTGTCCACGGCTGGATGTAGGTCAGCTGAGCATGCACAATATCCTTTTAGAGCAAGCGGAGTTTCAGTTGCAACCGCAGGCTACGGCCAAGTACGTCGGACTGCTCGGATACGATTTCATTCAAGCTGTCGCATTGAAGATAGATTTCGAGCACGATAGTCTCGAGGTTGTGCTACCCGAGCGCTTCAACCCTCCGACAGGAGCCAACCCAATCGATATCCGGTTAGACGATGGCGTGCCCACGGTTACCGCCGACGTGAGCGGCAAAGTTGCCAACAATATAATGATCGACACGGGCTCTGATCAACCGTTAGTATTTTCTCGATTTGTCAAAGAGCAAGGTTGGCCAATGCCCGACCTCAAGGGTCCTGGCGTGACGTATCTGTACTATCCTCTGGCGACGGGAAAGGTTCCGGTCGCCTTGGTTCGACTCAACAGGGTCAGACTCGGCGACTACTATTTCGGTGGTATGATCGCTTACATCACCTATAATGCGCCGAAGTTTGAGGTTCCAGAAACTGACGGCATCATAGGAACGAGCATTCTTCTATTCTTTGATGTGTACTTCGACTATTCTCACTACAAAATGTACTTGGCTGAGAACTCGCTATTTAAAAAGGATGCGGGGGGAAAATAAAAATCGGCGAGCCGTTTACTATTGAAGAGTACGTCCGCTGGAGTGACGTCGACGCGGCAGGCATCGTCTGCTATGGAGCATTCGTCCGCTTTGTCGAAGTTGCCGAAACCGAACTATTCCGCGCGGCAGGCATGCCCTACAGCAAGGTATTCGATACGTTCAACTGTTGGTTGCCGCGTGTACACTTCTCGGCAGATTTCCACGCACCGGCTCGCCTGGACGAAAAACTGCGCGTGAGCGCTGCCGTGAAAGCGCTGGGGCTGACCTCGATCACGTTGGGTTTTGATGTCGACAACCAGGCGGGTACGCGTATCGCTGAATTTAAGGTCGTGCTCGTCTGCACCGATCGCACGACATTATCCAAACGGCCTCTCCCCGATGAGTTGCGTTCGGCGCTCAGCCGCTTCGCTTAGGGCTTTCCTGCGAGATACCGCCCATGCAGAAGCCGCATGGTTCCATCCCGACCTCATGGGCTTGAGCCTCAGTCAAATTTAATATCGTCCCGCGCCCGTCAAGCTTCCCATGACACGGGCTTCCCGGAGCGTGATAGACACGATCTCCAATGATGCACACCACATCCACGCAGATGGGTTTCAACCCCCTGGCCGAGCGGGCCTGGCCACCTAGCGGAACGCCGGGATGGTAGTTTTCGTTATGTACGTGCGATGCTCAAAGTGAAGATTGCTCAAATACCGCCGATAACCGTGAACGTGACATCATGACTTTACAGACGCTGCCGGCCACAAGTCGTTGGAATCTGTTTAAGATCGAGGGGCAGTTGGATTTTGCCGCAGCCCCGATGATCCAGACAGCGCTATTGCATGCTGCAGAGCTCGATCACAGCGACTTGCTGATCGATCTTGAAGACTTGGCGACCGTTGATGAAATCGGTGTCTCGAAACTCACCGCAGTCGTGAAGCGCATGGCCGCGGAACGACCTTCCATTCAGATCGCATTTGTCGCCAAGGATTCGTGGCTCGCTGACGTTCTCGGTCGGACGCAGCTACCGAAGCCCGTGATCATTTTCCGTAACGGTTCAGACGCGCTCAAGGCGATCGGGCTGCACGAAGCGGCCTAATGTTGCAACGGATCTTTAGATCCGTTCCACGCCCGAGTAAGAAATCAAAAGGACGGCTACGGCCGTCCTTTCTGAGTTTATTCCTCGCTTCAAATCTCCGTGATATGCGCTTTGCCGAACATGTGGCGAACCACGCGCACGTAATGAAGATCGGTCGGAATCGGACATCTATAACGCGTTATGGTCTCAACCGGATTTATTTCAAGCCAGCCCTTGAGGCAATGCGTAGTCGGTTTATCTCGCTGTTGCGTAAGAACGCCGCGCGCGACGACCAGCTCGTTGCGATCCAGGTGCAGCGATCTGGATGAAATATTTCATTGACGTGAATCGTCGCGGCGCGGCGATTTGTGCGAAAAATACCCAACCACTTCGATCTTACTGCCGATCGGCACGCGCTCCAGATCTGATCGCGACGCGCTGATCCGGTAAAACGGCATGCATCGGCACGGGCGTGGGCCCAGTGTAGTGATGCGCCAGTGCGGCAGATGAACTGAGCAGCAGGGCAGACGAAATCGCCGCCAGGGCGGCGCTTATTGCGACAAGTCTTAACATCGGGGGCAGCTTGGGCCAGGGCTAAAGTGAGGCCTGTCAAAGACTGTGGTCTATGACACAGCCACCACTTGCGCAACGGGTAGCGCGAGGCGATTCGGTAACCCGGCACCATCGCTATGATGCTGCAGACATTGCCGATTTCGCGCATCGCGCAGGCGATCACAATCCCGTGCATGCCGACCACGCTGCGGGTGCTGCTTCACGATTCGGCAAGCGCATCGCGGCGGCAGAACATACGATTTCACTCATGCTTGGACTCGCGGCCTCATGGCTGGCGGAGCGGGGCACGGCGATCGGTCTGGGATGCTCGTTCCGATTCACCGCAGCCGTTCGCGAGGGTGACACGCTCGAACTCATATGGCGGGTGACGGACACCTATTTCAAAACGTCGCTCGGCGGCGTTATCGTTTGTTTCGAAGGTAGCGCGACAAATCAAGACGGCCTCGTCGCGATGACGGGTAAGCTTGAGATGTTACTGCAGGAATAGTCGGCCGCGAGTCTTCGCTGACTGCAATGAGGGCAGGCCCGCTACAGCGTTCGTCGAATATGGCTGGTCTGATGAAAGAACATAAACCGTCGAGATCTTTCGGCGATATCGATCAGTTATTGGATCGGGTCGGCAACAAATATCTGCTCGTCAACGCAGCCCGCGTGCGCGCGCAGCAGCTCGTCAATCACGACGAGCCAGCAGTTGAAGGCTCCAATCCCGAAAAAGCTGTGAGCACCGCTTTCGCGGAAATTGCTGCAGACAAACTCGATATCGAGATCAATCCAGAGCGCGTCCGCCCTTAACGCCGC
>Ga0207416_1004542_pt1 | contig 11936 bp, 12 predicted proteins | sample PaiPotPPM11metaG_FD_184107 | JGI IMG/M metagenome (GOLD analysis project Ga0207416, IMG submission 184107) | Iron sulfur acid spring bacterial and archeal communities from Banff, Canada, to study Microbial Dark Matter (Phase II) - Paint Pots PPM... ...
TCTGGCTGCTGGAGTCCGTCGCCGGCATCCTCTTCCTGATCTGGCTGAACGTGCGCGGTATCAAGATTTCCACCGATTTCAACGGCATCATCGGCACCATCGCGATCATCGCGCAGACCGGGATCGTGGTCGCCGGCTTCGTCCTGGTGTGGTATCCGGAAATGGTCGCTCACGAGTTCCTCTTCGACCTCGCTGAGCCAGTTCGCCTTCGGGTCTACTGGCGATCATCGCCTTCGTCGGGCTGGAGACGATCTCACAGGTCGCCCAGGAGACGCGCCGGCCAGCCACCATCATCCCGCGTATGCCTTCGGCGCCACCACAGGCTACCTGCTCGTGTTCATCTCTCTCTTCGTCCTGCGTTTCAACGATCCCTTCACACCGCGGCCCTACATGATGCCATTGAACATCCAGATCCGCTACAAGGGTCGCCAGGTCTGGTTTCCACTTCTAGGCATGCTCGGCTTCCTGGGCGTGCTCTTCTTTCTCGTCATGGTCTTGCTCACCCACCAGTACGCCCGGATCGTCGGCCCCATCTGGGTGCTCGGAGCCGTTGCCCTCTTCGCGATCTATCGACGCAAGTGCGGCCTGCCGATGTTCAAGACACTGGACCGGGACTGGGTGACGGCCACGCGCCGCGTGCTGCTCGACGCCGAAGAGTACAAGTCGTTGGCAGGAGTACGACGCGGCGCTCGAGGAGCACCGTGCCCAGATGGGCGGCGGCCGAGCTTCGGCACCGGCCGACGTACCGCTGCACCCGCCGGCGATTACCTAGAAGCGGCGTCGCGCTGGCGCACGATCTCGTAGAGGAACACGGAACCGGCTACCGCGGCGTTGAGCGAGGCGACCTGGCCGAGCATCGGCAGGCGGAGGACGGCGTCGCACTTCTTGCGCAGGAGCTGGTGCATCCCCTCACCCTCGGCACCAACGATCAGGACCAGCGGCCGGCGGTAGTCGAAGTCGGTGTAAAGCGTTCCGCCCTCTCCCGCGAGGCCGAGGATCCAGAAGCCAAGCCGCTTGAGGACCTCGGTCGCATGGACCAGGTTCGCCACCCGGGCGTAGCGAAGGTGCTCGGCCGCCCCCGCCGACGCCTTCACCACCGAAGGCGTCACCTCCGGCGAGCGGTTGTGGGAGAGGATTATGCCTCCGACGCCGGTCGCCTCCGCGGTACGGCTCAGTGTCCCGAGGTTCTGCGGATCCTGGAGGCTGTCCAGCATCAGGAGCACTGCATCCGGACGCTCGCTCAGAGCCTGGCCGGCCATCTCCTCGAGGTCCCAGTACTTACGTCGCCCCACGTACGCCACCACGCCCTGGTGGGCTTCCGAGTGAGCTATGTCATCAAGTTGGTGTCTGTCAGCCGACTCGATGGTGAGCGTCTGCTCCGTAGCGAAGCGACGGAGCTCAACCAGCCGCGGCTCCTCGCGCAGGTTGTCGGCAAAGAGCAATCGCCGCACCGGGCGGCCGGCGCGAAAGGCTTCCAGCACCGGGTTACGACCGTAAATTATGTCCGGCGGACGGGGCATACCTACGCGCCTAGGAGGAGCGCTTCCAGCGAGGGCCGTCCTTGGTGTCCTCGAGCTGGATGCCCATGGCCAGCAGCTGCTGCCGGATCTCATCCGACCGCGCGAAGTTTCGAGCGCGACGAGCCTCCTCTCGCTCGGCGATCAGCGCCTCGACCTCGGCATCGACGGCCTCGTCTGGAAACTCGATGACGTCAAGAACGCGGTTGGCGTGATGCAGGAAGGCGATGGCGGCGGCCCGCTCGCCCCGGGTAACACTTCCCGCCTCGATACGCGTGTTGACGGCCTTGACGAACTCGAAGAGGTGGCCGGCGGCGGCGGGGAGGTTGAGGTCCTCGTCGAGCGCCGCATCCCAGCGGGCCCGAGCCTCGGGCGGCGGCCCCGCATCCGCGGCGACCGTTCCAAGGCGCACGGCGAACTCGTTCAGTCGTTTGACGGCGCTGTCAGCGCTCTTGAGCAATTCGGGTGAAAAGGCGAGCTGGCTGCGGTAATGGGCGCCCGTCATCAGGGCGTAGCGAATCGCCCGCGGCTGGTAACCCTCGGCCAGGACGTCCCGCAGCGTGGTGAAATTCTTGAGCCGCTTGGACATCTTCTCGCCGACCGCATCCTGGAGAAACTCAGCATGCAGCCAGAAGCGAGCGAAATGTTTGCCGGTCGCCGCCTCACTCTGGGCGATCTCGTTCTCGTGGTGAGGAAAGATGTTGTCGACGCCCCCGGTGTGGATGTCGAAGCTCTGGCCGAGGTACTTCATGCTCATGGCCGAGCACTCGATGTGCCAGCCTGGGCGTCCCGCGCCGAGCGGGGTCTCCCAGGCCTGCTCCCCCGGTTGCCTTGCCTTCCAGAGCACGAAGTCCCGTGGATCGTCCTTGCCGTAGTCATCGACGTCGACCCGCGCGCCCGCCTTCAGCCCGGCCACGTCCAGGTGAGCCAGCGCCCCATAGCGCGGAAAGGTGGCGATCCTGAAATAGGTGGAACCGTCGCTCACGTAGGTGTGCCCCTGCTCGCTGAGCAGGTCGATCAGGGTCACCATCTCGAAGATATGGTGGGTCGCCCGCGGGTACTGTTCGGCGCGCTCGATCCGCAGAGTGTCCAGGTCCTGGAAGAAGGCCTCGATGTAGGGCTCGGTGAATTCGTCGATCGTCTCGCCGCGATCGGCCGCCTTCTTGATGATGCGGTCCTCGACATCGGTGAGGTTCATCACCTGGGTGACGCGATAGCCGCGCTGCATCAACACGCGCCGGAGCATGTCTTCGAAGAGGAAGGTCCGGAAGTTGCCCAGGTGGACGAAGTCGTGGACGGTTGGGCCGCAGGTGTACATCCGGACATGGCCTACCTCGAGTGGCGCGAATGGCTCGATCGCGCCTGACATCGTGTTGTGTAGGCGCAGGCCGCTCATGGCAGCTCGCGCAGCAGCACCACCGCCTGCGCCGCCAGCGCCTCCCCGCGACCGATCGCCCCCACGTGGTCGGTTGTCGTCCCCTTCACGCCCACGGCTGCCGCGTCGACGCCGAGCGCCGCCGCCAGGTTGCTGCGGATCGCCTCTCGATAGGGCGCCACCTTCGGCGCCTGGGCAATCAAGGTGACATCCGCGTTCTCCACCGCCCAACGAGCACGACGGCAGTGCTCGGCCACCTCGCGCAGCAGGTCGAGGCTGCGCGCATCTTTGTAGCGGGGATCGGTGTCGGGGAAGAGGGTCCCGATATCGCCGATGCCGGCGGCGCCGCAGAGCGCGTCAATCAGCGCGTGGCAGATTACGTCCGCGTCGCTGTGGCCGCTCAACCCGAGGTCCCAGGGAAGCTCGACGCCGCCGAGGATGAGCGGCCGGCCTACCTCGAGCCGGTGTAGATCGAAACCGCTACCTACACGCACACGGGGCCGGCGGCAAGCAGGGCCTCGACCATCAGAGCGTCCTCCCGGGTGGCGACCTTGAGGTTGCTGTAGGACCCTGAGAAGACCTTGACCGGCTTGCCCAGCTTTTCGATCAGTTCCGCGTCGTCCTCGACCACGATCCGCTCCCGTACCGCCTTTAAGTGGGCTTCAAGGATCCAGTCGAAACGAAAGACCTGCGGCGTCTGAATCTGCATCAGGTCGGCCCGCTCCACGGTGCCATGGACGAAGCCGGAGCTGTCGACGTGCTTGTAAGTGTGGCGAACCGGCACCGCGGCGGTTGCGGCGCCAAACTGGCGGGCCGTTTCCAGGCCTTCGTGGATAAGGTCGTCGCTGACCAGGGGGCGGGCACCGTCATGAATGAGGACGAAGTCCGGCGGGCTCTGGCGGAGGCTCTCCAACCCGAGGCGGACCGAATCCTGGCGTCGTTCGCCCCCGAGCTGGATATCGATCGGCTTGCGCCAGCCATCCGACTCGAGTTCGCGCGTGACCTGGACGAGATTGCGCTGCGAGACCATCACGATAATCCCGGTGATCTCGGGACAGCGGTCGAAGGCCTCGAGCGTACGGCGGATGAGGGAGCGGCCACCGACCGACATCAAAACCCTGGCGCTGGACTCCCCGTTGTGAAGCCCGGCCCCAGCGGCCGGAATGATCGCTTGTACCTCCACGAGTCACCCCTTTGTCTAGGTGGTTTGGTGGGTTGAAGTATACGGGGGAGGGGTCCAAATTGATCTGGTTCGGAAGCTGTTCATTGCCCAGAGCGGTGAAGGTGTAGAGAGTCGCCCGTCCCGGGGCGTAGGCCCTAAAGGACATGGAGCTCAGTGGTGCGCTCGAGGTCAACTGCGGCTCAAGGCAAGTTGAAACGGGTCGAATGACGGCCGGATCGGAAGAACGCCCGTAGTGTTGCGAATACGCATCGACGACGTAGCGAACGGTCAGGGTGGCGCCCCGCTGTACCGTAACAGTCGATCCGTTCTTGTCCCAGGACACCAGCGTTCCTGGTGCCCGCGGCGAGATGCAGGGCTGCGCGGCCGCGAGGTTCGGTAACTGCAAAATCGCCAGCGCTATGAGGCTCAGCGCAATCAGTTCAACCAGGACAAGTACTCGCGCCAGCCAGCGCGGCACCGGCCGGCGTGGAGGCCCCGCTTCCCAGGGCTGATGGCGAGATGGCTGTTCATCATGCCGGCTGCAATTACAACGACACCAAAGGGCCGTGCCCGGCGCCCTTGTTACAGGCGGGCGGCAATTATGTTGGCTCGGTTGAGATCGGCGGGCGTCGTGATTTTGATGTTTCCCTCCTCGCCCGCGATGACCCTGACGAGGCCCCCGGCCCACTCGATCACAGAGGCGGTATCAGTTCCGAGGTACCCCGCCCGGGCGGCTTTGTTGTGCGCCTCCAGCAGCCAGGTCGCATCAGCCACCTGCGGGGTCTGGACCGCGTAGAGATTGGCCGGATAACCGACAACTGTTGCCCTTTCTACGACGGCCGTGCTCGGAGGCATGGGCAGGCCTGGGATACAGGCCTGGACCTTCGCCATCCCGACGAGGAGGCGCTTGACCAGGTCCGCGCTGGCGAAGGGTCGGACGGCGTCGTGCACGAGCACGGTCTGCACCTCTCCAGCGTCGATCCGGGCTGAGAGGGCTGCGATACCGGCGAACTCGGAGCGATGGCGCAGGTCGCCTCCGGGGACTACCCGCGAGACCTTGGGGAAACGCGACTTCAAGGAGTTACAGGCGGCAACGTCGGCGGCGCTAGCAACCACGACCACCTGCTCGACGCCCGGGCAGCGCTCGAAAAGCTGGAGCGACCATTCGAGGATAGGGCGGCCCCCTACCTCCAGGAAGATCTTGTTGACGGACGCCTTCATCCGGGTGCCCCGGCCGCCGGCGACAATTATCGCGGCCGCCCTCATGGGGCGGTCGATACGTGGATCGGCAAACCGCCGCCGCGGAGCAGCTCGAGCGGGTCAAGGGCGGAGCCCGCCGCGACCCGGTCCAGGGCGGCTGTCAGCGCTTCTCGGGAAACCAGCCACGGCCCGGTCAGGGTGACGAGATTTTCGCGAGGCACCGTGCGGAGGACGAAGCCGTCAACCACCTCCTTGCAGGTGTCGCTGACCGCCACGCCAACGACGTTTACAGGGGCGTCCGGATCCACTATGAAGGCGGGAACGGAAGGCGCCCCGATCAGGAAGCGGCTCGCCTGCGGTCGGGCATCGAGGGCGGCCCGCAGGTCGGCGAGGAAACGGTCACCGAACTCGATCTGAAGGACGGCCGGCTCAGTGACCGGTGCTGCCACCCTGGATCTTTCGCAAGGGCTTCGGCCGGCGCTCCAACGTGGACTCGCTCGCGGGCGTGGCGAAGATCATCCGCCCAGCGGCCGTCTGCAGCACCGAGGTGACCACCACCCCGATCGTCTGGCTCATGTACTTTCGACCGTTTTCGACCACGATCATGGTGCCGTCGTCGAGGTAGCCGACCCCCTGGTTGGGCTCCTTGCCGTCCTTGATCAACTGGACGTTCATCTCCTCACCTGGGATGACCACCGGCTTGAGGGCATTCGCCAGGGTATTCAGGTTCAAGACCTTGACTCCCTCCAGCTGGGCCACCCGGTTCAGGTTGTAGTCGTTGGTCATGATGGCGGCGTTCCTCTTGCGGGCAAGCCGGATCAGCTTTATATCCACCTCGGGGACGTCCGGGATGTCGTCGTCGGTGAACTCGATATCGACCAGCGGCTCCTTCTGCAGCAGGTTGAGTACCTCCAGGCCGCGGCGGCCTCGGTTACGTCGCAGCGTATCGCTCGAATCGGCGATGTACTGCAACTCGGCCAGCACGAAATGGGGCACCAGCATATGGTCTCGAAGGAAACCGGTCTGGGCGATGTCCATGATGCGGCCGTCGATGATCACGCTGGTGTCGAGCAAAACGGTGGCGGCCTGGTTCCTGGAGCCGCCGCCCACCGCTCCTGCCGCCCGGGCGGGACCGAGGACGAGGGCCATCATCTCGTTTCGCCGGTTGAGGCCGAGGGTGACGCCCCAGTAGGCGAAGACAAGGGCGACCATCAAGGAGATCACGAATCCCAGGTACCAGGGCAGCTTGGCGAGGAAGAGGCCGACCAGGGCAGCCAGAAGCAACCCGACCAGAAGACCAACGGTAGCCGCTACCAGGTCGGGTAGCGGTGTGACGTTTAGCTTATCTTCGAGCCAGAAGAAAGGCTTGGTCGTGACGTAGGGAAGCCCGAAGAAGCCGAAGAGCGCGCCGGCCAGGGCGGTCAGGAGTAGAACGACCGCTCTCAGCGTGTAGCCGTGGATGCTTGCTTCCGAGAGGATGAATGAGGCGTATTCGACGCCCGCTATGAGTCCCAACAAAAGGCCAAGAAGCCGGAAGACCCGTTCCACGCGCATGCAGATCACCTCCTTGTTCCAGGATCGGTGACCGAAGGACGGAAATCAGGCGTGCGAAGACGATCGCCATCGTGCGCTAATTAAAGCATGAAAATCGCGCCAGCACTGTGGCACGAGCATCGCAAAACCGCCAAGATCCGCCCGCTCGCGGAAGCTGCCCTCTGGCTGGCCGTGGTCGGCCTGCTAATCCTGGCCCTCAGAGGTCCAGGCCAGCCAGCGCCTGCTCGGGCAGCTGCCCAGGCGCCCCGGGCGACTCGCGTCGACCAAAGCGCCCGATTCTTTAACGGGGCCTGCCTCAAGCACGTTCTCGATTCGAGCGTCGGACGAACCGAGGAGCAGGTGGTCGCGGAGCTGACCCAGAGGTGCTTTATTTACAAGCCAAGGACGCCGGCGGTCGCTCCGAAGGCGCCAACCTGCGCCAACGCCTTTACCTGGGGCCCGGCCCTGGCGGCGAGCCCACGGACCGGCCCCTGTTTTCGCCAAAGCAGAGCCGGATTGCCTCCTGGATGGTCTCCGCCCGCCGCAGTTCCATTCCCTTCAGTTCCGTCGTCCGGATCTCGGCCGAGGTGGGGATGATGGCGCGCTTGAAGCCAAGGCGGTGCGCTTCGAGCAGCCGCCGCTCCAGCTGATTGACCCGTCGCAGTTCGCCACTCAGGCCAAGCTCCCCGATCGCGACCAGGTCTGCACCTGCTGGGAGGTTGCGGACATTGGAGACGACCGCGAGCGTCACGGCGAGGTCGACCGCTGGCTCGTTCACCTTGACGCCACCGGCAGCGTTGACGAAGATGTCCTGCTGCCCCAGTGAAAGGCCGGCGCGCTTCTCGAGAACCGCGACCAGCATGTGCAGCCGATTCAGGTCGATCCCGTTCACGGATCGGCGCGGCGGGGTGAAGGCTGTCGGGCTGACCAGGCTCTGCAGCTCGACCAGCAGCGGCCGGCTCCCCTCGAGGGCGACATGGACGACGTTGCCCACCTCGGTGAGTGAACGGTCCTGCAGAAAGGCCCGGCTGGGGTCGACCACCTCCTTCATGCCGCTGTCGAGCATCTCGAAGACCCCGATCTCGTCGGTGGACCCGAACCGGTTCTTCTGGCTGCGGAGAATGCGAAAGCTGTGATGGCGCTCGCCTTCGAGATAGAGGACGGTGTCGACGATGTGCTCCAGGACGCGCGGCCCTGCGATCGCCCCCTCCTTGTTGACGTGGCCCACCAGGAAGATCGGGATCTGGCTGCTCTTGGCCAGCAGCATCAGCTGGCCGGCGCACTCGCGGACCTGGCTGACGCTGCCCGGCGCGGACGTCACACCGTTCATGAAGACGGTCTGGATCGAGTCGATCACCGCCATCATCGGACGGGAAGCGGTCAGGTGCTCCATGATGTTTTCGAGGTCGTTCTCGGCAAGGACCATAAGCCGGTCTCCCGGGATACCCAGGCGCTGGGCGCGAAGCTTTAGCTGCTGGACTGATTCCTCCCCGGAGACGTAGAGCACCGGGCCATAGGTGGCGGCCACCTCGCTTGCCAGCTGCAGCAACAAGGTCGACTTGCCGATACCCGGATCGCCGCCCACCAGCACCAGTGACCCGGGCACGATACCGCCGCCGAGGACCTGGCTGAGTTCCCGCATGGCGAGGCGCAGACGGTTCGCCTGCGTGAACTGCACCTCCGCCAGCGGCATCGGCTGGGCGCTGGAAACGGTCCGACGCCGGAGGGTGGAGGATCGGCTAGATTCGGCAGCTGCCTGTTCCTCTACGTAGCTGTTCCAGTTGCCGCATTCAGGGCAGCGGCCGAGCCATTTCGAAGACTGGTTGCCACACTGCTGGCAGGCATAGACGGTGCGGGGCGCCTTCGTCTTCACAGTTCGGCGCTAACTATAGAAGGGGAGCGCGACAGCTGTCTGTCGCGCTCCACCTGGTTCCTGTGCAGGTTCTCTACTGCTGTCCGGCGAGAGCGGCTGCCTGGCGGATGAGGCTTTGGGCCTGGTCGATCCAGCCTTTGGCCTGCTGTTCATTGATCGGCTGGTTGTAGAAGGCGGCGCTATCTAAGGCAGCCTTGATCTGCGATGCGAGCGCGTTGCGCTGATCGGTCAGGTTCTGAATCGCATTCTCGAGCGATGCGTAGGTCGGCTCGTTGGTGCTCTTCAATGCCCGCGTCGATGCCTTCAGCAGGTTCATCCCGAACGATCCGAATGGAGAGTTAACCTGCTCGTAGACGCCGCCGAGGCGGAGCAGCGTCGCGCGGTGCGCGCGCAGCGACTGCGCGACCGCCTTACTGGTTAGCGCCTCGATCAACACGCGTCCGTCGTGGCCGTAGTCGTCCTTGAGGCCCGCCAGCTCGAGGATGGTGGGCCGGACGTTCGCGTGGTCAGTCCAGGTGGTGGAGTCGATGCCACGAGACTTGACGCCGGGACCGACAAGGCCGAGCCAGGTGTTTGCGATCTCCGGCTGGACGTCACCATGGTTCCAGGCGAATCCCGGATTGACACAGGGGTTTCCCCCGCAACTCGGCGGGAAGGTCTGGAAGAAGAAGTCGGGGTTGGCGAACATCGTGAAGGTCGGTGTCCGGCTGGGGTCGTTGTTGACCATGTGCAATGTCTGCTCGCCGACTGTATCTGCGAGGGCAACTGTCAGGGGCACCGCCTGACCGTTATTTACGTAGGGATCCTGCGCTGTTAGATTCCCGGTGTCTCGTTCGAGCTTCCGCACGGTGGGATCCGTCCGCGCCGGCTGGCCGTAGACATAGAACGCGGGCGCGTCGTCGAAATGGATGTCGAACCCGGGTTCACCGGCTGGCAGAAGCGCCTTGATGTTGGCGTTCACTTCACCGAGCTGATTGGAAGGGCAGGCCGACAGGTTTGCGCACGGGGTGTGCGAATAAGCGAGACTGCCGTCCGACTGCGGCGTACCGATACCGCCGGCGAAGTGGTCGCCCTCGTCCACGGTCACGGAAAAGAGCGTATTGCTCTGGTTGATGCCTTTGGCGGCGAGATGCTGCAGGAAGGCGGCGAAGGCGTCGTCGTAGGCCTTCAATTGCGCCTTGAAGTCGGCCTCGCCGGGTCCATCAGCATGACTCCGGTACGAGTCAGTAACCACGTTCGGCACATGGATGTCGTGAGCATCCGAGATGTAGGCGTAAGTAACCGGCACGCCAGCGCCCTGCATCTGCTCGACGTAGCCGAGGGTGTTCTTCGCCAGCATGCCGTCGAACCCCGGGAATCCACAGTTCTTATCGGGATCGGTGATCGGCTGACCGGCGGTGTCGTTGACACAGGGGTTGCCGCCTGTGATGGCTGGGTCGACGTACTTCGCGCCGAACAGCGCCTTGTATCCAACATATCCACCCGGCTCGTCCGGCAGCGGGTCGGGTCTCGCTGTGGGATTGGCCGCGCATTTGCTACTGGCGGCCTGGGCACAGTGGATCGCGATGCCGACGAAATCTGTCTGCGCAAGATGAGCATTCGTCGAGGCTTCGGCAAATTCTGACGAGCCTGGCCCGAATACTCGCGTGATGTCTCCGGTTGCGCTGGTGCTGGCATTTTCGAGCTCGATATTGGCTGTTGCAACTCCCCCGAAGTCACATCCAGATCGGGTGTAGGGGACCCAGGGTGCGGGCGTGTTCTTTTGCCCGTCGGTGATCATGTTCGGCAGCGGGTCGAGGCTGGGGTCAACAGCATCCGTCCAGTACTTGAAGGAACTGGTGAACCGCGGAATCTTCGTGCCCGGATAAAAGTCATAGCTATTGGAAACGGTCTGACCCTGGCGATCGGGATAGAGCCCGGTCAAGCTGCTCAGGATGCCTCCAGCGGTGTGGGAGATCAAGATTGTGTGGTCGTTCGTGAAGAGGGTGCCGTTTGATTGAAGGAAATTCAGCAGGTGCGGCATCTGCTCGAGGTCGGACGCGACATTCGGTCGGTCACGATTGAAATGCGTGTTGTCGAACTGGAGATAAATGACATGCTTGACTGCGCCTGGCAGACAACTGGCTGCCGCAGCAGCAGGTTTGCTTGCGGCGACACCGATGGATCCGAATCCGGCGACGGTGGCGGGCAGTAGAGCCAGCACCAGGAGCCTCGCAAACGCATGTTTGAACACGGGACGAACCTTCATCTCTCCTCCTTGGCCAATGACGAGTCCCCTCCGAGTCTGACTTCCGCCGGAGCCATTTCGGCGAAAAAACGATGAACCTTCGGTTAACGTGCGACGCAGCCTGGTGTGTATTGTGGCAGAGAAATGCGGATCGGTCTAGATGTCGCCCAGCACCAGCTCCAGTGGCCGGAGCTCCTCCGGCGGGTCAAGTTCGCGGAGGAACTTGGCTTTGACGGAGCGTGGGTCTTCGATCATTTCAAGCCGCTCTACGGTGATCCGAGCGGACCCTGCCTGGAGGGCTGGACCGTACTTGCCGGGCTGGCGGCGCAGACTTCCCGCATTCGGTTGGGGACCCTCGTCTCAGGAATCACTTACCGGCATCCGTCCGTTCTGGCAACCGAGGCCGTTACCGTCGACCAGATCTCGAATGGCCGGCTCGAGCTCGGTCTTGGCGCCGCCTGGAACGAACCGGAGCACCGTGAACTCGGAATTCCGTTCCCTGCAATCAAGGAACGCGCCGAGCGGCTGGAAGAGGGCATCGAGGTGATGCGCACGCTGATGACCCGGGACGTGGCCTCATTCAAGGGCCGTCACTATCAACTGGACCACGCGACTTACCATCCGCGCCCGGTCCAGCAACCCCATCCACCGATCTGGATCGGCGCCAGCGGAGAGCAACTTATGCTGCCGATCGTTGCTCGGCAGGCCAACGCCTGGCATGGCTTCGGATCTGCCGAGTCCATGGCCCGAAAGTCAAAGCTCCTCGATGACTATGCAGAGCAGGCCGGCCGAAACCCAAAAGACATCCTCCGCTCAAGCTCGCTATCGATTTCCGAAACCCTCGACCAGGCGCGGGGCAAAGCCGAGCGCCTCGCAGAAGCCGGCTTCGGCTACCTGGTCGTCAGCTGGCCCTCGGAGGGAGAGCGGAAGGTCGAACAGTTCGTGAAGACGGTGGCGGCGGCGGTCACCGCCGCCTAGCTCTCGTCTACTCCACACGCTGCCGGCCCGCATAAACGTTCAGTTGCCGTCCACGCAGGAAGCCGATGAGC
>Ga0207416_1004543_pt1 | contig 11933 bp, 9 predicted proteins | sample PaiPotPPM11metaG_FD_184107 | JGI IMG/M metagenome (GOLD analysis project Ga0207416, IMG submission 184107) | Iron sulfur acid spring bacterial and archeal communities from Banff, Canada, to study Microbial Dark Matter (Phase II) - Paint Pots PPM... ...
TTCCTGCACCTCGCCTCAATTCGGCTCATGCTTAGAAAACTTTGTAATCCGGCCTAAAGTGTCCGGACAGACTCTTAGACAAATCTGGAAGGTAAATATGGTTCTCCACGCTAGGAATTTCGGGGGTAAGCTTTGAACCCGCTCGTTGTGTGAGAAGTATTTTGGGAAACGCGGAACCAGCGACGGGCTCGAAGCCGCGCCAAGCCGATCTTACCTGCCCCAGGAATACATCCCAGTTGTTCGGCACTTCATTTCGCACGACCGCGTCAGCCAGTGCGTCAAGAAGTTGCGTACTTGCGCTCTTTGTCTCTGGATCAAAGAAAGGAGTACCTAGTTTGCGCATCACCGTAGCAAGACGGGCGTCTGTATCAAGACGATTCGCCAATTCTCCCGGCAACGGCCTAAGATGCGAAAACTGCCATTTCCGCCCCCTTCCCAACTCGATCGCCGGGACATGCCAACGATCTCCAGGACGGCACCAGTCAATGACGCCCCCCTCTTCCAGGCCGAGCCAAGATAAATTGCTCAGCATTCGCGCCAAAGGAGAGCGAAGGTTGGTAACAGAAAAATTGCCTTCGACTCGATTTATTGAAAGAGTTTCCCATCCCCCCTCCCAACGGCCACAGCTTCCAAGGACAACGTCCATCATTGCCAACCGCGCAGCCTCGGTAAGCTCCATGTATCTATCGAGCCCGGGAAGCGAGTAGACACGTTGCACCTGGTAGGTGCCGTAATTGTAAGTGGGTTGAGCTTCCTCTCGAGCAAACGTCCGGTAGGCATTCCAGTCACTGTCTGACCAAGCGGGCGGCGGAGTCTGCGGTAACTGAAAGTTGTGCTTGCTCGCCTGGAAGCGACTCGTCCAAGCCGTTGGCTCTATTGAAATCAAACGTAGCCCATCAAACACACCAACGTGCTTGAGGAGATGGACGTGCACGGTGCCGCTTCCTGCCCACTGTTCATCGCTTGGTGGCAGCAGCAACCTATTTCTTGCTTCCCGCGTCCCAGGTGATCTAACCAGACGCAGGAAGGTCAGAGTTACCTCTCCCAATGTATCTGGCCAGCCTGGCCCGAAGGCGGTCTCTTCGAGAGGATACCACCCCCCCCTGCAAGGCGCGGGAAGGCTTTTGAGCTGCTGGAGAGATTTTTCACCCTTGCCACGTTCAACCAAGTGCGCCATCAGACGGAGCGCCCACAGCAAGATGTCACGACACAGTGTGGCATCGGGGCTGCCGAGCGGAACCGGCAGGGTAGGTGTCCTCGAAGCCAGAACATCCTTTAGAATTTCATCGCGCCTAAAGGGGTTAACTAGTTTGGAGTCGAGCAGCAATTTTCGTAATCGTGTTTGCTGCAACCGTCCATTCTTTTCCTCATAAATCTGGATTTGGTCACTAAGGAACGCGACAAATGGCCTGAGAGTGACAGGAATTTCCTTGATGTCATTTTCATTATCGATTTCTTCATCATCGGTTGCTCCTCGACGGGGGATGAAGAACACCGTGCAGTCACTCGTGCCACCCACATGAAGTTCACCGTCATTCCCGAGCAAGACCCGTTTACCTACTAAGACTCTGCAGTCTTTATCAAAAAGATCATCCGCATCAGACCAGAACCCATTCCAGTCGACACCGCAATCGGCTTGAATACCATCCGCAATTGATTCGACCGTGCAAGCTAGATCATCGGGAATTGGATATGCATCAATATTGTGGGCTGCCGACAGTGCTTCTATTAATTCCGTTCGTGACCCCATTTCTTCGACATACGCCGCAAAGGTCGCATGCTCACGAAGCCGTTTCAGCGTTATTGTCGATGGGTTACCCTTTACTGGCAGCAATGAGATTTCATTCAATGCCACCCATCCCCGATCGGAAAGAAACCACTCAGCTGCAACAATATCGATGCCGGCCTCATCAACAGCGGTTGAAATGAGTTGCTGCCACAGTTCGGTCGCGCCGTGTTTTGATGGCAAAGGTGCTAGCAGGTCGATCGTTGCTCGGGCCTCATCCGTTCCATGTTCTGCTAATTCATCGTGCACCACCGATACAGCAAGACGTGCGGCTTCTGACAGAAGAAATCTGTTATAAATGGCGCCGCTCGACAAATTGTTGTTCGTCCCGAAGTCAATGTGCGTTCGACTCATGTCCCCGAAGAACGGTGCATTGATGTGCGTCGCGCAACCGCTGCCTAGCAACGTCGGCAAAAAGATGCTTAGCTCGCCTTTTTCAGGCTCCTCTCCGAGCCTCACGCCAATCGAGACTGCCGCTTCTCGGAGATCCGGCCATTTGCCTGGAAGTTGTTGCACTGCTGTTTGGACATGCTGGTCCTGATCGCGCAAAGCGATCTCGTGAGTCCAAACCCAGTACTTCCGAATCGATTGGCTTTCCAAATTTGAGATTGTTACTTCCCGACCATTGTGACTCCCTGGACGTAGCTTTTGCTCCCTCGACAGTTCGCGCCGATAAACGCCCGTATCGAGAACGATCGACGACGTCTTATCCAGGAACAACAGCGCGCCGTCATCTAACTTTTCGAGCTTATCGCGGACTAATGCGAGGGCGTCGGCTGTCTTAAGGGGAAGGCAAATCAGCGTGGCAAACCCCCGCCGCTCGAAGTCGGCTACAACGATATTGTCGGCCTGCCTGTCCGACGGAAATGGCAATAGATATGGAGAGAGGTATGACAGCTCCCGCGTGAGCCATGTCTTTGTTGCTATGTTTTCTTTATGAGAACTCCGAGACACTCTATGGCGGAATTTTTTTATCAATCCTGCATCCCAGTCAACCAGCGGAACATCGCCGAAGGGTAATGCAACTCGGTCGTCGCCGCTCCAGAGAGCTAGAACGGGCTCGATCAAGCTGCGTACTTTTGAAGGAAAAAACCCGAAACAGAACCCATCAAAAAATGGGCCGTCCTTATCACTGCGTGAATATATTTCTGGTTCGGTGGCAATCTCGAGAACGCTGCGAAATCCGATACCTTTATTTCCAATTGATTCTTGCGGATTTTTGTCGCTTTGCCCTAGCTGAGACAAACTGTTAAAATTGGATTCTGAAAACGGATGCCCATCGTTTGCAATGTAGAGGCGTTCCAAACTTCGCATCTTCCTTCAGTTTGATTTCAATACGCGCACGCCCTTCAGATCTTAGGTCACGCGGCAACAGTGCATCGTGGGCATTCTGGATCAGTTCAACGAGAAAGCGGCCATGGTACTGATGCTCGACCTGCTCGGTAAGACTATGCAGGCTGTGGTAATTGCTGGTCCCTTCCGCCAACTCGTACAGGAAGGAGCGAAGTTTGCTCGTGGTAATTTCGAATATCAGCCTATCGTAGGCAGTCGGAAGAATTGTGCCGGCCATATCAAGAGCGCTGATCATATCTTGCCTCAACTGGCGTTACAGTGTCCCAAAGACCTAGGAATTGGACATCGGCTTTGCGATCGTAGAAGTGTCGATGAAGTTTTGATACCCCTGTAGTGCCGTCATGGGCTGGTCCCCACAAACGCCTTCTAGCGTGATGCAGATCTTGCTTCTTGATCGTAAAGTGCCGCCGCGAGGTATGGCGAATATTTCACACGGGTCCAACTTGTCGTGTAGAGCATTATGATAGAATTGCACGAAAAGCTGGGTGATTTTATGTTTACCCCAACCTGCTCCTCAGATCACGAAGGGCGCAGCCTCTTTGGCAAATGACCGAGAAGACGACTTGGCGCGGCTTTCGCCCACCCTCACCGCTGCTTTCCTCGGGTGCAGCGCTTCGGCAGCGTGGACCCTGGAGGCTCGCCGTGGCTTGCGCGAAGCTGCTGAGCCCGTCGATGATCCCCAGGTCGATCTCATCGTCCGCAAAGGCCATGAGCATGAAGCTGCATGCCTCGCCGGTCTGAAAGAGCGCTGCGGAGATTTTGTCGAGATTCCCAGTGGAGCACTGAAGGCGCGCTTCGCCGCTACGGTCGACGCAATGGGGCGTGGCGCTCCCTTGATCTACCAAGCAGCGCTGACAGCAGGCTCTTGGCTCGGCTACGCGGATTTCCTTGTACGTGTTGAAGACACCTCCCCGCGTTGGGCCTGGTCGTACGAACCGTGGGACGCCAAGCTGGCGCGTAACGCTCGGCCCGAACATCTACTCCAGATCGCGCTTTACGGTGATCTGCTCGGCGCTGTGCAGGGACGCGTTGCCCAGCAAGGCTGGCTCATGCTTGGCACCGGCGAGGCCGAGACGCAATACAAGGTCGAGAGTTTTCCGCTCCACGAGGTCCGCTACTACGTCCGTCGCGCTGCCCGACGGCTGGAGGCGTTCGCGGCTCACTTGCCGACGGGCCTGGAGCCTGAGCCATGCGGCTTTTGCAGTAAGTGCAACTGGTCGGGCGATTGCGAAGCACGATGGGAAAAGGCCGATCACCTCTGTCGCGTCGCCGATATCACAAAGAGGCAGACGCGTCGTCTCACCGAGGCTGGTGTGTCGACGCTCTCCATGCTCGCTAGGCACGACGGCACGCCGGTCGCCGGCATTGCGCCGGAGACTCTGGTTCGATTGGCGCAGCAGGCACGCCTGCAAAAGCAGACCACGACGAGCGGGTTGGGCACTCTCGAGATCATACTCCATGAACCCGGACTTGGTTTCGATAAGTTGCCGCCGGCCCATGCGGGCGATCTTTTCTTCGATTTCGAGGGCGACCCGATGCACCCCGGCGGCCTCGAATATTTGTGCGGGGTGCTCTGGCAAGTAGCGAGCAACGAGGAAGAAGGCGAGCCCGTTCCAGGTCGCCCCCATCTGCGCTTCCGTGCCTTCTGGGCTCATGATCGCGTGCAGGAGAAGCACGCCTTCGCCGAACTCATGGCGTTTCTAATGGCGCGACTCACCCGTTCGCCCGGCGCACATCTTTATCATTACGCACCCTACGAAAAGACGGCACTCCGTCGCTTGGCTTCCATGCACGCTACTGCCGAGACGGCAGTGGATGAGCTTCTGCGCACTAACCGCATGGTGGATCTCTATCGCGTGGTGCGCGAGGGCGTGCGGGTCGGTGAGCCAGGCTATTCAATCAAGAACCTAGAGCGCTTCTACATGCCGGCGCGCGCCACGGCAGTTGCGTCTGGTAGCGACAGCCTTGTTATCTATGACCGATTTCGCGAAACCGGTGAGAGTTCGCTGCTGAACGACCTGCGCGACTACAATCGGGACGACTGCCTGTCCACGCTTCTGCTGCGTGATTGGCTCATCGAGCGGGTTAAGGAAGTAGGCAATTGGCCGCCGACGCCAGAGGTTGCGTCTGAGTCATCCGTCGGAAAGCATCCTGATAAGGACGATGGGCAGATTAAACGGGAAGAAAGGGAGCGCGCGCAGGAAACACTCGAAGCCGCCCTCGTTGCTGACCCAAAGGCACCCGACGCGGAGGCGCGGCAACTCATGGCCGATCTGGTTGGCTTCCATCGCCGGGAAGCAAAACCTGCTTGGTGGGCGTTCTTCGATCGTCAAGAGCAGAGCGTAGAGGAGCTCCAGGATGATGGCGAATGCATTGGCGGTTGCGTAGCCGACAGCAAAGACTGGCAAGGCCAGGACAAAAGAAGCCTCACCTTCCGTTATTGCTATCCCGAACAGGAAACAAAGCTTCGCGAAGGCTCTGCCGTTCACATTGCTGCAACGGGTGAAGCCGCGGGTACAATTTTGGCCTTTGATGAAGCATCAAGCGTTGTCACTCTCAAACGCAGTTCAGCGAAAGGCGAATTGCCGAGAGAGCTATCGCTGGTACCCGGCGGCCCGGTAAACAGCGACGCACTTCGCGATGCCGTATGGATGGTCGCGCGCGACATGGCGGCCGGAGGCAGGACTTTTCGGCATATTCTCGCGCTCCTAAGGCGCGATGCGCCAAGGCTATCGGGCCGCTCCCCCGGGGGCCCGATCATCAAGCCAGTCGATCGCGATGATCCCGACCGATTGCTTGAAGCGTCAAAGAATGCAGTTCATGCCCTCGACCGCTCCTGGCTTGTAATCCAGGGACCGCCTGGCGCGGGCAAGACCTACACCACCTCGCACCTGATTGTGTCGCTCATTCGCGCTGGAAAGACCGTCGGCGTTGCCTCAAACAGCCACAAGGCTATCGACAACGTGCTCCATGCCGTCGAGCAGCGCCTAATTGAGAGCGGCGAATCTGTACGTCCGCTTGGTCAGAAAAAGGACAGCGGAGACGACACCTACGCTGGGCGCGGCTTTATTGAGAGCGTCACAGATAACGGGGAGGTAGATGCGAACGTACCGATCATCGGCGGTACGGCCTGGGCGTTCGCTCGTCCGGAGTTGCTAGCTAGCCGGGACGTGCTCTTCGTGGATGAGGCCGGACAGGTTTCGCTTGGAAACTTGGTTGCAATAGCGACTGCTGCCAAATCGATCGTTCTGGTGGGCGACCAAATGCAACTCGCTCAACCGATCCAGGGCGCTCATCCCCGTGATAGCGGCCGCTCCGCGCTCGATCACTTGCTCGAAGGCCATGCTGTGGTGCCGCCGGATCGCGGAATTTTTCTATCTAAGACTTGGCGCATGCACCCTGACCTCTGCTCGTTCGTTTCAGCCGCCGTCTATGAGGGCAAGCTCCTCTCCGAGACAGGTTGCGCCACGCAACGGCTGGTTCTCACAAAGAACGCGCACCCGACACTGAAGGCCACTGGATTGTCCTTTTTTCCCGTCGAACATTCAGGATGTCGCCAGAAATCGAACGAGGAGGCGGAAGCGACGCGCGTTATCCTGACGAGCCTTCTCGGCCAACGCGTAATTGACCGAAACGGCAGAGAACGCGCGATGACACTTGATGATGTGCTCGTTGTCGCGCCCTACAACATGCAAGTGAATCTGCTCCGCTCATGCTTGCCCGACGGCGCCCGGGTTGGCACCGTCGACAAGTTCCAGGGTCAGGAAGCGGAGGCGGTTATCGTCTCAATGACAACTTCTGGCGCCGATGACATGCCGCGCGACGCATCGTTTTTGCTGTCACGTAACCGCTTCAACGTGGCGATCAGCCGTGCTCGTTGCTTAGCTGTTATCGTTGCCTCACCTGCGCTACTCGATCTCGTTGCAAACAGCGTAGACGAGATGCGACTTGCGAACCTCTTATGCTGGGCTGCGGAGTTTGCCAGTGAGAGCAGATCTGAATTCCTGTGAAGAGACCCACCAAGTTGTATTCCAACGGCCATAAAGGATAGCGTTGAAAGATGCAACAGGACGGTCTAATCCCTGGTTTTATTGTTCGGTACAATGAGACTGGTCGCGCTGGTTCATCGCCATCGTCCGTAAAGTTCTCACAAAAGACATCGAACTCGAGTATCTGGGTGGAGGTCGAGAAACGGTACCGATCGAGAAGGTGGAGAGCTCTCTTTTACACCTCCGGTCCCGTGACCGGGTTCTTTCCCTGACGCGTCAAAACCTCTGCTACGCCCTCTGTCGTCAAGCAATCACTCGGTTGCGTCAGGCTCGTGCTGACCAGATGAAGCGTTTCCTGCGGTCCCATGGCCTTCGGTTCCACCCGAACGACTGGACAGCGAGCGCACGGATCCAAATCTGGCCGGACGACAGCCATGTGAAAGCTGGGCCATCTATCGCCGATCGTGCATTGGGGGCGCTCCTACCAAAATGGCCAGAACATCACCGGCTGCCGGCCGGTTCGCGCGATCCTCTCGGATTCCAGAATCATGCAGAGCGGCTCGCAAACGAATTCCTTCCCTTTTTACCACCCGCATCGCCTATTACGGCTTCATCGCTTGGGCAGTACAGGAGCTGAACCAACGAACTTGGCCGTCGGGAACCATCCTCCGTGAACTCTTCCACAAGCTGGAGCGAGCCTACGTCCTTTGCGAGTTCATTCATCACGGCAACGAGGCCAGCGACTGTCGCGTGATTGGGCAACGAAGCAAGAGTGAGGTGCTTCAGACCGGAATTAACGACCGCTTCCGACCGCCGATAAGAATCATGAAGAACCAGGCGGCGGCTGGCTCCCTTCGCCTCTATGCGACATCACTGGAAAGCATGGGATTCGCCGAACTGAGGCCGGAACGAGTCGCCGACGGCCTTCTCCCAATCCTGCTGACCGATCTTGGCACGCGCCTGGCCCGCGAATTCGAAAAGCACCTCCCTGACGGTTTCTTCGACTTTGCGCTATCCGACAAGACCAAGACTCGCGATCGCGAGGTGCTGCGGAGTTGGGGGAAACAGCTCTGCATGTCGACGTTCGGGAGGTTACGTTACCGCACGCCATTCCTGGAGCTCGGCAACAGCGAGGCCGCCGAATCTCGCTACCGCACAGTCACCTTGCTTTTGAAATCAGGGGCCCGAACCAATGAGTCAATCGGGCAGTGGCTGCAAACGGAGGTCACTGGGCCATTCGAGCAGACCATCCGCCTCATCATTGAGTCCTAGCTTCATGACGCAGTCGAAGAGGATCGACCGGGCTACGAGCTAATCGACATGGCGGAGCGCGAGTGCGTCGTCCTCATGGAAGAGTGCAGCTGAGTGGATATTGTTGGCCGCTACGACGGTGCCAACGTTCTCTACCGCGAGGCTCATAGAAGAAACTTCAACCAGCTGTTCAATCCATTCGTTCTGCTTGTAAGCCGTGTCGGCGAGGAAGGAATCGATCTTCAGCAGCAGTGCCGGTACGTGATCCACTACGATATGGAATGGAATCCTGCAAAGATGGAGCAGCGAGAGGGACGTGTCGATCGGGTGGGCTGGGGCCGCTCCGATGAGGGATTCATTGACGTCCGCTTCAGGCTCTAAAAGGAACTTATGAGGAACGAATCTTCCACGCTGTGATGCAGCGGGATCAGTGGTTCCAGGTGCCAATAGGCTCCAAGCGCAATGAACTGGGTCGCGCGGACGACGATGACACGGCAATGAAATCCCAGGATGTTGACGACGGCCCGATCGACATTGCTGACGAAGCAGGCCGACTGTCGCCGGATGAGAAAGCGTCCATTATGATGGATTTGCGGCCTTGGGGGGCGTTTAGGAAACCGAAGCTCTTTTCCTTGTAAGCAAGGTAGGTTGGTTGGCCTCAGGTTCAGTTGAGACCTGGGCCATGCCCTACGATCCAATTTACGCGGATTCCAGTGGGATGACCTTGCTGGGCGCGGCTACGGGCTCACAGGGCAACCCTGGCGACTTGATTACGTTACCAGAGTGAAGGCGCGCTGCGGCAGCGGATTCTGCTTGGCCCACAAAGCGCAGTCCAATTGGATTTCTGTCGGGGAATCTGTCGGAATGGCCCGGAGCAAATGATCTAAGTATTGGTCGGAGTGGCAGGATTTGAACCTGCGACCCCCTCGTCCCGAACGAGGTGCGCTACCAGACTGCGTGACTCCGACAAGCGACGGCGGTTATACGATCGGGCTCCGGGCTGCAAGCGCCCGCCGTTTCCCGCTATCTACTGTTCGCGGGCCCACCGCGCATCGGCGAGTACCCGGGGGCCATCACCCGTTCTCATTAAGGAGCTCGATGCGGTCGCTCAAAGGTGCGCAACAGAATGCTCGCGTGGCGCACTGGCTTAAAACGCTACTTTCTTCTTGCGTGCCGGGGCTTGTGAAATCGCACACCTTCGCCGCCGGTGCCGCTCTCTTCGATGAGTTCAATGCCGGCAGCTTCAAAAGCATGTCGTATCGCGGCTTCGTTAGCGAGCGTAACTGGAATTTCCCCGTCAACGACCTCGACTCGGCGGATCGTTGCGACCCCAACCTTGGACGCGGCAGCCAAATCGAGGGCTGTCCACCGCAGCATCGCCCGAGCTGCACGCATTTGAGCACTCGAGATTTTTTTTGCCATTCGGGTATTGATCTGAATTATATAATATGATGTAATCTACATCTGGCCACCGGCCGACAATTTACTCTCGGCCCTTCGACATGGAGAAGACTTTATGACTGCGATGCTGTGGACAAAAGCCCGCGCGGACCGGCGGTATTTCATCGGCGGCTCGGACGCCCGAGTCATCATGGGCAACGATGAGGCTTCCCTACTTCGCCTGTGGCAGGAAAAGCGAGGCGAGGCCGAGCCCGAGGACCTTTCCGGAAACCTCATCGTCCAACTCGGCCTCGCCACCGAGGAGCTTAACCGCCGGTGGTATGAGCTCAATTCCGGGCAGGTCATCACCGACGTCCAACAAAAGGTCCGCCATCCGGCACTCCGTTGGATGGCGGCCACCCTCGACGGTCGCGTCGAATCCAGCGAAGCCGTGTTCGAAGCGAAATTCATGCTCCCGTGGTCGTTCTCGGAGGAAGCGGCGGCGGAAAAGCATATGCCGCAGCTGCAGCACAACATGTGGGTCGTGGCGGCAAGGACCGCGGTGCTCTCGGTCATTACTGGCGGCGGCAAGTGGTTTGAAATAAAAACCCATGCCGATCCGCTCTATCAGCACCTCCTCGTTACTGCGGAGCGGAAGTTCTGGCGTTGCGTCGAGAGCGGGGAACCCCCTCGCTTATTCGGGGTCGAGCCGCCAAAACCACGGATCGAGGCTGTGCGCATCGTCGACATGAGCTCCTCGAATGCCTGGGCGGAATTCGCCGGCATCTTTGTGCGGACTAGGGCGGCTCATCTCGAACACGAACAGGCCAGGGCCGAACTGAAGAGCCTTACGCCGGAGGATGCCAAGGAGGCAATCGGCCATGGCATCCGCGCCAAGCGCTCGAAATCGGGCGCCGTCAGTTTCGACGTCCTCAGCGTGGAGGGCAGTCATGCAGCGGTCCAGTGAATCCATTGCCTGCCTCGCGGCTGCGTTGGCCAAGGCGCAGGCGGAACTGACCAATCCGGAGAAAACTCTGGTGGCGACGATCCGGCCAAATGGCCCCGGCGACGCAGAACGTTCGTTCCGCTATGCGCCGTTATCGAGTGGGCTCGAGATTGTCCGCAAGACCTTAGGGCAGCATGAGATCGCGACGGTTCAGACCACAGCGATCGACCAGACCGCCGGCATCGTCAATCTCACGACCCTGCTGGCGCATGCCTCGGGGGAATGGATTGCGTCGGACTGGCCGGTTTGCCATAAGCGAGACGGCGACGCCGCACCGGATGGGCGCGGCGCTGACCTATGCGCGCCGCTACGCTCTGTTCACACTGGTCGGCATCGCCGGCGAGGATGATCTTGATGCGCCCGACCTAGCGACGCCGACCAAACAGGCGCCAGGGCCGGAGAAGCCAAACGAAGGCAGCAATCGTCGGGTGAACGGCGGTCAAGGGAATCCCCTTCAACGAGCATCTCTCCGCCGCGACGGAAAGATACAACATGCGACTTCCGCCAAACCGATCCTCGGACCAGAGGCTTCGGCCGAATTACGCAATCGACTTCTCGCCGAGCTCAACGATTTTGGCTCCGGTGATGAAGCCGCAATCTGGGCGCGCCGGAATCTGCGCGTCAAGAACGATCTGACCGAGGCTGACGCCCGGCGTATCGAGGAAGCCTTCCACGCCAGACTGGCGATTTTGCAAACCGGTGCTGGCGGGTCGGTACAACAAGCCCCAGCCGAAGAGCTGTCACGCGGTTCGCATCAAGGCGCGCGGGATGATCAACTGCTCTCCAAGGTGATCGATAAGAGTCTGCTGGCTGTCCCAGAGCCGCGCCGGGTTCGGGACCGCGAGCACGTCAAAGCGGTTGCAAAGCTACCCTGCCTGATTTGCGGCCGGCAACCCTCGGATGCTCACCACCTTCGCTTCGCACAGCACCCAGCGCTCGGGCGCAAGGTGAGCGATGAGTTTACGGTCCCGCTATGCCGGGGACATCATCTCGAGGTCCACCGCCGTGGCGATGAAACCGCATGGTGGAAGAACTTCGGCACAGATCCGACGATCGTCGCCCGCGGCCTGTGGTTGGAGACGCATCCGCTGCCGACGCGTGCGGATGAAATGGGCATCGACGGCGCGACCTCCCGGGTGGATGTCGGCACCGCCAAGCGTGATCGGTC
>Ga0207416_1004545_pt1 | contig 11929 bp, 8 predicted proteins | sample PaiPotPPM11metaG_FD_184107 | JGI IMG/M metagenome (GOLD analysis project Ga0207416, IMG submission 184107) | Iron sulfur acid spring bacterial and archeal communities from Banff, Canada, to study Microbial Dark Matter (Phase II) - Paint Pots PPM... ...
CCCTCGGCCTCCATTTGCGCGACGCGGCGGTCGACGTGATGCTTCTCCATCTTGAAGTCGGGAATGCCGTAGCGGAGCAGCCCGCCGGCCCTGGCGTATTTTTCGTAGACGTGAACCTCGTGGCCGGCGCGCGCGAGCTGTTGCGCGCAGGCAAGTCCGGCCGGCCCCGAACCCACGACCGCAACGCGTTTGCCGGTCCGCTCCGTCGCCGGCTCGGGCTTGAGCCCCTCGGCGATGGCCCGGTCGGCGATCGCGCATTCGATCGATTTGATGGTGACCGGGTTCTCATCGATGTTGAGCGTGCACGACGCTTCACACGGCGCCGGGCAGACGCGGCCGGTCACTTCCGGAAAATTGTTGGTCGAGTGCAGATTGCGCGCGGCCTCGTCCCAGTTGCCGGTGTAGACGAGGTCGTTCCAGTCCGGGATCTGGTTGTTGACCGGGCACCCCGGCGTGCCGGGCGCGAGCGAGCCGGTGCCCTGGCAATAGGGCACGCCGCAATTCATGCAGCGCGCCGCCTGGATGCGGTACTCGTCGTCCTTGAGCGGCAGTATGAATTCGCGCCAGTGGCGCACGCGCTCCTCGACCGGCTCGTAGTCACGGTCGTTGCGTTCGTATTCGAGGAACCCGGTGACCTTGGCCATCGCTACCAGTGCCTGCACGCCAGCGCGTATCGGCTGTTGTCTGATCTCGGCTCGCGCACCGCGACATCGATAGCGTCGCCCGGCTTTCCTTCCCAGACGGCACAGCCGCCGAGATCGACCCAAATCCGGCCCGGGACAAGCGCCGCGGATGCGCGCGATACATCCAGCACGAGGACCTGGGAGCAGGGCGTCTCATCGACGCCGACCACGGTGCCACGGATGGCGATGCTGCCGTCGAGCGGCCGGTCGCAGGTGCGGAAATGGGCCAGCGCCCGGCATTGTATGCACCCAGGATTTGCTTGCACCGCCGCCGGCTCGGCGAGACCAGCCGCGGCCAACACGCCGATCAGCGCCGACGGGGCCCGCATCGGCGCCTATTCCGCCGCCTGCATCGTGCGAGCCTTCTCCATCTCGGCGAGCGCGCGGCGGTATTCGACCGGCATGACCTTGCGGAACAGCGGGCAATAGATCTTCCACTCCGCCAGAATCTTCGCGGCCAGCCGGGAGCCCGTGAAGCGCGCGTGCCGCGTGATCAGGAGGTGCAGCCGCTCGGCATCGTCGCGGGTCATGTCGTCGAGCACTTCAACGCGGCCGTGCGCCTGCAGGTCGTCAATGTGGTGATAGATGCGCTCGGACGCCGCTTCCTCTTCGGGGATCGGCTCAAGCTCGACCATGGCGAGATTGCAGCGCGAGGCGAAAGTGCCGTCGTCATCGAGCACGTAGGCGATGCCGCCGGACATCCCGGCGGCGAAGTTGCGGCCGGTGCGGCCGAGCACGACGACGACGCCGCCGGTCATGTATTCGCAGCAGTGATCGCCGGCGCCCTCGATCACGGCGATGGCGCCGGAATTGCGCACCGCGAAGCGCTCGCCGGCGACGCCGCGGAAGTAGCACTCGCCTTCGATCGCACCGTAGAGCACGGTATTGCCGACGATGATCGATTGCTCCGGCACGATGCCGGATTGCTGCGGCGGCCGGATCACGAGGCGGCCGCCGGAAAGCCCCTTGCCGACGTAGTCGTTGGCATCGCCGTCGAGTTCGAAGGTGACGCCGCGGGCGAGGAAGGCGCCGAAGCTCTGCCCGGCGGTGCCGGTGAACTTGGCAACGATCGTATCGGGCGCGAGGCCGGCGTGGCCGTAGCGCTTGGCGATCTCGCCGGAGAGCATCCCCCCGGTGGTGCGGTCGGTGTTGCGGATCGGCAGGCTGATGCGCACGGGCGCACCGTGCTCGAGCGCGGCCCGCGACTGCGCAATCAGCTTGCGGTCGATGATGTCGTAGATCTTGTGATCCTGTTTCTCGCAATGGAAGATCGCAACGCTTGCCGGCACGTCCGGCTTGGTGAACAGCCGCGAGAAATCGAGCCCGCGCGCCTTCCAGTGGTCGACCAGCGTGCGCGCGTCGAGCATCTGCATCTGGCCGATCATCTCGTCGAAGGTGCGGTAGCCCATTGCCGCCATCAGCTCGCGCACTTCCTCGGCGACGAAGAAGAAGTAGTTGATGACGTGCTCCGGTTGGCCGCGGAAGCGCTTGCGCAGGACCGGGTCCTGGGTCGCCACCCCGACCGGACAGGTATTGAGGTGGCATTTGCGCATCATGATGCAGCCCGCGGCAATGAGCGGCGCCGTGGCGAAGCCGAATTCGTCGGCGCCGAGCAGCGCGCCGACGACGACGTCGCGGCCGGTGCGGATGCCGCCGTCGACCTGCACGGCGATGCGTCCGCGCAGCCGGTTGGCGACCAGCGTCTGGTGGGTCTCGGCGAGCCCGATCTCCCACGGCGAGCCGGCGTGCTTGATCGAGGTGAGCGGCGAGGCGCCGGTGCCGCCTTCGAAGCCGGCGATGGTGACGTGGTCGGAGCGCGCCTTCGAGACGCCGGCGGCAACCGTGCCGACGCCGACTTCCGAGACCAGCTTGACGGAGACAGCGGCCGCCGGGTTGACGTTCTTGAGGTCGAAGATGAGCTGCGCCAGATCTTCGATCGAATAGATGTCGTGGTGCGGCGGCGGCGAGATGAGGCCGACGCCGGGCGTCGAGTGACGCACCTTGGCGATGGTGTGGTCGACCTTGTGTCCGGGCAGCTGCCCGCCTTCGCCGGGCTTGGCGCCCTGGGCGATCTTGATCTGCATCATGTCCGAGTTGACGAGGTACTCGGCGGTGACGCCGAAGCGGCCGGACGCCACCTGCTTGATCGCCGAACGCATGGAATCGCCGTTCGGCAGCGGCTTGAAACGGTCGGCTTCCTCGCCGCCCTCGCCGGTATTCGACTTGCCGCCGATGCGGTTCATGGCGATGGCGAGCGTGGTGTGCGCCTCGCGCGAGATCGAGCCGAACGACATGGCGCCGGTGGAGAAGCGCTTGACAATGTTCTTCGCCGGCTCGACTTCCTCGATCGGCACCGCGGCGCGGCCTTCGTCCGCCGGCGACTTGATGCGGAACAGGCCGCGGATGGTGAACAGGTGTTCGGACTGCTCGTTGATGATGCCGGCGTATTGCCGGTATTTCTCGTACGAATTGCCGCGCACCGCGTGCTGCAGCGCCGCGACCGTCGCCGCGTTCCAGACGTGGTCCTCGCCGCGCACGCGCACCGCGTAGTCGCCGCCGACGTCGAGCATGGTGCGGTAGATCGGCGCGTCGCTGAAGGCGTCGCGGTGCCGGCGCACCGCCTCTTCGGCGATCTCGTCGAGCCCGACGCCCTCGATGCGGGTGGCCGTGCCGGTGAAGAAGGTGGCGACGAACTCCGACTTGAGCCCGACGGCATCGAAAATCTGCGCGCCGCAATAGGACTGATAGGTGGAGATGCCCATCTTCGACATCACCTTGAGCAGCCCCTTGTCGATCGACTTGATGTAGCGCTTGAGAATTTCCTTGTCGTCGAGCTTTTGCGGCAGCTCGCTCTTCATCGCGATGAGCGTCTCGAAGGCGAGATAGGGATTGATCGCCTCGGCGCCGTAGCCGGCGAGACAAGCGAAATGATGCACCTCGCGCGGCTCGCCGGATTCGACGACCAGCCCGACGGAGGTGCGCAGACCCTCGCGGATCAGATGATGGTGCACGGCCGCGCAGGCGAGCAGCGACGGGATCGCGATGCGGTCGGCGCCGGCGCGGCGGTCGGAGAGAATGATGATGTTGATGCCGTCGCGCACCGCGACATCGGCCTGGCTGCACAGGGCCGCGATGGCCTCTTGCATGCCTGCCGCGCCGGATTCCGCCGGCCAGGTCGCGTCGAGCGTCAGCGACTTGAAATGCGACTCGGCGACGTCGGAGATCGAGCGGATTTTCTCCAGGTCCGCATTGGTGAGGATCGGCTGGTGCACCTCCAGCCGCTTGGTGTTCGACATGCCTTCGAGGTCGAACAGATTCGGCCGCGGGCCGATGATGGAGACGAGGCTCATCACCAGCTCCTCGCGGATCGGATCGATCGGCGGGTTGGTGACCTGCGCGAAATTCTGCTTGAAGTAGGTGAACAGGAGCTTCGGTTTGTCCGACAGCGCCGAGATCGGCGTGTCGTTGCCCATGGAGCCGACCGCCTCTTCGCCGGTTGTCGCCATCGGCGTCATCAGGAGTTTCAGGTCCTCCTGGGTGTAGCCGAAGGCCTGCTGGCGATCGAGCAGTGCCAGGTTGGAAATCGGCGCGGTCTCCGGAGCCGGCGGCAGCTCCTCGACTTGAATCTGCGTGCGGTCGAGCCACTCCTGATAGGGATGGCTGCGGGCGAGCGTCGCCTTGAGCTCCTCGTCGGGAATGAGCCGGCCCTCGTCGAGATCGACCAGCAGCATCTTGCCCGGCTGCAGCCGCCACTTGGTGACGATCTCCTCTTCCGGGATCGGCAGCACCCCGACCTCTGAGGCCATGATGATGCGATCGTCGCGGGTGACGATGTAGCGCGCCGGGCGCAGCCCGTTGCGGTCGAGCGTCGCGCCGATCTGTCGGCCGTTGGTGAAGGCGATCGCGGCCGGGCCGTCCCACGGCTCCATCAGCGCAGCGTTGTATTCGTAGAAGGCGCGGCGCTCCTCGCTCATCAGCGGATTGCCCGCCCACGCCTCGGGTATCATCATCATCATCGCGTGGGCGAGCGGATAGCCGCCCATGGTCAGGAATTCGAGCGCGTTGTCGAAGCAGGCCGTGTCGGACTGACCTTCGTAGGAGATCGGCCACAGCCTGCTGATGTCGGCGCCGAACTTCGGCGACGACACCGACGCCTGCCGCGCCGCCATCCAGTTGTTGTTGCCGCGCAGCGTGTTGATCTCGCCGTTGTGGGCGATCATGCGGTAGGGATGCGCGAGCGACCAGGTCGGGAACGTGTTGGTCGAGAAGCGCTGGTGCATCAGCGCGAGCGCGCTCTCGAAGTCCGGATCGTGCAGATCCGGGTAATAGGTGTTGAGCTGATCGGCGAGGAACATGCCCTTGTAGATCAGCGTGCGGCACGAGATCGACACCGGGTAATAGTGGGAAAGGCGCCGCTCGCGCCGGCCGTAGAGCGTCGAGGAGATGGTCTTGCGGAGGATGTAGAGCCGGCGCTCGAAATCCTGCTCCGAACGCGTCGTCGGGCTGCGCGCGAGGAAGACCTGCTTGTGCACCGGCTCGGTCGGCTTGACCGATTCGCCGAGCGTCGAATTGTCGGTCGGCACGTCGCGCCAGCCGAGAACCTTCATGCCTTCCTGCGCCGCGATTGCGACGTAGGTGTCCATGATCTCCTGCCGCCAGGCCTCTTCGTGCGGCAGGAACAGCACGCCGACCGCATAGTGACAGGGCGGGGGCAAGGCGAAGCCGATCTCGGCGGCCTTCTTGGCGAGGAACTTGTGCGGCGTCTGCACCAGGATACCGGCGCCGTCGCCGGCGCGTGGATCGGCACCGACTGCGCCGCGATGCTCGAGGTTGAGCAGGATGGTCAGCGCGTCCTGAACGAGCTTGTGCGATTGGCGGCCCTTGATGTCGGCGATGAATCCGACCCCGCAGGAATCCTTTTCCTGCGCCGGATCGAATAAGCCGAAGCCTTGTGCGCCCATCGTCGTCCTCGCGCTCCTCGCGCATCCGCGCCGGGCCTGCACGGCCCGGTCGAGGTTCCGCGCATCGCTCCCCGCGCCGCCCCTCCTTCCATCTACGCATGCGCAAGAGGGAAGGGAGGGGGCGCCCGAGGGCGAACCACATTCAAGGAGGCAACCTTCGTGCCGCCTGGCGGCCTCTGGCTGCTTATTTCGCCGCCGTCCGACGCGCCCTCGCCCCGGCGGTTGGCCCTCGCACTTGCTGCTCCCGCTTTTTTCTCATCCGCTCGCGGAGAGGCCACGGGACGCACGCGTCGGCCAAAAATTGGGACAGCAATGCTGTCCTATGCGGAACATGGCAAATTCCGGCTGCAAACACAAGAGCACCGTCCCTTCTTTCCTGGCCAACGCGGCGCGGAAAGGAGAGCGGATCAAAGCTCTCGGCTTCGGCCCTTTTGCGGCTCGGTCTTCCGCAATGTCCGGCGGCGGCAAGTGGACCACGGCAGGCGCGTAAGCGCAATGGCACTGCCGATCGAGGAAGGCCGCGATTCGCAGCAGGGCTTCGCGTTGCTGATCATTTGTCCGGCGGCGCGCCAAACGCGCCTGAGCAACGCTGGCAGGCGGGCCGCCCCACGGTCATGCGACTGCCCGCAGGACGGCCCTAACCGCACGCAAGGGAGGAGGCCTAGCACGGGCGGCTGATGGCCAGGTTGCCGTTTTGGTGTGGCGGAAGTTTAGCTATTCTATCTGCGCTGGCGCAGCCGCGGTGACTCCCCGGTAGCGTCGGCATCATGGCGATCTTGGCCCCGGCGTTGCTCGCTGGGGCCATTTTTTGCATTCTACGGACGCGGAGTTAGAGCGGGCCGTCCGGAGGGGGTGCGCCATGTGCGCGGGACGGCCCATCCCGCCACCAGGGGGGCGACTCCTCGCCGAGCGGGCAAGGCAAAGGATTACCAGTTTCGTTGTTACAGAGCGAGCACTCGGTAATTTTACCCTGCGAGTTCGGTATTCTTACCTGTTGACGCCCGCCCGAAGCCGGGCGCATCACCTGCGCAGCGGCCGACGCTGTGAACGCCGGCCGCCACTTGCCACCGACAGCCAGGCGACCGTCGATGACCGATTCCAGAAATAGCATGAATCCGCTCGGCTTCCCGCCTTGGCGTGTCCTCAACACACAGGGAGACGAAGCCATGTCCGCAATCATGAAAACCGAATTTCTTGATCGTCCGCCGGCCGGTGATTGGTTTGCGCTCGACGTGATGCGAGAAGCCCCGCGCAAGCGTCGCTGGGTAGTGCTGATGATCGACGTTCATCCCGACGAACTGAAGCACTGCCGGAGCAAGACTGCGTTTCTCTACGTCCATCCGAAGGACTATCGGCCCGATCCCGGCCGCACAGCGCAGGAGGCGTGGGTTCGCATCCCGGGCAAGCATCGCGACAGAGATTCCGCCTGGGAAATTCTGGAATATTTCTTAGCCACGCGGCATTAAGTGCGAACGGCGCCGGGCCGGCAACCGCTCGCCCGGCGCTCTGACTTGCGCTAAGCTAGGTGGCTTTGTGCAGGGAATCATCGGCATCCTATTGCACAGAGTGTCTCGATGGCCGACTGGCCCCGCGGCATACAGCGGGGCCCTTTTCGTTGCCACTGCTAAGAAACCCGCAATCCTGTGATCGGTGTCATACTACCGCACGCCGGCGCGCTGTAGAGCAGGTGGGCCTCGGCGAGTTTCCCCCCACGCGCCGAGGCCCTGTGTGGCCGGAGGCGTGCTGAGGGAGCCTGCCCCGGCCACAACTTTACTGTAGCCTCGATTCCGCCAACGTCGCGCTCGCGCCGGTTGCATTTATGCACGGTCGTCGTCGATTCTCTAGTTTGCGTTGCGGTTTTTGCCAGGGCGGCCTAAGCGACGCGGTTGGCTAGTGCCGCAACAGCTCCGGCAGCTTGGCGACGTTGGCGGCGATCCGCCGCGCCTCGTCGCGCGTCATCAGTCGCGTCGCCGCGCGCCGGCCGGGCTCCTCCGCAAAGTTATACATAAGCGAGGGACAGGCAGGGCAATCAGGTTCAGCTTACCGACCGTGACGGCGTTCCGCTGCCTGGGGAAGGCAACAGGCGCACGCTAGGACCGAATGAGACCGCTCGGGAAGTCGCTGGGCGGCTCCTGCGCGCAAAGGTCACTCGCAGGCAAGCCAGTCCTTCAATCGGACGCTGCGCTATGCACGCGTCGTGTTCTGATGAGCAGGGCAATAAAATACATTTAGAAGATATCCAAGCGAGAGTCGATAAGTCGGCGGAGGCTGCGATTGCCGGGCTTGCCGCATTCATCGCCTATCGCGCGTCTCAGCCTTCGCCGATAAAGGACCTGCCGCCTCGATCTTTTTCACACTTACAACTTTGCGTGAGAATAAGTCAGACCGACGTCGAAATTGAAGCGATTGAAAAACGTGCTTGCGGGATCGATCCATGAGAAAGCCCAGTTGCGGAGGTCGCCCGGCCGGTACTTAAGCAATGTTTGTTTCGGAAACTCCATTAGCACGATTCTCTTATCGACCCGGGGATAGCAATTTGCAATGTGCATCGGGCCCGAATTGACGCCGATAAACCTTGCCGCTGATGCAATTTCCCGGGCAGTCTCCCAGTAATCGGTCTTCCCCCTCAAGTCGATGCTGTGCCCTCCCAGAGGCTTGTCGCATTCGCCTCCTGCCAGTCTGCGTAATTTTTGAGTATCGACGCGATGACATTGTCCGACATAATGCGAAGCGCATCCTCCCCGCGGGCCGTGCGGATCGGTGCCTGGGCCCTGGTAGTGCGGTCTGATCCAGTCGTGTGCACGACAACTTTGTCCGGCACGATCCTTGAATCCTCGTAGCAATAGAGCCTCGGATGTCGAAGTGTGACGTCCTTGAAGCCAAGGTTGAGGCACATGTATTCCGCTTGTGATGAGGCTGTGATCGAATTCGTCAATTCGGCGTAGTTCCTGGCCTGTTCCTGCAGTCGGCAATCGGGCATGAGGTCAAGCACTGGATATTGTTCGGCCTCGAGCTCGTCCAGCACGACGACATATGGATTGTGCTTGAATGCCCAAATTCTCTTGTCGGAGATGACGACTCTTTCACCGGTCGAGTTGAAGTAATTCTCAGGGATCGGCGTCGTTGCGATTTGATCGCCGATATTAAAGAAGGGAAACGTCAGCCGGTGCATTCCCGCTAGTCCGTCACGAGCCGCCGTGACCTGGCGTTTCAGAATATCTGCCCCTCTAGCGTGAGGGGCGAGATACTCATGCTCGATCAAAGCGTCTGAGCAAATCTCATCAGCGATGGATAAGTCACCCCGATTGAACCCGTGCTCTACGATCTGACGAAAGAGGTCGACCAGGCTTGCCACGTCAGTTCCACTCCTCCTCGGCCTCGCGCGTGACCGCGGGTGCAGCCGGGTTCTTGACCTTCACCCAGCAATCGGCCCGGCCAGAGCGGTACGGTGAGCCGAGGCGCTTCGAAACGATGCCCTCACAGCCGAGCGCGCAAGCCTGACGGTAGACGATCGCGCCATTCGCGATGAAGTGCGCGTTGAACGCGATGCCCGCATGCTTGCCGCGCAGCAGCGACTTCAGGGTGCTCTTTCGGGTTTCGATCGGCTCGCGACGTAAATCCTCGCCGTCGAGCTCGAGCAGGTCGAAAGCGCAAAGGACCGCCGCCGCGTTGGGTTGGTGTCCGCGGATGAGGTCGAACACCGCAAGTCCCTTCTGGTCGGTGACGATTGCCTCCCCGTCGATGAGGCAGGAGCGTACCGGCAGGGCTGCTAGTGCCGCGGCGACCAGCGGGAAGCGGCGGGAGAAGTCATTACCCTTCCGGGTGAGGAGCCGCACGCCGGCGCCGTCGCGCCGGGCCATGATGCGAAACCCGTCACGCTTGATCTCATGTATCCAACCAGGGCCGGCCGGCGGCCTCTTGCCAGGGCTAGGCAGGCACGGCTCGATGAAAGCAGCCTTCGGGCGGGAACGCTCACGCAACATAGTGGAAGCTAGATAGCAACCGAGCCAGAAGAGTCGAGTCGCGCTAGGGCCGCGCGGGGCGTGAAGCAGCCCCGGCAGCTTGGTGATGTTAGAGGCGATGCGCCGGGCGCACGATCAGTTAGCTGTGCTTCGTCTTCACATGGTTCCGAACGTCGGTGACTGGAGCGCACCATGCGTGATGGCTGCTCTTGCAGGCCTTGTTTATGATCGCCAAGCCGCTTCCGGCCGCGAGCACCAATGCACCTAGGACAATCAATAAGGGGGCCTTCATACGCTGCCTCCGCTGCCTGTGACCCCCTAGCCCCCGAGCCTACCCGATTGCCGCATTATCCGGGTGCAAATGAACCCCGAATGAACGCCCCGTAGGCGCGCGCCGGCCCGCCGTGGTCGCAGAGCAGGCGTCCGGTTCCTCGACGGACCATCAGCGCCAAACCAAAATCAGCCACACGCTGGCCACGCCAAACAGCCATGCTCCCGCCGCCAGCAGAGCAGCCATGGCGTGGTATCCCTTGCGATTGGCGACATAAGCCAGCGATGCGAAGCTGAGGGCATTTAGGGCGACGACCGCGACAGCGTACATGGTGCGGGACAGTTTAATTCAATGCACCTGCCGATCGATGATACCGCCGGACCCAATCAAACGCGGCTCGATCCACCGGCCAGCTTTTTGCTGACGAAACACTGACGCGGTCTTTTACCCAAACGGCGCGTCGGGCAAATAGCTGATTTAATGAGAGAAATTGCAGGATAGTGCGTCACTGTGGACGGTCGTCTCCTCAGACAGCGAGAACGGCACGCCCGCGATGGTGCCGCTCGTGATGCCGTCAGTGCCGAGATTGAGGTAGAGGTACTCGGTCTTGAACGACAGCCACGGGTTGAAGGCGTATTCGAGACCGCCACCCGCGGTCCAGCCGTTCTTCTCATCGCCGACCGAGGTGGCAGCCGCCAAGCCGAACGCGGCCGCACTGGCTGAGTTCGTCGTGTGCCCATACGCCCAGCCGCCGGTGCCATAGAGCAGGGCGCTGGGCGTGACGAGGAAGCCGACCCGGCCGCGCACCGTCCCGAACCAATCAAGCTTTGTTCCTACGGCGCCCGAAAAAAGGGTCGCCGAAGTGTTGGCCTTACCCTCGATGTCCGCAGCGTCGAAATCGCTTTCCACGCCCAGGACCCAGGTTGGCGCGGCCTGCCAATTGAAACCGGCCTGGCCGCCGCCAAAGAATCCGCTCGAGTTCAACGTCGCGGTCCCGGTGGTCGCCGCGGCGATGCCCAAGGCCGGGATCGGTCCTCCGATCGTGAAGGGATACTGAAACTTGTCGCCGCCGAACCCGCCGTTGCCGCCGAGATAGAACCCGGTCCAGCTGTACGCCGCGGGAGGGTTGTACATCGGCCGTGCATCGAGATCGGCTGCGTATGCCGCGGCACCGCCCACGGCGATCGCCCCGGCAGCGCTCAGGGAGCAAAGGAGGAGCTTCATGGCCGGCCCCGCACCGAATCGTTTCGTGATCAAGAACGCACCGTTCGAGCAAAGACGAGTTAATTCCGCTGCCGGTGTGTAGAATGCCGAGACGTGTTGCAGCGATGCAACTAGGCGGTGGCGAATGGCCAAAATACGAGCGCCAGGAGAGGACGAGGAGAGAGAACGATGTCCAAGCGGGTGTCACCGGAATCCGCGCTGCTGATGCTGCATTGGCAGAACAGCGTGTGCGACCCCAAAGGAGTCTGGGGCCGGAATCTTTGCTCGCAGATCGAGAAGAACAACGCGATCAGGAACGCGCAGAAGGTTCTCGCCACCGCGCGGGCGCGGGGCATGCTGACGATTTTCGTCAACATCGGCTGGCGTCCGGGTTTTCCCGAAATGCCGGAGAACCAGTACTATCCGCTGTTGCAGGGCGCCAAGGACGAGAACAAGGGCATCATCGGCACATGGGAGGTCGAGGTTATCGATGCGCTCAAGCCGGCGAGCGGCGAACTCGTGGTCATCAACTACGGCTCGGACAGTTTCGAAGGCACCGATCTCGACCGGATTCTCCGCGCCAGCAACATCGGCCATCTGTTCGTCAGCGGCCAGTGCATCGAGCACGTCGTGGCGACGACGATCAAGCGTGCCGCGAACATGGGCTACAATGCCATCCTCATCAAGGACGCGACGAGCGGCTTCACCGACGCCAACTACACGGCCATGCTGGACATCCTGCCGCTGTACTCGAAGGTCATCAGCTCCGATCAATTCGCGCTCGAGGCTCCCTACGGCAGCGCCGAGAGAGGCGTGACCACGTCGTCCAAAGACTCGTTCACCGGCCGC
>Ga0207416_1004546_pt1 | contig 11928 bp, 8 predicted proteins | sample PaiPotPPM11metaG_FD_184107 | JGI IMG/M metagenome (GOLD analysis project Ga0207416, IMG submission 184107) | Iron sulfur acid spring bacterial and archeal communities from Banff, Canada, to study Microbial Dark Matter (Phase II) - Paint Pots PPM... ...
GCACTCAACTACAGGTGTACGAGCTGCCACACCATCGCGTACGCCTGGCAATACAACATGACGGTCGACGACCCAACGGCCGTCCCGGCTGACGTCAACCAGTTGATGGCCCGGTGGAAGGCAGAGCTGGCCAACATCAAGACCCAGAGTGTGACCCTGACGCAGGCCATCAACCGCATGAACGCCGTCATCGGACAATTCCAGAGCCTGGCGGCGTACCTGGACTTGAAGCAGGATCAGACGACGGACACGACCTCGCCGAATGCCAGCCCGCCACCGGCCGCGTCCCCGGCGGCTGGCACCAGTCCGACGGCGGGCCCGGCCGCGACCGCAAGCCCGACCGCCAGTCCACAGCCTAGCGCAAGCTCCTCGCCTTAATAGGAACCGCCCCTGCCTGAGTTCGGCGCGCGCATACAATAGTGCGCGTGCCGAAGGTCTTGATTACCGAGACCGTGCTGCGTGACGCCCAGCAGAGCCTGATCCAGGGCCGCCTCAAGCTTCAGCACGTCCTTCCAATCGCGAAAACCCTGGACGACATCGGCTACCACGCGCTCGATGCCTGGGGTGGCTGGACCTTCTCCGCCTCCATTCGAGTCCTTCATGAGGACCCCTGGCAGCGCCTCCGATCTCTAAAGGCGGCGTTCGTCAAGACGCCGCTGCAGATGTTGATCCGCGGTCAGACCCTGATCTCCCAGGCACACCAACCGGATGACGTGGTCCGTTCCTTCATCGAGCAGGCGGTCCAGGCGGGGGTCTCGGTGGTACGCCTCTTCGATCCACTCAACGACCTCCGCAATCTCGAGGTTCCGGTCAAGGCCGCCAAAAAGGCAGGCGCCCGCGTCATCGGCGCGCTCGTCTACAGCCCTGGTCCCGTCCACGATCGCGCCTGGATGGTCAACGCCGGCGGCCGGCTGAAGACACTCGGATGCGACTGGATCGGGATCGAAGACGTCGCCGGGATCCTCGGTCCGGACGAAGCTCGCTTGCTCGTCCAGGGACTGGTTGCGGAAACCGGTCTCCCGGTAAGCATCCACTCGCACTCGACCACCGCGCTTGCGCCGATAACCTACTTTGCCGCGATCGAGGCTGGCGCCACCGGGATCGATACCGCGCTTTCGGCGATGGCCTGGGGCGCCTCCCAACCGGCAACCGAAACCATGGTCGCCGCGCTGCGCGGTGGCCCGAACGACACCGGATTGGACCTCCAGCTTATCGGTCAGGCGACGCGCTACTTCGATGAGCTCCACGACGATTATGCCGAGTTCCAGGATCCGATCGCGTTTCGCAATGACGTCCACGTGCTGGACCACCAGCTGCCGGCATCGGTGCTCGCCGTCCTGATCCGCGCTCTACGCGAACGCAAGGCGCTCGACCATTACGAGCGTCTGCTGCATGAGCTGGTGCTGGTGCGCGCGGAGATGGGATACCCACCGATGGCAGCGCCCATCAACCAGATCGCCGCACGCCAGGCGCTGGCCAACACGCTGGATGAAAAGCGTTACCAGCACATCGAGCAACCCTTTCGTGATTACATCAAGGGACTCTTCGGAGCGCCCCCCGGGACCGTCGACCCCGAGGTGCGAAAGCGGGCGCTGGGCTCATCCGAGCCGATCACGATCCGGCCGGCCGACCTGTTGAAACCGGCGATGGACCGGGCCCACCGTGAGATGCGCAAGCAGGGTCTGACGCCGACCGGCCCCGACCAGGTGCTGACTTACATCCTCTTTCCGGCCGAGGCTCCCGGTATCCTACGGCCGTCCCCGCAACTCGAGGCACAACCCGCTCCGCAGGCGCCAGCGCCGGCCGAGCCGCCGCCAGTCGCAGTGCCGGCCGCACCGCCCGCAGCTTCGTCATCCACCGATGGGCCGGTTCGTGAGTTTACCGTCGAGGTCGACGGCGAGCCGTACCACGTGCGAGTGCGAGGAGAGGGGATCAGTGGGCTCACGCCGGCGGCGTCTCAACCGGCAACCGCCCCGCCCCCCTCGGCCGCGACCGCTTCAGGCAACGGGGCCATCCAGGCACCGATGCAGGGCATGGTGGTCAAGATCAAAGTAAAGGTCGGGGACCGGGTCAAGCTGGGGGATGTGGTCGTCATCCTGGAAGCCATGAAGATGCAGAATGACATCGTGGCGACCGCGGGGGGAACTGTGCGCGAGATCCTGGCGAAAGAGGGTTCGATTGTCTCGCCCAGCGATGTACTGATGACGATTGGCTAAGGTCAGCCGCGTCCTCGTGGCCAATCGCGGCGAGATTGCCTTGCGGGTGTTGCGTACCTGCCGCGAGATGGGGATTCCGACCGTGGCCGTTTACGCTGAACCGGATGCTCGCACTCCTCATGTCTATTTCGCGGACGAGCGTGCGCCGTTAACGGGATCCTCCCCTCGCCAGGCCTATCTCGACATCGAGCAGCTCGTCAGGGTGGCGCGTGAACATGGTGCCGATGCCGTCCATCCGGGCTACGGCTTCCTCTCTGAGAATCCGGCGCTCGCCGACGCCTGCCTCAAAGCCGGGTTGACCTTCATCGGACCGGGAGCGGCGAGCATGCGGGCCATGGGCGACAAGGTAGAAGCCCGGCGGCGGATGACGGCCGCAGGGGTTCCCGTGCTGCCGGGCTCGGCCGCCTTGAAAGATGATGGCGCCGCCCTGACCGAGGCCGAGCGCATCGGTTACCCCGTGCTGGTCAAAGCTGCGGCCGGCGGAGGCGGTATAGGCATGCGCATCGCGCAGACTCGCGAGGAGTTGCCGGCGGCCTTCGAGGCCTGCCGCCGGGCGGCCCAAACCTCCTTTGCCAGCCCCGACGTCTACCTGGAGCGCTATCTCGAGCATCCCCGTCACATCGAGATGCAGATCCTTGCCGACGCCCAGGGCAACACGCTTGCGCTCGGAGAGCGAGACTGTTCGATCCAGAGGCGCCACCAGAAGTTGCTCGAGGAGACGCCGGCGCCCGGCCTTTCGGAGGCTCAGCGGAACATCATGAAAGAGGCGGCGGTCCGTGCCGCGGCGGCGGTCAAATATCAAAACGCCGGGACGATCGAGTTCATCGTCGCCGGCGATCAGTTCTATTTCCTCGAGATGAACACACGCCTGCAGGTGGAGCACCCGGTGACCGAGGCTGTGCTCGGCTCGGACCTGGTGCGCTGGCAGATCGAAATCGCACGCGGCGAATCCCTACCCGTCCAGGGCTTCGGGAACCCGCGTGGCCACGCCATCGAGTTTCGAATCAACGCCGAGGACCCGCTGCGCAACTTCATGCCCAATCCTCGCCGCGTCATCCGCTATGCGCCACCGAGCGGACCCGGCGTTCGGGTGGACTCAGGAATCCGCCCCCACCAGGAGGTCTCCCCGCACTTCGACTCCCTCCTGGCCAAGCTGGTTGTCTTCGCGAGCGATCGGGATGCCACCATCGGCCGCGGCAGGCGCGCGCTGCAGGAGTTCGTCCTCACCGGCCCCAAAACGACCATTCCATTCCACAGGGCCATTCTCGAGGAGGATGATTTCCGCGCCGGCCGCATTTCCACCGCCTTCATCTCCGATCATCCGGGCCTGATGGATCGTGCACGAGGCTTTGCCTCGGAGGCCTCACCGCTCGAGCAGCTCTACGGTGGAGGTGACGTCGTCGCCGCGATCGCCGCGGGCGTGGTCGCAGCCGAGGGCCTGGGCTAGCCTCCGATCACGAGCGGCGTGGTATAGGACTGCGCCACCGGCGTTCCATTGATGTCAGCGACACCGGTCGTTACCACCATCGAATAGGTTCCGGTTTTTAGCTTCACGTCGACAGTAACGAGGTGCCCATCGGGATCGAAGCTGACCCTGGTCTTGACTGGCGAGCCCTGGTTATCCTTCACCAGGACCGTGTCCGCGGAAACCGTCTCCGGCTTCAGGTCCGAGTCGAATCGAACCAGGATTTGTTGAGTTGAGCCGTTCTGTCTCACCTCGACCGAGACCACCGTTGGCCCGTGGCCCAGCTGCAGCGTGGGCGTGGCGCTAACCGCGTCGATCAGGTACCTCTGGTCCTGGAGCACGACCGTCAGCTGCTCCTCGAAGAAGCTGGTTTCAACATTGTTGCGTGCGATGAAGAGGCGGGCGCCGATCAGGAACTTGTTCGGGCCGGCCAGTTGCACGCTGACCGGGTAGTAGCGCGCGAACTGCGCTCCCGGGCTGAGCAGGCTCGAAGCCCCGTTGCTATAGGCCTGCTGGGCGGCCGCGTCCAACTCGGCCTGGGCGCCGCTGAGGTCTCCCTTGATGCGAGCCTGCATGAACCTGTCGACCTCGGCCAGTGCCTGGCTTTCCGCGTTGTCGGAGGCGGACGGCTGACCCACGGTTGCCTTCGCGGTCCATAGAGAGGTACCCCCGGCCTCGTCGGGTCGGCTGAAGAGCACCAGGTCGCCGCGTGGCGACCAGAGAGGATTGGCATACTGGCGCTGGTTGCTTCCGAAGCCGGTCGGCGCACTACCGTCGGCGTTGATCAGGAGGAGCCTGGCGTGGCTGTCGGCACCTGTGCCGCTATGGCTGGCGAGCAGGATGGAGGCCGAGTCGGGCGACCAGTTCAGATCCGACCAGGTCTCTCCGGCGGCGCTGCCGGCAACCTTGCGAGCGGACTTAGGATCGACGCCTGTATAGAGGTCGGACCCAGGTGCTCGCCCGATCGTGAATGCGAGCTGTCCCGTTGGCGACCAGGAGAAGCCGGTCGCTCCCGCGGGAAGGGCCGTTGTGGTCATCGTGGTCAGATCCAGGACGACCGGTCCGCCATCCGTCACCATGGCGAGCAGGAGCCCGCTCCGCGATGCCGACATGTCCGCCGTCACCTTGATCGTGGGCGTGCCGATGAGCGTGCCGTGCAGGTCTACCACGCGGAGCAGGCCCTCGCTCAGGTAGGCGAGGCGTGTTGGGCCGAGCCACACTGCGGGCCGGTCCGGGGGGCTACCGAGGGTCGCGACCGCGGCCGCCTGCACATTGCCCTGGAGGTCGCGGACCTCCAGCGTGGCGTGGTCCGAAATCTCGCTCCAGTCGGCGAAGAGGCCACCGCTGGGGGCCACCGACGGGTAGCTTCCGCCGGGGGCGACATCGCGGATCAAGGTGCCCTGGGTGCTCATCAGCCAGACATTCGTCGCGGTGGAGCTGGCAGCGGCCGGGGTGGCCGTGGTCCCCGCGGACGGTGAAGTCGAGGCGGCCGTGCTGGCGGGATCGGTCGGCCGCGTGACCAGCAACTGCCCGTCGAGCGTCCAGGTGGGACTCGACAGGCGCGCCGAGTCGGGCAAGCGGTTATCAAATCCGTAGGTGACCGACCCGCTTCTGAACGATGGCGTAACCACCGGCGGGACCGGCGCCGGTGCCGTCAGGAAATGGACCACCACGGGCGGCTGGACCGGGGGCGCCGTGGTGGCGGGCTGGCTCGGCGCCACCGCCTTCGGTTGCAGGGTGACCTTGTAAGTGGTGCTCGGGGCAAGCGGATGTGCCGGCGTGATGACCAGCGTCTGGCCCTCCCAGTGCTTGGTGAAGGAGGTGGCGGGCTGCATCACGATGCTCTCTTCGACGGCGGTCTTGTCAACCGGACCGCTGAAAGGAATCTGTATCGGTTCCGCGGTGGCGACGTCTTTCCTGTTCTCGATGCCGCTGAGGTTGACCGCGACCGCCTGCGTGGGTGCCGGCTGGCCGTGCAGGTAGACCTCGACACCGAGGACGATGATGAATCCGGCGGCGACAGCTGCCATGGCGGGGGCCATCCCGACCGGTCCAAGTTGAAACCAGCGCCGGCGACTCGGGGTGTTGAGGGAGTCCCTGGCCTGTGCCATCAGCTTCGCCCGCAGGTAACTCCGGAAATGAGGGTCCAGCGGCGGGACGGCCGGCCGCGATGCTTTGAGGAGGGCGATGACCTCCCTGTCAGCCGGATCGCTGAAGAGCTCGTGGAGCTCCGGGTCGTCCATCATGGCGTTCCCAACTCCGCTTCTACCTGCGGCAATTCACGCCGCAGACGCTCGACCCCGCGGTGGAGGAGCAGCTTTACGGCGCCCGAGCTCTTGCCCAGGATCACCGCGATCTCGTCGATCTTGCGGTCCTCGCCGAATTTGAGCACCATCGCGGCCCGCTGCTGCTTGGGCAGCTGGTCGATGGCGGACCAGACCCGCCGGCTGCGGTCCCGGCGGACCACTTCGTCGAGCACGGCCGGCTCCCGGCTGGCCATGTCGGCTCCCTCTTCCAGCTCGACCTCACCGCGCTGGCCCCGGTAGTGGTCGGCCACGGCGTTGAGCGTGATCTGGTAGAGCCAGGAGGAAAAGGGGTGACCGCCGTAGGTGTAGCGGTTGATGTTCTTGAGCGCCTTGAAAAACACCTCTGACGTCACGTCCTCTGCCAGTGATTGGTCCCGTACGCGCGAATACGCAAACCGGTAGATCTGCGGGAAATAGCGGTCGTACAGTACCCCGAACGCCTCGGGGTCCCTTTTCGCTCGTTCGACAAGTTCCCGCTCTTCAATACTTTCCGGCATCAGGACACCCCAAAGGGCGCCCGTTGCATAGTGAACGGGAGGCGCCCCCCGATGGTTACGTGTCCGCCCAATCTACCAGCCCCTCCCTCGAGTAAAGGGGAAAAAGGCGTCCGGGGTTACGGTCGATCAGCGGTTATAATCGTCTGGTCACCGACGGCCCGCACCCCCATAAGGAGACCTGCCGCCGTTTGATCCCCCGATACGCCCACCCGGAGATGAGCGCCATCTTCTCCTCGAAGTCGCGCTACGAGCTCTGGCTCAAGGTCGAGCTCGAGGTCTGCGAGGGTTGGGCCGAGATCGGGGAAATCCCCCGTTCTGCGGTGGCGAGCCTGCGTCGGGCACGGGTCGATCCCGACCGAATCGCGCGGCTCGAGGAGCGCGTCGGTCACGACGTCGTCGCCTTCCTGGACTCCATCGCCGAGGAGGTGGGCGAGGACGCCCGCTACCTCCATCGGGGACTGACCTCTTCCGATGTGCTGGATACCTCCCTGGCCCTGCAGATGGTCGGGGCGAGCGATCTTCTCCTCAATGACCTGGACCGGCTCTCCTCGGTGGTCCGGCGACGAGCGGTCGAGGAAAAGGAGACCCTGATGGCCGGCAGGACGCATGGTATCCATGCCGAGCCGATCAGCTTCGGCTTCGTCCTTGCAGGCTGGCTGGACGAGCTGGACCGAGCCCGCCAGCGGCTTGTCACTGCTCGAGAGGAGATCCGTGTCGGCAAGCTCTCCGGGGCGGTCGGAACCCATGCGACCATCGATCCACGCGTGGAGGAGAGAGCGCTGGAGCGTCTTAACCTCCAGGTCGCTCCGGTGACGACTCAGATCATCGCCCGGGACCGTCATGCCTCCTACATGGCGTCCCTTGCCATCCTCGCGGGGAGCCTGGAAAAGTTTGCCACCGACATCCGGCACCTTCAACGCAGCGAAGTCGCCGAGCTGCGTGAACCCTTCGGGGCCGAGCAGAAGGGCTCCTCGGCGATGCCACACAAGCGCAACCCGATCCTCAGCGAGCGCATCTGTGGGCTCGCCCGCACCGTTCGCGGCTACCTACTGACTGCGCTCGAGGATCAGGCGCTCTGGCACGAGCGGGACATCAGCCACTCGTCGGCGGAGCGGATCATCGTGCCCGACGCCTGCACGCTGCTCGATTACATGCTGCGCTTGATGGCGGATATCGTCGAAGGCATGACAATCGATCGGGCCCGCATGCGCGCGAACCTCTATCGAAGTGGCGGTGTCGTCTTCTCGCAGCGCGTCCTGCTCGCCCTGGTGCAGAAGGGGATGTCGCGCCAGGACGCCTACCGCGTGGTGCAGGGCGCCGCCCTGAGCGCGCTCGACGGTGGGACGGATTTCCGCGCCGTCGTCGCCGAAGCCCCGGAGGTACGGGAGCGGTTGACGGCAGATGAGCTCGCCGAGCTGTTCGACCCTTCCTACTATCTCCGCTACCTGGACGTCACCTTTGAACGCGTCGGGCTTGCCACTGCCTCGGTGGAGCACGCCCGCACATGAGCGGCATCCTCCGCACCGATCTGCCCCTTCCACTTCACTCCCGCGGAAAGGTACGCGACACCTACCGGCTGGGTGAGGGCGAGTTGCTGATGGTGGCGACCGACAGGATCTCGGCGTTCGACGTCGTCTTTCCGACTCCAATCCCGGAGAAGGGCCGCGTCCTGACCCAGCTTTCCCGGTCCTGGTTCGGGCAAACGGCCGGCCTGATACGTAACCACCTGGCCCCGGACCAAACCGTTCCGGAGTCTCTCTCGGAGCTGCTGCCCGACCTTCCGCTGCGCAGCATGCGGGTGCTGACCGCCGAGCCAATCATGTTCGAGTGCGTGGTTCGCGGCTACATCTCCGGCTCCGGCTGGAAGGATTACCAGCGAACCGGCTCGATCGCGGGCGAGCGGCTCCCGGCGGGGCTGAAGGAAAGCGATCGGTTGCCGGAGCCGATCTTCACACCGGCAACCAAGGCCTTGACCGGCCACGATGAAAACATATCGCGGGCAGAGCTGGCCGGGCGCGCCGGTAAAGAACTGGCGGATGGGCTGGAGACCGCCAGCCTTCAGCTCTACCGCTACGGGGCTGAACGGGCGCTGGAGCGTGGCCTGATCCTCGCAGATACCAAGTTCGAATTCGGCCTGCTCGAGGGTGAGCTGATCTTGATCGACGAGATGCTCACCCCTGACTCCTCGCGCTTCTGGGATTTCCAGGAGTACCGGCCCGGCGGCCCGCAGCCCTCCTTCGACAAACAATATGTAAGGGACTACCTGGAAAAAATCGGCTGGAACAAGGAGCCGCCGGCTCCGCCCCTGCCTGATGAGGTTGTCACCGGCACCAGCGCCCGATACCTCGAAGCCATGAGTCGCCTCACCGCGACCGTCTCCCCCAGCCTGGCACGGACATGATCTTCCGGGCGGAGGTCTTCGTCACGCTCAAGCCGGTCGTCAACGATCCGCAGGGAAGCACGATTCGGAGCGGACTGCACTCGATCGGTTTCGACACGGTCCGCGACGTACGTTCAGGCAAGTACCTGGTGCTGACCGTCGAGGGGACCGATGAGAGAGCCGCCCGGGCGCGCGTCGATGAGATGGCGCGAGAGGTCCTGGCCAATCCAGTGATCGAGGACTACCGGGTCGAACTGGAGCCGGTTGCGAGCGCGACGAGCGCCGGAGAACTGCGCGGTTGAGGACCGGCATCGTGGTCTTCCCCGGCACCTGGAGTGACCGGGACTGCGCTCACGCCGTCGGGGACGTCCTCGGGCAGCCCTACCGTTTCATCGATCATCGGGATCGCCGCCTTGAAGACATCGACCTCGTCATCCTGCCGGGAGGGTTCTCCTACGGAGACTACCTGCGATGTGGCGCGATCGCCCGCTTCGCCCCCGTAATGGACGCGGTCGCCGCATTTGCCGACCGGGGCGGCCTGGTGCTCGGAATCTGCAATGGATTCCAGGTGCTGCAGGAGGCGCGTCTTTTGCCCGGTGCGTTACTGCGGAACGCCTCCTGCGAGTTTCGTTGTGAGTGGGTCAACCTGCGTGTCGAGCAGGGCGATACACCATTCACTGGTGATTGTCGTCCCGGCCAGGTGCTCCGCATCCCCATCTCGCACGGGGAAGGGAACTTCTACGCAGATGAGTCGACACTGGCGGAGCTCGAGGCTGGAGGACAGGTGGTGTTTCGCTACTGCACTGCCGACGGAAGGATCAGCGAGCGGGCGAATCCCAACGGCTCGCTGGCGAATATCGCCGGCATCGTGAACAAGCGCGGCAACATCCTTGGCATGATGCCTCACCCCGAGCGTGCCTGCGAGGACATCCTCGGCGGCAGCGATGGGCTTGCCCTCTTCCGTTCCGCGATGCGTGCCCTGCAGGTCGCCGCGGCCTGATGGCGGTTGCGCTGCGCCGCTCGCGGCTCGCCAGCGTGGCGCTGGACGAGTCAGAGTACGTCGCCATCAGGGCTGCGATCGGACGGGAGCCCAATGAGGTCGAGCTCGGTATGTTCGGCGCGATGTGGAGCGAGCACTGCGGTTACAAGACCTCTCGTGCGCTGCTGCGGCAGCTGCCCACGCAGGGACAGCGGGTCTTGCAGGGCCCCGGTGAGAACGCCGGAGCGGTTGACATCGGCGATGGGCTGGCCGTCGTCTTCAAGATCGAGTCACACAATCATCCGTCGGCGATCGAGCCCTACCAGGGCGCTGCCACCGGCGTTGGCGGCATCCTGCGAGATGTCTTTGCCATGGGGGCGCGTCCGATCGCCATCCTCGACGACCTGCACTTCGGGCCTCTCGACGAGGGACGCAACCGACATCTCTTCAAGGGCGTGGTGGAGGGAATAGGCGCGTACGGAAACTGCTTTGGGTGTCCTACGGTGGGTGGCGCGCTCACCTTCGCTGAGGGATACTCGCAAAATCCCCTGGTCAACGCCATGTGCGTCGGCATCGTCTCCCATGACCGACTGCGCCGAGCTCGGGCCGACCGGGTTGGCGACCTGATCTTCCTCGTCGGTGCCGACACCGGTCGCGATGGAATCCACGGAGCCACCTTCGCTTCCGTCGAGATGGACGAGGACTCCTCGTCCCGCCGGCCCGCCGTCCAGGTGGGCAATCCCTTCCTGGAGAAATTGCTCTGCGAGGCGTGCCTCCAGCTCAACGAACTGCCCGAGGTCACCGCCATCCAGGATCTCGGCGCCGCCGGGCTCACCAGCGCCGCGTGCGAGCTGGCTCATCGCGGCGGCCGTGGCCTCGAGATCGACGTGGCGCAGGTCAGCCGGCGGGAGCGAGGCATGACGCCTTACGAGGTGATGCTCTCTGAATCCCAGGAGCGGATGCTGGTCCTGGTCAGGCAGGGTGGTGAAGCTGCCGTGCGCCGTATATTCGACCATTTCGAACTGCACGCCGACTGGATCGGCACCATCACCTCGGGCAACCGCGTGAGAGTGCGTGATGGCTCAGTGTCCGTTGCGGACCTGCCGCTCGACGTCCTGATCGACCTCGTGCCACTGCGATCTCCGCGCGCACTGCGAGCGACCCAGGGCGTTGCCTCCGAGACCCCGGTACTGGCCGAACCGCAGCGAGTTCTTCTCGACATGCTCGCCAGTCCCAACCTGCGAAGCCGGCGGCCGGTCTACCGCACCTACGACCACCAGGTGCTCGATAACACCGTCATTGGTCCAGGCTCTGACGCCGCCCTGCTGCGCGTCCCCGGGACCAACCGCGGTGTTGCCCTGACAACGGACGGTAACCACAGGTACGTGACGCTCGACCCCTACGAGGGCACCCGGGCAGCGGTCGCTGAAGCGGCCCGCAACCTCGTCTGTACCGGGGCGCGACCGGCGGCGGTCACGAACTGCCTGAATTTCGGAAACCCGCAACGCCCGGAGGTCTTCTGGCAACTGCGGGAGAGCGTCCGAGGGCTCGCTGACGCCTGCCGAGAGCTGGGCCTGCCGGTGGTGAGTGGCAACGTTTCTCTTTACAACGAAACCAGCGGACGGAGCATCCCGCCCACACCGGTGATCGGCATGGTGGGCGTCATCGACGACCTCGACCACCGCTGCGGGGTCGCCTTCCAGCAGGACGGCGACCTTGTCTTTTTGCTCGGCGAGAGCCAGGAGGAGCTGGCGGGCAGCGAGTTCCAGGCAATCTCCGGCCAGGTCCTGTCCGGTACAGCTCCACGTGTAGACCTCGAACTCGAGTCGCGGCTACAGGCAGCGGTACTGGAATGCACCTGGTCGGATGTGCTGCGCAGCGCGCATGACGTCTCGGACGGCGGGCTGCTGGTGACGCTCGCCGAGAGCGTCCTCTTCGGTTCGCACGGGCTCCGCTGTCCGGCGGTGGTAGGCTCGGTGAGTGCCGCCGCCCTCTACTTCGGCGAGTCACAGGGGAGAGTTGTGGTCAGCGTTGCGCCACGACGCGTCCCCGAGCTGCAGGCCGTGATGGCCCGGCACCGGATCG
>Ga0207416_1004551_pt1 | contig 11919 bp, 8 predicted proteins | sample PaiPotPPM11metaG_FD_184107 | JGI IMG/M metagenome (GOLD analysis project Ga0207416, IMG submission 184107) | Iron sulfur acid spring bacterial and archeal communities from Banff, Canada, to study Microbial Dark Matter (Phase II) - Paint Pots PPM... ...
GAATGCGGGCATCTTGAGCGCCAACTCGCGGATGACGCTGTCATCCGTAGCGTGGATCGACATCGTGTGCCCCATGCCGCCAAACTCCAGGAAACGCCGGCACACATCCCCGCCCTCGTGGTAATCCTTGACGACGTAGAAGGAAAGCACCGGTGAGAGTTTCTCCGCGGAAAGCGGAAAGTCCCGGCCAATTCCATCGAGCGGTGCCACCAGGGCGCGAGTGCCCGCCGGCACGGAAAATCCGGCCTCGGTGGCGATGCGCGCGGCGGATTGGCCCACCATCTTGGGGTTCACGCGGAAATTGGGCAGGATCAAGACGCGAGCCACTCTTTCCGCCTGCTGCGCGTCCAGGAAATAACCACCCCGGCGCACCGTTTCCGCCTTCACTTCGCCGGCGATGGCCGCATCCACCACCATGTGCTGCTCCGAAGAGCAGATGGTGCCGTTGTCAAAAGTTTTGCCGGTGAGGATATCCGCCACCGCCTTGGGGATGTTGGCGGACGAATGAATGTAAGCGGGCACGTTGCCGGGGCCGACGCCGAGGGCGGGCTTGCCGCTGCTGTATGCGGCCCTTACCATGCCAATCCCGCCTGTGGCCAGGATGATGGCCGTCTGGCGATGGCGCATCAGCTCTTCAGTGGCCTCCATAGTAGGCAGGCTGAGGCAGCCAATGCAGCCCTCCGGCGCTCCGGCTGCCACCGCCGCTTCATGCATCACACGAGCGCTCTCCCGGATGCAGCGCACGGCGCTCGGGTGCGGGCTCATCACGATGGTGTTACGGCCCTTGAGGGCGATCAACGCTTTATAAATGGCGGTAGAAGTAGGGTTGGTGCAAGGAATGATGGCGGCGACCACGCCCGCAGGCACACCGATTTCAACCACGCCGAGCGCCCGGTCCTCGCGGATCACCCCCACTGTCTTCAAATCCTTGATGGCGGCGTAAACGTCACGCGAGGCGAAAAGGTTTTTCTCCGTCTTGTCGGCGACGATACCATAAGTCGTCTCCTCAACAGCCAACTGTGCAAGTGGTCCGGCGCTGCGCTCGGCCGCTTCCGCGCAGGCGCGCACCACGGCGTCCGTCTGCTCCTGGGAAAAGCCGCTTAGAACTTTTTGGGCTGCGGCCGCCTTTTCAACCAGGCGGCGCGCCTCCTGGATGGATTCAAGATCTCTGTCCATGGATGTGTACGGGGGTTGGGTGTCCGAGAGCTTCGCTCTGCTTGGTTGCTTGGCGTGAATAGGTCTTTTCCGAAATGGAGAGGTACTTCACGCCCAGTCTCCGAGTCTTATCCGCCCGCCAAACCCGCAGCGCAGCTTAGGATGATGCCTTGCCGCCACCTTTGCCGGAAAGCTGGCCTCCGGGCAGGATCTTTTCCGCTTCGCTGTGGGGCCGGGGAATCACGTGGACGCTCACCAGTTCGCCCACCCGCCGCGCCGCGGCCGCGCCCGCGTCCGTGGCCGCTTTGACAGCCCCCACATCGCCGCGCACCATGACCGTCACGTACCCGGCGCCGATGTATTCCTTGCCCACCAGCACCACATTGGCGGCCTTCACCATCGCGTCTGCCGCCTCAATGGCTCCGACTAACCCTTTGGTCTCAATCATGCCGAGAGCTTCCAACGTCATGCTGCCTCCTGTAGTGTGTCGTAGATCGTTCAAAAGCTAACATGGATGGCTGGACCGCGCAAGGTCCATGGCCTGCATTGCGCCGTCTCTGCCGTAATGATAGGTTGATAACCCGGAAAGTAAAGTGATGGGCTTATGTTGGTTTCGAAAAGCAATCCAGGGGCACTCGGTTTATCTCCCCTCTTTCAATGTCTGATGGTGGCGATTTGCTGCGGTGGCCAACTTCTTCTCCCTAATCAAGCCCGCGCCGACGATGACGGGAACTATTGCTCAGCGCGGGGATACCTCGCCTTTGATCTAAGGGCCGCCGTTACACCAGGGGTCAAATATCCGCATGTGCTCCGAGTGATTCGCTTTGGAAGCGCCCAAGGGATTTCGCCTACCGAAGATCTGCCAATTGAAGACTTCCAAACACACCAGATGTACTGCACCGCGGGGCAGGTATTTATTTCGGGATGGGATCGCACTTACCAGTACTATCTCGTCGACGTTCACGAGCCGGGCAGCTTAAGAATCCTCAAGCATGTAAATGATCCCCTGCGAGAATTCTCTTATTCTGGCCACAAGGATGCACCCACGCTGGGTTACGCCTCCCGGCCTGGAACGATCCCGCTTCAATCTGATGATCCAAACCATTTCTACGAGTTGGTCATGACGCGATCAGAAAAGCGCGTGAAGGAAGGACTTGTTAACCACTGGAGGTCAGAACTGGTCCAGACCCATCGTGACGGTAGAGTTCTCCGGCGGGTACTGCTGGCATCGGGAAGCTTCCTTGTAAGTGCCGATTAACGATCCAAGCTGCCACCCACCAGATTAAATCCTGCTGGGTCAAGTGAGTGGCGATGGAACCGTGAGCAGATGCCGACCGGCCATCCCCGGGCCCATGTGAGCCAGGTACCGGAAGCTTACTCTCCGCCATGCCAATCTCTTAATCGGTCGATTTCACTGTTTCCAAAGCGTATCTGGTAAACCCTGTGTTATCATCCTTTTTATCAAATAGTTTGCGGCAAGATTTTCATTGGGGGGACGCAAGGGAATGGGGCGCAGGCAGTCAAGCGGCCTGTTGGAGAGGCCGCCAGAACGAAAAACACCCGCAGCCCGGCCGGCGACGAGGGGCCTTTGAATCCGTGAGCTTCATCAATCCGGTTTCACGCGAAATTAATTGCAAAATCGTCTACTACGGCGCAGGCCTGGGTGGAAAGACCACCAACCTGCAGTGGATTTACAAGAACACTGCGGGCCAATCCGCCGAGCCCATGATCTCCCTGACTACAGAAGAGGACCGCACCCTTTTCTTCGATTTTGTTCCCCTTGAAATCGGTAAAATTCGCGGCTACCACCTGCGTTTTCACCTTTATACGGTGTGCGGACAAGTGCGCTATGAACCCACGAGAAAGCTGGTGCTTCGCGGCGTTGACGGGCTGATCTTTGTAGCGGACTCGCAAGAAGGCCGGATGGACGAAAACCTGAACGCTCTGCGCGAACTGGAAAAAAACCTGCATGAACTAGGGCGTGATCCTGCTGTGGTGCCGCTGGTGATCCAGCTCAATAAGCGCGACCTGGAAGATGCAATTCCCGCCGACGAGATGAAGGGTCTTCTGGCGCGGAGTGAAGAGGAAGTGTTTGAGGCCATTGCCAGCGAGGGCGTGGGCGTGTTCGAGACCTTGCGCGGGATCGGAAAACGGGTGGTGGAGGACGTGAAGCAAAGCCTGATGCCCGCTTCAAAATCATGACCGGCGCTGGCCGGAGCGCCCTGCCGGTGAGAAACGCCGAATGGCGTGCATGGCGCGGCGCGGGGGACATCAACTTCACTTTAGACCTGCAGTATGCGGATCCTGCTTGTTGAAGATGAACGCAAAGTGGCCAGCTTCGTGGCCCGGTCGCTGCGGGAAAACGCCTACGCCGTGGACGTGGCCGATACCGGCGGGAAAGGCTACAGTCTAGCCACGGAGAATGCCTACGACGTCATCCTTCTTGATATCCGGCTGCCGGACCAGAGCGGAATCGAAGTTTGCACTCGAATCCGCCAGGCGGAAGTCAAGACCCCCATCCTGATGTTGACTGCCCGGACGCTCATCGAGCAGCGCGTGGAGGGATTGGATGCCGGCGCGGACGATTATCTGACAAAACCGTTTGCGTTGGCCGAGCTTCACGCTCGAATCCGGGCGTTGGTGCGGCGAGGCTTCGATAAGAGCGGCGTCACCCTCGCCTGCGCCGACCTGGAGCTCGACCGGCGGCGCCGCCGGGCGGTCCGGGCCAAGAAGGAAATTCCTTTGACCTCAAAAGAATTCGCGCTCCTCGAGCTCCTGCTGCTGCGCGCGCCGGACACCGTCACCCGTAGCGAGATTGTCGAACACGTTTGGGATTCCCACTTTGATAGTGGAACAAACCTGGTCGAAGTCTATATCAACCGGCTGCGGCAAAAAATTGACCAGGCGCATCCGGCAAAACTGATCCATACGGTCCGGGGATCGGGTTACCGGATGGCATTGCCAGAAGCGCCATGACCTGGATTATTCACGAAGTTTTGCTCGAAGACCGTCAGTGCGCGGTTTTGACCGTGCCTTTCGAGCGCGGACCATTCGCAGCAAGGGCATGATTTTATGTTGCAGAATTACTCTCTGCGGACGCGCATGATCTTGCTTTTCTGCGTCGCAGTGGGAGTCCTCCTGGCCGTTTCCTATTCCGGATTCTACACTCTTTTCGCCCGCGAGGTTCGGGGCCAGCTTGACCGCCAACTGCTGGAGACTTCCAGGCCGGTTATAGCCGATCTTATCTCCGACCCGACCGAACAGGACGTGGATCAGCTCAACGTTCCTGGAAATTATTTTGAGGTTCTTGATTCCTCCGGGCACGTGCTGCAACATTCTGTGAACCTGCATGGGAAGCCCGTCCTGACGGCCGGGGAGAATTTCTCCCTCCGCCAAACCATCTTCTCCACAGTGGAAGATCCCTACACCGGCCGGCTGCGCGTCGCGCTGATCCCATTCCAGCGTGGAAACACGCTGCAAATTTTTGTGCTGGCGGTGCCAACGCAGCGCGCCGACGAAGCCCTGCGCAGCTTCCGCCGCATCGGCTTCGTGATCCTTCCGCTCAGCCTCTTGCTGACGGGCATTATTTCCGGCTGGTACGTGGGCCGCAGTCTGAAGCCGGTGGCTGAGCTCACAGATCATGCGGTGGAGGCAGCGTCCCGCGCCAGTGAAATGAAACCGGTCGATCTTTGGACGCCGCTTCAAGTCTCGAATCCCCGTGACGAACTCGGGAGACTGGCGGAGACGTTCAACCAGCTTTTCGCAAAAGTGAATTCGGCGTTGCGCCAGTTGCGCCAGTTCGTTTCCGATGCTTCCCACGAATTGCGGACGCCACTAGCCGTCTTGCGAGGCGAAACGGAACTTGTTCTTAGCGAGCCGCGGAGTCCGGAAGATTATCAGAGGGCCCTCCAGGTGATTGAGGAGGAACTCAAAAAACTCAGCCATATCACCGAAGGGCTCTTTACCCTGGCATTGGCAGATGCCGGAGAACTGCGGATCACTCCCCAGCCGCTTTACCTGGATGAAGTGGTAGAGGAAGCCTGCGCTGTGGCCTCTCCGCTTGCCCTGGCAAAAAACATCGTCATCGAGCGCGATCTGCGGCCGGAAGTTCCCTATTGTGGTGACGAGGCGTTCCTGCGCCAGCTTTTCCTGATTTTTCTGGATAACGCCATCAAGTATTCTCCGCCCGGAAGTAAAACTCGCGTGCAGATGGATGCCGCGGAAAGCTCCATTCGAATTACCTTTCGAGACGAGGGACCGGGAATCCAGAAAGACCACCTGCCCTACATTTTCAAGCGGTTTTACCGCGCCCCTTCCATCAATGGGGCCGAAGCGCGCAGCGGCGGCCTGGGACTGTCGATTGCCGTAGCCATCGCCCAGGCGCACGAAGGGAAGATCGAGTGCCAGAGCGAGGTGGGCGTGGGATCAGCCTTCAGCGTCTTTTTGCCTGTCGCGCGAACCGGCTCGATGGATGCTCCTGTTTCTTCCGCCAAGTTTGAGAAGGGGTGAATCCGATTTCATCCCTGCAAGATTTCAGAGCGCGGCCATTGGCCAGAACCTAAACAAAAATTAATTTTGGATTCAGGAAAACATCAGCCCTTCCGGGTTAGTCTAGGGGCTTGTGTCAACATCGGGAACTTTATCCCTGCGGGTGCGCTGGTCAGAACTCTTGCAGCAATCAAACCTCTAAAGGGGTAGTGAACATGAAAAACAATGCAGTCCTTTGCGGTTTGTTGGATGGTAGAATCCATGCCGCTTCCGGGCAGTTGATTTCAACCCCTGAAGCCGCGCGGCGATTGCATCGCAAACGCGGCTGTGTTTGTCCCTTGAGCCTGCTGATGTTTTTTGCGGTGGCTGCAAGCGGAGCCCGGGGCCAGGAGGCATTGAAAAGTCCGGCGGCGGAAGCGGCGCTCGGGCTCGAGCATCCGGCGGCAGCGCAGGACGGCGCGCCGCTCACCATCACTTTTCAGGATGCGCTGAAGCGGGCGGAAACCAACAGCCCTCAATTCCAAAACGCGCGGACCGCGGTCGAGCTGGCTCAACAGGACCGGGTGCAGGCGCGGGCCGCGAGGTTACCCTCCGTCAACTACACGACCCAATACTTGAACACCCAGGGCAACGGACTTCCCACGGGACGTTTCGTGACCAATGACGGCGTGCACGTATACCGGTTGTGGGGTGTTTTCCATGAGGACATGCCCGGCAGCTTTTTCATTTCTGCGGGACCTCGCGCCGCCGCATACAAAGAAGCTCTGGCAAAGGAAGCGGCGGAAGTGGCTCGCCGGGGCCTGGCGGTGACAGTAACGAATGCGTACTACGCTTTAGTCGTGGCGCAGCGGGGATATGCTCAGGCTCAACAGAGTGTTCAACAGGCTCAGCGTTTTCTCAGAATCAGCCAGGATCTGGAGCGTGGGGGCGAAGTAGCCCATACCGATGTGATCCGCTTCCAGCTTCAATTCAACCAGCAGCAACAGGCCCTGCAAGAAGTGCAATTGCAGATGGAGAACGCCCGCCTTGACCTCGCCGTTCTGCTGTTCCCCAACCTCAACGAAAATTTCACGGTGGTGGACGACCTGGACATGGCTCCGCCGCTGCTACCTTTGCCGGATGCGGAAAACCTGGCGCGTAACAACAATCCCAACGTGCGCGCCGCGCTGACTGCCTTCAAGCAGGCGGATTTGAACGTGGCGATTGCGAAATCCACTTTCTATCCGACGCTGACGCTGGATTTTATTTACGGAATTGAGTCCAACATGATCGCCTTTTACAGCCGGCCCTCATCGTTCCCCAACCGTGTCCCGGAACTCGGCTATTTCGGCACCTACACGTTCAATTTGCCCATCTTTGACTGGGGCATGCGCCGAAGCAAATTGAAGCAGTCTGAATATCAACGGCGCCAAGCGCACTTCGATTTGAGCTTTGCCCAGCGAGACGCCCTTCGTCAGTTTTATTCCTATTACAATGAAAGCGAAACGTCGTGGAAGGAGTTGGATTCCCTTCGGCAATCGGCGGATCTGGCCGCTCAGAATCTGCGGCTGGTAACGCTGCGGTATAAGGCTGGAGAAGCACTCTTCCTTGATCTTGTTGACGCGCAGAACAGCCTGAACCTAGCGCGCGACGCCTATAATGCCGGTCAAGCCCGCTACCGGGTGGCGCTGGCGCGGCTTCAGACCATTACGGGACCCTTCTGATGCAATCAAACTCTTCGCCAGACATCAGAGCGAACCAGGGACCGGAAGGAAATAGAAAGCCCGGCCTCTTCGCCGCCGTGCTTCTGGCGGCCCTCGTTTGCCCTCTGACCCATTGCTCAAAAGAAGCGAAGCCGCCAGAGCCCTTGGTTACGGTGGAAGTTGCGACGGTCAAGAAAATGTTAATCCGACGCAAAGTGGAGACGGAGGCCGTTCTGTATCCTTTGGTCGAGACCCCTCTCGAGCCGAAGATCAACGCGCCGGTTCGCAAGTTTTATGTGAACCGGGGCAGCTATGTGCATGCCGGGGAATTGCTGGCCGAGCTTGAAAACGAGGACCTTAAAGCAGCAGTCATGGAAAGCAAAGGAAACTTCCAGACGGCGCAGGCCAATTATGACAGTTTCCTCAAGGCCGGCCTGCCTCAATTGCTGGAGAAAGCCAGGTTGGACTTGAAAGCGGCCAAACAAGCCCGGGACGAAGCAAAGCAAATCTACCAGAGCCGCCGGTCTCTTTACTCGCAGGGCGCCATCCCCCGGCGGGATCTTGAAACATCGAGAGTGGCCTTCACCCAAGCCCAAAATCAATACCAACTGGCGCTGGCTCAACTCAAGGCTTTGCAATCCGGCGGGCGGGAGCAACAACTGAAAGCTGCCGAAGGCCAGCTTGCCTCTGCAAGAGGGCGGTACGAAGCCGCCCAAGCTCACTTGAGCTATTCGGAAATACGAAGTCCCATTGATGGCGTGGTGAGTGACCGGCTTTTGAATCCTGGGAATACCGCGACGGCGGGGCAACCGGTGATTACCGTGATGGATATTTCTTCGGTGGTGGCGCGCGCCCATCTCCCCCCGCAACAGGCTTCGTGGCTGAAGCTGGGGGACGCGGCTAAAATCACGGTTTCATCCGGTCAAGCAGATATTCCGGGCAAGGTTACGATGATCAGCCCCGCCGTTGATCCGAACAGCACCACCGTGGAAGTGTGGGTAACGGCAGCCAATCCGAGCGGCAAGCTGCGGCCGGGAGGAACCGTGGATGAAACGATCATCGCGGAGACTGTGCCGGACGCCACCGTGATTCCGGAGGTTGCCTTGCAGACGGCGCCCGATGGGTCTACCAGCGTGATGGTGGTTGGAGCGGACAGCCGGGCGCATCAGCGAAGTGTGACAGCAGGGATCCGGGACGGTGATGAGGTCCAGGTCACGAAGGGTCTTAATGCCGGAGAACGGGTCGTGACGCAAGGCGCCTATGGCCTGCCCGACGGGACGAAGGTGAAGTTCTAGCAAGGCAGAGACATGAGACGAGTGACAAGTGACGATCCGCATGTCTTTTCTTGTCTCTTTGCCTTCAGGTTTTGAATGTCAAACTCCAGTCCAGCGCCACTAAGCGGAAACGAATCACGTTCGCGCGAGAATGGCTCGTCGTACTGGTTCGCGCGCGAGTCCAAGTCGATCATCTTCCTCATCCTCACGCTGGCGCTGGTGGGCGGTTACCTCGCCTTTTCTATCCCAATCGCAGTCTTTCCTTCCACGAATTTCCCACGCATCATCATCGCCGTGGATAATGGCGTAATGCCCATCGACCAGATGCTGGTCACCATCACGCGGCCTCTCGAGGAAGCGGTGAGCGGCGTGATGGGCATTCAGGACGTGCAATCCATCACCAGCCGGGGTTCCGCGGAAATCGATCTTTACTTTAGCTGGAGAGTGGACATGTTCCAAACGCTGCAGCGCGTCAACGCGGCGATTGCGCGAGTGCAGCCCACGCTGCCGCCCACGGCCAAGATCGCAGCCAATCGCCTGCAGTTCTCCAGCTTCCCAATCCTGGGTTATAGCCTCACTTCGAACTCCGTGCCCCAGATCCGGCTCTGGGAGCTGGCCACCTATGAGTTCAAGCCCAGACTTGCCAGTTTGCCCGGAGTAGGGACCATTCTTATCCAGGCCACACAGGTGCCGGAATTCCAAATCACCCCTGACCCGGCCCAATTGCTGGTAACGCATGTAACGATAACGGACATTCTGAACGCCGTTGGAAATTCAAACCTGATTAAGTCTCCAGGGCTTTTTGCTCGCAACCACCAGTTGTACCTGGGGCTGATCAGCGGACAGGTCCACAATCCACCGGAAATCGCAAGTATCTTCATCAAGAAGGATCCTCGTGGGAATCCCATTTATGTCAGGGACATCTCCACCGTCTCGTCCTCTGTTGCGCCCAACTATACCATTGTCACGGCCAACAGCGACCCAGCCGTGCTCATCAACGTTAACCGCCAGCAAAAGAGCAATACCATGCAGGTGGCGAGTGAAGTCAAAGCGGAATTGCAAAGGATTGAGCCGGATCTGCCCCCGGGCGTGAAGGTGAGTAATTTTTATGACCAGTCTTGGATTGTGGGGGAGTCCATCAAGAGCGTGCGGGACGCTATCCTGATCGGGCTGGTGCTGACCGCATTGGTTTTGGTGCTATTCCTCCAGGATTGGGGATCCTCGTTTATCGCAGGAATGGTCATCCCTATTACTATTCTGATTACCTTCCTGGCGCTCAAGTTTCTGGGGGAAAGTTTCAATTTAATGTCCCTGGGCGGCCTTGCTGCAGCGGTCGGACTGATTATCGATGACGCCATTGTGGTGGTCGAAAATGTCGTCTTGCAGCGCGAGGCCGGCGCAGGCAGGTTCGAGGCCGTGGCGCTCACCCTGAAGGAACTCACGGGGGCGTTGGTGGGCTCGACGCTGACCCCGATCGTCGTTTTTGTTCCCCTGGTGGCGATCACCGGCGTGACGGGGGTCTTCTTCCGGGCGCTCGCTGTCACCATCAGTGTGGCGCTGTTTACTTCACTGGCATTGGCGCTCACTTGGACTCCCAACCTGTGTCTCTATTTGCTGCGCCCGAAAAGAGATTCCAACCTTGCCAAAACCCCGATGGAAGGAGTCCCTCCGGCGGCGGCGGCCGATGCAACCCCTGAACAGATCGAGGTGCGGCGGCTGATGGCGGCTGAAGAGCACCTGATGGGAGGAACCATCGGCCGGGTCATTCTCTTTTACGAAAAATGGTTTCGTCGCGTTCTGAAGCATCCCATGTGGATTCCGGCCTTCGGTGTGGTTTTGATCGTGGTTTCCTTTTTCTGTTACCGCCACATCGGGTCTGACCTGCTGCCGAAAATGGACGAAGGAGGCTTCATTATTGATTACGTGACGCCACCCGGCAGCTCCCTGGCCGAAACCAATCGGATGATCACTCACATATTGAAGATTGTGAATTCGGTTCCCGAAGTTGCGGAAGTCTCGCGGCGGACGGGGTTGCAACTGGGTCTCGCGGCGGTGACAGAAGCGAACACTGGGGACATCTCCGTCAAGCTCAAGACAAACCGGGATCGCGACATCTGGACGATTATGAATGAAATCCGCGACAAGGTTACCCAGCAGGAGCCAGCCGTGAGTGCGGACTTCGTCCAGAAGCTCCAGGACATGATCGGAGACCTGACCAGTGCTCCCCAGCCCATCAAGATCAAGATGTTTTCCCCGGATGCCAAGCTCCTGGACTCTTGGGCGCCCAAGGTCGCGGACGCTATTGGCAACATCAGGGTGGGAGGCAATCATCCCGTGGTGGATATCGATGACGGCGTTGACTCGACAACCAGCGGTCCGGCTCTGGTTTTCCAAGTGAATGGGGCGAAGGCCGCTCACGCCGGCTTCTCTCCTCACAATGTGGCAAACGAGGCCGCGGCGATGCTGGATGGGGTTACAGCACCGGAGCCTGTCGTGGTGGACGACCGTCCCTATACGCTCCGTATCCGCTATCCAAGGACGACCCGATCATCGCTCGCTGCGATGAACAATACCTTGTTGATGAGCCCCACGGGACAAACGGCAACGCTGGGATCTCTCGCTTCGATCACGGAACTGCCCGGCCAAACCGAAATCCTGCAGGATAATCAGCAGCGTTACGTGGCCGTCACAGCGCGGTTGGAAGGCTTGGATCTAGGCCATGGCATCGCTGCAGTACAAAAGGTATTGGCTGGCATGCATCTCCCATCCTCTATTCGAATCGAATATGGCGGCCTTTATAAGACCCAACAACAGTCGTTCCGCGATCTGGTGCTGGTCCTGGTGCTGGCCGTGGTTTTTGTCTTTATGGTGCTGCTCTTCGAGTTTAGGAGCTTTGCCGCGCCCATCTCGATTCTCGCCAGTGCGGTGTTTGCCACCTCAGGCGCATTTTTTACCTTGTTCATTACCGGCATTACGTTAAACCTCTCTTCGTTTATGGGAGTGATCATGGTGATCGGAATTGTGGCGAAGAATGGCATTTTGCTATTGGATGCCGATGGCAAGTTCCGGGCGGCGGGCTTTTCGGCCAGTGAAGCGATCGTTCAGGCGGGCCGGCGCCGGTTGCGCCCGATCCTCATGACGGCCCTGGCGGCCGCGGTCGGATTTCTGCCGCTGGCGCTTGCCATTGGCGCGGGATCACAGATGCTCCAGCCGCTGGCGATTGCCGTCATCGGCGGCCTGCTCATCGCCACGGTCCTGTCTCTCATGGTCACGCCCGCCGTCTACTACTATCTCACGAGAAACTCGATCGAAACCAAGCC
>Ga0207416_1004555_pt1 | contig 11904 bp, 9 predicted proteins | sample PaiPotPPM11metaG_FD_184107 | JGI IMG/M metagenome (GOLD analysis project Ga0207416, IMG submission 184107) | Iron sulfur acid spring bacterial and archeal communities from Banff, Canada, to study Microbial Dark Matter (Phase II) - Paint Pots PPM... ...
TCGTAGTAGTGGTGATCCTCCTGCTGAGGCGCGGTGGGGCGGGGAGCGAAGGGGCCGGCTTGCTCGTGGCTTTTCGTTTCGTCAACCGGGCGACCGGGAGGAGCGTTATGGAAGGGCAGAGGCCGGAAGGCAGGCAGCGCAGGGGTGGTGGCCGGGGGGCCGCTGGACGGCAGGCCGTTCGCGGTTGCCGGCCAGGAGGTGCGCGTGGCCTGGCTGAAGGTGCGGGAGAACAAGGGGGCGCCAGGGGCGGACGCGGTGTCCGTCGCGGCGTTCGAGGAGCGGCTGGAGGACAATCTTTACAAGGTCTGGAACCGGATGTCGCCGGGGACGTACTTCCCGCCGCCGGTGCGGGCAGTGGAGATCCCGAAGGCCGGGGGCGGCACCAGGATGCCGGGAGTCCCTGCGGTCGGCGGCCGCGTGGCGCAGACCGTGGCGGCGGGCCGGATCGAGGAGGCGGCGGAGCGCCTGTTCCACCGGGACTCCTGCGGCTACCGCCCGGGAAAGAGCGCGCACGACGCGGTCGCGGCGGCGCGGGAGCGCTGCTGGAAGTACGACTGGGTGATTGACCTGGACGTGCGGAAGTTCTTCGACAGCGTTCCCTGGGACCTGGTGGTTAAAGCGGTGGAGGCCCTCGGGCTGCCGCCGTGGGTGCTGCTTTACGTGCGCAGGTGGCTGGCCGCCCCGGCGCTGATGCCGGACGGCCGCCTGGAGCCGAGGGACAGGGGGACCCCCCAGGGGTCTGCGGTCAGCCCTGTGCCGGCCAACCTGTTCCTGCACCGGGCGTTCGACGCGTGGATGGACCGGGAGTTCCCGGACTGCCCGTTCGAGCGCTACGCCGGCGACGCCGTGATCCACTGCAAGACCGGGGCCCGCGCCCGCCGGGTGCTGGCCGCGCTGGAGCAGCGGATGGCGGAAACCGGGCTGGAACTGCACCCGGGGAAGACCAGGATCGTCTACTGCAAGGACGGTAACCGGCGCGGCCCGTGGGACGGGCCGGTGTCGTTCGACTTCCTGGGCTTCACCTTCCGTGCCCGCCCGGTGAGCGGCAAGCGCGGCAGGTTCACCGGGTTCGGCCCCGCCGTCAGCGGCAGGGCACTCGCCCGGATGAGCGAGACGGTCCGGGACTGGCACCTGAAACGGCACGTCAGCCTCACCTGGAAGGAACTGGCGCAGTGGATCAGCCCCGTCATCCGGGGCTGGACGGGCTACTACGGGCGGTTCTGCCGCTCCGCGCTCTACCCGCTGCTCGCCAGGATCAACTACCACGTCCAGCAGTGGGCCAGGGCCAAGTACCGGCGGCTGCGGCCGTCCAAAGCCCTGACCAGGGCATGGGAAAGGATCACCAGCCAGTACCCCGCCCTCTTCCCGCACTGGCAGTGGGTCACCTCGGCCTGGCACTGAGCGCCAAGCCAGCACGGTGAGAGCAAGAAGAGCCCGGTGACGGGAGACTGTCACGCCGGGATCTGCGGGAGCCCGGGGGTGAAATTCCCCCGGGCCACCCGACTCGGAGGGAACGGCCGTCCGCCCCCCGCCGGTTCGCCCGCTTCGTCCCTGTTTCTCCCCCTGCCCGGCCGGTCCTTTTCGTCATCGAGGGTCGCCAGGGGCGTATTACGCCAATTCTGACCCGCGATGATGAACAACGTCTCCACGGGTGACCATTATGTTCGATTTTGACCGGCTGGAATTCCTTGATGAGGGGCGGTTCCGCCACGTTGACCCGCAATCACGGGCGGCGGGCGGCCCGGAGGAGCGGGACGGAGAACCCCGCACCCATGTCACATCCGACGAGAGCGCGACGGGGAAGGCCAACTAACTTCCTGACGGGCCCCTGACCGTGGCATCAGGACCTTGACGGGTATGCAGGGACCTGACCTCCATCGATCATTCGTGTTGCGACACAACGAAGGACCGAGCGAAAGGGGCGTGGGCTTGGGTGATGATACGGCGACGCTGCTGCTGGGACGCGGAGTGCATTCGAAACGTCGCCGACGCCGAGTCCGGCGAGAACGCCGGGCGTGAGGAGAGCGCGTTCCGGCTCATGCGCGCCTGGTGCGGTAAGTGCCGGGCGGGACTCCTACTTCGCGGCGGAACGCACGGGTCAGGGCGATCTGCGAACCGTATCCGACGCTGTCCGCGATCTTAGCTATCGGCTGGTCCGTGTCGCGCAGCAGCCTGGCGGCTCGGGCCAGACGCATCTGCGTGAGATAGGTCAGGGGCGGTTGCCCGACCAGTTCGGTGAACCGCCGGGCGAACGCCGCCCGCGACAGACCCGCGACAGAGGCCAGTTCCGCGACAGTCCACGGGTACTGCATTTGTTCGTAGACGACGCTGAGCGCTCGTGCGACCGGTGGATCCGCGTGCGCCGAAGACCACGTCCGATCCTGCTCACGATGAAGCAGCCAGGTGCGCAGGATGTACATCATGACCGCATCGACCAGTGGCGACGCCAGTTCGGGGCTGCCGGCCGGGCGCCCGTCGAGTTCGTCACCCACCAAGGTGATCAGGCCCTGGAACTCGATCGGACAGCTGGCTCGCATCGGGATGTGCGAGACGTCAGGCAGGTTGAGCAAAACCGGATGAGGTCGGCGTCGCCCCATCAGATAGCCGCCGTAGAGACTGCGGGTCTCATCGGCCGGCAGGATGGGAGTCTTCGTTCGGTCCGGCGAGCCGATGGCGGAGACAGCGTGGACGACCCCGGGTCCGAACAAGGCCATGTCGCCGGTCTCGAGCAACAGCGGAGCGAACGAGCGGGGTGCACCGGGGAGTGGGACGACCCAACACGAGCCCGCGAGCGCGACGCGGAACGATGCCGTCGTCTTGTGGCGAGCGGTGGCCAGCCGTCCTGTCGCGTCGGTCGTTCGGGTCAACTCCGCGACGGGTTCGCCGACCCGCACCGCCGCAAGGATGTTCGCCGTCGCGTCCATGGTGAGATCGTAGGCGCTTCACGCCGGCGGCGAGACGCTTGGTTAACCGCACGCGCTTCTCGGCCATTACCCGCGCCTGGTTCTGACTCTAGGTTCGGTGGTGGAAGCTGACGGACGACAAATGGAGAAGCCGATGGAGATTCTGGTGGCCGGCGCGACCGGCAAGGCAGGCAGGCAGATGGTGACCAGTCTGGCCGCCGCGGGGTTCGATGTCCGAGCGGCCAGTCGGCATCCCCGTGACGCGACTGACCACGTCGCTCCGGTGCATTTCGACTGGTACGACAAGTCGACGTGGGCTTCGGCGCTCGGAGCGGCCGAAGGTCTGGTCGTGAAGGGTCTGGACCTGGACCGATACGCCGCCGAAAGCGTGGACCTGCTGGTCCGGTCTTCACCGCGCCTTCGCCGCGTCGTGTTCTTGTCGAACGTGGGCGTGGAACACACCCCGGTCGACCATCCGCGCCATGCGATCGAGTCGGTGGTGCGGAATTCGGGCACATCCTGGACCATTCTGCGAGCGAACTGGTACATGCAGAACTTCGACGAAGACGACGCCGTCTTCGCACATGCCATACGCACGCGCGGGGAACTGCACGCGCCGGCCGGCGAGGCGAAGGTGAGCTTCGTCGACACCAGGGATCTGGCGGCGGCCACGACAGCGGTCTTCGCGAACTCCGGCCACGACGGCAAAGCCTATGCCGTCACCGGCCCGGAGGGGCTCTCGTTCGGCGAGGTGGCCGCCGCCATCGGGAAGGCCGGCGGCAACTCCGTTCGCCACGTCGACGGCACGCTCGCCGAGCACCGCGAGTACATGCGGGCGCCGAGCCGGCCCGCCCCGTACGTGAACCACATCAACCAGCTGTTCATCTTCACCAAGGCCGGCGCGTGCGCTCAGGTCAGCGGGGATGTCGAGGTCCTGACGGGACGACGGGCCCGCAGCTTCCAGGACTATGTCGACGAGACGTGGTCGGTGTCCGACACCGCGTCGCCTCGCGCCCGGGAATATTCGACGTTCCTATAGGCGGTCCTCGAACGAACTGAAGAGATCACCACCTCGCCAAGGCCAGGCATGACGATAGGTTGGCCTAGATTTGGTCGGGTGAATGCTGTACTTACGGCCAAGGGGCTGTCCGCGGGGCACGCGGACCGGGTCATCTTCTCCGGGGTCGACCTCGTGGTGTCGCCCGGCAAGGTGATCGGGCTTGTCGGTGCCAACGGGGCGGGGAAGTCCACGCTGCTGCGCATGCTCGCTGGGCTTGATGACACTGTGCTCATCAACACGGGGCGTGATGCCGGGTCCGTGTCGCTGAACCCGGCGACGGCGATGGTCGGGTACCTGCCGCAAGAGCCGGAACGGCGGGCGGGCGAGAGCGTGCTCGCGTTCATCGAGCGGCGGACCGGGGTCGCCGGCGCCGCCGCTGAACTCGACGCGGCGACGGCCGCGCTCGAGGCCGGGGAGGCGGGGCCAGGCGATACAGAGGTAGGCGACGCGTACGCGGCGGCGTTCGACCGGTGGATGAACCTCGGCGGGGCGGACCTAGAGGAGCGGACCGCGAAGGTCGCTGCCTCGCTCGGGCTCACTGGGCACTGGGGGACGCGGGGGCGGCTCGAGGCACCGATGACCTCGCTGTCCGGCGGGCAGGCCGCGCGGGCGAATCTCGCGTCGCTGCTGTTGTCGCGGTACGACGTCTTCCTGCTCGACGAGCCGACCAACGACCTGGACATCGACGGGCTCGCCATCCTGGAAGACTTCGTCACGAAGCTGCGGGCCGGGACCGTGCTGGTCAGCCACGACCGCGCCTTCCTGGAACGGACGGTGGACCAGGTGCTCGAACTCGACCTGGCCCAGCAGTCGGTGCAGCTGTACAGCGGCGGGTACCTCGCCTACCTGGAGGAGCGGGCGATCGCCCAGCAGCACGCGCGGGACGCCTACGAGAAGTACGCCGACCAGAAGGGGGCCCTGACCGACCGGATGCGGATGCAGGGCAGCTGGGCGGACAGGGGCGTGCGGCAGGCGCGGGCCAAGGCGCCCGACAAGGACAAGCACCGGCTTTCCGCGCAGGTCAACCGGACGGAGAAGCTGGCCAGCAAGATCAAGATCACCGAGCGGATGCTGGACCGGCTCGAGGCCGTGGACGAGCCGCGCAAGGAGTGGGAGCTGCGCATGACGATCGCGGCGGCGCCGCGCTCGGGAACGATCGCCGCAACCCTGCGCGACGCGGTCGTGTCATACGACGGCTTCACCCTCGGACCGGTGAACCTGCAGGTGAACTGGTCGGACCGGGTCGCCATCACCGGGCCCAACGGAGCGGGGAAGTCGACGCTGATCGGCGCGCTGCTCGGGCGGGTGCCGATCGCTTCCGGTTCGGCGTCACTCGGGTCAGGGATCTCAGTAGGCGAGGTGGACCAGGCCCGGTCGCTCTTCGACGGTCCCGTGCCGCTACTCGAGGCGTTCGCCGCCCAGGTACCCGACCAGGTCCCCGAGGAGAACCGGACGCTGCTAGCCAAGTTCGGCCTCAAGGCGGACCATGTGCTGCGCCCGGCCGCGTCGCTATCGCCAGGGGAGCGGACCCGGGCCGCGCTCGCGCTGCTGCAGGCGCGCGGGGTCAACCTGCTCGTGCTCGACGAGCCGACCAACCACCTCGACCTGCCCGCCATCGAGCAGCTGGAGTCGGCGCTGGACGAGTACCCCGGAACGTTCCTGCTGGTAACGCACGACCGCCGGATGCTGGAGTCGGTGTCGGTGACCCGCCGGTTCGTGGTGTCGGACGGCCAGGTCAGCGAGGTGGACGTGGCCTGAGACGCCTAGATGGTTGACCGGGAAGTCAGTGCTAGCCGTGACATGCCGCGATTCGCTGCCGTGCCAGTGATAACGCCGCGGGCCAGCTGCTCGGGTTCCTCATCTCGGGCCAGCGGGAGGACTGTGGAGGAGCGCGTGAAGGGTCTTCTTGAATTGTTCTGCTTCGCCGGCGGATAGCGGGCTGAGGAAGGTCCGCTCTGCCTGCTCGCCAATCCGGGTGGCCTGCCGGGTGATGTCCTGCCCGGCGTCGGTGAGTTCGACAACGTTCTTCCGGCGGTCGTCTGGGTCTTGGCGTCGCTGGACGAGGCCTCTTTCCTGAAGGTCGTCGATCAGGGCGACCATGGTGGTGCGGTCGATGCCCATCCGGCGGGCGATCTCTCCCTGGGCCAGCGGATGCGGGTTGTCGATGGCGCGGAGCACGGCGGCTTCCCGTCCGTTGATCCCGGCGGGCGCGAGCGCGGCCGCACTGAGCTCGAAAAACCGTAGCTGCACGTGCTTGAGCAGGTACCCGAGATGGCCGGCCATCTCGGCAGGCGGCTGGCCGCCGCGTGGCGCGCTGTCTGGGATCTGGGTGGACACGGGTTCAGCCTACGGATAAACTGATCGTCAGTTGAACTGACTTTCAGTTAGATAGCCGATTCCGCGGCGGCTGAGGCCCGGGAAGCCAGGCACCGCGAACTGCGGATAACCCAGCCGCCGCGCTGTTAACGGGAGGATGTCATGGCTGCTGGCACCGGCCGGGTGAGCTTCGGCATCAAGACCAGCCAGGCTGGCACGACCTACGACCAGATCCTTCAGGTCTGGCGCGAAGCTGAGGCCGTGCCGGAATTCGAGCACGCCTGGCTATGGGATCACCTCGTACCCCTGCGGGGCGAGGTGACCGGAGCGGCGCTGGAGGCATGGACACTGCTCGCCGCCCTCGCCGCCCAGACCAGCCGCCTGCGGCTAGGCGTGATCGTAACCAGCAACCGGATCCGCCCCCCGGCCGTGCTCGCCAAGATGGCGGCCACCGTCGACATCATCGCGGGCGGGCGGCTGGTCCTCGGGATCGGCGCGGGCGGCAGCGCCGTCAGCGACCCAGCCCACCGGGACATGGTGCACCGTGAGTACGACGCCTTCGGAATAGGCGTCGTAACACCTGGCGAGGCGCTGGCCGCGCTCAGCGAGACATGCACGCTCACCAGAAGGCTCTGGAGTGAAGACCAGCCCTTCGACTTCGACGGGAACTGCTACCGCCTCAAGGGTGCCATCTGCGAGCCCAAGCCCGTCCAGCGCCCGGGTCCGCCGATCATGATCGGCGCCGGAGGTGAACGATCGGCCCTGCGAGTGGTCGCCCAGCACGCCGACATCTGGGCCAGCCCCACATTCACCGCCGCGGACTTCCGCCGCAAGAGCGCCGTCCTCGATGACCACTGCGCCGCCGCCGGCCGCAACCCGGCCGAGATCACCCGCTCCGCCCAGGTCTTCTTCACCGCGCAAGAACCGCCTTCGGGCGGCTCGTCGCGGTTCCCCGGGCCCGCTGGCGCCCGCGAGCTGCTCACCGAACTGATCGACGCGGGCGCGCGGCATCTTGTCCTGGGCCCCATCGGGACGCCCTCGCTGCAGTGGGTCGCCAGCGAAATCATCCACCCCGTCCTCAGCGCCACCGGCAGCTGCACCTAGCCACGCCTGCGGTGAGCCGTCATGCCGGGACACGCCGCAGTGAATACGTGGCCAGGAGGCGAAGAGTGCCAAGACCGGCGCCTGTACCCGTCTGACCCTGGAAAGTCATCGTGATCGCCACCGACCTGGACACCCTCCTGATCGCACTGTACGTGGAGCTCACCGACCGCATCATCCCTTCTTCGGGCAATGCCGGCCGCCGGCTGGGCCGCCCTCCAGAAGTAACCGACGCTGAGCTGGTCTGCCTGGCAGTGGCGCAGGTACTGCTGCGCTATGACGATGAGCGGCACTGGCTACGCGCCGCGCCCCGGCGCATCGGGCACCTGTTCCCCCGGCTGCTGGGCAAAGCGAGTACAACGACCGGGTCAAGGCACTCGCGCCGCTGATGGAGGCGGCACTGCGGTGGCTGGCGGAGGCGACGCCGGGCAGCGCGGAGATGTTGCGGCTGATGGACGCCACCCCGGTCCCGTGCGGGCAGTCCGCGGTCACCGCGAAGCGCTCTGACCTGTTCGGCTGGGCGGGCTACGGGTACTGCCCCAGCCACTCGCGCTGGTACTGGGGTGCCAAGCTGCTGCTCATCTGCACCTGCGACGGCACCGTCACCGGGTTCGGCCTGGCCAACCCCAAGCTCTTCGGCGAGCGCGAGCAAGCCCGCCAGATGCTCCGGGACCAGCCCGCCAACCGCCCAGCGCCGGGCAGCGCCGTCGTCACCGACAAGGGCCTGTCCGGCGAGGACTTCGAGGAGTTCTTCACCAGCGACGACCTGGGCCTGACCTTGATCCGCCCGGCCCGCAAGGACGAGAAGCAGCCCAGGCCGTTCCCGAACTGGCTGCGCCAGCGTGTCGAAGCGATCATCTGGACGCTGAAGAACCAGCTCGGCCTCGAATGCCACGGCGGACGCGTCCCCGCCGGGCTGTGGGCCAGGATCCTACAGCGCCTGCTGGCGCTCAACACCGCCATCTGGCACAACTGGCAGGCCGGCGCAGCGGTCAAACGCTCCCTGATCGCCTACGATCACTGAGCTGCGCATACTTCCCGGTCAACCATCTAGCGGGCCCGCCTGACCCGGGTCTCGTCCCAGACCGGCTCCGAGGTCTCGCGGACGATGCCGTCGGAGCCGAAGATGAGGAAGCGGTCGAAGGTGCGGGCGAACCAGCGGTCGTGGGTGACGGCGAGGACAGTGCCCTCGTAGGACTCCAGACCGTCCTGGAGGGCCTCGGCGGATTCGAGGTCCAGGTTGTCGGTGGGCTCGTCGAGGAGCAGGGCCGTCGAGCCCTGGAGTTCCAGCAGCAGGATCTGGAAGCGGGCCTGCTGGCCGCCGGAGAGGTTGCCGAACCGCTGGTCCCCCTGGCGCTCCAGCTCATAGCGGCGCAGCACGCTCATCGCGGCGCCGCGGTCGCGGGCGTGGATGTCCCACAGGATGTCCACCAGCGTCCGCCCCTCCAGCTCCGGGTGGGCATGGGTCTGGGCGAAGAACCCGGCGACGACCCGCGCGCCGAGCTTCCAGCTGCCGGTGTGGGCGACATCCGGTCCCGCGAGCAGGCGCAGGAAATGCGACTTGCCCGAGCCGTTGGAGCCGAGCACGGCGACCCGCTCGCCGTAGAAGACCTCAAGGTCGAACGGCTTCATCAGCCCGGTGAGCTCCAGCCCGGCGCAGGTGATCGCCCGCTTGCCGGTGCGGCCGCCGCGCAGCCGCATCTTGATGTCCTGCTTGCGGGGCGGCTCGGGTGGCGGCCCGGCCTCCTCGAACATGCGCAGCCGGGTCTGCGCGGCGGCGTAGCGGGAGGCCATGGCATCGCTGCGGGCGGCGTACTGGCGCATGTCGGCGACGAGCCGCTTGAGCTGGGCGTGCTTTTCGTCCCAGCGGCGGCGCAGTTCCTCGAACCGTTCGAAGCGGTGCTCGCGCGCCTCGTGGTACGAGGACCAGCCGGCGCCGTGGACCCACACGTCCGACCCGCCCGGGGCCGGCTCGACGCTGACGATCACCGACGCCGCCTGGGCGAGCAGCTCCCGGTCGTGGGAGACGAACAGGACGGTCTTGGCCGTGTCGCGCAGCTGGCTCTCCAGCCACAGCTTGCCGGGGACGTCCAGGTAGTTGTCTGGCTCGTCAAGCAGCAGCACCTCGTCGGGGCCGCGCAGCAGCGCCTCGAGGACGAGGCGCTTCTGCTCGCCGCCGGACAGGGTACGGACCTGGCGCCACTGTGCCTTGTCGTACGGCGCGCCGAGGGCGGCCATCGTGCACATGTCCCAGATGGTCTCGGCCGCGTACCCGCCGGCGTCGCCCCAGTCGGACAGCGCCTGGGCGTACGCCATCTGGGCGGCCTCGTCGTCGCGCTCCATGATGGCAAGCTCGGCCGCGTCGACGGCCAGCGCCGCGGCCCGGACCGGCGGCCGCGCCACGGCCACCAGCAGGTCCCGGACGGTCCGCTCGTCCCGGACCGACCCGACGAACTGCGGCATCACGCCAAGCCCGCCGCTGCTCGCGACCGTTCCCGCATCCGGTTTCAGCTCGCCGGAGGCGAGCTTGAGCAGCGTGCTCTTGCCCGCGCCGTTCGGCCCGACGAGCGCCACGACGTCACCCTGCCCCACCCGGAAGCTGGCGTCGGCGAGCAGCAGCCGCCCGTCCGGCAGGTAATAGTCGACGTGCGCGACTTCGAGATGCCCCATGCGCGCCATGATGGCCGACGCCGGCGAAGCCGGCAAATGAGTTACGGTTCCGCTGTGTCCCCGATGGCATGATGTGTCTGTGACCGACTGCCTGCCGTCGGCGTTCGCGGACTGCCTTCTCGACAGCGCCCTGGAGCCGGTGCTTGACGCCGCGGTCCAGCGGGGCCGGCAGGCCGCGAAGCGGAAGAAGAGCGCCGGCGAGGCCGCGGAGGTCACCAAGGCCCTGCTGGCGGTGACGGTCTGCGACCCGGCCTGCGGCTCGGGGAGCCTGCTGGTCGCGGCGGCCCGCCGGATCGCGCGACGGGTGGCGCAGGCCCGCGAGGGGAACCAGTCGCCGGACGCCCTGGGGCGGGCGCTGCGCGAGGTGGTGGGCAGCTGCGTCTACGGCGTGGACGTCGACGGTGACGCGGTGGAGCGGGCGAGGGACCGCTTGCGGCGGGCGGCCGACGTCCCGGGGATGACGCCGCCCTTCCTGGACGCGCGCGTCAGGCCGGGCAACGCGCTGATCGGCGCGCGCCCGGACCTGATCGAGAACGGCATCCCCGACGAGGCATTCCGGGCGGCCGACGGCGACGACCGCAGGCATGCCCGTTCACTGCGCCGCGCCAACGCCAGGCCCGACCCGGGGCAGGCGACCCTGTTTAGCGAGCAGGGCGGCTACTCTCACGCCAACGAGGCCCTGGCGAAGTCCCTGGCGGCGATCGGGCGGCGGCCCGGCGGCGCGCCGGCCGATGACCGCAGTCAGGAGGCCGAGTACCGCGAGTGGCGCGACTCGGCTGCCTTCCGCGCGAAGCGCCTGGTCGCCGACGCCTGGTGCGCGGCCTTCGCCTGGGCTAAGACACCGGACGCGCCGCCCGCACTCGTCAACCGGACCCTGCTGGACCTGCGAGAGCAGGGGGCCGAAGGGGTTCTCCCCGCAGCGTCCCTGGCCGAGATCGACCGGCTGCGCGGTAAGCATCAGTTCTTCCACTGGCACCTGGAGTTCCCCGGCATCTTCCGGGTTTCCGAGGGCGAGACCCGGTGGCGGGGCGGCTTCAGCTGCGTCCTGTCCGCCCCGCCCCGGGAGAAGGTTGACCGCCACGGGGAGGAGAGCACAGTCTTCCGGTTCGCCGCCGGCTCGGGAGCCTACCCCGAGTGCGCGGCGGGCCTGGCCGAACCAGGTGCGTCGGCACTGCGCACGGACCAGCTCTTCACGGAGCGCGTGATGACGATCCTCGCGCCCGAGGGCCGCGCGGGCTGCGCCGTCGCCCCGGGGACCGCGGCCGCCCCCGGGGCGCGGCACCTGCTCGGCGGCCTGATGCGCCGCGGCGAGCTGGCGTCCCTGTATGACTTCACCGGTCCCGACGCCCGGCTCTGCCTGCTCACCCTCGTCGGCGGCCCTGTGCCTGGCGGCCCTGCGGGCGGCGGGGCGGCCCGGTTCGCGTTCCGGCTGGACGGCCCCGCTGAGCTCGGCGACGGCGGCCGGTCGTTCACGCTAACGCCGGGCGAGGTCGCGCTCATCAACCCGAACACCGGCGCGCTGCCGCCCCTTCGCGGTTCCCGGGACGCCGCGCTCGTGACGGCGATCTACCGCCGCGTGCCGGCGCTCTGTATCGAAACACGGGGGGACGAGACGCGGGCCGACGGGAACCCGTGGAAGATGAGGCTGGAAACGGCGTTCCCCCGCACCGCCGCCGACACCGGGCTGCTCCGCGCCGAGCAGGAACTGCGCGACGAGGGCTGGGAGCCGGCCGGAAGCACCCTGACCCGCGACGGCCAGTCCATGCTCCCGGTTTATGAGCCCCCGATGGTAGACGTGTTCGACCACCGGGTCACGAAGCCGCGGTACTGGATCGCCGAGCACGGGCCGGTCGC
>Ga0207416_1004556_pt1 | contig 11901 bp, 14 predicted proteins | sample PaiPotPPM11metaG_FD_184107 | JGI IMG/M metagenome (GOLD analysis project Ga0207416, IMG submission 184107) | Iron sulfur acid spring bacterial and archeal communities from Banff, Canada, to study Microbial Dark Matter (Phase II) - Paint Pots PPM... ...
CTTCTTGATGCGTGGAGACAGAATATCGCTCGTGGGATAACTGAACAAATCTATTCGGATGGTAGTAGCGTCTCAGTTTGAATTTTGATCGGGCCTGAGCTTTTGGTGGGGTGCTTTGCTAGCCAGCCGTTTATCATAGAACGAGCCAGCGATTCGGCGTGTTCACGTCGTCCAGATATGCGTTTCGCAGGCAAATCTACTCCCGCAGGATGAATAGCAACGAACCATTGTTCTCGCTCAATCCCGACGCGGATGGTATATTGTATGCCTTTGTATTCCACGGCCGGATTTTGCACCCAAATCAGAAGCTGAGCAATGCCTAGACGCCCAATGTGAAGCAGGTGTAGGGTCCTGCTCCGTCGAATGTCCCTGGGAGGTGAACCCAGTAAAAATGAAATGGAAGGGTCGCTCCAACCATTCCGTTCGCGCTTTTGCAGTATTCCCTAATCGAATTACAAGTGACGAGTTTGAAGGCCTATCGTCCCTGATTTCGGGAAAGTGCTTGCTGAGGCGGTGGCTGGAGCGATGACCAACTTCCGCTAGGAAAGAATTTCTGCTCAATTTCAACTGAGACTTGATGCAACCACTTCTCGGCGCGGTCTGCTCGATCCTGATGGTGCCGGACCTTTGCCTCCAGCTCTCGTATCCGGTTTTCAGCGGCTCGAAGTTCCCCCGATAGTTTCTCAGTCATTTCGAGGGTCTGCTGGTAGTTTGCCTCAGCAGCATCCGCTGCCCGGTGAAGCATGCCCAAAATTGCTTGGCCTGCTGCGTCCAGGGGATCGCCAGCTTGCGACCTGACGTTCGATTGTGTTGCAAGCGGAACGACCGTTTGTCCAGCGCCTGAACCGCGATCACTCATCGCACTCACTCCACGAGAACCGATTGAAGACGAATTTCACCACCTTCGCCTCCCTGAGGCAATTCGGACCCTGTGGATAACTCTCCTTTCTCGGTAGGGATTTCAGGTCAACAGCCAGCCTGGCTTTGCACAATAGGGGTTTTCTGAAGTCGGGCGCAGCCCCTAGAATGGGCCGGAGCGATGCCGACGCCCTTTTAGAGGCCGAGTCTCGAAGTTCGGCTTGAGTGCGGCGTCAGCCTTTGGCTGAAGTCGTTTATCGCCCGCCTTGATGAGTTCCGACTCGGGATTGCGCTTTAGCGCCTCACGCTGCGCTTCCATAAGCGCAGTAGGTTTTCTGTGCGTGACTGCCGGTTCGAGTGGCTTCGCCCCGGATCACTATTGCGACCTTTATGGCTCATTTTGTCCGATGAACTATTGCCCAGCCAAAAGCCCAAGTAAGTGAGGCAACGACTGATAGCCCTTTGCCCCGCCAACTCTCATTGATGGGGCAAACGATTGCATGCGCTAAATCTATGCGGCTACACCGCCATCTTCAAATCCTTGGCCGCCCGGAAGGCGACTTTCTTGCTCGCTTTGATCTTTATCGCTTCTCCCGTTGCGGGATTGCGCCCCATGCGAGCAGCCCGCTTTCTGACCTGGAGAATGCCAAGACCTGCAAGACGGATGCGTTCGCCCTTCTTGAGATGCTTTGTGATAAGACCAACAAGATCGCCGAGGAGGGCCTCACCAGCCCGTTTCGTCAGTTGATGCTCCTCGGCCAAGGCCGCTGCAAGATGCTTGAGCGTAACGGGACGGCTGGTCTTCGACGCGCCGTTTGGTTTCTTCGCCTTGCTGGAAATAGCCATGGTTGGTGCTCCCGAAGCGCAGGATGCGCTTAAGGTAGCAAGACCTGATTCGTAATCAGAATAGAAGTGATATGACGTTTTAGGAGCGTGCTTTTCTTAACTCCGGCTCCAAAACCTGCTCCGACATCGGCTCGGGCAAGCATGGCCCGGTCGGCGGCTGGTCGATGTGGTCCTGGCGCACCACGGCTGCGCGATAGGCGGTGCCGATTTCCAGGGACCAGCACTCGCACAGGCCGCGTCCCCGACGGCTCCATTGCCCTGTCTGGCTGGCTCCCAAGCGAGGACTATTCGATTCATCTGAGCGCGGACTAAAAGACCGGTTGGGTAGTGCCCTCTTTAAGCTGCTTTTCTCGCATTATGGCCAGCGACTCCCAGACCACAGCCATCCTCTCGTCCGCCTCCCTCTCTTGAGCATCGGTCGCCTTCGAGGCTCGCCTTCGCCAATCCTCCGCGCGATCTTGGTACGCAATCACCTTCTGCATGGAAGTCTCCCATTTTGCAGGTAGCACCCGAGGCCCCAAACGGAGGTCTGCCTTATCGGTATCGACAATTGCATTCGACGAGGCACGACGGCCTTCCTGCGTCGCTCCGCGAAAGCCGGAGAGGGGCGACTTATGAATAGCCTATTGCTTCTGGCCGAAAACTGCTTGTGGTGGAGGTGGCTGCGACGCGCGATTATCGTCTCGGGCAAAGAATTTCTGCTCAATCTCTACGGAGATTTGATTCAACCATTTCTCGGCCCGGTCCGCCCTGTCCTGGTGATGCCGAACCTTTGCCTCAAGCTCTCGCATCCGGCCTTCAGCGGCTCGAACTTGAGCGGCTAGTTTGTTAGCCATTTCTACGGCCTGCTGGTAATTTGCCTCAGCAGCACTGGCCGCTCTGTTCAGCAGGCCCAAAATTGCGTTGCCTGCTCTATCAAGCTGATCGCCGGAAGCGTTCGATTTAGGAGCAAAGGGAACGACTGCGTCTGCTACGGGTGCACTGCGATCACTCATCGCACTCACTCCACAACCTGGCCGCCGGGGCCGGAGGCAAATTCCACCACCTAACTCGCCCGAAGTCGATCCCCTGTGGATAACTCCTTTTTTCTTCCTTGGGTGTGGCTTTCAGAAGATGAGAAAACCGGGAGGCGGCTCCGAGAAACGAACCGCGTCCCCGCCAAAGAATTTCTGCTCAATCTCAACCCAGATTTTGTACACCCATCTCTCGGCCCGGTCTGCCCTGTCTTCGAGATGCCGGACCTTCGCCTCAAGCTCCTTTATCCGCTGTTCGGCGGCTCGGAGTTGCGCCGACACCTCGTCAGTCGTTTCGAAGGCCGTTTGGCTATCGTGGCTTGTCCACGCCATCTGGCTTGCCTCCGTCGGCCCCTACTGCTTCCGACCCCGCTTACCTAAGGCCAGCCGAATCCCCTCCAGGACGATATCATGAATTTTGCGCCTTTCCCGAAAGGCCGCTTCGCGAAGCCCCTCATAGAGGCCCTCAGGGAGATAGACGGAGGTGTGCACAATTCCGGGCCGCCCCGGTCGGCCTGACGGCCTCGTCCGTGCGGTGGCGGCTCGGGGCGGGGTTCTGCTGCGCTTGGGCATGAATCGCTCTCCTACGGGCTTCCCTGGGCTTTTGCGGGCTATCCTACCGCTCAGGGGATCATCACACCACGACGCTACAGCGTCACAGCACTACCATTGACTTATTTTCCGCGTCGCCACAATTAGTCGAGTCCAACTTTATTTTCGAATTGTCCGTAAGGGTATGGGCTCATGAACCTCGAAAAAGTGCCCGAAAACCAGTCCGTTAGGGTGGGTTTGCCCATGCGGACGGCCAACTCAACGGGCGAGGCCTCAGGGGACAAAAAGAACGGGGTAGGGCGAACCATCCTTTACGCCAGGGTCAGCACTGCGGACCAAACCGTCGTGCATCAGCGGGCGCAGGCCGTGACGGCGGGCTTCCGACTTGATGAGGTGGTGGCGGATCATGGCGTGTCGGGAGTGGGCACAAGGCTTGTCGATAGGCCCGAAGGGCGGCGACTATTCGATTTGCTCCGGGCTGGCGATACCCTCGTGGTCCGCTGGGTGGATCGGTTGGGCCGCAACTACCGGGACGTGACCGATACGATCCGGGAGTTCATGCGGCGGGGTGTGGTCATCCGCACTGTCATCAACGGGATGGTGTTTGACGGGGCAACCAAGGACCCAATGCAGCAGGCGGTGCGGGATGCGTTGATCGCCTTCATGGCGGCTACTGCTCAGGCGCAGGCCGAGGCAACGAAGGAGGCGCAACGGGCTGGTATCGAACATGCTCTAGCCAATGACGACGGGACCAAATATCGAGGCCGGAAGCCAACTTTCACCTGGGATCGGTTCGCCGCTGTCCAACAATTACTGAGCCAGGGCATCGCCATTGCCGAAATCGCCAAGACGACCGGACTGAAGCGTCAAACAATTTATCGGATACAGAAAGAGCCTGAGCGACAGGCGGCCGCCCTCGCCATGTGGTCTCAGAAGCCCAATGCGTCGAACGCGAGCATGTGATGCCGAGCGTGGTGGATTTCCTTAGAGGCTTTTTCCCGGTTCGCCCACACGAGCCAGTGATTGATACTGGGCGAAATCGTGCGGCCGCTTCCCAGATGTTCGAGCCGATTGGCCTACAGGACTTTCTGGCTCTTGAGGTGCCACCTCGGGAAATGTTGCTGGCCCCGATTTTGCCCGAGCGAAGTCTCTCGATGCTGTACGCCCCTAGAGGTATCGGGAAATCCTGGCTCGGCTTGTCTATTGGCCTCGCCGTTGCGAGTGGCGGGTCTGTGCTCCGTTGGAAAGCGCCTCGGCCTCGGCGCGTCCTCTTGGTCGATGGGGAAATGGTCCTCTCTGACCTTCAAATCCGATTGAACTCAATACTCGCTGGACTCGGCACAAAGATTCCGAATGACGGATTTCGCGTGCTTGCCGCCGACCATAGCGAACTTGGCATCAATCTCGGCAGTCCCGAAGGCCAACGAGAACTTGAGCCTCACCTCGAAGGTGTGGACCTTCTCATTCTCGACAACTTGTCCACGCTCATGGCCAACGGAAGCGAAGGTGCGTCTGATGCGTGGCTGCCCATGCAGAACTGGCTCCTAAGGCTCCGCCGAAAAGGCGTCGCCGTCCTTTTAGTCCATCATGCGGGAGTGAACGGCCGCCAACGAGGCACCAGCCGCCGTGAGGATACGCTCGATCTAGTGATAGGGCTGCGGCGACCTGCCGATTACTCGGCCGAACAGGGGGCGCGATTCGAGGTCCACGTCGAAAAGGCCCGAATGCTGGTCGGCGAGGGGGCCTTACCTTTCGAGGCCGTGGTCGAGGCATTCGTGAGCGAATCTGGGAGGGCGGGAATCCGGTGGGTGGCGCGAGACACACAGCCGCCCGTCCTCAATCGGGCAGCCGAGTTGTTCCGGGACGGCCACACCGTTCGCCAAGTTGCTGACCGGCTCGGGGTCAGCCGCTCTGAGGCGGGCCGTCTTCGTGTTAGGGCGGTCGCCGAGGGCATTGTTGACGGGGTTGGGGAGGACGAGAGCGAGGAGGTCGAACCGGGTGTAGAAGGGCGTCCTCGACTCAATTAAGGGTGTCCCAAAGTCCCGCGCCATAGGATACCCGTGCTTGGGACAACAGTATTAGCCCGCCGTGCTTTCGTCCTTTGCGAAAGTGGGCGTGCAAAAAATCAGCGACCGCACGAAGGCCGGAATGGCCCGAGCGAAGGCGAAGGGCGTCAAAATCGGCAGACCGAGGCTTGGGATTGAACTTCGCCAGAAAATTGCCCAACGGGCTGCAAAGGGGGAAACGGCCTGGGGCCTTTGATGCAGCCACGGCAGTTATCGCCATGGATAATGTTGATGCAACGGCTCGCCATGGATTTTACTCCTGCTCGTCCAACCCCGCCATCAGCCCGAGCCCAATATACCGACCCGCCCCAATCACCACCGGCCCGACCACGGGCTCGGAGAAGGCGATGATGGCGTGAGTCCTAGTGAACTGACGCAGATACTCCGGCACCCGATAGCAACCCGCCCGCTCGGCACCGGGAAAGATCGGATCGGGTTGCAGGTGGATTTCCGAGACCGGCGTCATGATACCCGCATGTACGAGCGACTTTAGCACGAGCTTGGTCTGCCGACGCACTAGCCCCCGACCACTAAGATGACCGGGCAGGACCACGGGCGTGACCGTGGCCCATCGCTCCGCCGCTGCCAGGTATTTCCGCATCACCCCGTCCCTATCTGGATTGTCGATAGGCCGCAGCCGAGCTTTGCCGGATAGCGACACACCACCGAGGCGACGAATTAGCGAATCTGCCTTGCTGTTCGCCCGACCCTGAATCAGCATCACCCGACGAATGTCATTGTCTCGACCGGCTGGCGCAAGAGTAGGCACCGGCACATAAGCAAAGCGGTCGTCCTTGTCGTGGCTCCCGTTGGCGTGACCACATACGTAGCCCTCCACAAAAGCAGGATCGAGCCGAAGCTTCTTGCTGCGTTCATGGGTGGCATGACGGAGTTCGGCAGCCACCACCATGGTATCTGTCGAATCAAATCGGCAGTAATCGCTATCCTCATTGACCAGGGCGAAGGCATGTATCGGAGGGCGTCGAGTTGCTGCCTCCCTCACGTAGGCCACCTCGTCGTAGCAATTGAGCGGCATCGTGTTCATCTGCTGCCGATATCGGTCCATTATCTCCTCCAGCGAGCCCTCGACCGGAACACGCCAGCCCCTGCCTTCTTGCGGGATGTAGGTGATTCCGGGCAGGCGATTTCTCTCGGCTTCATCAATCAATCGACCGTTGCCCACCACCATGTCGATGCCGAGACCGAGGTGATGGATGTGTCGGGCGATTTCGCAGATAAGCTGAAGCGGCAAACTGGCATCTTCGACCGGCCAAAGGAATCGGACAGTTGCATCACCGCCAAGATGCTGAGGTCGGAGGATTTTCCTTGTCCGCAACTCCTCCGGTTTCTTCTCGGGTGTTTTGCGTTTTGCCCACGCCGTCGCCACTACATTCATGTCGTTGTTAGGAACGAATGTAGTCAGGCGAGACCCCAACGATGATACCGGCACGATAATCAGTGGCGGTGATTGTTTTTCTAGCCACTGTAATGCTGCCCTGGCGGCATCGGGCATACGACCGTTGTTATTCGCCGCCGCTGTCAAAGCTTGAAACATACGGTGTGTGGAAGGCGGATATTCAGAACGCCGACCGCCATCCCTCGAACCGTGATACTTGTTGAACAAATAGCGGACCTCAACGCAGAGCCAATTCATAGAGGTTAACTTCCTTCTGACGCAGCCACGGCGGAATTCCGCCATGGAGTCTCCGCTCACGCCGCTCTCTTCTTCCTTCCAGCCTTCTTTGCTTTACCACCACCGTCCTTCTCGCGACGCTCCTTGATAGCGGTATTGGCGGCTTTAGCATCGAACTCCACCGTGCGGGACTTGCCGACGCCAAATTCCTTGGCAGCATCCTGGGCGTAAGTCAGGACTGACGATGGATCAAATGCTACTTCCGTCTCGGCCCCGTCGTAGTTGACCAATTTCATGACCGTCGGTTTCTCGGCATCACGAACCAACAAACATCCTTGCCTCAGGTTGTAGGGCTGTGCATGCGTTAAGGCGACTAATGCAAGACCGAGCAGGTAGCGATGGAGCTTGTCATCACCGCCCACATCCCGCAGTGTCGTCAGGTTCAGCAGCGTTTTCCGCTGAATCTCCCCCTTCACAAGAATACCACCAAGTTGATGCGTCGCCGGGGCATGTAGGAACCCAAGCTCGCTCAGTACCTCGTTGCTATACTCTTCATCCAGCAAATCCAGGTCCTTGTAGCTGACGGGCGGGATGTAGGTAGATGAGCGGCGAAGTTCGTGGACGTCATAGGCCCTGATTTCCGAGGCCACCATTCGAGGAAACTTTGCCTGGGTATCACGAGAATCCCAACCACCGAAGATGAGAGTCGTCGGGGCGAGCTTGGCAAGGGCGGTGGCGTTACCGTCCTTCTTGTAGGACTGGAATGCCGTCTCCAACTCCTCCCCCAATTTGGAGTACCGCACGAAAGCGTCGGCGGCTCGGTGACCGACCTCCAGTAGGTTGCGTTGCTCCTCTCCCGCCTTGATGGTGATTTGGGGAACAAGCTCATCATAGGGTGATTTGCGAAACAGTGGTTCGATGCGATTAGCCTGTGATGGTATCGAGTCGATAATCGCCATTTTTCCGTTGGGCGTATCGTCGATGTTGTAGGTTGACTCACCAGCCCCGGCATAAGTGGGAGGAGAAATCACGGACCCATTGCCCTCGGCCGGGCGCAACCACTCCTCGCCCACAATGGCCGCTGCTCCGTTCAGGTCTAGCAGTTCGTTCGCTACTTCCTTCACGCTCTTGGGCTTGTTCATCGGTGATTCTCCCTTCCTTGAGCAACGACCGAAATCATGAACGTTTACCCGAATCGAATCTCATCTACTTTGTCTTCCGCCTCCTCGTTCGTCCACGGCCGTCCCCAGTCGAACGAACCGTATTGCTTGCTTCGCATCTTTGCCTCGAACAGGTATTTGTCGGCGATCTGTCCCTTGCCCGCGACGGCGGCGGCAGGCACAACCGAAATCTCCAGCGGGCAGGTCCAGATGTGATAGGAGAACAACCGCCCCTTCATTTCCTCGATACGCCGAGGTCGGCAGCGTTGTAGGCCGATTGCGGCGAATATCTCTGTGGCTGGATAGGTCACCCAGGGTATGTTCTGCTCATCCGGCGAAAAGCCCAGTCCACGAGGAGTCCAGGACGAGGCGGCATCAATTCCGAATCGCCCTGACATCGGCCGATTCTGGGAGAACATGTTCTGCCCCGGTTTGATTTGATGCAGCTCTTTCTGCATATCGGTCATGATGCGTAGTGGCGTCTGTTGTCCCGCCCACAACTTCAGCGGAGACTTGTTTACGCCGTCCTCGATCCACCAGTCCAACCGCAGGTCGAACGGCACTAATTGCAAAGGACGAAGGCCGGGATTGTAGGACTCTGCATCAGTTTCGATGATTGTATCAGGCTCAGATATTCGCCGCACAATCTCCTCTAACGGATCATCATGTCGGCTGCTGGTGGCAATGCAGTAGATACTTCGTCGTCCTGTAATCCCAAACCATCCTTCGCTGTCCGGCCAGATTCGCGATGCTGTTTCGAGCAACCCGCAGCAAGCGAAGAACTGCCCAGGATTTCGGAAGTCCACATCGACCTGGATATCTGGATCGGGTCTCACTTGCTCTTCTCCGCATCCAGTCGTCGGCTGGCTGCATAGTCGGAGCACCGAAGCAGAGACTCCAACCAGGCTAGATACCAGTGCCCGTATCTTCGCTGGACTCTCGCAACCCGGCGCATCGCTTCGTTGGCGATTTCCTGGTTCTCCTCATCGAGCACATCGTCGGCAATATCCCACTGCTCGGGTTCATAGTGCGGCCGTGCCCAACCGTGGTGACACGCAACCAGGTGGAGAATCAGGTCTCGCTCGGAGTGGTCGTTAATCTGAGATACGTCCATCGCTTCCCGTAACGACCCGAACTCATGCCGATACTTACCGACTGCTGACCGGTCGTATCGTCTGCCCGCACTCTTCGCCCACGGTTTCCAGTCATCGCCTCTGGGTGGATGACCGATTGCTCTCTGCCATCCTTCCCGGTTCTTGCCGAGGTCATGAACCTGTGCGGCAATCACCACGGCGGAGGCGATCTTGGGCGGAAGACCGAGACGGCGTGTGATGGACTTCGCTTCCTCCGCCGTCCATTGCAGGTGTTCGTCCAATTCCTGTGAAACGGGAGCGGCACTCGAATCCATGACCGTTTCCGTAGACCGCCGATACACCAACGACATGATCGCCCTGAGGGGATTACCGTCATCATCGGTCGCCAGCACAACTGTTTCCTTCTCGTATGTGCTGGGGAACTTCGGTCGAATTTGCTGTAAGGCTCGATACAGATTGCGGGCGGAAACGGAGTCGCTCTCGGTATCGGTGGCTAAAGACTGATAGGTCCAATCATCACCGTTCCGCTCGATCAGTACCCGGAGGCGGCGATTGTCGAAGTCAGGTGGGGTCGGCTCATCAGCGACATCCTTGACCACATCTTCCACACTACCATCCAGCATGCCTTGACGATTGAGTCCGCCAGCAGCAGGACGCAGAACTAATACGGCATTGCGGTACAGGTCTCGGATGGTTTGTTCGTCTTTGCTGAAGTCCGACAGTTCGACGACCCGGACTTGCTCCTCACTCTGCGGGATCAGTATCGCCTGCATCTCTCTTCGGGCGATTTTGCGTAGCTCGCCGACGACGTTTATCAGGCTACCCCGTACCTGTTCACGAGTCAGGATAGGGTGCGTATCAAGCCATTCGGTAATCGTTTCGGGCGTTGCATCGAGAAGGTAGGTCACTTCCTTCCGCCAGGCCACGTAGATGTCAGGCGGCTCGGGGATTAGGCCATGCAGATATCGATCCACTGTCGGCGAGAGTTCGGGGAGCCGGGTCAGAGCCCAGGTGTCGAGCAGCACATCGGTCAAGGGCAGTGTTCGCGGCGCTTTGGAAAAAGCGTCGTGCCGGTCATTGAGGGACTGTAGTGCGAGAGGACTGGCTTTGTGGCCATTCTTGCCCACCAACGGCAGCGACAGGAGTGCTTTCCTTGTTGCGATCAGCCGCTCATCGACAACATCGCCACGCCGTTCGTTTCGAGGCGGTAGCTCCACTACCTGGATCGTGCTCTTGGTCCGACCCAGCCGATTCAGCCGACCGAACCGTTGGATCATGGAATCCAGATAAGTCAGGTCGCAAACAATCTCATCGGCGTCCAGGTCGATGCCGACCTCTCCCGCCGAGGTGGCCACCAGATATTCCGACTGCTCCGGTGGGGGTCGATCAAGGTTCAGGCGGAAATCGCGAAACACCTTCGCTTGTCTCCGTCTTTGTAGATCGTCAATTTCATCCAGCGGTCGCGTGGTCATCTCATCTCGTTCATGTCCTCGGATCGTGCCGGTCAGAATTGCTACCCGATCAGGTCCGACTACTTTGGCGATGGCACCGGTGATTGCTTCGGCGTCTTTCGGATACCAGACATAGACCAGTACTCTGCGGCGTGAGTCCGCATAAGACAGTGCCAGAGAAATGATATTCTCCAACGTTCCTTTACGCAGATACAGGGTCTTGGAAGCACGCAGACGGCGAGCGACTTCGGGTTCCGCCGCTTCTTCGCGGGTCAGGACAAATCGTTTCATGATTCTCTCCTGGTCGCCGAGAGTTCGATCATTCGCAGCGGCCGGGGATTGCTCTGTTTCTGTTGGGTTTGGATGATTTGTTTAATGAGATGCCCGAAAGCAGGGGTCAGGTGAGCTTCGTCATGGATCAGCAATGCATCCTGTCCGATCAGCCCCGCCACAAACGGGCGCATTCTTTGAGGTGACTGATAACCGGCGAACATCAGCTTCGACCCAATCATATCGACCGTTCCAATGATGATTGCAGGTCGGGCTGGATCGGTTTGCCACTCCTTGTTGTCTTGGTGTTCGCCTCTGAGCGTAGATATGGCGAGCGGGTTTGCGAGGTCGATGGACAGCTTGCCTAGGGCCTTCTGGATTTGGGGGACGGCAGGCAGTTTCTCCCGGATGCGTTCCGCTATGTCCGTTGCTTGATCGACCACGGTTCGGCGGTTGACCACGTAGATCAGGCGTCGGGGCAGCGTCAGTGGAGATTGGACAGCGATTGCCAACAGCCAGATGGGGATGATTGCCGTTTTACCGAGACCGGTGGGGATATCGATGGCGTCAGGCAGATTCCCGGCGACCATCTCGGCCCACAGCCGCTGCTGCCACCGAAAGGGCGGGTATCCAGTGAGGGCTTGGTAGTACTCCTCCATGCCTCTTCACGCAGATATTTCCGCAAACATAAAGCAATTACAAATTCGTGGATACACTGCCCGAACCTTGCGAGAGCTTGCATGGTGGTGGAAACACGGGCAGGTCTCGCAACAGAAAGACGGGATGTGTCAGTCGGTTATGGAAAGTGGGGCGAAAGACGAGGGGGGATGGGCCGTGAAAATCGGTAGGTCTCGCAATCAGCCGCATTGACCGTGTTTTATCACGGTATTATTCATGGCCAGTGTCCATGGCGGTAACTGCCGTGGCTGCATCAAAGCTGCTTGCACGGAGAGGAAAG
>Ga0207416_1004558_pt1 | contig 11899 bp, 13 predicted proteins | sample PaiPotPPM11metaG_FD_184107 | JGI IMG/M metagenome (GOLD analysis project Ga0207416, IMG submission 184107) | Iron sulfur acid spring bacterial and archeal communities from Banff, Canada, to study Microbial Dark Matter (Phase II) - Paint Pots PPM... ...
CCCCCACATCACCCTCAAGCGCAAGAAGTCCCTCGAGCAGGTCCAGCTCTGCCTCGGCGTCCCCGCCCCGCCGGTCAACTCCCCCCAGCGCTACGCCGTCTACCTGCTCAACACCATGCTCGGCGGCGGCATGAGCTCGCGCCTCTTCCAGACCATCCGCGAAGAGCGCGGCCTCGCCTACTCCATCTACTCCGAGACGAACCCCTTCCGCGACTCCGGCATGCTCGCCATCTACGCCGGTACCTCCGCCGAACGGACCCTCGAAGTCATCCAGCTGACCGTCGCCGAACTCTGCCGTCTCAAAGCCGATCCCGTTCCCGACGCCGAACTCAAGCGCGCCAAGGATCAGCTCAAATCCAACATCGTCCTCGGCCTCGAATCCTCCTCCAGCCGCATGTCCAACCTCGCCCGCCAGGAGATGTACTTCGGCCGCTTCTTCTCCGTCGACGAAATCGTCGCCGAGGTCAACGCCATCACTCCCGCCGACGTTCAGATCCTCGCCCAGGACCTCTTCCGTCCCGACGCCATCGCCCTGACCGTCCTCGGCAACCTGGGCGACCTCACCATCGACCGTGCCGCCCTAACCTGCTAGCTTCCCCTTTCCAGTGCGTCATTCTGGACTGGGTTCCAAAGCGGCATTCTGGATTGGGCCTTTTCGAATCCAGAATCTCCGTCGCCCCGGCTGAGCTTCCCTCAAACAGGTATGGCGACGCGCCCGATTCTGCGGCGAACTCCCGCGCAAGTGACTCGAAGGCGGCCCGGTCCTCACTACGGGCGAGAACGGCCACGACACCGCCAGCTCCGCCCCCAGTCATCTTCGCTCTGGGAAATCCAGTTCGCAGCGCCCGCGCCACACTCTAATGCCTCGCGACTCTGCAAATTCTGGGGCTCTGGGCGCTTGGGAGTGCACCCTGACGAAAGAGCTTGGCGGCGTTCGGGCATCCGGAATGAAGGACGTGGCGGGATTGTCACAGAGCAAAAGCTCAATGCATGGACGGACAAGACGATCGACTGGCACTCGTTCAGATACACCCTGGCAACCACCTTCGATCGATGGGAGTCGACGTCAAAGTGGCTCAGGAGCTTCTGAGGTACGCCAACTCACGCATCACCATGGGCCTCTACACGAGGGCCGTGTCCGCAGACAAGCGCCTAGTCAGTGAAAACCGAATGGACATGTTGTGGGCTGGGAAGAACTGCCGCGGAGCTTCCGTACCGTGGGCGATTTGACTGTTTCTGGTGATGGGCCATAAACCAATTATTTTCTTAGGTTTATGGCGGGGACGACGGGGCTCGAACCCGCGACCTCTGCCGTGACAGGGCAGCGCTCTGACCAACTGAGCTACGTCCCCAGATTGTTTTTCAACAACTTGGTTATACGTCACATAGAATCAAGTGTTTCGTAGCTTTCGCCATTTTCGCTCCATTCTACCTTTTCGCCATTGTGGACTCAATTTTGGGCTTTCGTGGACACCAAGGTGGACACCAAATCAGGTCAAGACAACGACAGAATCAAGTCTATCAGATACGCTCTGTTTTTGATGTCCACGCTTCCCTCTTCACCGGAATTTTTCAGGACTTAAGGTCACGGCCCAGAAACCAATAGCCAGGTCAACCTGAACGGCTTTAGCAGAAGCGGGCAACCTATTTGATTCCCAGAACTGCACATGGAGCACGTTCGGCAATATTCTGTGCCGTGTGACCTGCTACCAGCCAGTTGTGCTTCCGCATTCCCCAGAACTAGTAGGTCTGAGTGATGACTCTTCGCGCATTTGATAATGCTATCGACTTCGTCTCCACTGATCAGTTCCGCATCGAGCACAACGCCTGCAGCCTTGGCCTGTTGCCGGGCTTCGGCCTGGAGTGCGCTGTACCTGGCCCGCTTTTCCTCGGTCCAGTTCGAAGCCGGTACGGAGTTTATCGCAAAGGAGTAGTAACCGGGGAGCGGCTCAAGAACGGTGACGACACTGAGTTCCGCGCTTAGGGCTTTTGCTAAATAGATGGACTCGCGGAGAGCCCTAGCAGCTTCGGACGATTCATCATAAGCGACCATGATCTTGTGAAACATAGCAATCCTCCTTATCTAAAAGCGTGGAATGCTTGAGGCCATTGCAGAATGACAAACGGTGACTTGTCATTTGACCGCTGAGAAGTTCTTTGGTCTCAAGAGAGAGCTTTCGATCTCGAAGATCAAAGGGCCGTTCTCCTCTGTCGATTTACGGATGGCCAGCCATTCAGCGTCTGACTCAAACGCAGCCCACTGTTCTTGGCGCTGTGCAAGCGACCCCCATGCAAGCAGATAGGTGAGTTGTTCCGAGCGACCAACGATTGTCGTCCAGAACCCCGCTTGCAGGAAGCCATGCCGGGCCATTATCGGCAAGGTTTGATGTTCGAAGCGTGCCAGTAGGTCCGCCATGCGGCCCTGCACGACTCTGTAAACACGAAGCTCGTAGATCATGTGCTCTCGGTGTTCGATTACGTCTTGCAGTGCTTGATTCATGATTTTCTCCTGTGATTGCTCGGTGTCTAGACGTGCAGTACGGTTGCGCCGACGGTTCGACGCTGTTCGAGTTGCTGATGTGCGTGGATCAGTTGATCAAACCGATAGATGGTTGGGCCGACCTTGAGGATTCCCGACTGGATGGCGTGGAAGAGATCGGCTGAGGAGGCAGCGAGAACTTCTGGGGTGTTGTTGTAGTGCGGCAAAATTGCCCACGTCAGATACAGCGCTCGGGGTGCCAACTCAAATGGACTAATTGGTTCCGGAAAACCCGAGGCGTTGCCGAATTGAACCAGCGTGCCGCGGGGCCTGAGTACCGCGAGTGAGCCCCGGAACGTATCCTTGCCGACCGAGTCGTAGACAGCCTTTACTCCCTTGCCACCAGTCAACTCGAAGGTGCGTTCTACGAAGTCTTCCGTGCTGTAATTGACTACCGCTGTGCAGCCCGCTTGGAGAGCGATTTGCGCTTTATCCGCAGTCGATACTGTTCCAATCACGTGAACCCCAAGCGATCTTGCCCACTGCGTGAAGATCTGACCCACTCCACCAGCTGCAGCGTGGTAGAGGACAGTATCTCCTTCGTGGAGTTGAACGGTTTCCTTCAGCAGGTAACGAGCTGTCAATCCCTTGAGCAGGCTGCTGGCTGCCTGGTCGTCTGTTACTGCATCGGGAATTAAAGTGAGATGATCCTCAGGATAGAGACGCACCGTCGTGTACGCACCGAACGCATCGACGTAGGCGACCCTGTCCCCAACCTTCACCAGCGTCACGTTCGGGCCAACCGCTTCGACGACTCCGGATGCTTCGTCACCGATGATCGCTGGAAACTCCGGGACCGGCAGTGTTCCGCGGCGATAGTAGAGTATCCGTCAGACGAACGCATATTGACAGTCACAGATTGCGAGCGGCCCATGCGGTGGGAGTGAGTTCTGGAAGTTTCTGGATGGATGAGTTGGCGAGCCCAGGCAGGACAGCGGCGAGGTAGTCGCGGACCGGGATCGTGAGTCGGCGGCAGGTTTCGACGATGGAGAGGATTGCGGCTACTCGAGGTCCGGCCTTCTCGTGACCGATGTGGGTCCAGTTGCGACGGCCAAGAGCCACCGGGCGCATGGAGTTCTCCGCGAGGTTGTTGCTCAGTTCCAGCTCCGGATAGTCGAGGAAGCGCGTGAGTTTGTCCCACAGTCGAAGGGTGTAGGAGGACGCCTTGCCGAGTGGGCTCGATGGGAGCGCCGTTCGGCTGGCCGCCTCGATCTGCGCCTTGAGTTCTGCGAGCACAGACGGAGCCCGTTCCATGCGCAGCGCGTGACGCGCGGCGTGGTCCATGTTCTCGTCAGGCGCCTCAGCATCGATGGCAAACAGCTTCGCTATCTGCGCCACGATGCGTGCCGAGGCAACATCCTGCTGATTGAGCCTGGTCGCCTCCACGAAGCGTCTTCTGGAGTGCGCCCAACATCCGGCGTGCACCATCTTCGGTCCGCCGACACGATCGTAAGCCGCATACGCATCGGTCTGTAAAATGCCTGCGAAGTTTTCCAGGAAGCGCATAGGCCCTTCGCGCCCGCGACCCATGCGGAACTCGAAGATCGTGGCTCCGCCCGGAGTTCCGTATTGCCACAGATAGCCGGGGTGGTTTCTTGACCGGCCATCGCGTGTCTGCACGTCCACCGACGTCTCATCGGCCTGGATGTAAGTGCCCCCGACTAACTGGCGGCCCATGACCGCGACCAGAGGCATCAGTAAATCCCCGACGCGCATCACCCAGCCATCGATGGTTGTACGGCTGATATCGATGCCTGCGTCGCGCAGCAAGATCACGCTCTGACGGTACAGCGGACAGTGATTTGAATATTTGCTGATGATCGCATCGACGATCACCTCATCGCTGACCAGGCTCTTCTCGATGATCCGAGACGGCAGCGGCGCGGACATCACGCCACGTTCTTCGCATCGCTTGCACGCACGCTTCTCGCGCCTGGTCACCAGCACGAAATACTTCACCGGCTCCACATCCAACTGCTCGCTCTCTTCGTAGCCGATCACCGTTGTCGACTGGCCGCAGCCACTGCACACGCACTGTTCCGACGTGCAGCTAATCACGCGCTCCACGCGCGGAAGATTCGCTGGCAACGTCTGGCGTCCGGGATGCCGCTTGCGTTTCTTCTGGTCTGGCGTTGCTGGCAGCGCCTCGCGTTCGCCCTCGGCGGAAACTTCCATGTCGCTGACGCCGGGTTCGAACTCCAACAACTCCAGTTGCAGGTTAGTCAGCTTCTCGCTGCCCGGCCCGTACTTTGCGATCCGCTGAAGGCGCAACCTGTCTTCCAGCAGCTGGACCCGCAACTCAGAGAGTTGCAGCCGCTCGGACGTCACAGCCAACTGCTGCTTCAACTGCTCGATGATCTCTCGGTCGGATGGAGTCACTCTGTCTATTGATTAACAGACCTGCCTCTTGAGTACAAGCATTTTATGCAGCGTTTATGCGGGAATCTGTGAGCTTCCTGATTCCTCGACGACAGGCTTGCGATACCATCGCCGGCGCTGCGTCTGGGCAAGGTCGATTCCACCCAACAGCAGCGCAAACTCTTCGTGACTGAGTACTATTTTGCTTTGCGTGGCGTCCGCCTTCGGCCAGTGAAAGCGGCCTTTCTCGAGCTTTTTCGCGCACACCCACAGGCCGGTCGTATCCCAGAAAAGAACCTTCAGCCGATTGCGCTGCGCGTTCGAAAAGAGAAAGAGGTGGCCGCTCAAGGGATCGCACAACAGTTGATCGCGCACCAGACCATACAGGCCGTTGAACCCCTTGCGCATGTCGGTTGCGCCAGGCGAAAGATAAATCCGCGTCGCCGCGCCCAGGCCGAACACGACTACAGCCTCTCAAGCACAGTCACCAGTTGAGCCAGCGTCGCGGCATCGAAGCCGCGACCAACTTCCACGTGGCGACGGTTGGACAATAACACCGTCAATGCGCCGGGGCACTCATCAACAGAAGCCGTGGCCAAAGAATCGGCCAACTCCACTGCGACCAGATGGCTTGGCTCGACCCCCCGGCTTCCCGCGGCGTTCTCTCTATCCTTCTGTCTCTTCAGATAGCGCGTCAGCGTGCTCAACCCAAGACCGTGACTGCGACAGAACTCAATCCGTCTCATGCCACTCGTCCGATACAAACCTGCCAGCCGCTCCATCTCCGCTCGGCCACGACGACCCACCGCTCCAGACTCTCCGCTCATACACAGAGTCCATCACAAATGCTTCCCAGCCAACAGGTGCGTTGCTCGGACGCTTACATAGTAGATGTCTACAAAATTGAGACCGATGACGGTGTTTCGCACCAGAACCTCGTGACCGACGGGATCAGGAACATCCATGGTCTCGAAACGAAAGACATCGGGCTCTCCATACTCGTAGATACGTGCAGCTGTTGCTTTGGTCGACATATAGCTCTCCTCGAAATGTGTAAGTGTGTCGCGGTGTTGTCGCCAGACTGGAGACAACACCGGTCAAAGTCACAAGTTGATGCGTTTACCCGTTTCGGACGAATCTTGAGTCTGCTCGAAGAGCTGCTGCTGCCAGACCGCATCGTGGAATGTCGGAACTACTTGTGTTCCACTGGCCAGATCTCTGCTCAACGCCACATACAAGTCGCCGAGTTCCGCTACGCCTGTCTGTAGGCCGGCCCGTGGGAACCACTCGTACTTCGCAGGGATGGGGAGATGCTCCAAGGGCTTGCTATCCCCCTGCGCCCCAGTGACGATGAAGTCTTCATTGACACCACCAAATGCTGAGGTGTTTGTGATCTTGAGATCACCTGCATCACCAGTGATATCGATCTGTACGCCGGAACCGCTCAACTTGCCGCCCTCGATATGGATCGAAAACAAACCACCATCGGCAAGAGTTCCATGCATCAACAGTTCGTCTGGCGATGTCGTCTGGATCTTTTCTCCCGTCTCCTTGATGGTGACCTCTGGAAACTGGTTTGCGGTGAGCGCCGAGAAGCTGGACGGCTTTCCTACTACCGAAAAGAGCACCGGAAAGAAATGACCCCCAAAAATCGAGACGACACTCATGAAGTTCTCGATCGGCAAGCTCCAACGGACGGCATTCGCACGGATCTCGCCGAACATATTCACACTCACGTGCATCCGAGCAGAACGGACCTTGCCTACATAACCCTGCGCAATCAGGTCATGAACATACCGAAATGCCGGTGCTAACGGTCGCTGCAGGCCAATCTGGGTTTTCACTCCGGCAGCATCAGCGAGCCTCGCCAGCTCGGCAGATTTGGCCGCAGTCGGCGTAAGCGGCCACTCGCAGTAAACGTCCTTGCCCGCAGTGATGGCTGCGCGGATACCCTCCTCATGTTGCTGAGAGGTGGTCAGCACCAGGACCTGGTCGACCAATGGGTCCGTCACCAACGCATCCAAACTCTCGGCTACGTGAGGAATGCCATACTCTGTAGCGGCCGCCATTGCCGCTTCCTTGCGTTGGCTGTAGATAGCTACGATCTCGTACTCCGGTAAGAGCCTCAACACCCGGACATGTGCGAACAAGGCCCAATTGCCGACACCGATCAATCCCAGACGTATTTTCTTTTGATCCTTCATACCTTCCTCCCTATGCGTGTCACTTGCTTGCTACAGAACTAAAGATGAGGAGGCACTGATAAAGAAGTGATACTTTATTGGAGTGCATCTGATAGTCCGGAGCGATCAGTGGAATTGAGACAACTTCGTTATGCAGTTGCAGTTGCCGATCATCTGAACTTCCGCGAGGCGAGTCGAGCGCTGCATGTCGCTCAGCCTTCGCTTAGCGTGCAGATCAAACAACTAGAAGAGGAAATTGGCGTAGCTCTCTTCATTCGCTCAAAGCGCCATGTGGAGATCACCCGTCCGGGTAAAGTCTTCCTCAAGACAGCGCGCGAAGCGCTCGCAATGCTTGACCGAAGCGTGTCATCAGCGCGCAGGGCAGAGCGAGGCGAAGTGGGAACGCTTCGGCTAGGCTTCGTCGCAACAGCACTGTTCAATATCCTTCCCCGGTTGCTAGAGGAATTGAAGACCCAATTGCCGATGGTGACGGTCGAGCTGAGAGAAAGTCCTTCGTCCACCCAGATGCAGTTACTGCAATCGGGAGATTTAGATCTGGGGCTTGGTTACTTGGAAGAACTGCCTAAGCAAATTTCAAGCGCGATAGTGCTGTCTGAGCCGTTCATTCTGGTGTTGCACGAGAAGCACCGAGCAGCGAAAAAACGAGTCGCGCTCTTCGAGGATCTGAAAGACGACCTTCTGCTGATACCGCGGAAAGATCTCTTCCCGACGCTGTATCAAGCGATCATCGACCTTCTCCTTGCAGCCGGGATGACCGACATGCGGACGCAGGAGATTGAGCATCCGCTGACGGCATTGGCCCTTGCGTCGGCAAACGCCGGTTTTGCGTTTGTGCCGGCTTCAGCACAAGATTTGTCGGCAAGGGGGGTGGTCTTCCGGCCTCTCAAGGCCGACGTTCCACCTCTTGAAACCGTAGCGCTCTGGTCGAACGCGAGCCCAGATCCTCTCGTGGCCCGAGTGCTGGACATCCTCAGACGTTTGGGGAGCGAGAAGAAATAGGCCATTATGTAGTTCCACCCGGCTCCCATGCCAAAGAAATTCTCGGAGAGTTTCACTTGAAAGCCAAAGACTCAATCGATCTAAGCTAAAGTGGCTTAGGCTGGCGTTGTGCTTCCGGTACACAAGCGCAGGAAGCCGACTCGCTCGTGCAACTCTACGTCGCTCTGGGTGGAGGATGGCAATAGACCCCCTTCATGCCGTTGCCGGTCGGCCCCCATGGGCTTCCGTTCCAGAATCTCGCCGAGCTTCTCTGATTGAATGGGGATGTCTGTGGCCCTCGTCCTCTCTTCCGTCCGCGAAGACCGGTTCCGTCGCGGGGAGGGTGGGTTCCGCGGCAAGACTGCATCGGATCCCGCGAACCCCGTGCAAAGTTTCCAAGCGTGCTGCGGGCAGCCCTATCACAGTCCTGGTGGACAGTTCGGCACGGCACACAGACGCACAGAAAACTCATGCGGCTGGGCAAGGAGTCAGAATGGGAATGGGCCAGTTAAGGAGGAACTGCAGAGATGCCGAAGGAACCGCTGGGGCCTTGGCGCGGTACGACCCAAACAGCAGTGACATTGCCTATCCCGTGGCTACAAAGCTGCCCAATAGATATGGACTCTGGGACATGCTGGGAAATGTCTGGGAATGGGTACAGGACACCAGTAAAGAATCTGGCGAGCACATCCTGAAGGGCGGTTCGTACTATAACGGTGCGCGGGTTGTGCGAATCTCTGGCCGCCTCAGTGCGCCTCCCGTCCTTCGCCACCGCGATGTAGGCTTTCGTTGCGGCTCGTCCACATGGCATGAGGAGATATCCGAGGGACGATAGCGTGACGCGTCCATTAGGAAAACTGCGTTTTTTAGGTGCTGAATCAGGCCGGTATCCTGAAGATGGCTCTTGCTTGCTTTGATTGCGGTATCGCTACCACTAAAGCAGCACCATTGACACTCGACTCTGCGTCGTGTTAGCGTTTGTGCTGCCTCGATGTGGTATCGATATCACATTCTTTGGTAGAAAAACACATTGCACTATGTGGATCCCTAAGGGGAGGCCGGATCGAACTCATGGTCGTTGTCCGAGTCCGGAATGTGCAATGCGCTTTCCTGCCAGCACAATCGTCGTGCTTTGGTGTCTGGCCATCGCTAGGCGACCCCACTGCCAGTGGCCCGGGGGCACTGGCGACACGCGTTGGAGAGTCTTACTTGAACAATGGAGGGAGAAATCAGTGATGAAACACATTAAGGTCCAATTCTGCGCGTTGTTTCTGGTGCTCGTGTATGCCGGAGCACTTGCATATGGCCAGACCGATCGGGCCACTGCCACGGGAACGGTTGCCGATCCGACCGGAGCTATCATCGTAGGCGCTGATGTCTCGCTTACCGAAGCCGCTACAGGAATGAGTACTACAGGCACCACTAACAGAAACGGCATCTATACAATTCCCGGCTTACCTGTCGGCACCTACACGCTGACGATCAGTCACTCAGGCTTCAACGACTACCGACAGACAGGAATTGTCCTTATCGCAGCTCAGGTTCTACAGGTCAACGTCCACATGTCTGTAGGCTCCGGCACACAAACAGTAACCGTGACCGGAGGCGCGCCTCTTCTGGATACGGAGACGTCCACTGTAGCGATGACGATGGAACAGACGGCGATACGGGATCTGCCTCTCAATGCGTTTGGAGGCCAAGACTCGCTGAATTTGATGATCGCTGTGACTCCCGGCATAACGGGAAACAATGGCTCCAACCAGGATTTTGTTGCTTTCGCGGGCGCGCAGGCCTTGACCAATTCGGTCTATCTAAATGGTGTGGAGTCCACTTCGGGGCTTCAAGGCAACCTCGCCACTCCCAGCAGGGACGCCCTGCAGGAAATACAAGTCATGACCAATGTCACCGATGCGGAATTTGGAACCGGGTCGACAGAAATGTTTCAGATCAAGTCGGGCACGAATCAATTCCACGGCAGCGCCTTTGAAATCCTGCAGAATGAAGACTTAAATGCCAACACCTGGTCAAACAAATACTTTCAATCCCAGTGTGCCTCTTCCAACGCAAGTTGTATCCGCCAATACGCCAGGGCTCTGGATCGCTTTAATGACTATGGCGGCTCCGCAGGCGGTCCGCTTTGGAGGAACCGCGCCTTCATTTTCGGGTCTTACGAATACTACAACAGCTCAGACGATAACCTAGTTCCAAATTCTCAGACTGTGCCTACGCCCCAGATGCTCACAGGCGATTTCAGCCAACTCTTGACAGGAGGCACATATCAGGGAGTCATTGCTGGAAGCAATAATCCCTGTACTGGTCAACCGTATCAGTATGGACAGATCTTCGACCCCGCCACGCAAAGGGTAGTGAACGGGGCAACGTGCGCTACTCCCTTCGCAGGAAATATTATTCCCGCCAGCCGGCTTAGCTCTACAGCGCTCAATGTAGCTAAAATCTATCAGCAATATTATGTACCAACGATTTCCACCAGAATCTATAACAACTTTCCGACAATGCTTGCGGGTACAGCGCAAACGGCCGCTGGCAGCTCGCCATCGCAATCGAAACGATCCTACGATTTCAAATATGACCAAACGCTTTCCCCTCGCCAACACCTCAGCGCCTCTTTCGACCGCGCGACATGGCATGGCTTAGGCTTAAACGGAGGAATGAATTATATCTATGGCCCGTTGAGCTCCTACTTTGTCCAAAACCTCCCCAGCACTACGTATCAGGCGATGGACAGCTACTCCATCAGGCCTAACCTGCTGAACACCTTTGGAATAGAGTTTGTCGAACAAACCAATACTCAGGTAACAAATATAAAATCGCCGGGCAACGCGGCCATTGGCTTCAACGCAGACAGCAATCTTTTTCCGGTGCTGGATTTCGCCGGCACAGCCAATGGAATTCTTGTAAACAGCGGTGGCAACAACTCCGATGCTTACTACGGATATTACGGGTACCATTATCAGGACACCTTATATTGGAACAGCGGGCGGCATAGCATCAAGTTCGGAGGGACCTTCGCAGCTCGGGGGATGAATGCCACTTTCGGCGGCAATGCCGAAACCTACAATTTTGCAAATGATACCGGCGGCCCGACAGATCCTAGCCTTACCCCATACGTCGGGAGCGCCTTCGCTACGGAAATGCTTGGCGACGTGCAGAGCGCCAGCAAGGCGATCACTCAGCTTAACTATCCGCGGCAAAAGAGCACGGCGCTCTTTGTAGAGGATGCCTATAAGGCAACGCCCAAGTTGACCCTGAATTTAGGCCTTCGTTGGGATTTCAACTTTCGGGGCCATGAACAAACGGGACGGTGGCAAAATTTCGATCTTACCCAACAAAACCCGCTGTGGGGCAATTACCCGGGTGCCTGGGTGTTTGCCGCAAACTCCGGGCAAAGCTTTGACACCAATCAGTACTATCTCCAGTTTGCCCCTCGTATCGGCGGCGCGTATGCGTTGAACAGTAAGATAGTGTTGCGCACCTCCTATGGGTTGTTCCATGTTCCGCTCAACACGCTAAACTCCGGTTATGGGTCCGGCTTCGCGGCCAATCAGAACTCGCTCTCCTTTCCCATCAGCCAAGTTCTTAACAGTGTTCCAGGCTCCGTAGCTTTCGACTGGGATGGTGGCTACCCCGCCCCTCCGACTATCGGTCCGCAAAACAATACGAACACTAGTCTAGCAGCCCGTGGTGCAAGTGCTGATTCGTGAGTCGCAAGTGGTTCAAGGATGCACAGGGTGTATTTGTAGAATCGGCGCATGGCGATGGGAACCCGCAAGCAACGGGAGAAGCAAGAAGGTTTATGGAT
>Ga0207416_1004559_pt1 | contig 11898 bp, 13 predicted proteins | sample PaiPotPPM11metaG_FD_184107 | JGI IMG/M metagenome (GOLD analysis project Ga0207416, IMG submission 184107) | Iron sulfur acid spring bacterial and archeal communities from Banff, Canada, to study Microbial Dark Matter (Phase II) - Paint Pots PPM... ...
CGTCAGTACCGCTCGACACGTTCGACGCCGAACCGCACGGAGCAGCTCGCCTTCGAGGTTCCCCGCTCTGGAGCCACTTTTTTTCGTCGACCTGTCGTGGACGGGCGTGCTCGATCGTCGGATCAGTGAAAGGAGCCGGATCCGATGAAGTACGCCCTCTTGATCTACGCTGCCGAAAAAGACTGGGCCGGGAAGTCGGCGGAGGAGCAGAAGCGCATCTACGACGAGTACTGGACCTACACGGTGGAGCTCAAAAAGTCGGGCAAGATGCTGTCGTGTGAGCCGCTCGACCCCACATCCACGGCCACGACGATCCGCGTGCGGAACGGCAAGACCATCCCCACCGACGGCCCGTTCGCGGACACCAAGGAGCAGCTCGGCGGCATCTACGTCGTCGACGTGAAGGACCTGAACGAGGCGATCGCCTGGGCCTCGAAGATCCCCGACGCCCGCGCGGGTTCGATCGAGATCCGGCCGCTCATGAACGTCCCGGAGATGTAGGTGCAGGGGGCCTCGTGAGCCAGACGGCACGAACGCTCGACCGCATCTTCCGCACCGAGTCCGGCCCCGTGCTGGCCACCCTGATCCGGATCCTGGGCGACTTCCAGCTCGCCGAGGACGCGCTTCAGGACGCATTCACTGCGGCCATCGAGACCTGGTCCACGGACGGCCAGCCGGCGTCGCCCGGCGCGTGGCTCGCCACGACAGCCCGGCGCAAGGCGCTCGACCGGCTGAGGCACCTGCGCATCGTGGAAGCCAAGACGAGCGAGCTGGCGCTGTCGATCCGCCTCGAGCGAGGGGCGTACGGCTGGCGAGACGACATCGAGGTCTCGCCGGTACCCGATGACCAGCTGCGCCTCATGTTCACCTGCTGCCATCCCGCCCTGTCGCAGGAGGCACAGGTCGCGTTGACGTTGCGCACCCTCGGGGGCCTGAGCCTCGCGGAGATCGCGCGCGCGTTTCTCGTCAACGAAGACGCGATCGCCCAGCGTGTGACCCGTGCGAAGCAGAAGATCGCGCGCGCCCGCATCCCCTACGAGGTCCCCGAGCGCGAGTCGCTGCCACCTCGCCTGGACGCGGTGCTCAGCGTCCTGTACCTCGTGTTCAACGAGGGATATCTCGCGTCCGCGCGCGGGCCGCTCGTCCGCGGTGACCTCGTCGATGAGGCGCTTCGCCTCGCACGCAGCCTGTGCGAGCTACTCCCCGGGGAGCCCGAGCCCCTCGGCCTGCTGGCGCTCATGCTGCTCCACGATTCGCGGCGTGAGGCGCGCACCACTGACGCCGGCGACCTGGTACTGCTCGAGGAGCAGGATCGCACCCGCTGGAACCGCGCGCTCATCGAGGAGGGCATTCGGCTCGTCGAGCAGGCGCTACGCATGGGGCGTCCGGGCCCATATCAGATCCAGAGCGCGATCGCGGCCGTGCATGCCGAAGCGTCTACGGCGGCGCAGACGGACTGGCGGCAGATCGCGGTCCTCTACGAGCAGCTGCTTCGCCATCAGCGTACGCCCGTCATCGAGCTGAATCGCGCCGTAGCGCTCTCGTTCGCGACGACCGCCGCCGAGGGTCTGGAGCTCCTTGCGCGCATCGAGGCCACGGCCTCCCTGGAGCGGTACGCGCCCTTTCACCTCGCTCGCGCCGACATGCTCCGTCGGCTCGGCCGCCGCGACGAGTCGAGGGAGTGCTACCGCCGGGCGCTACCGCTCGCGCAGAACGAGCAGGTGCGTCGATTCATCGAGCAGCGGCTGAACGAGGATGCTCGCTAAAGAGACGCAAGCTGGAGGGCGAGATGTCGGACATCACACAGGCGCGTAGAGCACTCGTGGCGAGGATACTGGAAGAACGAGGCGAGGCATCGCGCGCCCAGCGCCGTGCGGCCTTCGACGGCGCCGGGCTTCCGGAGCCGCTTCGCACGTTGATCGACAAGGTCGCAAAGTACGCCCATCGCATCACCGACGAGGCCTCCGTTCGCAGCTCCGGCGTGCGGGAGGACGAGATCTTCGAGCTCGTGGTCTGCGCGGCAGTCGGCCAGGCATCGCGGCAGTACGACGCGGCGCTCGTGGCCCTCGATATTGCGAACGGGAAGGACGGCCATGCGGCTCGCGATTCTTGATAGCGGGCATGGGTTCGCGACGAAGGCCCTCTTCGCGCTCATTCGCGTCTTCTCGGGTCAGCCGGTGCTGGACGTCATCAAGCTCGTCAAATACCGCGCTGACTTCTACGGCGGGCCCATGTCGCGGGTGACGCACGGAGCGATGCGGGGGCCGTCGGCATGGTCCGTGGGCGACCGCGAGCTGATGGCGGCGCTCGTCGCGAAGACGAACGAGTGCACATGGTGCACGCAGGCACACGCCGCGGTGGCGAGCGGAGCGTATCGCGACGCCGCGAGAGTCTCCGCCGTGCTCTCCGACCTCGAGACGGCGCCCATCGAGGAGCCCCTCCGCGCGACCTTGCGCTTGCTACGCAAGGTGACGCGCGAGCAAACCGTGGCCCCAGAGGACATGCGAGCGGTCCTTGCGGCCGGCGTCTCCCCCGAGCAGATCGAAGACGCCCTCGCCGTCTGCTTTGCATTCAACGTGATCGGTCGCCTTGCAGATGCCTTCGGATTCGTCCAACCGGGGCCCGAGGCGTTCGAGGCCGGCGCGAAGTACCTCCTCGCACGGGGCTACCGCTGAGCTGGTTGGTCAGAACGGCACGTCGTAGGTCTCCCGCGGAATGGGACGCTTCAGCGCCCGCCGTGCGTCGCGCTCTTGTCGCTCCAGATCGCGTATGACTTCTTCCGTGCGGTCCTCTATGGCGGCGAGGAGCTCGTTCGGATGCTCCTCGACCCACTGGAGGATTCTGTGCCCGGGCACAGAATCCTCCTTCTGTTGCCGCCGCGGTTATGTGCCCGCACCGTCCCGGACACCGCGATCGACGCCACGAGCCTCTGAGGCCGACTACATAACGGTTCGATACGTCCGGGCCGCGCCCAGCGTTTGGGGGGCATGCTCGAGCGCTACTTCATGAGGCTGAAGACGGTCGACGAGATCCGTGGGTCGTGGATTGGGCCCGCCATCGAGCAATACGTCACCTGGCTCCACGAGCATCGGTACTCCGCACGCTTCGTGTTCTCCCGGGTTCCCACGGTCATGCACTTCGGGCGGTTTGCTGCTCTACGCGGCGCCAAGACCTGGGCCGAGCTGCCGACCCACGTCGCCGCGTTCGTCGAAGAGGGCGCCCTATTCATCAAGAACAAGCGAAACACGAAGGCCTCCAGACGAAGGCTGCGCAGCGACCTCAGACGCCCAGTGGAGCAGATGCTGGAGCTCGTTCTCCCGGGCTACAAGGGGCTCGGTCGGGCGCGTCGGACCACGCGTCCCTTCCGCGATCAGCTCCCCAGGTTCTTCGACTACCTCGTGTCCGAGCGCGGAGTCGGCCAGGGCACGATCTACAACTACGACTGCTATCTCCTCTCGTTCGAGAAGTATCTGGTCCGAGAGGGGGTCGCCTCGCTGGGCGACGTCGAGCCGAAGCACCTCACCGCGTTCACCGTCGAGCGCGCAGCGTCCGGGCTGGGCAAGGCGGCGCTCGGCATGGCGTGTACCTGTCTGCGGGTCTTCTTTCGCTATGCGTATCGAGAGGGCGCGGCGCCGCGCGACCTGAGCGCGGTTCTCGACGCACCGCTCGTCTACCGACTGGCCACCGTTCCTCGCTCGATCAGCTGGCTGGAGGCAAAGAAGCTGATCGCCTCGATCGACCGGCGCGATGCCAACGGCAAGCGCGATTACGCCCTTCTTCTTTTGCTGGTGACCTACGGCTTGCGCGTGAAGGAGGTCGCGTCGCTCCAGCTCGACGACGTCGACTGGAAGCACGACCGAATTCGGATTCGCAACCGCAAGGTGGGCAATTCCACCGGGTACCCGTTGACGCCCTCCGTCGGAGAGGCCCTGCTGGACTACTTGCGCCAAGGTCGGCCGACGACGTTGGACCGCCACGTGTTCATGCGTCGGTTGGCGCCGTTGAGGCCGATCAGCCCTCCTGCGATCACCGCCCGGATGCGCACCCTTCTTCACGCAGCCGGCATCAGCGTGCCGCGCCCCGGCGGGCAAGTCTTCAGACACACATGCGTGCAACGGCTCATCGACGCGGACGTCCCGTACAAGACGATCAGCGACTATGTCGGCCATCGCTCCACCGCCTCGCAAGGCACCTACGCGAAGGTCTCCGTCGAAGCGCTGCGCGAGGTCGCTCTCGGCTACGGGGAGGACGTGCTGTGAGCGCGGTCGAGCAGAGACGTACCGGCGCACGACGGGGGGGAGTACGCAAGGACGAGCGATGGTCCGGCTTTCGCAGCGGACTGGCGCCGGAGATCCTGCTCTTCATCGCCGCCAAGCGCGCGCTGGGGCGCAAGTACAAGAGCGAGGAGCGGGGGTTCCGTCTGTTCGACGCGTACCTCGCCGACCACCAGGTGGCGCGCCCCGACGATCTCACGACCGAGCTGGTGGACCAGTTCCTCGCGTCCCGACCCGCCGGTCCGCGGCACTTCAACGGCCTGCGCAACCTTGTTCGTCGCCTCATGACGTGGCTGGTGGGGCAGGGCCGATTGAAGCGCTCGGTTCTGACCGCCCGACGCCGGCCGCTCTCCTATCAACGGATGCCGTTCATCTTCGATCCTCCCACCGCGAAGCGGCTCCTGCAGATGGCGGGAAAACTCGACGACTCGGGTTGGGCTCGCGGAAGGGGGGCCACGTACAGGACGCTCTTCGCTCTTTTCTACGGCCTGGGGCTGCGCGCCAGCGAAGGTTGTGGGCTGCGCTGCGGCGACGTTGACCTCGACCGCTGCATCCTCACCATCCGCAAGACCAAATTCGACAAGACGAGGCTCGTCCCGTTCGGGTCCAAGATCGGCACCCTTCTCCGCGAGCAGATCGAGCGGCGGTCCCAGCGAGGCCGGCGCGCTGGGGCGGACGCCCCACTGTTCACGTTCGACGGGCGGCGGTGCATCCACGCCGGCGGCGTCAGCATGACGTTCGTCGAGCTCACCCGACGCATGCGGCTCGTCGTGCCGGACGGGGTTGCGCCGCCGCATCTGCACGATCTGCGTCACTCGTTCGCGGTAGGCACCCTGCTTCGCTGGTACCGCCAGGGCGTCAATGCCGCCGAGAAGCTTCACTATCTCTCGGCCTTCATGGGCCACGCCGATCCCTCGTCGACGGCCGTTTACCTCACCATTACCGATGACCTCCTCAAAGAGGCCAACCGGCGCTTCGAGGGCTTCGCCCGGACGGGGATGAAGCCGTGAGCCATCCGCTCGGGCCCATCATCCACGGCTTCTTCGCCAACCACCTCGTCTCGGTCAAGGGCCTGCGTCCCACGTCGATCCGGAGCTACCGGGACGGGATGCGCCTCTTCTTGCTCTTTGTGGCGGCCGACAAGAGGGGCAAGGTCTCGCGCCTCACCATCGAGGATCTCTCGTTCGAGCGCGTCTTGAAGTTCCTGGAACATCTCGAAAAGGGGCGGAAAAACCGCGCTCAAACGCGAAACCAACGGCTCGCGGCGCTGCTTGCCTTCTTCGACTACATCGCTGGTCGGGTTCCCGACGTACTCGACGTGTGTCAGCGCGTCGCTGCCATACCGCGGAAGCGTGCGCCACGGGCTCAGGTCACCTTTCTCGAGCGTGATGAGATGGCGGCTTTGATGAAGGGTCTCCCTTCCAGGGGCGCCCACGCTCTTCGCGATCGAGCCCTGATCCTGTTCCTGTACAACACGGGCGCCCGCGTACAGGAAGCCGCTCAACTTCAAGTTGAGCATCTCGACTTTGACGGCCTGCGCGTGCGGCTCCATGGCAAGGGGGACAAGTGGCGCACGTGTCCGCTTTGGAAAGAAACCGCCCATCTGCTGCGCGAGCTCGTCGCCCATCCGACCCCAAACCAGCCGGTGTTCACGTCGACCCCGGGTCGGCCCCTCACGAGGTTCGGCATCTACAAGATCGTGCGCCGGCACAGTCGGTGCTTCGACCGACCCGTGGAAGGCGCGCGGCGAGGAAGGGTCACCCCACACGTCCTCCGTCACACGACTGCCGTCCACTTGCTGGAGTCGGGCGTGGATCTCAACGTCATCCGCGGATGGTTGGGGCACGCGGACATCTCCACCACGAACCATTACGCGGAGATCAACACCAAGGCGAAGGAGCAGGCGCTGCGGGCCTGCGACCCTCTTGGCGCAGACGGCGCCTTCCCACGCAAGCCGGTCTGGCGCGATGACGACGCACTGCTGACCTGGCTCGCGTCACTGTAACGTTATGTTCCGCCGGCCCCGGCATGCAGATCTAGGCAGTGGAGCCGGACCCCGGCGTGATCGAGCTTGCTCGCTCGCTCTTCGGGCTCGACGAAGTCCCAAAACCGCGGGGCGTTTATGGCGTCCGTCTGATGTACAGCTCGGGAAACATTTGCCGGTGGCGCTCGACCATCCAGAGCGCCAGGTCGCGGAAGGTCGCGCGAACCTCGTCGGTCACGTCGGTAGTGCCGTTCCCGAGCCCCTGCGCGTATTCCACCAGGGCCTCTTCGCGTGCCTCGTCGCTATCGAGCAGGGCGAGGTCCCAGCACATCCCGCCGAAGGCGACCGCCTTCCTGACGTTCTCGGGGGAGCGGCCTCCTTTGCGAAGGAGCGGCTCGACGAACGCGGCCATCTGGCGGGCCAGGTGCTCCTCCTCAGCCGCCTCGCTCTCGTCCGGCTGGAAAGCGCGTCGCTCGGCCCCATGCTGCGGGAGGCAGCAGCGCTTGTACTTCGAGCCCGAGCCGCAGGGGCACGGATCATTGCGGCCAATCTTCCTGGTCGTCGTCTGCATGGGAGCTTTCCGTATCCGAGCGGGCAGCGCGCGTACAGGGGCCGGCCCAGTGATAGAAGGGGGGCGCCATGCCGATGCCTCGCCGACCGCACCGCGCCTCGCCGGATGAGATCAAGATCACCCGCGACGGTGATGACGCCGTCATCGCCTACGCCGATCCCAAGGTCGCCACGACGCACTTCCGGATCGGACGCGAGAAGTTGGCGACTTTGACCGACGAAGAGGTCTTCGCAATGTGGAACGAGCACCTCGAAGCGCGTGACGAAGTCATGCAGGAGTACGAGCACGTCGCCGTCGAGGTGCCGCCGGGCAGCCCGCAGGTGCGCTACTTCGAGCAGGGCGACCAGTGGGTCCCTCGGGGCGCCGTGCTCAGGTGCGTGGTCATGGGCTCCGATGGTGATCCCGACGAGCCCTTCCTCACCATCGACGACCGCGACTTCACCCCGAGGGAGTTCGCGCGCATGGTGAGCACGTTTGGCGGCTGGGGCATGCGGCTGGTCTTCGTGCCCGACGATGAGCTGCACGAGTTGCCGACCGTGGAGGTCCGGGAGCCAGATCCCAAGCGATGACGCGGCAGCAGCGCCGGGACCGATCGACTACGGACCCTCAACTCGGGGCACGGTCGAGGTCACTGGGTACGAGGGCGCCGGCTGCGGCTGACGACCATTTTCCCCCCGGCCCGTCGATGATGGACGGCCACATAACGTCCGCGGCAACAGAATCAGGAACGTCTCGAGTCGCGACATCCGTTCAGAGCCGCGGATCGAGCGGTTCACGCGGTTCCAGACTGGGAGAGCTCGGGAGGGATGTTGACCGCGACCTGTAGCGGAGAACGAAGGCGCCGCCGTGGCTGAAAACGCACCGCGGCGTCGCGGACTCTACTCGATCCGTGGCAGCGATTCGCTCGTGACGTAGCTGCGCGATCCGGGTCACGGTCGGTGATGGTGCTCGGAATCGTGTGCGCCCTGCTTGGCGCGCTCGTCGCCACTTTTCGCCCTCGGGCGAGCCTGGTCATGGAGATCCTCGTACTCCGCCACAGCACCATCCAGCGGATGAGCAAGGGAGCCAGGACAGCGGGCGATTGAAGTTCGTGGAGCTCACGGATCGCGCCTTACGCGCGCTGTCGGTACCGCTGAAACGTGCACCAAAGAACACGCTGATCTTCGACGTGCTCACGATTGAGCCCAGTAGCCGTCTGCATCGATCAATGCCAGCGGCTACGGCGCCGCGCCGGTCAAGATCCACTCCCAGATGGTTTGCCCATCCGCCGCGGACAAGTACGGACCACCGTAGGGCATTCGCACTCCGCAAGACGGCGGAATGCCGATACCGGAAACCTTTTGATAAAGAAGGCTCTTCGCGGGGAAGCCGGTCAGGACGTATTGCTCGACTTCCATCGACCCGGGCACGAGGCAGCCCGGTTCGCTCGTCGTGTCTTGCGCGAACTTCGCGTAGGTTCTCGCTTCGTCGCTCATGTCGAGCCCACCGGATGGCGACGCCCCCGCGTGGTGATCCGTGCAGTACAGGCGAATGATGGGATAGACCGTCGCGGCAAAGCTTGGCGGCGGCCCGTTCGGGCTCGTCGGCGCGTCGCTCGAGCCCGCGGCTCCAGTGTCCGTTGACCCGGACCATGATGTGTCCGCCGCCGATCCGTCGTTTGGAGCTTCCGCCGACGCGTCCACCGAGGCGCTCGGAGAAGGCTTCATGCCGGACGAACAAGCCATCGCCCACAACGCGCAAGTCGCAACGGAGCCCACGATCGCGCTCGTTCGGTAGGAGACCGCGAAAACCGTGCTTGTCGCTCGCATGCGCTCGTTCACGTGGTATACGGCGATTATCGCCCATGCGAACGGATGGAGCGAGCTATCGCATCCGCACCTCCTCGGGCCGTGGACGGACCGCTGATCCCGGTGCGCTCCCACGACGGAGCACGGCGAACCGCGGCGATCCGGCTGTGGTGGCGGAAAACGCATCGCTGCGTCGCGAATTCTATTCCGTCGGTGGCGGCGATTCGCTCGTGACGAGCTGCGCGATTCGGGCCATGGTCGGCGGCGGTGCTCGCGATCGTTTCGGCCCTGGGCAGTAGCGCGTGAGGCAAGGGGCCGAGCGACTCACGGCGCAGATGTCAACAGTGATAGCCACCAGCCTTCGGCTCAGACGTCTTCGCGCCGCACTGCATTCACCCGTACGCCACCACGACCTGTCGTCGTGGCGGCGCTAGGAAGTCCTCGGCGGTGGCCACCGTCGAAGACACCTAGACAACGCATGCCGGAGCTGCCCCTCGGCTCTGGCCGCCGGCCAGAGGTGGCGGCGGTCGCGCGGCGGAGACGCTACTGAGCCATCGTGTCCCAGGCGAACGTCGCGGCAGATTGCGATTCGAGGGTCGCGCTGAACTTCTGGCCCCCATACGAAACGTTGAACGACTGACTGCTGCCAGCAGTGTTCAGCACGACAATCGTGATCACCCCGTCCCTCGCAAACGCGGCATTCATCAAATTGTTATTCGACGTCGTCGAGGCCACACGGACCGCGTCCGGTCGGATGAACTTTGCCATGTGACCGACGAAGTAATAGGCGACGTTTTTGGTGTAGTTCGCGCCGTCCACCGTGAAGGCCCCAAGGCAGGTTGGACAGTTGCCGATGTAGGGCTCGTGGTTTTGGTCCGTCGCCGTGACCCACTCGATCACCCCACGTGCCCAGTTGTTGACCGCGCCCAGCTCGACGTTCTGCATGTGCCAATCGAAGGCACCGCTACTCAACGTATCCCCGGCATACGTGCTGTACTCGGTGAACCACACGTCCTTGCCCGTCGCATCGTGCGCCGTGGTCATGTCGCCAATGACCCCGCCATATAAGTGGAACGCCGAACCTGCAGCGTAGTCGCTGGAATTTGCGCAAACATACTGGGCGTAGGTCCACTGGTCGAGGTTGTGATCATAAGCGAAAACCTTCGTCGAGAGCCCGGCGGCTTTCATCGCTGGACCCAGGTTGGACTCCAGGAACGTGGCCTCCTGCTGCTGCGAGAAGTTCATGCTGGGGTTGTTGCCGCCGTAGAGCGGCTCGTTCTGCATCGTGATGGCGTACAAGCCTATGCCTTCGGCCTGCATTGCCTGAATGTACTTCACGAGATAGTTGGCATATACGTCAAAATATTGGCTTTGCAGCGTACCACCAATAGCTGCGTTGTTGTCCTTCATCCAAGGTGGCGGGCTCCACGGACTACCGAGGATGCGAAGGTTGGGATAGATCGCGAGAATCTTCTTCAGCATCGGAATGGTGTATTGCGTATCCGGTCCAGCGAGCGAGAAGTTCTTCAGGGTCGTGTCACCGGCGGTCGTGTCGTACCAATAGAGGCTCGCGTTCTCGTCGCTCGCGCCTATGCTGATTCGGATGAACGACATGCCGATTCCGTTGACCGGATCGTACAATTCGGTGAGGGCCTGATTGAGGGTTGCAGCGGGGAGCCCGCTCATCACCTGAGCGCTGCCACTCGTGAGCGACAAGCCAAAACCGTCGATTGTTTGGTACGTCGTCGCCGTATCGATCGTGATGTCTGGGTACGAGTCGGTGCCGGCGCCCAACTGGAGTGTCGGCTGCGCCGCGAACTGCGCGGTTCCATCGACGTTGGTAAGATAGAAGGTGACGGTTCCTTTGGGCCCTGGCGGGCGCGGTTCGGAGTAGCCCCCATCGCCCGTCGTTGCGCCGCTGCTTGAGGCGGCCCCGTCTGCGCCTTCGCCTGACGTTGGCTCCGCGTCACCGCTGTCGGAGGATCCCGCGCCACTGGACGAACTGGAGGTGCAGCTGCCGCTGCTGCAGCCTCCGCTGTCGGTCGCGCCGCTCGAGCTTCCACTCGATGAACTTCCACTAGGCCCACTGCCAGACCCACTGCCGGACGTTGTCGCGTCGCCTTCCGGGGCCGCATCGCGCGTGGCCCCGATGTCACTCGAGCCCGTGGCCGAACTCGTGCACCCGACCGCTACCGCGCCACCGAGGAGGACGCTCGCCGCAAACCATGGCAATGGCCTAGAAGCTCTCATGACGCCGTACCTCCGCCGCGACGGTACCTCCGTGGAGGGCACCGCGGACGGGATTTGTGCGGGGTGCGAACAACGGAAGCGTAGAGCCCTGCGGGTCGAGAGGCGCCCCCGGCTCGATCACCGTGACGCCGGGGCTAACTGCTACAAGCGGTCGACCTTATTGACCAATTCCAGGGCGCACGTCAGCCAGGCGCCGTTCGTCCCCGTCGACGCCCGGCCACTGCCGCCGCGGCGACTCGATCTGGTGGTCGGGCACCTGTCACACACTGTGGGTTTGTGACAGGCAATGGCCCCTTCGAACGCGGCTCGATCCGCGGACGGCGCTGGGCGGGCACCTCGGGCACGCCGCCGAGCTCGACGATCTCGAGCGCCGTTTCGTAGTGAAGCACGTAACGAACGCGGGCATCGCTTCGAGCGTGTCGCGGGCGTTTGACGGCGAGATGAACGACTCCGTCAGCCCATCGAGGGCGTTCGACAGCGAGACGACCGACTCCGTTCGCGTGTCGAGCGCGTTCGACAGCGAGACCAACGACTCCCTCGGCGTGTCGAGCCTGTTCGACGGCGTGACGAACGACTTCGACCGGGTGTCGGGGGCGTTCGACAGCGAGACGACCGACTCCGTTCGCGTGTCGAGCGCGTTCGACAGCGAGACGAACGACTCCGTCAGCGCAATGGGCCGGTTCGAAAGCAAGACGGGCGACTCCGTCAACGTGACGAACCGGTTCGACACCGAGACGAACGACCGCGTCAGGGTGAGGAGCGCGCTCGACAGCGAGACGAACGAATCCGTCAGCGAGACGAGTCGGTTCGACAGCGAAACGACTGACTCTGTCGGCGTATGGAAGCTCGCGAGAAAGCCGAAGGCGGGCGGCGGAGAGAAGGATCGTAGCGCGTGCAGCGTGACGACGACGTGAGCCCGCGGATCGGAGAGCTCGGGCAACCGTACCATCTTAGAGCGTGTTGAAAAACGCATTCAGCGCGCCAGTCGGCGGGTCATGAGCCCGATCATGGCGATACGGATGAGCGTCTCGC
>Ga0207416_1004562_pt1 | contig 11888 bp, 7 predicted proteins | sample PaiPotPPM11metaG_FD_184107 | JGI IMG/M metagenome (GOLD analysis project Ga0207416, IMG submission 184107) | Iron sulfur acid spring bacterial and archeal communities from Banff, Canada, to study Microbial Dark Matter (Phase II) - Paint Pots PPM... ...
CCTGAAGGCTTCGCCGACGACGATGACGTCCGGGTCCTCGCGCAGCGAAGCCTTCAGGGCCGACGCGAACGTGCGCGTGTGGCTGCCCACCTCGCGCTGGCTGATCATGGCCATCTTGCGCCCGTGCAGGAACTCGACGGGGTCTTCGACCGTGATGATGTGATGCGTCGTATGGCTGTTGATGACGTCGACGATCGCGGCCAGCGTGCTGGTCTTGCCGTGCCCGGTCGGCCCGGTGACGACGACGAGCCCCTGGTGATGGTGCGTCGCCTTCTCGATGTCCGGGGGTAGGGCGAGAGACGCGAGCGTGGGCACCACGGCCGGGATGCACCGCAGGCACGCCTTCAACCCCGTGCGCTGCCGCGACACGTTCACGCGGAACCGGCCCTGCGCGCCACGCTCCAGCGCGAAGTCGCACGAGCCGTCGGCCGCCAGCGTGCCCCGCATCCGCTCGGGAACGACTGGCTCGACCATCCGCTGCACCGTCGCCTCGTCGATCGGTGCGCCGCGGGCGACCAGGTCCCCGCCGATCCGCAGGAGAATCGGGCGCCCCGCGACGAGGTGAACGTCGCTTGCCCCGGCGTCGCGCGCCGCAGCGAGCACCGCGTCGAGCGGGCCGGCGGCGCCCGCGGGCCGAGCGTTGTGCGGCTTGACCACGGCCGATCGCAAAAGGAGCGGGTCCGACACGCGCTCCGCAGGATCCGCGGACCCGGGCGCGCCGGCCGTCACGCCGGGCGCGTGCGGCGCGGGGACTTGCGTCCCCGGCGCTCCCACCGGCGTCCGCGTGACCTCCGGCGCGGGGGGTCTCTCGACGGGGACGGCCACCTTCTCGACGGGGGCGGCTGCCGACGCCACGGCGGCCTTGTTCACCAGGGCGAACCGCACCTGCACGCGCCCGTCGCGCATCACCGCCTGAACCGCTACCGCCCCGAGCCCGTCCACTCGGGTCGTCCACGCCGCGGGACGATCGGCGAGTTCGTCGACGTACCGACTGCCGCCGACCGAGACCAGCATCGCCAGGATGGAATCCGTCGACCGCGCCGCGTCATCGACCGGCTCGTATTTACCCTCCACCTTCACGCAGGGCAGTCGTTCGCTCGCGACCGCGAACTCTGTGACCTCGGGTCGAACCAGCTCCCGAAGCATCTGCTGGAGGTTCTTCATCGCTCACGGGGCCGGGAGACCCACGACCATCGTACCCCATTCGGGCCCGCGCCAACCTCGTCTTTGGGCGTCCAACCAACCGACGAAGACCGAACACCACAAAAGGCAAGGACGAGAGGGGGTCACCTCTCGTCCGCCTATTTCTTGGCCTCTCTTGGCTCCCCTTGCCGCGCTGCCGCGCTTCGCGCTTGCCGGCTTGGGACGAGACACGCCCGCGCGCGCCTCTCTCTCTCGCTGCCGCGGCGCCTCAGGCTTGTGCGCGCGCGCCGTTCGCGGATGCTTCGCCGGCGTGAGGACGCGACACGCCTCCCCCTGTGCCGGCGGCGCCGGTCGCGTAGGCCTCGAAGAGGCGACCCCAGTGGGTCTCCGCCTTCCACGTCTCGAACGTGCGCCGGTCCTTGAGCGGCCAGCGGTAGTAGTCGTGGTACGCCTCGCTGCCGAAGATGAAGACATTGACGAGCGGCGTGTGGAAAAAGAGCTTCTGGATGCTCTTCAGCGGGCCGAACCAGAGCAGGTCGCCCGCGTGGCTCGCCAGGTTGTCGCCGACGTAGAAGCCCCAGCTCTCGCCGCCGATGTCATCGCCGACGATCTCGATGTCGCGCGGATCGCCCACCCCGAGGCCGTCATCGTGCGCCACCTTGATGAATTCGAGGCTCATCGGGTCGAAGCCCATCATCTTGGCGGCGACCGCGTCGATCGCGACCTGGTCGGAGCCCGCGAGCATGTAGTCCTTCACGACCGGGATCATCGTGCGCGGCCCGGGGCCGTTGCCCGCCGTCGTCCCATCCATGATCGCGAAGAGGCCGGAGTGGATCTCCTTCTGGATCGCGAGAAGGTCCACGAGCGTCCGGTGGATCCACGAGTGCGTGTAGTGGCGCTTGGTAGCGAGAAGTCCGCCGAAGGCGTTCTTCATGGCGCCCGTCGTCGTCGTGTAGATGTGGCACTTCACCGTCGGGAGGTGAACGATGTTCTTGCCGAAGAAGTAGTCCGGGATCTGAATTCCGTCCGGGAAGATGCGGTGGAGCACGTGCATCCGCGCCTTTGGCCGATACTCGATCCACTTCATGTCCGATTCTTTGAAGTTGTAGAGAACCGGGACGTTGTACTTGCGAAAGAGCGGGACGTAATGGTTCAGGTCTTCGCCCTTGAAGGCGTTCGTGACCACCGTCTTGTTCTGGACGCACGTGATGTCGGTCAGCCCGGCCTTTCGCAGCGCGAGGATGGATCCCTCCATCTGCCAGGGCGTGGTGTTCGCGCCAGGAAATGGATAGTGCCAGGAAATGTTGTCCTTCAGGATGGTCGTGTGACCTGGCGCGAGGGCCTGCTTCACGCCCGCTAGCTCGCAGAGACGTTCGATATCGCCGAGAATCGTCTCGGGCTTGCACTTGAGGACGGCGACTTTCGATTTGGCCATGTGGGGTCCTACCAGTACGTGTCAGCCCGCGCCCGCTTCAAACGACGGCATCCGGACTGGGAATGCGTAGAGCCTACGCTTCATATCACTTCCGCGCGAACGCGCTGCGGCCGGCGTATACGGCGCCACTGCCGAGCTCTGCCCCGATGCGGAGCAGCTGGTTATACTTCGCGACGCGGTCGGACCGCGAAAGGCTGCCCGTCTTAATCTGACCCGCGTTCGTCGCGACGGCCAGGTCCGCGATGAAGGCGTCCTCGGTCTCCCCCGAGCGGTGGCTGATGATGGAGCGGTAGTTACTCTGAGCGGCGAGACGGATGCAGTCGAGCGTCTCGGTGAGCGAGCCGATCTGGTTTAGCTTGATGAGGATGGCGTTCGCGACGCCGCCCTCGATACCGCGGCGCAGGCGCTCGACGTTCGTGACGAAGAGATCGTCGCCGACGAGCTGCACGCGCTCTCCCACCTTCTGCGTGAGGAGCTTCCACCCGTCCCAGTCGTCCTCGGCGCAGCCGTCTTCGATCGAAGCGATGGGATACTTCTGGGAGAGCTGGGCGTAGATGTCGACGAGCTCCTCGCGCGAGATCGGCTTCTTGTCGAACGTGTACTTGCCCGTCTTCTTGTCGAAGAACTCGCTCGCGGCGCAGTCGAGCGCGAGAAAGACATCCTTGCCCGCCTTGTAGCCGGCCTCGTCGATGGCGCGAACGACGTACTGGATGGCCTCCTCGTTGGACGCGAGCTTCGGCGCGAAGCCGCCCTCGTCGCCGACCGAGACGGTGTGCCCCTTGTCCTTCAGGAGCTTCTTCAGCGTGTGGAAGATCTCGGTGCCCGCTCGCAGCGCCTCCTCGAACGACGGCAGGCCGGCCGGCGCGATCATGAACTCCTGGATCTCCAGCCCGCTGTCGGCGTGGACGCCGCCATTGACGATGTTCATCAGCGGAGTCGGCAGGACGCGGGCCTGCACGCCCCCGAGATAGCGCCAGAGCGGCAGTCCCACGACGTCCGACGCGGCGCGCGCGACGGCCATCGACACGCCGAGGATGGCGTTCGCGCCCATCTTGCCCTTGTTGGGCGTACCGTCGGCCTCGAGGAGGACCTGGTCGATCGCGGACTGATCGAGCGCGTCCATGCCGATGATCGAGGGACCGAGCGTCTGGTTGACGTTGTCGACCGCCTTGCCGACGCCCTTGCCCATCCACTTCTTCTTGTCGCCGTCACGGAGTTCGAGCGCCTCGTGCTCCCCCGTCGACGCGCCGCTCGGCACCGCCGCACGACCGTGCCCCGAAGCCGTTTGAACCTCGACTTCGACGGTGGGGTTGCCGCGCGAGTCGAGAATGGTGCGCCCGACGACTGCCGTGATTTCGCTCATTGTGGGGCGGCGTGTAGCACGACGGGGGGCACGATGCTCGCCCAGAAAGCGCGCAGCTCCTCTACGCGCCGCACCCGCCGTGCCGGCGGCAAGCTCCCGACGAGCATCCGCCCGTACCCGCGCCGCACGATGCGCCCGTCCAGGATGGCGACGACGCCGGCGTCGCGCTGCGTGCGGATCAATCGCCCGAAGCCCTGCTTCAGCGCCATCGCCGCGCTCGGCACGGAGTACTGCGCGAAGCCGTTGCCGCCGTCGCGGTCGATGCGGGCGCAGCGCGCCGCGACGACGGGGTCGTTCGGCGGAGCGAAGGGGACCTTGTCGATGACGACGAGGCGCAGCGCCCAGCCCGGCACGTCCACTCCCTCCCAGAAGCTCATCGTGGCGACCAGCACCGCGCGTTCGCTGGCGCGGAAGCGTGAAAGAAGCATGTGCTTGGGCCGCTCGCCCTGGAGGAGCAACGGGCGGTCCCCCACCCGCCCGCGCAGGCGCGCGTGAAGCGACTTCATCGCGCGCGTCGACGTGCAGAGAACGAAGGCGCCGCCGTCGGTCATCGCGACGAGGTCCGCGATCCGGTCGGTGGCCGCGGGCTCGAACGCCGCATCGGCCGGGTCGGGCAAGTCGTCGGCGACGTACAGCGCGGCGCGCGCGGCGAAGTCGAACGGCGACGGGACCACCAGCTCGGCGGTGTCCGGCGGGGCGCCGAGGCGCGCCTTGGCGAAGTGAAACGCACCGGCGGTCGCGAGCGTCGCGCTCGTGCAGACGACCGACGGCACGCGATCGAACAGGCGTCCGCGCAGCGCCGCGCCGACGTCGACCGGGCTCGCCCCGAGGGACACGCTGCGCGACCGCACGTCGATCCAGCGGACGATGTCGACCAAGTGTAGACCACGCTCCGGCATGGCCGGAGACGTGCCGTCGACCTCGCCGTCGGTCGCGCGGACACCGTTGACGATGCCGCGGAGCTCGTCGCGCAGGTCGCCCGCGCGCCGCCCGACCATCTGCACCGCCTCTTCCTTGCGCGACTGCGCCACCGCCTCGAGGGCCTCCAGACGGACGTCGAGCGCCTCGTACGCCGAGCGCACCTGCGGCGTGATGTCCGCCTCCGACAAAAGGCGCTTCGCCTCGGCCGCGTACGCGGGCGCGGCCGAGCCGGGCCGGCCCCTCCCCTTCGCCCACGCGGGCTGCGCCTCCGCCGGCACGCCGAACGCCAGCGCCGAGAAGAACGCGTGCGACGCCTCGTGCGCCCCCTCCAGCGTCGCGCGCACCGGACCGCTCGCGAGCGCCTCGAGCGCGTTGGCAGCCCCGAGCGCGCGCTCGGCGTCGCGCAGCAGCGACTCGATGCGCGCGCTCGAGACGCGCGTCCCGAAGAAGTCGGTCGCGATGTCCTCGATCTGGTGGGCCTCGTCGAACACGACGGCGTCGTACGCCGGCAAGACGCTCGCGTGCGCGCCGCGCGGACCGCTCCGCAGCGCGAGGTCCGCCAGGAAGAGGTGGTGGTTCACGACGACGAGCTGCGCTTCCTCCGCCTCGCGGCGCATCCGCGTCACGAAGCAGCGGTCGAAGTGCTCGCACCCCGCCCCGATGCGCGTCTCGCTCGACGACGCGACCTCGCGCCACACGGCGGCGTCCTCCGGCAGGTCCGCGAGCTCGGCGCGGTCGCCGCTCTCGGTGCGCTCGACCCAGTCGAGGATGCGCGCGAGCTCCGCGTCCCCTGCGTGCCCGCCGCTCGCGCGCGCCTCCGCAAGGCGCCGCAGACACACGTAGTTCGAGAGCCCCTTCATGAGCGCCGCGCGCGGCGGCGGCACGCCGTGCGTCGCGAGCACCCGCGCCAGAAGCGGCAGATCCTTCACGAAAATCTGCTCCTGTAGCGCGCGCGTCGCGGTCGAGATGACGACCTTGCGCCCGCTCAGGACCGCCGGTACGAGGTACGCAAGCGTCTTCCCCGTACCCGTCCCTGCCTCGACCAGCAGGTGGCTCTCGTGCCGGAGGGCCTGCTCCACCGCCTCGGCCATCTCCAGCTGTCCCGTGCGAAGCTCCCACCCCTCGAGCGTCCGCGACAGCGGCGACCCCGGCCCGAGAACGTCGCGCGCGCTGAGCATCGCGGGCGCAGCTTAGTCCGCACGCCCGAGCGAAGCGAGGGTGCGCACTCCCGTCATTGAACTACCGTTCACCCCGTGGTAGACGCCGCCCGCGCTGGCCCTATACAAGGGGCCGACGAATCCCACCCCAGAGGCCCTCGAAACTCCCCATGTCCCAGTCCGCGCTCCCCCTCGGTTCGAACGGCTCCGCCGCCGGCAACGGCAAGGTCGTCCAGGTCATCGGTCCCGTCGTCGACGTCGAGTTCCCCGACGGCAAGCTCCCGAAGATCCTCAACGCCTTGAAGCTCTCCAACCCCGGCATCTCGCCCTCGAAGGAGAACCTCACCCTCGAGGTCGCGCAGCACCTCGGCGAGAACACGGTGCGCGCCGTCGCGATGGACACGACCGATGGCCTCGTTCGCGGGATGTCCGTGCGCGACACCGGAGCCCCGATCGCGATGCCCGTGGGGCCCGAATGTCTCGGCCGCATCCTCAACGTCATCGGCGACCCCGTCGACGACGGGCCGGCCGTGCATACGAAGATGCGCTCGCCCATCCACAGGGCCCCGCCCCAGTTCGTCGAGCAGTCGACCAAGGTCGAGGTCTTCGAGACCGGCATCAAGGTCATCGATCTGCTCGCCCCTTACCGCAAGGGAGGCAAAATCGGCCTCTTCGGCGGCGCCGGCGTCGGCAAGACCGTCCTCATCATGGAGCTCATCAACAACGTCGCCAAGACGCACGGCGGCGTCTCGTGCTTCGCCGGCGTGGGAGAGCGCACGCGCGAGGGCAACGACCTCTACATCGAGATGACCGAGTCGAAGCTCGGCTCGGGCGAGCCGGTCATCAGCAAGGCGGCGCTGGTCTACGGCCAGATGAACGAGCCGCCGGGCGCCCGCGCGCGCGTCGCGCTATCGGCGCTCACCGTTGCGGAGTACTTCCGCGACGAGGAAAAGCAGGACGTCCTCCTCTTCGTCGACAACATCTTCCGCTTCACCCAGGCGGGCTCCGAAGTATCCGCGCTCCTCGGCCGAATCCCGAGCGCCGTCGGTTACCAGCCCACGCTCTCGACCGAAATGGGCGCCCTGCAGGAGCGCATCACCTCCACCAACAAGGGCTCCATCACGAGCGTGCAGGCCATCTACGTCCCGGCGGACGACCTCACCGACCCGGCGCCGGCCACCGCGTTCGCCCACCTCGACGCGACTACGGTCCTGAACCGTGCCCTGACCGAGATCGGCATCTACCCCGCCGTCGACCCGCTCGACTCCACGTCGACGCTCCTCGACCCGAACGTCATCGGCCAGCGCCACTACGGCGTCGCGCGCCAGGTGCAGGCCATTCTCCAGAAGTACAAGGACCTGCAAGACATCATCGCCATCCTCGGCATGGACGAGCTCAGCGAGGACGACAAGCTGGTCGTCGCCCGCGCCCGCAAGATCCAGCGCTTCCTGTCGCAGCCGTTCTCGGTCGCCTCGCAGTTTACGGGCATGGACGGCAAGCAGGTGCCCCTGAAGGAGACGATCGACGGGTTCGAGGAGATCATCGGCGGCAAGCTCGACGCCCTGCCCGAGCAGGCCTTCTACATGGTCGGCAACATCGAAGAGGCCAAAGAGAAGGCGCAGAAGCTCACCGCGAAGAGCTGAGAAATCTCTCCTCTTTCAACCAAGGTCGAGCGGCGACGCGAAAGACGAGAATGGCGGACAAGATTCAGCTCGAAATCGTGACACCCAAGGGGCGGGCGCTCACGTGCAGCGTGGACGAAGTGACGGCTCCCAGCGTCGCCGGCGAGTTCGGCGTCCTGCCGGGACACCTGCCCCTTCTCGCCGCGCTGCGGACGGGGCTCATCACGTACCGACAAGGCGGCGAGACGAAGCGCTGCGCGGTCGGACCGGGTTTCGCCGAGGCGGGCCCGGACAAGCTCGTCGTCCTGACCGACGAGTACACAGAGCGCGAACGCATCGATCCGGTGGTCGTGCGCAAGGAGCTGGCCGAGGTGCAGACGGAGCTGCAGAAGCTCGAGGCGGTGCCCGTCGTCGCGCCCGGCACCAAGGGGGCCGACGCCGAAGCCGTGACCGCGCGCGCGCACCGCGACGTGCTCGTTCAGCGCGAGAACTGGCTGGCCGCGCAGCTGGAGCTCTACGGGGATCCGCCCGCGGCGACGCAGCGTCCGTACGAGGAGTACGGCCCGCCGGCGCCGCCTGCGGAGGACGAGCTCCCGCAAGGCGACCAGGCCGAGGAAGGCGCTGGGGGTCACCCGCCGGCGCCGAAGGGCTAACGTCGCGCCATGCAGCGGTGGGCCACCACGCTCGTTGGGTTCGCGGTCGTGGTGCTCACGGTCTGGGTCGTGGCGCGGAACTTCACGCCGCCCAAGCCGATCGGGCACGATCCCGCGCTCCACGCGGCCGGCGACGCAGGCGCCGAACGCGCGGCTGCCGCGTCCATCGGGCCGTCCGACCGCAGCGACGACGGCGGAACGCCGCTGCTGGTGGAAGACCTGCTGTCGGCGAGGACCCGCGTCGACGCCGGCGGGGGGACGACGCTACTCGACGGAACGCCGGTTCCTCCCCTGCCGCTCGGCGGCCCGCGCGAGGTCCGCTTCGGAGTCGTGCTGGTGTCGTACGCCGGCGCCCAGCCGAGCGCGGAGGGGACGCGCCCGTCGACGCGCTCGCGGGACGCGGCCCGCGAGCTGGCGGAGAAGCTCTCCGCGACGGCACAGCAGGATTTTCACGCGGCGGTACAGCAGGGCGACGCGGGGTCGGCCGACGACGTGGGCCGGGTGAAGCTCGGAATCCTGGAACCGGCCCCCGAATACGTGCTCTTTTCGCTTCCCAAGGACGGCGTGGGCGGGCCGGTGGACACGCCCCGCGGCTTCTGGATCGTCAGGAGACTCGAGTAGGCAACGCCCCGGAACGCCCGGATGTGCAAGCGGACCTGGGGCCCAAGAGACGAAATATCAAGCCTAACTGCGGATGAGGGAGAGAATGGCCACGATCGACGTTCGCCGCACCCACGCGCTGCCGAAGGACGAAGCGAGAAAGCGCGCGGAGGATCTCGCCAAGTCGATGCAACAGCGGTTCGATCTGGACTGGCACTGGGAGGGCGACTGTATCCGGTTCGAGGCGCCCCGTGGAGCCGCCAAGGGGACCAAGGGTTCGGTCGACGTGGGCGACACGGACGTCCGTGTACAGATCGATCTCCCTTTCCTCCTCCGCATGATGAAGGGCACCGTCGAGACGAAGGTGAACGAGAAGCTCGCGCAACTCCTCTGAACCTCTCGCAGAGCTCGGAGGAGCCGGGGAGCGGCGGGGCGCAATTTCTCATGCTCGCGCCCATCCGAGTGCGTTACCCTTGTCGCGAGAAGCGATCGTCCGCCTCGCCCAGGCGCTCGCTCCCGAATTGCCGGGGCGTCTCTCGCGCATGTCCCATACGCCATCGATCAGCCAGCCGCCGGAGCCGCCGACGGCGACGAACGCGCACGCGGTGCCCCCGCACCAGGAGTCGAGCGCGGGGTTCGATCAGACCATCCGGAGGCTGCGGGCGGAGCTCGCCGCCACGGCGGATCGCACGCGGCAGGCACGCCTGCTCGCCCAGGTGGCCGACCTCGAAGAGCGGTCGACCGATGAAGCCGCGGCGGCGCGCGACTACCTCGCTGCGTTCAACGCCGACCCGAACTTCCGCGAACCGCTCGAGGGGCTGGTTCGCCTGCTCGAGAAGCGCCGGAGCCTGAAGAACCTCGGCAAGCTGGTCGGGGCGCTGGTGCGCGCGGCGGCGTCGCCGGACGAGAAGGTGCGCGCGCTCTTGATGCGCGCAGCGTACCAGGCGGACGTCTCCGGCGAGGTCGCGGAGGCAAAGGCGTCGGCGCTGGAGGCTACGGAGGTCGAGGGCGCGTCGACCGCGGAACAAGCGAGCACGTGGCTGGCGCTCGAAGTCCTGGCGGGGCGCACGGGGGACCCGACGACGCGGGTGGAGGCGCTCGGGCATCGCGTCGCGCACGCGCACCAGCCGACGTGGCGCGCGCTCCTCATGCTGGACCGCGCGCACCTGCTCGAGGCTTCGGGCGAGGTGGACCCGGCGCTCGCGCTCGTCGAAGCGGCGCGCGCGCTCGAGTCGCAGGCGACGTGGGCGGCGACTGCGACGCTCGAGCAGATGGCGCAGGACCACGCGGGCACGCCCGGAACCGACGAAGCGCGCGCGCGGGCTGAGCTGCGAGCGCGCGCCATCGAGGACTCGGCGACGCTCATCGGGCAAGCGATGGCGGACGCGGCACGAGGCGACGCGATGGGCGTACCGACGTGGGCGCGCAAGCCCGAGCGGATGGTCGAGGCGTGGCTGCGCCTGGCGGAGCAGCGCAGGTCCCTCGGGCAGGCGGATCGCGCGGCGGCGACGCTCGACCACGCGCTCGCTCACGTGGCGACGTGGGGGGACAGCGAAGAGGCGCGGACGGCAGAGGCCGCGATCGCGAGCGCGCGCGTGCGCATCGCGGAGCTGACGGCGGACACGGGCCTGGCCGCGCGCCTGGCGGAGAAGCGGCTCGCGACGGAGAAGAACGGGGCGCTCGCGGCGGCGCTGGCGATGCGCATCGCGGAGCACGCGGCGGCGCAGGGAGACGCGCAGCGGGCGCTGGAGTCGTTGTCGCGCGCGATCGCGAGCGACCCGGGGTGCCTGCCGGCGCGCGCGCTGCAGCTCGACTTGCTCGCGGACGGCGGCGACCCGGCGGCGTTCGCGGCGCAGCTCGAGGCGTTCGCCGATCACCTCGCGACCGACGAGGCGCGCGGGCGTGCGTTCTTGCTCGCGTCGTACGTGTGGAGCGTCCGCGCGAACGACGTGGCCGGCGCGAAGGCGGCGCTCAGCCAGGCCGCGATGTACGGCGTCGCGCCGGGGACGACCGGGCGCCTCGCGCGCGCGCTCGCGAGCATCGCCGGCGACGCCGCGTGGTACGAGGAGGCGACCAAGCGCCTCGTCGCGGCGGGAGCGAGCGAGGGCGAGGTCGTGTCGCTCTACGTCGAGCTCGTACGCATCCGCCATGCGCGCCAGGACGCCGAGGGCGCGGCGAAGGCGCTGCGCGAGCTTGCGGGCGTCCCCAAGGGAGCCTGGCTCGCGCGCGTGCTCGAGGCGTACCTCCCCGATCCGCCCGATGTCGAGAGCGACCAGGACCCCGAGCAGACGGTGTCGAAGGCCGGCGGGCGCGCCCGCGGCGCGATCGAGGAGCTGGCGACCATCGAGCAGGATCCGTCGCTCGCGCGCGGGCTCGCGCTCGTCGCGGCCCTGCGGGCGCACGCGGCGGGCGACAAGGACGGCGCGCGCAGGCAGCTGCGCGTCCTCGCCGATCGGGACGCGTCCGACGTGCTCATCACGTCTTTGCTCGCGGATTTCGATCGGGCGGCCGGTGACCACGGCGCGGCCGCGCGCGCGGCGAGCGAGGCGGCGGCGGCGACGGAGGACGAGGCGCTGGCCGCGGCGCTCCACATCGAGGCGGCGTTCGAGCGCTGGCGCGAGGGTGACCGGAAAGCGTGCGTCGAGGAGCTCGAGGCGGCCGTCGAAGCCGCGCCCGACGCGGCGAAGCTGGTGCTCGGCTGGACGGCGCGGGGCACGGAGCTCGATCCGATCGAAGCCCACCGGAAGGCACTCGACCGAGCGGCGCTCGCAGGCGTGGCGGACGCGCGGGCGATCGCGCTCGAGCGCTTCGCCGTGGAGGTCGGCGGCGGAGACGCGGAGGCCGCCGCGGACGCGCTGCGGGCGGTCGATCGCGCGCCCGACGGAGCGCTGGGCATCGCGGGCGCGCTCGCGCGCCTCGTCTGGTCGCAAGGGACGCAAGACGCCGAGGCGATGCGCGAGGCGATCGTCCGCATCGCCTCGGCGTCTTGCGTCC
>Ga0207416_1004563_pt1 | contig 11888 bp, 8 predicted proteins | sample PaiPotPPM11metaG_FD_184107 | JGI IMG/M metagenome (GOLD analysis project Ga0207416, IMG submission 184107) | Iron sulfur acid spring bacterial and archeal communities from Banff, Canada, to study Microbial Dark Matter (Phase II) - Paint Pots PPM... ...
GGTCGGCCGCCGCCACGGCGGCGGCCGACCCGCCAGAGGAGCCGCCGGTCGAATGCCCCGTGTCCCACGGGTTGCGCGCCGGAGGGAAGCTCCGGGGCTCGGTGGTGACCGTGGTGCCGAGCTCCGGCACGTTGGTCCGGCCAAGCGGAACGAAGCCGGCGGCGAGGAACTGCTCCGCCAGGTAGGACGTCACGGGGAACGCCAGATCGCGCAGCGGCCCGAGCCCGAACGCGGTCGGCTCGCCCGCGACCGTGCAGCCCAGGTCCTTGAACAGGATCGGGACGCCGCGGAACGGGCCGTCGGGCAGGTGGCCCGCGGCCGCGCGCCGCGCCTCGTCGAACCTGGTTCGGATCACGGCGTCGAGCTTCGGATTGACCGTCTCGATTCTGTCGATGGCCGCCTCGACCAGTTCCCTGGGGCTTACCTCACCGCGGCGGACAAGTTCAGCTTGTGCGGTGGCATCGAGCCACGTTGTCTCCTCCACCTCGCAAACGCTACCCGCGCACCCGAAAACGCGATACTGCCCGAGATGTCCGGGTCGTCGGAATTTCCGGCCGGGCGGCGTTCCCGCTCAGCGAAATTAAGACGCCGGCGCACTGGTGGCACGGCGCTCGCGCACCGCGACGCGCCGATCGGCCTCGAGCGGCGCCTCACGCGCGCATCCTCCAGACGCAACGCTGCACGTCAGCGAGCCTTCCGGCCACGCCATCGGCGGGAGCGGAGCGATGAGATCGTGTCCGTGCTCGCTTCCTGCGGGCGATGACGCTCAGAGTTGGCCGGTCAGAGGAGGCCGCTTCCGTTCGGAATGATTGAAAACCTCAGCCGACGGGGACCCGTCACGCCGACGAAATGCTTCAACCGCCGCTGGGGCCGGTAGCCTTGAGGTGTGTTTGAGACGCTCTCCGATCGGCTGACCCAGGTCTTCTCCTCGCTGCGCGGCAAGGGACGGCTGTCACAGGCCGACATTGACGCGACTGCCAGGGAGATACGCATCGCCCTGCTCGAGGCGGACGTCGCGCTGCCCGTTGTGCGGCAGTTCATCGCGCGGGTCAAGGAACGCGCCGCGGGCGCGGAGGTGTCCCAGGCGCTGAACCCCGCGCAGCAGGTCATCAAGATCGTGCACGAGGAACTCGTCACTATCCTCGGCGGCGAGACGCGGCGGCTGCGGTTCGCCAAGAACCCGCCGACCGTGATCATGCTGGCCGGCCTTCAAGGCGCCGGTAAGACCACGCTCGCCGGCAAGCTGGCGCTGTGGCTGAAGGAGCAGGGCAACACGCCGCTGCTCGTCGCCGCCGACCTCCAGCGGCCGAACGCGGTGACCCAGCTGCAGGTGGTCGGCGAGCGGGCCGGCGTCCCGGTGTTCGCACCCGAACCGGGCAACGGGGTCGGCGACCCGGTCGCGGTCGCGCGCGCGTCCGTGGACGAAGCCAAGCGCTCGCTGCACAACATCGTGATCATCGACACCGCCGGGCGTACCGGCATCGACGCGGACATGATGGCGCAGGCCATCGCCATCCGCGACGCGACCGAACCAGACGAGGTGCTGTTCGTCGTCGATGCGATGATCGGCCAGGACGCGGTGGCGACCGCTCAGGCGTTCCTCGACGGTGTCGGCTACGACGGCGTCGTGCTGACGAAGCTCGACGGCGACGCCCGCGGCGGTGCCGCGCTTTCGATCGCGGCGCTGACCGGCAAGCCGGTCATGTTCGCCTCCACGGGCGAGAAGCTGTCCGACTTCGACGTGTTCCACCCGGACCGGATGGCCACCCGGATCCTGGACATGGGCGACGTCCTCACGCTCATCGAGCAGGCCGAGAAGGCGTTCGACGCCGACCAGGCCACCGACATGGCGAACCGGCTGATGACCGGCGAGGGGTTCACCCTCGAAGACTTCATCGAGCAGCTCGGGATGCTGCGCAAGCTCGGGCCGTTGAAGAACATCCTTGGCATGATGCCGGGCGCGGCGAAGAACAAGGCGCTACTCGACCAGGTCAACGACAAGGACCTGGACCGGGCCGAGGCGATCGTCCGCTCGATGACGCCGGGCGAGCGCCGCAACCCCAAGATCATCAACGGCTCGCGGCGGCTGCGGATCGCCAACGGCTCCGGTGTCGCCGTCGGCGATGTCTCCCAGCTGGTCACGAACTTCTACGAAGGCCAGCGGCAGATGAAGATGCTGATGGGCGGCGGCATGCCCGGGATGCCGGGGATGCCGGGCATGATCGGCAACCGGAAGGCGGCCAGGGCCAAGGCGGCGAAGAACGCCAAGGGCAAGCGCAGGAGCGGCGACCCCCGCAAGGCCGGGCTCGCCCCCGCGCCCGCGCAGGAGCCCGCCGCCGTCGAGGCGGCCCCCCAGTCGATGGAGGAACTGGCCGAGATGCTGCGCGACGCGCAGGCAGCCGGCGGCCCAGGAGGCGCGGGCGGCTTCGGTGAGGAGAACGAGAACCTCCCCGGTCTCCGTGGCGGCCCTTCGGCGCTGCCGCCGGCCTTCGGCGGTGGCGGCCGCAGCGGAAATGTCATCCCCGCCGCATTCGGCAAGCGCGACAAGAAGAAGAAGTAACTGGCTCTGCCGACGTCTGCGGGCCCGCTGTGAGGGCTGTAGCCATCCGTCCGTTTTGCGGTGCCGACGTCAACGGGTAAATTCTGTCCAACGGGAAGACTTTTTCCAACGGGTAGGAAAATCACGCCTGGCGTGCAATGCTGTTAAGTTAGTGGATATGCGGTGCGGGTGATGGCCGCGTGCCGCCTGATACCAGCGCATGCCGACTGGCCCGCGCCATGATCGCGAAGGATTTTCCTTTCGCGAAGGATTTTCATTGAATGAGATGAAAATCCTTCGCGATCATGGGCCTGAGCTGCCGGGATGCGCGACAAATCGGGCAAACGGAACGGTCGCCGCGTCCGCGGACCGGCGTTGACTTACAAGCACTGCGCCTGGTGAGCACATTTTATTTACCCTTGCGCGGGATTTACCCGGCGAGCAGAATGTACCTGTTAATTCTGCGGCTAGATATTGTGAAATTTCCGGTCATGTCGGGCTTGGCGCCTCGGGGAGAGGCTCTGGCATCGGGGGGGTCGGCTGGGCAAGACCATGATTGCCGACGGGTCGTGCCTTTGTGTCCGCTCCCACTGGATTGCGTGGGGTGGCTGGCACACCGGTGGCGCCCTAAACGGGCGCCGTCCCCCGTACGTGCGCACATTGCTGGTCTTAAAACCGGAAGGCGGGTTGCGGTCGGCGGTTGGCTGAGGTTTGTGGTTGATGTTCGCGCCTGGGTGCGGGCCGGGCGGCGCTTCCCGTCGTGGTACAGGTCCGCGCCGGTCTGGTCGGTGGCGCGGTTCGCGGGCGGCGATCGGTTTCCGCCCGGAAATCCGGCCTCGTGTCGGCGGTGCCGTTGACTTGGCCGCCCGGGCGGCCGTTCGTCCGGTATGGCAGCTTCGCCGGTTTTCTCGCAAGCTGGCAGATCCTTTAACGCGGAATCTTTTATTACCGCGGAAACATTTTGCTGCCATAGCGAAAACAAATTCCGCCGTGAAAAATGTTCCACTCTAATACCCCGACTAGCGGCAGGCCGGCGTATTCCAGTCGGCACACCGACCCCGGAGGCACCAAGCCTCCCTCCAGTCACCGTTACCGTCCGCACGAAGCCTGATAACCGGCGGAGACGGCTCGCTGCCACGCCAACCGCGCCACCGACGAGACCGGCGCGGACCTTTACCACGACGGGAAGCGCCGCCCGGCCCGCACCCAGGCGCGAACATCAACCATAAACCTCAGCCAACCGGAGACCGCAACCCGCCCTTCCGGTTTTAAGACCAGCAATGTGCGCACGTACGGGGGACGGCGCCCGTTTAGGGCGCCACCGGTGCGTCGGCCACGCAGCCAGAAGCAGCATCATCCCATAGAGGGACACCAAACGCATCCCGTCGCGACAAAAAGAGCCAAATACCGCCACCAGTCAAGAATAATCAGAAATTCCACCGCACCACAAATGCCCTCGTAGTAAACCCACGCGCCCGTTAACGTATTGTGTTAAGAGAATTTACTCACAATAGAGAATGTAAAACAGGGCGGGGAAAACTCATGAAACTCAGGAATGCTGCCGTTGCTGGCCTCATCTCGGTGTCTGCGGTCGCCGTGCTCGTCGGCCCGGCACACGCCGCGGTACGCCCGGCTGCGGCACGGGTGGACAAGTGCTCGGTGCACGTGAATATCGCGCACCCGCACGACGGCCAGATCGAGACGCTGACGGTGACGAGCACGGCGGCGGAGACGGCCGTGCAGGTAACGATCAGATACAAGACGGTTACGCACGTCTGGAAGTTCAAGACTCCCAAGAGCACGAAGACCACGTTCAAGTTTGGCGTCGGCGACCCCACCCCGGGCTACCGAGTGAACCTTGCCGGCAAGGTCACCGCCGTCCCCGCGGGCTATAAATCCGGAGCCACCTGCGAGACCAGCTTCGTGCCCGAGTAAAGCTCAGTCGGCGGGCGGCGCCAGCGCGGTCACCGTGTCTATCGTGTCGGCTTCCGCGGCCGTCTTGTCCTCGCGATAGCGCAGTACCCGGGCGAATCTCAACGCGACTCCGCCCGGGTACCGCGGCGAGCGCTGCACGCCGTCGAAGGCGATCTCGACTACCTGTTCCGGATGGACGTAGACCGTGTAGTCGTCGCGGTGGTCTTCGAGTTCGAGGAAGCGCGCGGTCTGCCAGGTGAGCAGCTCGTCGGTCAGGCCCTTGAAGGTCTTGCCCAGCATGACCCAGCCGCCCGTCGACGGGTCGCGCGCGCCCAGGTGCAGGTTGGACAGCCAGCCCTGCCGGCGGCCATGGCCCCATTCGACGGCGAGCACGACCAGGTCCAAGGTGTGCCGTGGCTTGACCTTGATCCAGCCCGCGCCCCGCCGCCCGGCCGCATAAGGCGTCGTGAGCGATTTAACCACGACGCCTTCATGGCCACGGGAGACGGCATCGAGGAAGAAAGCCGTCGCCTCTTCGACCGACTCCGTCACGAGGCGGGGCATCAGCATCGCCGAAGGGACCACGGAAGCCAGCGCGGCGTGCCGCGCGGCGTCCGGCTCGTCAATGAGGTCGGCCCCGTTCAGGTGCAGCGCGTCGAAGAGAAACGCCGAGAGCGTTACGCTGCCGGCGCTCTGTCGAGAAGCACGGAGGGCGTCGACCTCGCTCGCCGCCCGCGACGCGGTGTCCTGGAAGGCGTAAGGCCGCCCGTCGGCTCGCAGCGCGATCAGTTCGCCGTCAAAGACCGCGTCGTGCACGGGGAGCGCGGCCAGCGCGGTCACGACCTCGGGCAGCCGGTCGGTGATGTCGTCAAGCGACCGGGTGAACAGCCGCACCGTGCCGTCACCGATGTGCGCCTGCACCCGGATGCCGTCGAGCTTCCACTCGACCGCCGCCGCGCCGTCGATCCGGCCGAGCGCCTCCTCGATCGATGCCTCGCTGCTGGCCAGCATGGGCTTGAGCGGCCGCCCGACCTGGAGGCCGAACCGTCCGAGCGCCGAGCTCCCGCCGTCAAGCGCGGCCTGCGCGGTCGCCGCGAGCGACCCGCTGAGCATGACCGCCCGCCGCACCTCCGCCGCCGGCACCTCGGCGGCCTTGGCGACGGCATCGGTCATCACCCCGTCAAGCGCCCCTTGCCGCAGTTCGCCGGACAGCAGCCGCACGAGAAAGTACTGCTCGTCGGCCGTGGCCAGCGCGAACAACTCCCCGACAAGTCGTTTCCGCTCGGCCGTCGACCCCTTGCCCGCAACGGCCCCGATCCGCGAGAACGCCTCGTCCACCGCGAGCACGGTCAGCGACGGTTCCGCCGCGGGCGCGGGCACCGAGCGCAGCGCCGCCCACCCGACCCCGATCTGCCGCTGCGGCAGTTCACCGGACAGATAGGCCACGACGACGGGCACCTCGTCGCCCTTGGCGGACCGCAGCGCCTCGGCGAGCGCCGCGACCTTGGCGAGCCGCGCCGACGTCTGCGAGACCGCCCGCGACACGTCGGCCAGTTCAGTGAGCAGCATGCTGACCATTGTCGCCGCACCATGCCGCCGCGCGACCGGCAGGCAGCGGAAATCAGAAGTTGACCAGATTTGAAATCTGGTCATAATATTATAGCATGCCAAACCCAGGACGTGCACGAGCGGGCTCCCCGGCCCGGCGTGACCGGGCGGAGCGGATCCTCGACGCCGCCGCCGAACTGCTGCGCCAGCACGGGTACCGCCGGGTGAACATCGATGACGTGGCCGCCGCGGCGGGCGTCGGCAAGGGCACGGTCTACCTGCACTGGAAGACCAGAGAGGCGCTGTTCTGGGCGGCGCTGCAGCGGGAGACCATGCGGCTGCTCGATGACCTGGCGGACCGGTTGAGCCGGGACGCCACGCTGGCGCTGCCGCACCGGCTGATGCCGGCGATCTTCCTTGAGGTCGAGCGCCGCCCGCTGGTCAGGGCCGTGTTGCTGGAGGACGACGAGGTCCTCGGCGCTCTGGCCGCGGACGACTCGGTGGCCGCGGCACAGCACGAACTAGCGGGCAACGCCGACTACCTGGACCTGCTGGCCCGGCACGGGCTGCTGCGACCCGGGCTGACGCCGAGTGCGGCCGGTCACATCCTCGCCGGCGTCATGCGCGGGTTCTTCGCCACGCAGGACGCGGATGGCCAGGCCGGCCACGACCCGGCGCTTACCGCGGAGCAGCGCGCGGACCTGCTCGCCGACGTGCTGGAGCGGACGCTGGAGACGGGCGAGCCGGCCCCGGCGGCCGCGGTCGCCGCGCTCAGCGCCGACGTGACCGGGTTGTTCCGCGACATCACCGCGGTCCAGCGAGCGCAACTGGAGCGGGCCTACTGACTCACCGCACGACAAGTAACAACCGAACAGCCCCGGACCGGAGTCCGCCAAGACAAGCCCGGCCCGGAGCCATTGATCAGCCGAAGGAGCTAATCATGTCAAACCCTATCCGTCACGGCGGCCCGGCCACCGGGTCCGCGCGACCCCAGGCGCCACCCCCGGCGTCGACACCACCCGGCCAAAGTCGCTGGCTGGCGCTGGCCGCGATCGCCGTGAGTTTCCTGGTCGTCGGCCTGGACAGTTACATCGTGGTCACCGCGCTGCCGACGTTCTCCGCAAAGCTCGGAGCATCGGAAAGCCAGCTGCAGTGGATCACCGCCGCCTACACCCTCGCCTGGGCCGGCCTGCTGCTGCCGGTCGGCAAGCTCGGCGACAAGCTGGGCCGCCGCAAGGTCCTCATGGCCGGCCTGGCCCTGTTCGGCGTTGCCTCGGTCGTGGCCAGCCAGGTCACCACGGCCGGGGAACTGATCGCCCTGCGCGCGGTCATGGGCGCGGGCGCCGCGGTGATCATGCCCATGGGCATGGCGATCATCCCGGTCCTGTTCCCCGCGGAGGCCGACCGCAGAAGGGCGGTGACGGTCACCACGATCGGCGCCCTGGTGTCGATGCCACTCGGGCCGCTGCTGGGCGGCTGGCTGCTCACCCATTTCGCCTGGGGCTGGATCTTCCTCATCAACGCCCCCATCGTCGCGCTCGCCCTGATCGGGGTCCGCTGGCTCATGCCGGAGACCCGTGACCCGGCCAACCCGCGGCTTGACTGGCCGGGCGCGCTGCTGTCCGCCGCCGGCATCACCGGCATCGTCTACGCCATCATCGAAGAACCCGCCAACGGCTGGCGGGCACCGGTCCTTGCCAGCCTCGTCGCCGGCGTCCTGCTCACCGCCCTGTTCGCGCTGCGGCAGCGAACGGCCGCCGACCCGCTAGTGGACCTGCGCCTGTTCCGCGACCGCCTGTTCACCTGGGGCACCGCCGCGTTCGCCGTGATCAGCTTCGCGATGACCGGCGTGCTGTTCGTCCTCACCCCCTACCTGCAAAGCGTGCAGGGCAACGACGCGCAGGGCACCGGGCTGCGGCTGCTGCCGATGATCGGTGCGCTCATCGCCGCCGCCGCGGCCAGCGAAACGCTCGGCGCGCGCATCGGGGTCAAGCGAGTGATACCGGCCGCCATGGTCCTCAGCGCCGCTGGACTCCTCGTCCTCGCGCAGGCCACCGCCGCGAGCGGCTACGGCATCGTCGCGCTCGCGCTGGTCATCTTCGGTGCCGGGCTCGGCCTCGGGCTGCCGCTCGCCGCCGATGCCGTGCTCGGCACGCTGCCGCCGCACCAGGCCGGCATGGGCACCGCCCTGTCCCGCACCCTGCAGAGCGTCGGCGTCGCGCTCGGCACCGCGGTCCTCGGCTCCGTCCTCGACGGCGCCTACCGGGGCACGCTCGGCGGCCACCTGGCCGGCCTGGCGCCGACCGCGCGCACGGCGGCCGCGTCAAGCGTCGCCGGCGCGCACGCCGTCGCCGCGCGCCTGCCCGCGCCCGCCGGCCACCTGCTCACGCAGGCGGCCGACACCGCCTACGCGCACGGCGCCGCGCACGCGACGACCGTCGCCGCCGGCCTGCTCATCCTGGGCGCGCTCCTCTGCGCGCTCCTCCTGCCGGGAACGCGAAAGCTCAGGTAAATAAAGCCATCGCAAAACCAGCTACGAAGAAACCCGCGCCGCGGCCCGCCGCCGGCGCCGTGCCTCGCCCGGTGACCATAGGTGGTAACCGACGGGGAAGAGCCTGATGTTGAACCGCTCGTCCACCGTGCCCCACAGCCCGCGCCGCGCGAACAGCGCGATCGCGATGGCCACGATGCCGAGCACGATCAGGTACCAGGCGTTGTAGGACTGCAGCGTCTGCTGCAGCACCATGTAGACGATCGTCCCGATGATCGGCCCCTCGATGGTGCCGATGCCGCCGATGATCACCGCGAACGCCATCTCGGCGGTCCACTGGACGCTGAACACGCCGCCCGACGTCGCCGGCACCACCTGAAGCTGCTCGATGGCCAGGATCCCGCCCGCCGCGCCGCAGCCCGCGGCGGCGGCGATGAAGACGCCCATCCGCGCCAGCCCGACCCGCACGCCGGAAGACCGCGCCGCCCGCTCGTCGTCGCGGATCGCGGTCAGCGTCAGGCCGACCCGGGACCGCAGCAGCAGGTACACCCCGCCGATGGCGAGCACCGCGACGGTGAGCGCCGCCCAGTAGGTGTAGGCGGTGAGCACCGCCGGGTCGTAGCCGCTGAGCCCGGGCAGCGCCATGCCGCTGCCGCCGCCGATGGAGGAGATCTGCTCGATGAGCAGCATGACCACCGAGGCGAGAACCCAGGTCGCGATCGCGAAGTAGCCGAGCCGCAGCCGGGCGACCAGCCACCACATCGGCACCGCGCAGACCGCCGCCCCGATCGCGGCGATGAACAGCCCGGCCCACGGCGTGACGCCGTGCAGCGCCGGGATCAGCACGAAGTACGCGCCGAGCCCGAAGAACGCCTGCTGCCCGACGGACACCAGGCCCGCGTAGCCGGCGAGCAGGTTCCACATCGAGGCGAGCGTCAGCACGATCAGCCCCTGCACCATGATGCCGAGGGGGCCCGACTTCACGTAATACGGGAACGCGAACAGCACGCCGACCAAGACGAGCGCGCCGATGCCGCTCCAGGCGACGTTCCTGCGCGACCGGGTGACTTTCAAAGATTTTTCTTCCGAACGGAGGCTGGTCTTCGCGATCTCGGTCATGATTGAGCCCCCCGGCTGGTAAGCCCTTGCGGCCGAACGACGAGGACGAGGAGGAAGACCGCGTACCCGGCGAGCGGCTCCCAGTTGGGACTGATCTGCGCGCCGATCGCCTGCGCGACGCCGAGGATGATGCCGCCGAGCAGGGTGCCCCACAGCGACCCGAGCCCGCCAATGACCACCGAGGCGAAGGCGAACAGCAGGATCGTGTCGGTGCCGATGGTCGGGCTGAGCGTGGTGGTCATCCCGTCGGCGATGCCCGCGATGGCCACGGTGCCGAAGGCGATCGCGGCCGCGATGCCGAACACGTGCCGGTAGTCCGCCCCGGACAGCTGCGCGGCCTCCCGGTCGTCGGCGACGGCCCTGATCAGCCGGCCGTACTTCGACCTGGTCATGAACATCTGGAGGCCGAGCAGCACGATGACCGCCAGGATGAAGATGCCGAGCGGGAGGTAAGCGATAGTGATCTGCGACCCGATCGAGAAGGACGCGGTGACGAACGAGTCGCCGACCCCGAGGCCACGGCTGTTGGCGGTGAAGAACTGCTGCAGGCCGTTTTCGATGATGATCGACAACCCGAACGTGACGATCAGCGTCGTCAGCTCGCCGCGGGTGATCGCGGCCTCAAGCAGCGACCGCTGCAGCACGTAGCCGAGCACCGCCATGAGCACGACGACGATGGGGATCGACCACAGGACCGGCACGTGGGTGACCGCGATGATCCCGACGCCGATGTAGCCGGCGACGGTGGCGAGGTCGCCGTGCGCGAGGTTGACCACCTTCATCACGCCGAACAGCAGGGACAGGCCGCACGCGAACAGCGCGTAGAGTCCGCCGGTCAGCACGCCCTGGATGATGGCGTTAACCCAGGCCATGATTACTCCCCTGCCAATCGTTCTCCGGGGGGGGTTGGGAGGATTGTCCCCCCGGGCTGGCTGCGCCGACACCGAAGTAGGCGGCCTCGACCTGCTCCCGCGTCACCTCGGCAGGCGTGCCCTCCAGCGTGGTGTGCCCCTCGAGCAGGCACTGCAGGTGCGTCGCGACGCGCAGCGCCTGGCTGACGTCCTGCTCGACGAGCAGGACGGTGATGCCGGAGGCGAGGACCTGCGGCAGCATGGCGTAGATCCGCTGCACGATGACGGGGGCCAGGCCGAGCGAAAGCTCGTCGAGCAGCAGCACCCGCGGGTTGGCGACGAGCGCGCGGCCGATCGCGACGGACTGCTGCTCGCCGCCGGACATCTGCGCGGTCTTCTGCGTGCGCCGCTCCTTCATCCACGGGAACAGGTCGTACACGCGGGCGATGTCCCACGGCCCGGTGCGGGCGAAAGAGCCCCCGACCTTGAGGTTCTCTTCCAGGGACAGCGAGGGGAACAGCCGCCGCCCCTCCGGGACCATCACGATCCCCGCGATGGCCCGCCTTTCCGGGCGCAGCCTGGTCACGTCCTTGCCGTCGTAGCTGATCGAGCCGGACGTCGGGTGGTGCAGGCCGGCGATGGTGCGCAGCAGCGTGGACTTGCCCGCGCCGTTGGCGCCGATCAGCGCGTAGACCTCACCCGGGTACACGGTGAGCGAGATGCCGGACAGCGCGCGGAGCTGGCCGTGGTGCACGACGAGGTCGCGGACCTCAAGCAGCGGCGCGGCGCTTTCTTGCCCGCGGAGCTGGCCGTGGTGCGCCACGAGATCGCGCGCCCCGGGCGGCGCACCGCTCTCTTGACGGCCGCTCATCGGATTTCTTCCTCTTCGATCACGGCCTGCACGGTCGCGGTGTCGATGACGTCGCTGCCGAGGTAGACCTCGCGGACGCGCGGGTTGGCGAAGACCTCGGCCGGGGTACCGTCACCGATGAACTCCCCGCCGTACAGGCAGGTCATCCTGTCGACAAGCGAGGTCAGGGCCCGGACGACGTGCTCGATCCATATCACCGCGATGCCCTCGGCGTTGATGCCGCGGACGATGTCCACGAGCACGGTGACCTCGGGGTCGGTGAGGCCGCCCGCGACCTCGTCGAGCAGCAGCAGCTTCGGACCGGTGGCCAGCGCGCGGGCGATCTCGAGGCGCTTGCGCGCGAGCAGGCCGAGACGGCCGGCCGGCACGTTCGCGTCCCCGGCGATGCCCGTGCGGTCAAGCGCCGCCGCGGCCGCCGCGTAGCTGGCCTTCCGGCGCAGCCCGCCGCCCTGCTGCGCGGCGACGAGGACGTTCTCGAACACGGTCATGTCCGTGAACGGGCGCGGCACCTGGTAGGTCCGCCCGATGCCGAGGCGGCAGCGGGCGGACCTACCA
>Ga0207416_1004565_pt1 | contig 11879 bp, 10 predicted proteins | sample PaiPotPPM11metaG_FD_184107 | JGI IMG/M metagenome (GOLD analysis project Ga0207416, IMG submission 184107) | Iron sulfur acid spring bacterial and archeal communities from Banff, Canada, to study Microbial Dark Matter (Phase II) - Paint Pots PPM... ...
GCCCCGCCGCCCGCAGCCGGACTCCCCCACAAGCCACATTAACGACCTCAGACACGCCGCAAACTCACCTTATTTTGAAGCATGCCCATATCGCCAATTCTGACCCGCGATCACGACTGGGTGGCGCAATTGAGGGTACTTTGTTCTATTTTGCCTAGCTGGAATGGGTGCTGTCCCGGCCTTTTCCCTCGGTTGACCCGCGATCACGCGGGCAGGCCGGCGTGACCGCGGGACGGGAAAGGCCCGGCGACGACCGACACCCGCCCGCCCTGCGGCCCGGCTGCCGCGGGCGGGCCAACCGCCCTCGCGTTATCATCACGAGACGTGAGACAGAACCAGTTAACGCTGTCCCTGCTGCTCGCGGCGGCACCCCGGCTCATCGCGAGCACGGCGTCACGGCGGCTGAGCGCTTCCAACGGTGAGCCGCCGGTCCGGTTGTCGGTGCCGCAGATCCAGGGGGCCCGTCGGCGAGATGATCGAGCGCCTCTCCCGCGACATCGCCTGGACCGGCGACGCTACTTGATCAGGGCGCCCGCGTCGACGGGCAGGGGCACGCCGGTGATGTAGCGGGCCTCGTCGGACACCAGGAAGAGGATCGCGTTGCTGATGTCCTCTGGCTCCACCCAGCCGACCGGGAGGACGTGCATGAACTGCGCGATCACCGCGGCCACGTCGTCTGGTCCCGGGTTTTCCATATCCGGGCGGAACAGCTTGAACGCTCCCTCGTTCATGAACATCGGCGTGTTCACGTTGGTCGGCAAGACGGCGTTGACCCGGATGCGGTGCTGGCCGAGTTCGACCGCGAGTGCCCGCATCAGTCCGATCACGCCGTGCTTGGCGGACACGTAACCGCTCATCCCCGGCATCGCCTGGAGGCCTGCGACGGAGCTGGTGAGCACGATCGAGCCGCCCCGGCCGCCCGCGATCAGGTGCGGGACGGCGGCGCGGGCGGTGTGCCACAGGCCGGTCAGGTTGATGTCGATGGTGTCGTGCCAGCTGCTCGCGGCCATCGTCTCGACCGGGCCGCCGGCACTGGCGATCCCGGCGTTGGCCAGCACGATGTCCAGCCGGCCGAGTTCCTCGACGCCGGCGTCGACCGCGGCCTTGAGCGCGTCGAAGTCGCGCACGTCGGCCTGGCGGGCGACAATCCGCCGGTCAAGCGCCTCCACCAGCTTCACCGTCTCGGCGAGGTCCTCCGGCGTCGCCATGGGCAGCGCGCCCTCAATGTTGTGGCAAATATCGACGGCGACGATATCGGCCCCCTCCTGGGCGAGCCGCACCGCGTGGCTGCGGCCCTGACCGCGACCCGCGCCGGTGATGAAAGCGACCTTGCCCTCGACTCTTCCGGCCATGCCCACTACCTCGTTTCTTGATTGGCCGTCTCGGCCGTGATGGTACGGGCCGCGCCGCGCACGGCCTTGAGGATGCCCTGGTAGCCGGTGCAGCGGCACAGGTTCCCGGCCATCGCAGCGCGGATCTGCTCGTCCGTCGGGTCGGGGTTGTCACGCAGGAACGCGGTCGCCGAGATGATGAACCCCGGGGTGCAGAAACCGCACTGCAGCCCGTGGTGCTCGCGGAACGCCGCCTGCACCGGGGAAAGCGTGCCGTCGGGGCCGGCGACGGCCTCCACCGTGGTGACGTCGCCGCCGTCGGCCTGCACGGCGAAGATGAGGCAGGAGCGGACGGCCTCCCCGTCGAGGAGGATCGTGCACGCGCCGCAGACACCGTGCTCGCAGCCCAGGTGCGTGCCGGTGAGCTGAAGTCGCTCGCGCAAGAAGTCGGCGAGGGTCAGCCGCGGCTCCACCGTCACCCGGCGGAGGAGCCCGTTGACCGTGATCTCGATGGCGGCGTCAGCCATGCCTGGCCTCCTCGATGGCTCGCCCGATGGCCGTGGCGACGAGGGCCGCGCCCACGCGCTTCCGGTAGGCCGCGGAACCGTGCCCGTCCGACGGGACGGACTCCAGGTCCGCGACGGCGGCCTCGCCGACGTCCTTGGCGGTCACCGGCGATCGCGCGGACGCGCCGACGGCCGCGGTTTCCGCGGAAACGCTCCGCAGGGGCGTCGCGCCCAGGCCGAACAGGCCGATCGCGCACCGGCTGATCACGGTGCCGCCGTCGCGGTCGAGCTCGACGGCGACGGCGGCGCCAGCCACCGCGAAGTCACCCGCCCGCCGCGCGAACTCCTCGATCGCAAACCCCTGCCTGCGGCCGCTCACCGGGAACTCGACCCCGGTAAGCACCTCGTCCGGCTCGAGCGCGGTGCTCCAGATGCCGGTGAAGAACTCGGTGGCGGGGATCGTCCGCTGGCCCCGCGGTGACCGGGCCGTGATCGTCGCGTCAAGCGCCAGAGCCACCGCCGGGTACTCGGCGGCGGCGTCGGCGTGAGCGAGTGACCCGCCGATGGTGCCGCGGTTGCGGATCTGAAAGTGGCCGATCAGCGGGGTGGCGCGGGTCAGCAGCGGTACCCGGGCGGCGAGTCGCTCCGACCGCCCGATCTCCGCCTCGGTGGTGGCCGCGCCGATCCAGACGGAGCCGTCGCGCTCCTCGATACCGCGCAGGTTGCCGATCCGGCGGATGTCGATGAGATGCCCGAAGACCGCCAGCCGCATGGCGAGCACCGGCACCAGGCTCTGGCCGCCGGCGATCACCTTGGCGGAGTCACCAAGCTCGGTCAGGAGGCCGACGGCTTCCTCGGCACTGGACGGCGCGTGGTACTCGAAGCGCGCCGGTTTCACCGCTGCGCCTCCTCGAGCAGCGTCACGATCCTCGCCGGGGTGAGCGGTACCCGGGTGATCGTCACCCCGAGGGGCGACAGCGCGTCCGCCACCGCGTTGACGACGGCCGGAGGCGCGCCGATCGCGCCGCCCTCGCCGACGCCCTTGTAGCCGCCGGGGCCGGGGCCCGGCGCCGTCTCGACGTGCGCGTACTCGATGACCGGCACCTCGGCGGCGGTCGGCAGCAGGTAGTCCATGAACGTCGTGGCGACCGGGTTCCCGTCGGCGTCGTAGGCCAGCTCCTCCAGGAGCGCGCCGCCGATCCCCTGCACGACACCGCCGGCGATCTGGCCCTCGACGATGGCGGGGTTGATCATGTGGCCGCAGTCCTCGCCGACGATGTAGCGCAGCAAGCGCACCGCGCCCGTCGTCACGTCGACCTCGCAGGTGCATACGTGCGTGGCGCACGCCCACAGGATCGGCGCGCTCGGCGTATACCGGCCGCTTGCCTCAAGGCCCGGTGCCATGCCAGGCGGCAGCGCGAACGGCTGGAAGTACGCGATTTCGGCAAGCTCGGCGAAGCTGACTCCGGCGCCGGGGTCGCCGCGCACGCCCGCCCGGCTGCCCGCAAGCTCGATGTCGGCCTCTGCCGCCTCAAGCTTGTGCGCGGCCATCACGGTGAGCTTGGCGGCGAGTTCGGCCGCCGTCACCTCGACGGCTCCGGCGATCATCGACCCGCTGCGGCTGCCGCCGGTGCCCGCGCCGAAGGGCGTCACGGCGGTGTCGCCCTGGATGGTGTGCACGTCGCCCAGGTCGGCCCCGAGCGCGTCGGCGGTCAGCTGGACCACCGTCGTCTCCAGGCTGTTGCCGGTCGACCCGCCCGCGACGTAGACATTGACCTTGCCGGACGGCTCGATGCGGATCGTCGCGCCCTCGGTCGCGAAGTAACCGAACCCGGCCGCTGTCGGCTCGGCGTAGCAGGAGATGCCGACGCCCAGGTAGCGGCCCTGCTCCCGTGCGTGCGCCTGCTGGGACCTGAACGCGTCGTAGTCCAGGATCGTCAGGGCGTGCTCCAGGGTCCCGAGCGGGTCCATGTGGTCGTACGGCATGCCGTTGGGGTTGCCGAACGGCATCTCGTCCGGGCGCAGCAGGTTGCGGCGGCGCAGCTCCGCCGGGTCGATTCCGATCCGCCGCGCGGCGATGTCGAGGGTGACCTCCCGGGCCAGTGTCTCGAACGACCACGGTCCTCGGTAGGCGATCCGCCCCGAGGTGTTGGAGAACACCGAGGCATGCGTGAACGTCCCCTGGGCGACCCGGTACGGCCCAGGGAAGATCATCCCGGTCGCCGCCGCGGTGCCGACTGGCCACGGCGTCGGGTAGGCGCCCACGTCCTGCACATGGTCCAGGGCCGCCGCGATGATCCTGCCGTCGGCGTCGAAGGCCAGCCTGGCCGTCCCGTGCTCGTGCCTGGCCTGCCCGGCGGATTGCAGGTTCTCCTGGCGGTCCTCCACCCATTTGATCGCGGCCGGCACCTTACGGGCCGCGAGCAGCAGGCACGTGTCCTCCCGCAGCGGCACGACCTTCTGCCCGAAGCCGCCGCCGACGTCCCTGGTGATCACCCGCACCAGGTGTTCCGGCACGCCAAGCAGCCGCGCCGCGAACATCCGCACCTCGTGCGGCGCCTGGGTGGCGGCCCAGATCGTCAGCTCGCCGCTCCCCCGCGACCACTCCACCACCAGGCCGCGGGTCTCGATGGGGACGGCCGCGTACGCCTGCTGCCAGATCGTCTCGGCGACCACGTGCGGCGCGCCGTCGTATACCTCGACGAGCGTCTCCCAGGGGGCGCCCCCGAGCTGGCCCGCGAGGTTGCCGGGATAAGCCTCGTGCACGCGGGCCTGCGACGTGCCGGCGGTGGCGTAGTCGGCGACCGCGGTAAGCGGCTCGTAGTCGACGTCCACTAGTTCCACGGCGTCTTCGGCAATGTACCGGCTGTCGGCGACCACCAGGGCGACCGGGTCGCCCGCAAATCGCGCCTCGCCCTCGGCGAGCGGCGGCCGCGGAGTGTCGGGCACCGACTTTCCCGTGACCGTGTACCAGGCTTCCCGGACGTCGGCGTTGAGGTCGGCGGCCGTGAAGACGGCGCGCACGCCGGAGAGCTCGAGCGCGGCGGCCGCGTCGATGGCGACGATGCGCGCCCTGGCGTGCGGGCTGCGGACAAAGCAGGCATGCAGCATGCCCGGCCGGGTGATGTCGTCGACGAAGGTGCCCGCGCCGGTCAGCAACCGGGCGTCCTCGATCCGGTGCACGCGGCGGCCGGCGTAGCGGGTGGCCCCAACGGTGTTCACGATTCCCCGCTCCTGGTCAGCTCAGCCGACTAGGAGAGGTAGTCGTTCCCAGCCGCGCACGGACGACGTATGCTGCAGCTTCGCCTCGTCCCAGTCGATATCCCAGGACGGCCAGCGCCGGAGGATCTCCTCGAGCGCGACGCGTCCTTCCATCCGGGCCAGGGCCGCGCCCAGGCAGTAGTGCGGGCCGAGGATGAAGGTCAGGTGCAGCCCCTTCTTCCGGCGGATGTCGAACCGGTCGGGGTCCTCGAACCGCTCGGGGTCACGGTTGGCCGCGCCGAGCAGGAACAGCATGGCGCTGCCCGCGGGAACCGTCTGCCCGTACAGTTCGACGTCCCGCGTGACGTAGCGGCCAAGGGCGGGCCCGGGCGGCTCGAGGCGCAGCACCTCCTCGACCGCGCCGGGGACCAGCGCGGGGTCGGCGGCCAGCTCGCCGAGCTGCTCCGGGTGCTTGGCGAGGGTCGAGGCCAGCCACCCGATGAGCCGGCCGGTCGTCTCGTTGCCCGCACCCGCGACGACCGTCACGTACGTCAGGACCTCGTCCCGCGTCAGCGTTCGAGTTATGCCGTTCTCGTCCTCGAACTCCGCGTTGAGCAGCTCGGTCATCACGTCGTCGGAGGGGTTCTTGACCCGCCAGTCGATGTAGTCGCCGAGCGCCTCGTGCGACATGATGACCTCGCCGCTGAAGTCGGCCTTGCCCCCGTCCCCGCCGGCGATCTTCGCGTTGGCCTGGTCGCGGAAGGCGACCTGGCCGGTCTCGGGGATGCCGATCAGCATGCCGATCACCCGCATCGGCATCTCCAGGCTGAGCGCCTCGATGAGGTCGAACTGCGACTGGCCGACCAGCGGGTCGAGGCAGCGGACGCAGAACTCGCGGATCTTCGGCTCAAGGTCGGCGACCCGGCGCGGAGAAAATACCCTGGCCACGAGCTGACGGTGAATGTTGTGGACGGGCGGGTCCTCGAAGATGAGGGTGCCTGGCGGCATCTCCGCGTTCAGCTTGATCAGCTCGAGGATGGAGCCGCGGGAGGAGGAGAACGTGTCGGTGTCCGTCAGTGCCAGCTCTATGTCAGCGAAGCGGCTCAGGGCGTAGAAGTCGTGAGTCTCGTTGTAGTAGAGCGGGGCTTCCTCGCGTATGCGCCGGAAGAGCGGCCAGGGGTCGGCCGCGAAGCGAGAATCGTACGGATCCCAGTACAGGGCGTCGCTGGTCACGCACTTGCCTCCCGTCATTAGGGACCGATCACTAATATCACTAATTCTGTATAGACCGCGGTCGCGTCAGCCGCAAGGCATCACTGAAGATTGTCATTGACGAATGTCAGCGAAAAGACGGATGCGGGGAGCTTGATGGCGACCGGAGAAGAGAAGCTCAGCGGGCGCGAGGCGCGGCGGCGGGAGACCCGCCAGCGCGTGTACGCGGCCGCGATCGCTGAGTTCAAGCGCACTGGCATGGCGGCCGCCGACGTCGGCGCCATCGCCAAGGAGGCGGGGGTCGCCCGCGGCACGTTCTACTTCCACTTCCCGACCAAGGAGCACGTCCTCGCCGAGCTTGAGCGCCTCGAGGAGGCCCGGCTCGCGGGTCAGCTCTCGAAGTTCCTCGGCGCGCCCCATGATCTCGCGGGGGCGCTGGCCGAGGTGGTCAGGCTCATGACCGTCGTCGAGCGCCGGGTGGGCAAGGTGCTCTTCCGTGAGATGCTCGGGCTCCACTTCTCGTCCCGGCGGCCCGAGGTGCTGCCCGGTGCCGACCAGTGGGCGGAGTACCCCGTCATGACGCTCGTGATCCAGGCCATCGAACTTGCGCGGGACCGGGGAGAGGTGTACCCCGGTGCCGACGCGCTCCGGACGGCGCAGTTCTTCCTGCTCGGGCTCTACGCGATGCTGATCACCAGTCACGAGCAGCGGAAGGCCGCGCGGACGGAGATCCTCGACAACTTTCTCGCCACCGTGCTGCGCGGCGTGGAGTCGCGCTGACTAGCAGGTCACCCGCCTGGCGGCGGCTGCGGCGCCTTAAGCGTGGCCCACCAGATCTCGGTGAACAGGTCCACCGGGAGCTCCTGTTCGGGGAACAGCGTGTGCGACCTGCCCCACATGTAGGTGCGCATCTGCACGCGGCACAGCTCGAACCGCATCCTGGCTTCCGTCCGCCGCTCAGGCGGCCACATCTCCACCCAGGGCTCCAGGCAGTCCAGGGCGGTCCGCTCCAAATCCGTCGGCTTGTCCTCGCTGAGCGCGGCTTCCTCGCCGGCCAGCGCCATCGGCCGGTTGCGGGCATACCAGCGGAGCGCCCAGTCGACCCACTGCCGGACGCCCGCCCGGTCGCCCATGATCAAGACGTCCGCGAGCTGGCGCGCGCCGTCAATGGCCTCCGTCCGCATCTTCTCCGTAGCGGCGGCGAGCAACGCGAACTTTGAATCGAAGTGCAGGTACAGGGTCGCCCGGCTCACGCCGGCCGCGGCGGTGATCTCCTCGATCGTGGCCCTCGCGTAGCCCTTCTTGACGAAAACCTTCCTGGCGGCGGCGATGATGCGGCGCCTGGTCGCGTCCCGGTGCTCCTGGCGAAGGCTTGCTGGCATGGCTCGATTGTAAGCGCAGGCGACTTACGGCCCAGAACTCAAACTTGTGGTCGGGACAGTGGACGATCAGTCTGCAGACAAGAGCAGCAGGCATTGTTATGATTCCGTGATTCAGAAACTAGACTGCCGGTATATTCTCCGCACTATAAGTCTCTTTACGTGCTCGCGGCCAACGGTTCTGACCGGCCAGAACAGGCCGGCCATCGAGGAAGGGGCCAGGCGATGGAGCGTCTATCGGGCAGAGTCGCCCTGATCACCGGCGCGGCGAGCGGCATCGGCAAGGCAACCGCGGAGCGGCTCGCGGCCGAGGGCGCCGCGGTGATGATCACCGACGTCGACGACGAGGGCGGCAAGGCGGTGGCCGGCGGACTCGGTGCCCTCGGCCGGGAGGCCGCCTACCTGCACCTGGACGTCGCGTCCGAGCAGGAATGGCAGCGGGCGGTCGAGGGGGCCGTCGGGCAGCTCGGCAGGCTGGACGTCCTGGTCAACAACGCCGGCGTGCGCGGTGAACCGGAACCAGTCGAGGAGACGAGCCTGGCGAGCTGGGACCAGAGCATCGCCGTCTTGCAGACCGGGGTGTTCCTCGGCATGAAGTGGGCCGCGCCCGCCCTGCTCGAGTCCGGGCACGCCTCGGTCATCAACATCAGCTCCATCTTCGGGGCCAGCGGCGGCTTCGGCACGTCCCCCGCCTATCACGCCGCCAAGGGCGCCGTCCGCATCCTGACCAAGACCGCGGCCCTGCGCTGGGCCAAGCGGGGCATCCGGGTGAACTCGGTGCACCCCGGCTTCATCGACACGCCCCTGCTGCACCCCGACTCCGCGTGCGAGCCCGCCAGAACGGCCAAGTTCCACCAGGCGATCCTGGACGTCACCCCGATGGGGCGGCTCGGCCGTCCCGAGGAGGTCGCGGCGGGCGTCGCCTACCTCGCCAGCGACGAGGCCGCGTTCATCACCGGCTCGGAGCTTTACATCGACGGCGGTTACATGGCCCGCTAAGGCAGCGCGAAGGCAACGAGCGAGGAGACCAGCATGCTTGAGGGCCGGCACTACCAGAACGCGTACGTCACGCGGGACATCGACAAGACGGTCGCCCGGGTCACGGCCCGCGCGGACGTGCGGAGCACGGTCCAGTTCGAGGCCACGACCGAGGTGCTGACCGCCGTCGGCCGGCGACCGCACAAGATCAAGCTGGCCTTCGTGTGGATCGGTGACCTCCAGTACGAGTTCATCGAGCCGGTAGCCGAGGCCGTCCCCATGTTCGCCCCGATGCTCCCCGACGACGACCTGCCCCGGTTCCATCACAGCTGCGCGCGGGTGCCCGACTGGGACGACTTCCGCCGCCGGGTCGACGAGCAGCCCTATCCGGTCGTGATCGAGGGGGCGAGCGGCGGGGAACTCAAGTTCCTTTTCCTCGACACCCGGGACCTGCTCGGCCATTACCTCGAGTACACCTGGATGACCGATGCCTCGTGGAAGCGGCTCGGCGGCCGGTAGCGGGGCCACCGGAACGGGGCAACGGAGAGCAGCCGGGAGGCGATAACACGCGATCGCGGTCAAGGTCGATGTCGCCGACGAGGGCGCGGACGCCGCGCAGGCCTTCGGTCAGCTCCGCCGCCTGCCCCGGCGTGAACCCCACCAAGCCGAATTCCGCCTGGTTGAGCGCGTCGGTCGCCTCGTCGGCGAGCGCCCGCCCCGCCGGGCTGATCGTGGCGAGGACGATGCGCCGGTCGGCCGAAGACATGTTCCGCTGGACGAGTCCCCGCTGCTCCAGCTTGCCGATGGCGTTGGTGACGGCGGCGGGGTGCACCATCAGCCGCTCCCCCATCTTGCCCATGGGCAGCGAGCCGGTACGGCTGAAGGCGAGCAGCCGCAGGGCCTCATAGAGGGCGAAGGTGAGCCCGTAGGGCTTGAGAATGTCCTCCACGCGGGCGAGCAGGAGCTGCTGGACCCGCATCACGGAGGTGACGGCGGCCATGTGGTCGGCGTGCTCGGGCCACCGGGTGCTCCACTGGCGGTGGGCTTCGGCGATCGGGTCGAAAGGCGCATGGTCGGGCACCACATAACCGTACGTGACATCGGCCCCGGCGGCGATAGCACTCGTTCCCGCCCGGGCACTTGACAGCCTGCGGACATAAACTTTAATGTCCAAATATTGAACGTCAAAGAGTCCACGCGGCCGGTCCACGGCCGACCTGGGAGGGGCTTTGCCCGCCACTGCAGGCAGTGACCGGTACGTGCCGGTGAATCCGGTGCGGTTCGTGACGTCGACGGCGCTGTTCGACGGGCACGACGCGGCGATCAACATCATGCGGCGGATCCTGCAAGCGCAGGGCGCCGAGGTGATCCACCTCGGCCACGACCGGTCGGTAAACCAGGTGGTCGACGCGGTCATCGAGGAGGACGCGCAGGGCGTGGCGGTCAGCTCGTACCAGGGCGGCCACGTCGAGTACTTCGAGTACCTCGCCGAGCGCCTGGCCCAGGCCGGCGCCGGCCACGTGAAGGTCTTCGGCGGCGGCGGCGGCGTTATCGTCCCGGCCGAGATCGAGCGCCTGGCCCGCTCCGGGGTGCGGATCTTCTCACCGGAGGACGGGCAGCACCTGGGCCTGGCGGGTATGATCAACGAGCTGATCAAGCAGGCGGACACCGACCTGACCGCGATGCCGCCGGAAGCCGACGCGGTACTGGCAGGGCACCGGTCCGCCCTCGCCCGGGCGATCACCTGCCTGCAGGCGGGCCGGCTGGCCGGTTCCGCCCGGCAGCGCATCGCGGAGGCGGCGGCAGGCCGACCAGTGCCCGTCCTTGGCATCACTGGCACGGGCGGTTCCGGGAAGTCGTCGCTGACCGACGAGCTGGTCCGCCGGTTCCGGACCGACCAGCAGGACAAGCTGAGGATCGCGGTCCTCGCCGTCGACCCGACCCGGCGGCGGGGCGGCGGCGCGCTGCTCGGCGACCGCATCCGGATGAACGCCCTGGACGGCGAGCACGTCTTCTTCCGCAGCCTGGCCACCAGGGGCGGGCGGGAGCTGCCGGACGGCATTCACGACATCATTGCCGCGTGCCGGGCCGCGGGCTATGACCTGGTCATCGTCGAGACGCCGGGCATCGGGCAGGGCGACGCGAGCGTCACGGACCTGGCGGACGTGTCGCTGTACGTGATGACACCGGAGTTCGGGGCCGCCTCGCAGCTGGAGAAGATCGACATGCTCGACTTCGCCGACGTGGTGGCCGTCAACAAGTTCGAGCGGCGCGGCGGCGCCGACGCCCTGCGTGACGTCGCGCGGCAGCTCATCCGCAACCGGGAGGCGTTCGGCAGCAGTCCGCTGGACATGCCGGTCTTCGGCACGAGCGCCGCGACGTTCAACGACGACGGCGTCACCGCCCTCTACCAGCACCTGGCGGGCCTGCTCAAGGCCGGCGGCCTGGAGCTGGCCGAGGGCACGCTGCCGGCGGCGCCCGTCCGCGCCTCGACGAGCGCCACCTCCGTCATCCCGCCCGCCCGGACCGGCTACCTCGCCGAAATCGCCGCCACCGTGCGCGGCTACCACGAGCAGACGGAAAAGCAGGCCGCGGCGGTGCGGCGCGCGCAGCGGCTCGCCGCCGTGCACGCCGAGCTTGACGATGATCCCGAACGTAAGCGGCTTACTCCCGGCGGCACCGCCTCCTCCGCGAGCGCGGAACGCGCCGTGGCGGACCTCCTTGACCGGGCCCGCCGCGACGTCACCGACGACAGCGCGGCGCTGATCGGGAACTGGCCCGCCGTGGTGGAGTCCTACTCCGGCGACGAGCAGACTGTCCGCGTCCGGGACCGGGAACTGCGTACCCGGCTGACCCGCGAGTCGCTGTCGGGGAACAAGATCCCGCGCGTCGCCCTGCCGAAGTTCACCGACCACGGTGATTTCGACCACGGGGAGCTGCTGCGGTTCCTGCGCGAGGAGAACCTGCCGGGCTACTTCCCGTTCACCGCGGGAGTGTTCCGGTTCAAGCGGGAGGGCGAGGACCCGGCGCGGATGTTCGCCGGAGAAGGCGACCCGTTCCGCACCAACCGCCGGTTCAAGCTGGTCTCGCAGGGCAGCGCGGCGACCCGGCTGTCGACGGCGTTCGACTCGGTGACCCTGTACGGCCGCGACCCCGGGGAGAGCCCGGACGTGTACGGCAAGGTCGGCACGTCGGGGGTGTCGGTCGCGACGCTGGAGGACATGCAGGCGCTGTACGACGGGTTCGACCTGGACGCCCCGACGACGTCGGTG
>Ga0207416_1004575_pt1 | contig 11863 bp, 11 predicted proteins | sample PaiPotPPM11metaG_FD_184107 | JGI IMG/M metagenome (GOLD analysis project Ga0207416, IMG submission 184107) | Iron sulfur acid spring bacterial and archeal communities from Banff, Canada, to study Microbial Dark Matter (Phase II) - Paint Pots PPM... ...
GGACCGACCCCACGACCCTGGAACTGTTTGGCCGCGTCGTGGACCGGATTCGGACCCTTCGCGTGCTGCTGCTGGTGACGTTCCGGTTGGAGTTCCAAGCGCCTTGGGTCGGACGGCCTTACGTTACCGCACTCACCATCAACCGGCTCGCCGGGCGCGACATCAATGCGATGATCGACCGCGTCGTCGGTAATAAGCTGCTTCCAGCGAACATCCGGCAGGACATCATCGAGCGTACCGATGGCATCCCCTTATTCGTCGAGGAGATGACCAAGGCGGTCCTGGAAGCAGAGAGCGAGGGCGCAGGGCAGCGAACCGCTGCCTCCATTCCGTCACCCACCCTGGCGGTCCCAGCTAGTTTGCAGGCATCGTTGATGGCGCGGCTCGACCGGCTCGGCCCGGCCAAGGAGGTGGCGCAGATCGGCGCGGCGATCGGGCGGGAGTTCTCCCATGCCCTGCTGGCAGCGGTAGTAACCAAGCCGGAGGCGGAGTTGGAATCGGCGCTCGACCGTCTCATTGCCGCCGGTTTACTGTTCCGGCAAGGCGTTCCGCCCTATGCGAGCTACCTGTTCAAACATGCCCTGGTGCAGGACGCCGCCTATGGCACCCTGTTGCGGGAGCCACGACGCGCGCTTCACGCCCGGATCGCCGAAATTCTTGCGCGTCAATTCGCGGAGATCGCCGAAAATCAGCCGGAACTACTCGCACGTCATTGCACTGAGGCTAACCTGATCGAGAAAGCCGCAGGTTTCTGGGGCAAGGCGGGACAGAGATCGCTGGAGCGCTCGGCGCTGGTCGAAGCGGCAGAGCAACTCACGCGTGCGCTCGGTCAAATTGCGACTCTGCCCGCCACGCCAGAGCTACGTCGCGAAGAGATCAAGCTTCAGGTTGCGCTCATAACTCCGCTCCTGCATGTCAAAGGTTATGCCGCGCCGGAAACGAAGGCCGCTGCGGAGCGTGCCCGTCTGCTGATCGAACAGGCTGAAGCGCTCGGAGAGTCTCCCGAAGATCCGCTGCTGCTGTTCTCGGCCCTCTACGGCTTCTGGACCGCGAACTACGTGGCGTTCAACGGCGATGTCTGTCGCGATCTTGCAGCGCACTTCCTGACGCTCGCCGAGAAACAGCGAACGACGGGTCCGCTCCTGATAGCACATCGCATCACAGGTGTTTCGTTGCTGTGCACGGGTGCGATCGCGGAAGCGAAAGCGCATCTTGATCGGGGGATTGCGCTTTACAATCCCGCCGAGCATCGTCCGTTGGCGACGCGATTTGGCGTAGACTCGGCGGTGTCAGTCCTGTCCTATCGGTCGTGGGCGCTGTGGATACTTGGTTGTCCCGAGTCCGCGCTCGCGGACCTCGAACGCGCACTCAAGGGTGCGCGCGAGATCGGCCATGCCGCCGTGTTGATGTACGCTCTCGGTCACGCGTCATTCACGTATATGTGGGAGGGAAATTACGCAGCGGCACGCGCGCTGCTCGATGTACTCACCGCTTTGGCGGATGAGAAGGGCGCTGCGCAATGGAAGGCATTCGGAATGTTGGTGCAAGGTTGGCTTTTTGCTGTGAGCGGCAAATCCGCGGACGCAGTTCACATGATCACCTCCGGAATCACCGCATGGCGGTCGGCGGGAGCAACGGTCTATGTGCCGTTGCACTTGTCACATTTGACGAGAGCCTATGCTGAACTCGGCCAGTTCGATGATGCTTGGCGGTGCAGCGGCGAAGCGATCACGGCGATCGAGATGAGCAAGGAAAGGTGGTACGAGGCTGAGGTCTATCGCGTGGCGGGCGAGATCGCGCTGCTGTCAGGCGAGCCGGATGCCGCGAAAGCGCAAACGTATTTCGAGCGTGCACTCGCGGTCGCGCGTCGGCAGCAGGCAAAGTCCTGGGAGCTGCGCGCGGCGATGAGCATGGCGAGGCTCTGGCGCAATCAGGGCAAGCGAGATCAGGCGCGCGACCTTCTCGCTCCGGTCTATGGCTGGTTCACCGAAGGCTTCGACACGCTCGATCTGAAGGAGGCGAAGGCTGTGCTGGACGAGCTAGCGTGAGAGCTGACGCCTAACGGATTTCGGCGATGTCGCAGGCGCGCTATGCGCGAAGATCGCGAGGTTGCCCTATGAAGTGTCAGAAGACATCACGCGACCCGATCTTCGCGACGATAGCCGCACACCAAAAAGCCGCTGCCGCATTGATGGTCGCGCTCAAACGCAAATTGCGACTTGAGGACAATCTCGGCGGCAAAGCCTGTGACGGCGACGATCCGAATGGATCGCAGCGGAAAAAGCTGTAGACGCGGCTTGGCGCGCGACGCGGGGCGCTTCAACGGGGCGTCAGCCGAAGTGGCCAAACTGCCACAGCATAGTGCTTTTTTCGCCCGCCCTCCTTCTGACACACGCTAATGGCCTCCTTGGTTGGCGACTTGAAACGGGGGACCCATGTTTTTCTCGCAAACCGTACGTCGGGACGATGAGGATGACAAAAGCGATGTGATCGGGCGTGCTCTGGGTGCTGGACGCGGTTCATTCGATCAGCGCATTGGGAGGACTACTCTGAAAATGACGATCCGCTCCGCCGGCTGGGACCCGTCACGTCTCATCGCTCCTCAAACCTCAAAAACGATCAGTTCGTGAGCGACGCGCCATCAATTGGCAGACGAATATCTCGCACCCTCGCCCGCTTCCTCTTTGTGCTTCTCCTCGGCGTGGGCATCACGCTTGCGTGGCAGTCTTTCCGTGAGGAGGCAAAGGAGGTAGTCAGAACCTGGGTTCCGTCGCTGGGCTGGGTGCTACCGCCAACCGTTAAGTTGGCAGCTTCGGCTGAAGCCTCTCCTGAGTTAGGGCAGCAGCTTAAGCCCGTCGCGCTCGATCTCGCCCTCGTGCGGCGGAGCGTAGAGCAACTCGCTGGCGATCTAAAGCAGCTTGCAGCCAAGCAAGAACAGATGGCGCAGAGCCTCGCGACACTACAGGCGGTCGAGCAGGACCTCAGACAGAACATTTCATCAGTGCCTCCACCTGGGGCGGTCCCGATCCCGAGGCCTAAACCCACGCAACCCCCAGCGCAGTCACCGGCTATGCAGTGAGTCGTCAACGGGTGGAACGTTGGCGTCCCGATGCCCAGAGCGGTTCTGCTTGGCGCAAAACCTTGCTCGATGAGCTGGCCGCTTGAGAGCGCTCACTCCTCCGGCACCCCGGCCCGTCGTAGATGCGCTCGCGCTGAGCCAGATAAGTCGGATTGTCGCTCGGCGGGCTGCCACGAAAGCGCGAGATCGTGAAGGTTGGATCAAGCGCAAGCCCAGCTTGGGTCGCAACCCGTGCCTCGTTGACTCGACCGAGATGGGCAAGGGCCGCAGCGAGGAAGAAGTGCGTTAGCGGAAAATTTCGATTGGTCTCGATGGCGCGACGCAAGACCGTGACCGCCTCCTCGTCGCTGCTGACAACGAGCTTCGCTTGGCCCGCGATAAACATCCACAAATAAGCGTTCGTATCCCGAGGACTGAGGCGAAGCGCCTCGTTGATGTGAGCTTCGGTTTCCTCACCGCGACCGATAAAAACCTTGGCGATACCGATAACCGCGTGGGCACCGGCCAAATTTCGATCCAGTGCCAACGCGCGCTCGCATTCGGGAATGCCTTGGGCCACGCGGTTGGTATAGACTTGGACGGCGCCCAACCACACATGGGCTAAGGCATGTTCGGGAGCGAGCGATAGCGCTTTGGTCAAAGTGGCTTCCGCCGCCGCGAGCAGCGCAGCCCGATCATCGGGAAAAAAGCTGATGGCGCGCACAACGTCGACAGATGCGGAGCCTGCCAATACATCGACGTTGCCGGGATCGCACGCCAAGGCGCGTTCAAAAAAACCACGCGCTTCCGTCATGTGCTCGGGGGTCAATCCCTTATGCACGCAAGCCATGCCTTGAAAATCGAGGTCCATCGAGTCAGGATGCGGTCCCTGTTCCGCGCGCCTCGCCTCGGCGGCGATCAACTGCGTGCCCAACTGACCGGCAAGTCGCGCGACGATTTCGTCCTGCATATCGAACAGATCGGCCACCGGCTTATCGAAACGCTCGGCCCACAGATGCGCGCCGGTCTCCGCGTCAATGAGCTGGACGTTGACGCGCAGCCGATTGCCGGAGCGCTGAACGCTGCCCTCCAACACATAACGCACGTTCAGCTCGCGCCCGATCTGCTTCAAATCGACATGTTTTCCCTTGTAGCTGAAGGCAGTGTTGCGACCGATCACGACCGAGCCAGAGATGCGCGAGAGATCGGTGGTCAGGCTCTCAGTCACGCCATCGACGAAATACTCCTGCTCGGGATCGCCGCCGAGATTGGCGAAAGGCAGGACGACGATCGAAAGGCGTGGTGGACCCAGCTTGTCTGGTGTGAGGGCGCGCGTCTCTAACGCTGGGCCTGCCGAGCCGGTCTTGATCGCATAGGCTCGCACTGGCCGCGCGATATTCTTGAGTTCTTTCTCTCCGAGATCGGCGAAGCCTTCCTTCAGGCGATCACGCACTAGGCGGTATGCGTCCTCGGAAAGACAGATACCGCCCGGATCAGCAATGCCTTCCAGGCGCGCCGCAATATTGACGCCGTCGCCCATCAAATCGCCGTCGCTCTCCTCGACCACATCGCCGAGATGGATGCCGACACGAAACTCAATGCGGCGCTCGGGCGATAGGCCAGCGTTGCGCTCGACCATTCCGTTCTGCACCTCGATCGCGCAGCGCACAGCGTCCACGACGCTTCTGAACTCTATGAGGACGCCGTCACCCGTCCGCTTGACGACGCGCCCGTGATGCACAGCGATGGTGGGATCGATCAGATCGCCGCGGAGCGCGCGCAGCCGTGCCAGCGTACCTTCCTCGTCGCTGACCGTTAGGCGGCTGAAGCCGACCACGTCAGCGGCAAGGATAGCGGCAAGCTTGCGCTTTTCGGTCATGGAAGGGGTGGCGCTCCGCCTTGGGTTGTGGAGGAAAGCTTACGGTGATCATGGCAAATAATCCATGATCTATGAGCGTCGTAGTCGCCAATTTCCTAGCGCAAGCTTACCGCGTTGGAGTCAACTCGCTCTCTCTTGCCACCCGATTGTGATCTTCGACCGCGCTCCTGATCTCGTAGTGAAATTCGCCGTCCTCAGCAGCAGGTAATCGCTGCACGATCTGATACGGTCCAGCTGCGGCATTGACCTGCGACCGCCCGGTCCTTTTGGGGTGGAAATACACAAGCTGCCCGATCCTAAATTTGTATTCGGTCACGAGGCACCTCGCGAGCTGACATGTGGTCGGCGAACCTCGAACGCCAGCCAAGTGAACTGCGATCGCTCGCCAGCATGAGAGTGAGGTTGTAGACTGTCTCCCACAAGTCCGACGGTTGGGGGCGACGAGATTAGAAGGAGTCCCTTATGCGATACAAAGCCAAAAGCATTGCCGCGCTTCAACTGGCGCTTGGTAGCTTGCCGGATAAGATGCGGGTCGAGGTCGAACCAGACATCGAAGTGTCAGCCAAGACCGTCGGTGAGCTGCGCAAGGTAACGGCATGCGTGGATCGGGGTCGATCCAGCATCGAACGAGCCGGTTACGCCCACGCATGCCTGGAGATTGGACGAGGCGAACGGTACGCGGCGCGACTGCATCGGCAATATCGACTTGTCTGACAATAACGGTACGGGCAGCGAGGCCCATATTACCCAAGTCGACGATCTCTCGGGCAACGGTTTTCACGCGAGAATCCGGCCCATCAACGGGCCGATGCTGGTCGATAATGGTCTCGGGGGGAAACCAACCATAAGACATAGCTCGGGCAACTGGCAATTCCTGATATGCGGCCTGTTGAGCGGGCCAGCCAAGCCCCCAGCTTGGTCCCTGTACGCGCTAGCCATGTGCACCGACACGGCCGCGGCATCCCTTCAAAGCTCGCATGGACTGTTCAACACCTTTTCAGTTTTTGGGCGGGACCGCGAAACCTGGATCGTATGCGTCCTGGGTGACGTGCATGGCAGCCAGGCCCCGAGCGGAAGTTTCGGCATGGGGTGTGGCGACGACACCAACTACAATCAAGCGAACGCGCCGGGATCGACCTACTCGGCCAATGTATGGTTCCAATTGACTGGCATTTTTCCCGGCGGGGCGACTCAGGTTAACACCTGGTTCAACGGGGACGCACAGCAGATGACATTCATTAGTGGGGCGCAGCCATGCTCCTGCGGTGGGGTCGCCCATCCTGCGGTTATCGGCGCCGCAACCGCGGAAGAAACGGGCATAGGCGGATACGCGCCCAGTTTCGTGCCCTACGACAATGACTTTTTTGATGGCCAATGGGCGGACATTGCCGTTTGTGGTGCCGACACGAGTTCACAGCGAGAGGCTGAAGAAGCGTTCCAAAGGAATTGGTTTACGGAATCGTAGGCCCTCCGCTGTCGCCTGTTCTATCGCCGCACGCGACGATCTTTAGCGCCATCGGACAGCGGTCGCTGCAACGCCAGCGCATGAAGGGCTGACCGGCAAGCGGTTCGAAGTGCTCAAGGAAGCGGTGTCTAGCACGACGCGCGCAACAGGCCAGCCCGACAACGCCACCCTCCAGTCAGGAGGTACCGGCGGGCTCGAACTCGCCATCGCCTACACCGGCCAGATGTCCGGGTTCGGCGGCAACAGCGACCAGTTCATCGACTTCACCCACATCAATTCCGCAGGCGCGACTGTCAGCTACAAGTCGAGTTCAAGCAATAGCGGGGTTCTGACGGTCACAAACAGGCTGTCAAGGATGCGCGCGAGATCGGTCCAAGCCGCCACATTGATGTATGCACTGACCGTCGCATCGTTGATCCATATTCACTGCGGAAATTACGCGACAGCAAACGCGGTCGTCGACGAACTTATCGCTTTGGCGGACGAAAAAGGTACCACGCTCTGGAAGGCGTATGGAATGGTTCACCAAGGTTGCGTACTTGCCCAGACGGGCATAGCTTCGGACGCGGTCCAAATGATTACCGCCAGTCTCATCGGATCGCGGTCAACGGGATCAACATTGTGGACGCCTTATTTCTTATCATATTTGGCCAGAGCCTACGCGGACTCCGCATCTTCGATGACGCTTGGCGCTGCATTGGTGAAGCGAGGACCGCGATGGACACAAACGGGGAAGGGTGGTTCGAGGCCGAAAGCGGTTGTCAATGCCAGCCTACGGGCACAACCGCGAAGATTCGGCAACTCATTCGTGGCATCCTCAGGAGGCCGACATGACCCCACGCATACCTCAGAACGTTCCCAACTGGTTGGTCGATTGGAGTTTCGTCTCCATCATAGGTAACGCGGAGCCCCCGCGAGACCCCGACGATGATGATAATGCGGAAGACGAAGAGGGCGACGACGAACCGGACGACCTCGACCCGGCGGTTATCAGAGAACCAGACGAATAGGCGCTTGACGGAGACGTGGCGCGCGGCGTCGGGCGCCTCCGCATGCGTCGGAAAGCTTTCCGAGAACGCGCCGTTGACGGTGTAGGCCCAGCCGTCCTCGTGGCGGACCACCTTGTAAGTGACGTGTGCCATCGGTTACGCGAGCCAAAGTACTTTTGTGGCTAAAAATCATCCTCGTGCTTCCCCGGTGCTTCCCAGCAATAAATCGAAGCAAGGGCTCGATAAAATTGCGCGTGAATTAGTTAATTGTTTCAGACAGTTCTCTGGCGCGCCCGAAGAGCTCCTGACCCCCAGATTCGTATCTGGTGCTCGATCAGAAGTGCCCGGCGCTTAATTTTACATGGGGAGCGTGTCCGTGCACGAGGTCGACGCTGCCAAGACCTTCTCAGCTAGCCGACGGAGTTCTGGGGCAGACGCAGGTTTACCGTCTCAGCGCGCATCTCCCGCCGGTAACCATTGCGCTGGTTGATCCGGTCTGACTTGCGTTTGCGGTGTGGGCGGCGACGTTCGGACCCCGGTTCTTTGCTGATCTCCTTACTGTCGATGCTCTTGCCTTTGCGAAGGCAGTATTGCGCTGCATGGACGGACTGTAAGCTGACACGATCTCAGGACAGTCCGCCAAGCGTCATGGTCTCCGACCCTATCGGCTCATGATTCATCGCCAGTCTGGCTTGCGAAGTGTGCAAGGACCTCTGTTGCGATTCAGGGGCCGGCAAAGCTCGGGTCGACCCGAAAGGTGGACCCATAGTGGACCCAAAACGGTAGCTGTTTTTGCCTGCCGTGCAGCTCCCAGGAAACAACTCCCAGATTTCTTTAAATATTTTGGTCGGAGCGCCGAGATTTGAACTCGGGACCCCCAGTCCCCCAGACTGGTGCGCTAACCGGGCTGCGCTACGCTCCGAGCCAGACAGCGACTATAATGGCAACCGTTTAAACTCGCAATGACCGCAAAATTATGCCCATAACATGGATATTTCTTTGATTCCGGTTCGAGACTACGCTTCCCGTGGAGGTGCCGTGAACGCTTCGGGTGGCCGCTTTATCGTATCAGACCGTGTGCGTCGTCATCCTAATAGATTTGCCATGACGAGCGACGATTGTTTGTTTTGCTTCGCGTGCGGTGCCCCGGGGGCAATCGACCTTGGCCTTGGGGGGGTGCCCCCAAAGTCGCTTGGGCTCGGCCGCGCAATGGGGCCAGGAGAATTTTTGTGTGAAACTCCTCAAGCCTATACCCTCGCGAGGTTGCTGGAGCAGGGCCACTTGGTGGGATATGATCTCCGTTGCGGTAAAGGGGCCGACGGCAATGCAGAGAAGTGCGCACGCTTTAGTCATCGGCTTGTTACTGCGTCGAGCATTGCGTGGGCTAGGCACTACCGCGTCACTGCTGAACCATGTCCGGATCGCTGCAAGTCGACCCGGCTTAGTCTTTGCTCAGCCTGCATGGGCGGGGTAATGACCTGCGCACAGCAGCACGTTTGCAGTAACAATCGGGCAGTCGTCTGCGGTGAAGAGAGCACCGTTTCGCTGACTTGTTGGGGCCCGCGTATTCGTTGGTGAAACCCCACTTTACATCGAGGAGCTGACATGAAGTCGAATTACAAAGTTGCAGTGGCAATGCTCGCAGGCGTCGCCCTTGGCGCATTTGTGGTCCAAGGTCTTCACGCCCAGGCCAATCCGCCGATCTATGTTGTCGCGGAGATCGATGTCTCAAACCTCGATGCTTACCTAAAGGAATACGTGCCGCTTGCCCAGGCCGCGATCAAAGCAGCCGGTGGGCGCATTTTGGCCGTAGGCCAAAATATAACTCCAATCGAAGGGACACCGCCGAAGCGCGCTTCTATTCAACAGTGGGAAAGCGCCGAGCATTACAATACCTATCGCAAGTCGGCGGCATTCGTGGATGCTCGGAAGATCGGCGAGAAGTACGCGAAATTCCGCACCTTTGCCATCGAGGGCATGCCGCAATAATTTACGTAACTTGCCTTACCCCCTATCCGATCCGCACGATTGCATCACGTGAAGCGGCTCTATAGCGCGACCGTCAACACACTGCGCGGCTTCGCCTACGGTATCAGGCATGAAGCCGCGCTGCGCGAAGAGGCGATCGTTCTCGCCCTGGCGCTGCCGCTCGGCCTCGCCGTGGCGCCAAGCCCGGCCTGGTACGTGGCCATGATCGGGACGCTGTTCGTGGTCTTGGCGGTGGAATTGCTCAATACCGCGGTCGAGAAGCTTGCCGACCACGTCACCCGCGAGCAGCTGCCCGCCATCCGCCGGATCAAGGATTTCGGCTCGGCCGCGGTGTTCTGCGCGCTCTGCCCCGCCGGCCTTGTCTGGCTCACGGCGATCGCCGTGCGCCTCGGGCTCCTCTGATTTTCAGCGCCAGCTTGCCGCCAGGGCGTCGCCGGCGGCGGCGCGCCGCTCCCAAGCCACGCGGCGACGGAGATTGATCGTCGCCACGGCGAGCCCCCAGATCAGGCCGAGCAGAAGGAAGAAGTGGCGCCGGTGGTCGGTATCGACGATCAGCCCCTCGACCGCCTCGCCGACGAAGGTCGCATAGGCGACGATGAGATAGTTTTGCCACGGCGCCGGCACGCGGACCGTTGCGAGCCCGATCGCCAAGGTGACGGCGACGAGCGTCAGGTAGGCGGCGCCGCCCAGCCACCCATAGACCAGGAATCCCTGCATGTAGACGTCATGCTGCTGCATACCGAAGACGCGGCTGAACTCGAACGGGCCCATGCCGTTCGGATGATCGAGGATGACGCCGAGCGCGAGCCGCTGCTCCCAGAACCGGCCGCCCGGCCCGACGTCGTAGGGTTGGATCGCCTTGGCGCGCTCGAGGAACAAGTCGCGCACCGTGTCGATCGACATCATCGCCGCCACCAGCAACACCGTGCCGACCGCGGTGACGGCGGCGAACAGCAGAATGCGCGCGCGCAGGCGCGGATCGGGCGAGGCGGCGACGAGGATCGCGACCGCGACCGCGGCCGATACGGCAAAATGCATCCAGGCGCCGCGTGAAAAGCTCAGGAACAGGCCGCCGAGGAGGAAGGCGGCGAGGGCCAGATTCAGAATGCGGATGCCCCGCGTGCCGCCAAACAGGCACGCGAACACGATCGCCGCGAGGCACAGATAGAACGACGTGCCGACGTACTGGATCGTCTGCTGCTGGTCCCCGACCTGGATGAGCGCAAGGCAGCCGCCGACCAGCCAGACCGTCAGCAGCACCAAGAGCGGCGCGAGCTTGCGGTCGAACGGTACACGCGCGGCGACGCACATGACGAGCAGCACCAGCATCAGGCCGTCGTGGGGCGAGGGCTCGATGAAGGCGAGCGAACTCGTCAGCACCGTGATGAACAGGACAAAGTGCAGCAACCGCTGCGGCAATGCCGCGGCGGGGGCGTAACCCTCCTCGGCGGCAAGGCTCGCCGCTGCGGCGCGGCCGGCGCTCAATAGGCGTTCTCCGAGCGAATGAGCGCAAACGGCGTCTGCGCCACGATGTAGAGGTCGAGCAGGATCGACCAGTTTTCGATGTAGTAGAGGTCGTGCTCGACGCGGCGCTGGATCTTCTCCTGGCTGTCGGTCTCGCCGCGCCAGCCGTGGATCTGCGCCCAGCCGGTGATGCCCGGCTTGACCCGATGGCGCGCGAAATAGCCGTCGACCGCCTCGTCATAGAGCCGGTTCTCGGCCTTGGCATGCACCGCGTGCGGGCGCGGGCCGACCAGCGAAAGGCTGCCGGTGAACACCACATTGAACAGCTGCGGCAACTCGTCGAAGCTGGTCTTGCGGATGAAGCGGCCGACGCGGGTCACCCGCGGGTCGCCCTTGGTGACGAGCTTGCTCGCGGTCAGATCGGCCTGATCGGCGTACATCGAACGGAATTTGTAGATGTCGATGCTTTCGTTGTTGAAGCCATAGCGCTTCTGCTTGAACAACACCGGCCCCTTGCTGTCGAGTTTGACCGCAATCGCGACCATGAGCATGATCGGCGCGGCGCAGATCAGGGCCAGCGAGCCGACGATCTTGTCGAACAGCCACTTCATCACGACGTCCCATCGGCGATCGGCTTGTCGAAGATGTCGAGCACCGGCACGGCGCCGATGTAGGAGTATGAGCGCGGGCGGAAGTGCAGCTTGTTGCTGTGCGCGGAGAGGCGGATGTCGACCGGGAGAACCCAGAGCTTCTTCAGCATCTGCAGCAGGCGGCTTTCCGCGGAGATCGGCAGCGAGAAGATCACCAGGTCGACCCGGGTGCTGCGGGCAAACGCGACGAGATCGTTGACGCTGCCGAGCTTGGGCACGCCGCCGCAGCTCGCCGCGCTGCGTTCGTCGCCGCGGTCGTCGAACACGCCGACGACGTGGACGTCGGAATCGCGCTGGGCGGCGAGCGAGCGGATGAGCGATTCGCCATTGGCGTCGGCGCCGACCACGACGGTGCGGCGATCGAGGCGG